>Ga0316193_10003953_pt1 | contig 10829 bp, 9 predicted proteins | sample MerIslsedime2_MG_FD_207735 | JGI IMG/M metagenome (GOLD analysis project Ga0316193, IMG submission 207735) | Coastal sediment microbial communities from Maine, United States - Merrow Island sediment 2 | ecosystem: Environmental > Aquatic > Marine > Coastal > Sediment | place: USA: Maine... | reverse complement strand
ATGAGTCTCGCCGAGGAGAACCGGTGTCGTTGGGTCGCTGATATCGACGACCCAGAAGTACGTCCCCACGACATAGGCCCGGTCTCCCACGACGTCGACACCCTCCTCGAGCCATTCGAGATCGAGAATGGCGAGTTCCACCGGCGACGTCGGGTCGCTGACATCGAGAGTGCGCAGACCGCGACCCGCCTGGGTGACTGCGAGCACGCCGTCCGCATATGCCACCGCCGGTGACAGACCGGGTGAGTCCACCGCGGCGATCTCGTCCGGAGCGGTGGGGGTGGTGGCGTCCACCACCCGTAGACCGCTGGAATAGGTCGTCGCGAGCCCGTTGTCTTCGATGGCCGCCACCGAGGCGACCTGCCCCGCACCTTGGTTCCAACCCCAATAGCCGGTCCACGACGGCGATGCCGGGTTGCTCACGTCCACCACGTCGAGCCCGCCGTTGGCGAGAAAGACGAGATCGCCCGCGACCGCCACATCAGAACCGCCCAGAGTTGGAGAGCTGCTCACCAGCACCGGTGCCGCCGGGGTGGTGACATCGACGATCGCGAAGGTGTTCGACGCCGAATAGAGCAGATTGCCTTTTCTCGCGAGTTCGCCGGTGATGTTATCCAGCGAGCCGATCTGGGTCGGCACAGATGGATCGCTCAGATCGATTGTCCGGAGAGACCCACCCGCAGTGACAAAAGCATGATCGCCGATCAGCTCCACATCGGTGTGCGCCGCGTTCGACCAGGTTCCCACCACCACCGGGTTCGAGGGGTCGCTGACATGCACGACGCGTACACCAACTGAGTTGGTATAGCAAAGGAGATTCCCCGATGCACTCATCCGATACTTCACCTCGAACCGCTCCAACGAACCGAGCAGGCTTGGGGATGAGGGGACGCTGACATCGATGACGTGGACGTGGTGGAGTGTCGCGGCGTAGAGCCGGTCGCCGTCCAGAGCCAGCGCTCTGATTGGGTACGGCAGATCGAGGGTGCCGAGGACCATGGGGTTCGATGGGTCGCCGAGATCGAGGATCGTCAGCTCGGCGCCGTTGCCCAGGTAGGCGAGACTCCCGTCAGCCACAACCGCCTGGGCCACGCCGTGCGGAGCCCGACCCACCCGTTCGAGACAGTCCTCTCCGGTGGCGAATGAAGGAACCGACACCGCCAAGAAGATGCAGACGCCGACGGTGAATCGCGAGTTCATCCAGTTCTCCGATCTTGTCTGGGCAACTCTGGAAACCACGCGATCTCGAGTGTATCACCCGAATTGAGGAAAGACTGTCTTTCCTTGCGTCCTCAGACCTCGAGGTCGCGTGCTTCAGGCAGCTCGCCGGCGGCATCGAGGAGCGGCCGAACGTGGTCCCTGAGGTACTCCGCCACCTGCTCGGGGGCGCGGCCGATGAAACGGACGGGGTCCATCAGGGCGTCGAGCTCGGCGCGGTCGAGGGGGACCTCTGGGTCGGCGGCGACGAGGTCCAGGAAGGGGTTGGCCTCGCCGCTCTCGAGCACCGCGGTGGTGGCCTCGCGGGAGTGGAGCCGGAGCCGCTCGTGCAGCGCCTGGCGGTCGCCGCCGCGCTTGACGGCCTCCATGAGAATCGCCTCGGACGCCATGAACGGCAGCTCCTCGTTGAGGTTTCTCGCCACCATGGCCGGAAAGACCTGGAGGCCGTCGGCGATGTTGTGGAGCACGCGGAGGATGGCGTCGGTGGTGAGGAAGGCCTCCGGGATGGCCATCCGCCGGTTGGCCGAGTCGTCGAGGGTGCGCTCGAGCCACTGGGTCGAGGCGGTCTGAGCCGGGTTGGCGGCGATGTTGACGAGCCAACGGGCGAGCGCAGTGACCCGCTCGGAGCGCATGGGGTTGGCCTTATAGGGCTGGGCGGAGGATCCGACCTGACCTGAAGCCATGGGTTCGCGGAGTTCCTTGAGCCGGGCGAGCAGCCGGATGTCGGTGGCCATCTTGGCCGCCGACTGACCGACGCCGGAGAGTCCATCGAGGACAAAGGCGTCGACCTTGCGCGGGTAGGTCTGGCCGGTCACCGGGTAGGCCGCGGCGAAGCCGATCTTCTCTGAGACGAGGCGCTCGAGTTCGAGGACCTTGGCGTGGTCGCCGTCAAACAGATCGAGGAAGGTGGCCTGGGTGCCGGTGACGCCCTTGACTCCCCGCGCCTTCAGACGTCCGTGCTCGAAGCGCAGCCGCTCCAAATCGAGGACGAGATCCTGGAGCCACAGACAGGCGCGTTTGCCCACCGTGGTCGGTTGAGCCGGCTGAAAGTGGGTCATCCCGAGGCAGGGCTCCGGCGCCCAGCGCTCGGCAAAATCGGCGAGGGCCGCGATGACCGCCAGCAGCCGGGTCTCGACCAGCGCCATGGCGTCGCGGGTGATGCACTGCTCGGAGTTGTCGCCGATATAGCAGCTCGTGGCGCCGAGGTGGAGGATGGGTTTCGCCGCCGGCGCGTGTTCGGCAAAGACGTGGAGGTGAGCCATGACATCGTGCCGGGTCTCGCGTTCGACCTCGGCAACCCGCACGAGATCGTCGGCGGTCACCTCGAGGTGTGCGCGCATCTGCTCGATGGCCGCGGCCGGAATCTCGAGCCCGAGTTCGTACTCAGCCTCTGCCAGCGCCAACCACATCCGCCGCCAGGTCGTGTAACGGTGGCCGGAGGAGAACAGGTGGAGCATTTCAGGCGAGGCGTAACGCCCCGCCAGCGGGTGGTCAAAGCCGTCGATGGTTGCCATGGGGGGAGTATAGCGCTCGTGCCCGTACCCGTGCCCGTGCCCGATGCTGGATGCTGGAGCATCGCATCGAGCGGTAGCCCACAGATCACACAGATAGACACAGATTCCATCGCACGGAGAAACCGCAGATAGCGCAGATCACCGCAGATACGTTCATCGCAGAGATTGCCCGCAGATCACGCAGATTGACGCAGATGACATCGCAAGCGATTCCCTGCGTCATCGCGATGCCGGACCTCGACATTCCAATGGATCCCAAGGCCTCGTCGCGCGAACACTCGATCAGCCTGTAAAACATTGATTTCCTCGAGTGTTAACCTTCGTGAACGCACAATGGATCCGCCAAGACGCGAAGCGCGCCGAGGTGCCGCAGAGCATCGCATCGATGACCCGGACCCCCACGATCCTTGAAGGGCCTCGGACCCTGCGATGAGTCAAGAATGAACTTCGCGGTCCCTTTGCGACCATTGCGACTTGGCGGTTCCATTGTGCCTACCGGCAGCGATCGTCGATCTACGAAGTCCGAGCGCGCGCAACACCATCGGGCACGGGTACGGGTACGGGTACTGGTACCGACGCGGACGAGGAAGCGGGAGACGCTATAGTCTTCGGCTGGAGGCAGCGATGGTCCAGGTCACGTCTGAAATCGGCCGGCTTCGCCGGGTGCTCGTCCACGAACCCGGGATCGAGGTCGACCGCATGGTGCCGCCCATGATGGAGGAGCTGCTCTTTGACGACATCCTCTTCGGCGAGCGGGCGCGCGATGAACACGGTCGCTTTCGCCGGCTGCTCCAGATCCTTGGCATCGAGGTCATCGAAGCCGGCGATCTCCTCCGTGAGACCCTGACCGACCCGGATGCCCGCGAGTGGTTGTGGCGGATGATGCTGCCGCAGCTGCCGCCCGATCTGCGTAGCAACATCCCCGCCGATGCCGACGAGATGCAGGCGATGGTCGTCGGCGGTCTTCTCACCGATGATCAGGACGGCGGCATTGAGGTCGGCGACCTCTTCCGGCTGGCACCATTGCCCAACTGGTGTTTTCAGCGCGACCCCCAGGTCGTCCTCGGCTCGGGTATCGTCTTCTCGGCCATGGCGACTCCGGCGCGATGGCGTGAAGGCCTGCTCGCCCGCACTATCTTCCGCTTCCACCCCGAGCTCGGCTCGACTCCGGTGATCCACGACCCCATGCGGCCCGAGCCGGGACACGAGGAGTTCTTCGGCTATCACCGGCCCCGCCTCGAGGGCGGCGATATGCTCGTGCTCTCACCCGATGTGGTCGCCATCGGTGTTTCCGAACGCACCAACGCCCTGGCGGTCGACGCCCTGGCTCGCAGCCTGTCGCGGATGGAGGACGGTCCGCGTTGGCTCGAAGTGGTCCACCTTCCGCGACGGCGCGCCTATATGCACCTCGACACCGTCTTCACTCCCGCCGATCGCGACTCGGCGCTGGCCTTCCCCCCGGTGATCTGCGGTTCCGGGCCCCAGCTCGCGGAAACCTACGAAGTGGATCTCAAAGGCAAGGATCATTCACCGAAGCACCGGGGGTGCATCCTCGACTCCATCCGTGACCGCGGGATCGATCTGGAACTCATCCCCTGCGGCGGCGCCGATGCCCTGGCCCAGCAACGTGAGCAGTGGACCGACGGCGCCAACACCCTCGCCCTCGCGCCGGGAGTCATCACCCTCTATGACCGAAACATCGCCACGGCCGACGAACTCAGCCGCCGCGGCTGGCGGGTCATCACCGCCGAGGATGTCCTGCTCGGCCGGGAAGAGGTCTCCCTCGACGGCGCCGCGAAGACCTGCCTGCTCCTCGCGAGCCACGAGATCTCCAGGGCCCGCGGCGGCCCGCACTGCCTGAGTCATCCCCTCGAGCGCGACGAGGTCTGAGTCTGGCCCTCTGATTTCGTGAATCGACGATCTGTACAGGAGAGCACAATGGAACCGCCAAGACGCGAAGTACGCCAAGGTTCCACAACGTCCGTCAATTGACCCGGGCTCTTTCCGATCCGGGTTGTGTTTTTCTCCCATCTGCCCTGCAGAGGTGCGATGAGTCTATGGTGCGATGCTCTGCGGCGCCTTTGCGACCCTTGCGTCTTCGCGGTTTCAATGTGCGACCCGGCGCTTATCGCCGCTGCACGGAGCCTGTTTTCGCTGAATGTCCGATCGAACCTGTGTCCATCTTTGTGATTTGAGGATGAACGCTCAGCGCCCCGGGTTCGCCTGCTCGCGGAGTTGCCGCCATCGATCGTGGAACCAGAGCCACTGCTCGGGTCGCCTGCGGATGGCCTCCTCGGTGACGGCCATGATGCGCTCGGTGAGCGGGCCGTCTTCGAGCTCCTCACCGCTGAGCAGTGCCGGATCGATGGGTTCGCCGAAGCTCACGGTGTAGTGGGCCGGTCCGTCCCAATAGCCGAAAACGGGAACCACCACTGCGCCGGTCTTGCGGACAAATCGCGCCAGAATCGGGTGGGTCTTGGCCGGGTGGCCGAAGAACGGCACTTCGAAGTCGACATCTCGCGGCCGCTGGTCGAGGAGGATCCCGACGACCCTGCCGTCCTTGATCGCCTGCAGCACCTCGCGGCTGATGTTGGACTTGCCGAGACCCTGGTTGCCGAAGGTGGCGCGCAGCCGCTTGAGCTCGTCATCGAGGAGGGGATTGTCCAACGGCCGATGTATGAGCGCGATCCCGTCCGGAATCAGCATCCCGGTCATGAGCGCAGACGCTTCCCAGGAGCCGAGATGGGCCCCCAACAGGAAGAAGCCCCGGCCCGTGTCCAGGGCTCGTTGAAGGTATTCTCGACCCTCCAACGTGACCTCGGCGCGGAGCTCGTCGGGGGTGAGCCCCTGCAGCCGGATGGCATCAAAGGCGACCCGCCCGAAGTGGCGCGACACTTCTCGCGCAAGATCCTGCCGCTCGGCGGTGGTCATCTCGGGAAAGGCGAGCTCGAGATTGAAGTCGATGATCGCCCGGCGGCGGCGTGATACGCGATAGAAGACCGAACCCACAAAGGTCCCGAGGCGCGCAGACGCCACCGGGCTGAGAACCCCCACGACAGCCCGGACCAGCCGATAGAGCCAGAACTCGAGTCGGTTGCGTAGCGCGGATCTCTGTTTGCTCACGGCTCGACCTCCGGCAACAATCGCCACAGTTCATCCCAATGGCCGGTCAGCGGGACCATCCCGACCTCGACCACCCAGACGGCGGCGCCCTTCGGCATCTTGACGGCGTCCTTTGCGGTTGTCACCACCACCGCACCGGCGGATTCGGCGGCGTCGACCGCCGCACCGACCTCGGTTTCGGTAAACGGATGGTGATCGGCAAACCACCTGGTTTCGACGATCTCGGCGCCCGCGGCCCGCAGGAGATCGGCGAAACCCTCGGGCCGGCCGAGACCGGCCACCGCAAGAACCCGTTGCCCGGTCAGCACCTTCGGGCCCGCGACGCCGTCACCTCGCCGTACGGCGGTGGGCTCGAGCCTCGCCGCCAGCACCGGAATACCGGGAGCGTGTTCCCCGACAACACGCCTCACCTCGGCCAGGATGGGTTCGGGGTCCGGCCCAACCTTGGTCACGACCACCGCGTCGGCCCTCGCCAGCCCCGAGAGAGGTTCGCGCAGTCGGCCCAACGGCGGCAGCCGGCCTCCTCCCCAGGGATCACCGGCATCCACCAGCAGGAGGTTGAGATCGCGATCGAGCCTCAGATGCTGGAAACCGTCATCTAAAACCAGGACATCGGCGCCCCGTGTGAGGGCTTCGATTCCGCCGCGGATCCGATCGGCATCGACGACCACCGGCACCCCGGGCAGCCTCCAAGCGAGCTCCAGCGGCTCATCGCCGGTTGTGGAGACCTTCGCCTTCGGCTCGGGTCCGATCAGAACCACAGGATCGGCCACCACCCGGCCGTAGCCGCGGGTGAGAACCGCAGGATGCCGGCCCCGCCGTACCAGATCGCGAACGAGGGCGATGACCATGGGAGTCTTGCCGGTGCCGCCAAAGGTCAGGTTGCCCACCGAGATCACCGGAGCCGAGAGCCGCGACGACGAGAGCCAACCCCGGCCGTAGGCCCCGATTCTCGCCACCACGGCGCCCCGATACAGTGGCGTCAAGGGTACGAGCAGCCGGTGCCAGGCTCTGCTCTTCATCACGAGGGTGACCCGCCGGCAAGATCGAGGACGGCCTCCGCTGTGAGCGCCGTGGCGCCGCGGTTGGTCTCGACCACCCGCCGACCCGCCTCGCCCGCGGCGCCGGCCTCGACGGGATTCTCGAGCCAGTCGGTCAGGGCGGCAGCGAGCTCGTCGCCATCGGCCACCAGACGCGCGGCGCCGGCCGCGGTCATCTCGTCATAGACCTCGGCAAAATTATGGATGTGGGGCCCGCTGAGAACCGGCACCCCCCAGACCGCGGGCTCGAGGGGATTGTGACCTCCGGTCACGGCCAGCGACCCTCCGACAAACGCGACCGCCGCGGTCCTGTAGGCACGGGCGAGTTCACCGATGGTGTCCAGGAGAAAGACCTCGGTGTCCCCGGTCGGAGCCTTACCCTCGCTCCGCCGGGTCAACCCGAGACCTCGCCTGGTCACGAGATCGGCCACCGCCTCGAATCGTTCAGGGTGGCGGGGCGCAAGCACCAGCAGGACCGGCTGACCCGCAGCGTCCAAGCGGCTCACCGTATCGAGCACCACCGCCTCTTCACCCTCCATGGTCGAACCGGCGACGACGATGGGTCTCTCACCCGCCGCGGACCTGACAGCCTCGATCCAGGGAAGCGGGTTCGGGTCCGGCTCGAGATCGTATTTGATGTTGCCCGCGGTGCGGATCTTCACCGGAGCCACACCCAGCTCGGCAAACCGTCCGGCATCGACCCGGGAGCGGGCGAGCACCAGGCTCAGAGGCTCGAGCAGGGGTCGAAGCAACCGCCTCACCCGTCGATAGCTTCGAAACGAGCTGTCCGACAACCGGGCGTTGATCACCGCGGTGGGAACCCCCCGGCGACCGGCCTGGAAGAGCATCTCCGGCCACAGCTCGGTTTCGACCACGACCAGTGCGCGTGGCCTGGCGGCGTCGAAGACCCGTCCGAGGGCGCCGGGCAGATCGAGGGGGCAGGGGATCACCGTCACCGTGTTGCCCATGGTCCGGCGGGCGAGATCGAGACCGGTGGCGGTGGTAGCCGTGATCAGCACGGGAAATTCGGAACCCAGGGCGTCGAACTCACGCACGAGCCGGCGGGCGATCTCCACCTCCCCCACCGAAACCGCGTGCAGCCATATGCAGCCGGTGGGCAGATCGGGGAGATCCCGGGCGAAACGGCCGCTGAAACTCGGCCGGCGCTTGCCCCGAAGCCGATCCCGGATCTTGAGCACCGGGATCACCAGGGGCAGCAGACCCGCAACCAGGATCCGATAGATCCAAATCATGCTCAGAGAATACCCCGACCGGGCTCCGGGGTCGTGGCTGATCTACTGGAGGCCGGCGTACTCGGGTTCGCCACCGGCGACAATAAAGGTGCCGGCCTTGCGCTCGAGCGCCTGTTTCAGGCTGTCGGCATCCGTGATGAGCACCTCTTTGCCCGTCGCCTCGACGAAGTCGATGGCCGACTGCACCTTGGGTCCCATGGAACCCGGCGGGAATTGATTCGACGCCATCATCGCCCGTGCCTGATCCACCGGCAGCGAGCGCAGCCATTTCTGGTTGGGCCGACCATAATGTTCGGCGATCATCGGCACGTTGGTGAGCACGATGAAGAGATCGGCGTTGAGATCGGTGGCGAGGATCGAGGCGACATAGTCCTTGTCAATGACCGCCTCGACGCCGCGGAAATAACCGCCCACATCCTCGTAGACCGGGATCCCACCGCCACCACCCGCGATGATGACGGCGCTGTCGTCGATGAGCCTCTTGAGCAGCCGGCTGCCGAGAATCCGGGTGGGTCTTGGCGAGGCCACGACCTTGCGCCAGCCGCGACCGGGCTCCTCCACCATCTCCCAGCCGGCCTCCTGCATGAGCAGATTGGCCCGGTACGCGGTGTAGTAGGGCCCGACGGGCTTGGAGGGGTTTTCGAACGCCGGATCGTCTCGGTCCACGACCACCTGGGTCAAAACCGCGGCGATGTCCTTGTCGAGTTGTTCTTCGTTGAGGCGGTTGCGAATCTGATTGGCGAGCATGTAACCCATGGAGCCCTGGGTCTGGGCTACCGCCACATCGAGGGACTGCGGCGGGATCTTGGTAAAAGCCTCCTCGACCTGGATCATGATGTTGCCGACCTGGGGCCCGTTGCCGTGGACGATGGCGAGCTCATAACCGCGGTGGATGATTTCCACCAGCCAACGGGTGGCCTTCCAGGCGAGGGTGAACTGCTCCTCCTGGGTGCCGTGGTCCTGGGGACGAAGCAGGGCGTTGCCGCCGAAGGCGATCACCGCGACGGGTCTGCGGTCGCCGTCGATTTCGATGGTATTGCGCTCGTTCATATTGCCTCCACCCCGCTGTGACGGGGAGAACGAGCATTGTGGAACCGGGAGCGTCGGGTGTCAACATTCACACTCCACGAAACCGCGTTCATCACTCCATCGGATGTGGGTAGAACTCGGCCAGTTGCCCGTCGGTGGGTGGGTTGTCGAGCGCCCACCGCGCGAAGTCGGCGATGATGGGGTCGTCGTCCGCCGCCAGTTTTTCGAGGAGGCCGCGAACCCGCCCTTGCTGGTCAGGGGTGCCGAGCTGAGCGATGACGCTTCCAGTCAGGATGACCTCGCCGAAGAACCGACGTTCGGTCAGACCCTCGGCCATCTCCATCATGTCGTCGAGGTGGCTGTCCGGCATATCCAGACGAAAGGTGCCCGATGGTTCGCGCCTCAGATACGGCGCCAGATCAACGGCGGAGATCTTGGTTGCGGTCATCATCCGCTGTGGTGCGAGCTCGCCGAGGATGATTGAAGCGAGCAGGGCAAGTTCGGTATCGCCTTCGCGCTGGGCAATCCGATACACACCCCGCGTCCCGATGTGAATGCAGGCGAGACCCACGAGATCGTTGATGATGACCACATCCTCCTGGCGCAGGAGCCGGCCCAGCCTGATGGCGCGCCGGCAGTCCTCGAGCCCCAGATCCGGATCCTCGGTATCCACACCCCGGCCGGTCCACGAACGCGCCATGGTCAGCATGAAGAGCAGATTGGTGATCCGCGTTTCGGCACCTTCCATCCGGAAGACCTCCGGATAGAAGCTCATGGTGGCCTGGTCGACCCACGGCTCGGCCTCGAGCAGCAGTTCGTCATCACCGGCGACGATCTGGCCGAGATCACCCTCGGCTTCGAACCGCCGCGACATCAGATCCTCGGCATCACGGGCCCGCGGACCCCGGTTCTTTTCGAAAAGGGCGAAGAACTCGGCCGCGTTGCCCGTACCGTCTCCGAGCGGGGCGATGAGATCAAGATCGGTCTGAAACCGCACCGGCCACGCTTTGGCCGATGGGCACGACCAGCACGGAACCTCGAGCTCTGAGGCCGTTGTCGCTCGAGGCGCCTCCACCAGGAATTGCGGTGGGACCACCAGTCGACTCGTCTGCCACCAGCGAATGGCGAGTCGGGCTCCGAGGAGACCGCCGAGGACGAAAAAGATCGTGATGGCGGCGGTGATGATGGTTCGCACGGGGTTGGGTGCTGTTGTCATGACGGATCCTCCTCGGCTGTGGGCGGTTCGGTTTCGACTCGATTCCGGGAGACCCGAATCTCCCACCCGGGCAGCTCGATGGTGACGCGTTTCACGTCGATGACCGCGGCAAGCTCATCGCACATCGCGGTCGCTGCCATCACCGGCCGGATGGTGTCCTCCGGCCCGGGACGGGCTCCGGCGCCGGAGCTGATGACGATGTGGCCAAAGAGCAGCGTCGCGACCGATGTGGCCCAGGCGACCCGGATCGGTCGACTTCTCCATAGCCTCAACCAGATGTCGTCGCCACCATCCGACGTCATGGCGGCCCGCGCCGCCTGAAGTGTGCGGTCCCTGAGCTCCAGCGGAGGGACCGGCGGGCCCAGCCCTTCGGACATGGGATCAAGAGGTTGTTTCATGGTTGTTCTCCAGCAGACGGCGGAGTTTGGCGTCGGCG
>Ga0316193_10003952_pt1 | contig 10829 bp, 13 predicted proteins | sample MerIslsedime2_MG_FD_207735 | JGI IMG/M metagenome (GOLD analysis project Ga0316193, IMG submission 207735) | Coastal sediment microbial communities from Maine, United States - Merrow Island sediment 2 | ecosystem: Environmental > Aquatic > Marine > Coastal > Sediment | place: USA: Maine... | reverse complement strand
ATGCGCCGCTCTCGACACAAACACCCCGGCGATACCGGACAAGGTCAGATCACCAATACCGTTTCGATCCGTGAGCGCCCGGCCTTGGTGGAGGATCGGGCGGTGCCCGGACACTGGGAAGGCGACCTGATCATTGGCACACACAACAGCCAGATCGCCACACTCGTGGAGCGTCATACACGCTATGTGATGCTGGCCAAAGTCAATGGCAAAGACACCGAAACCGTGATCAATGCCCTGATCAAGCAAGCTCACAAACTACCGAGAGAACTCTACAAGTCGCTGACCTGGGACCGTGGCAAGGAGATGGCCGACCACCAGCGCTTCACGCTGGCCACCGACATCAAGGTCTACTTCTGTGACCCGCAGAGTCCTTGGCAGCGCGGTTCCAACGAAAATACCAACGGCTTGCTGAGGCAGTACTTTCCCAAAGGCACGGACTTGTCGGTACACTCTCAGGCCAAGCTGAATGCAGTGGCGCGTCAATTAAACGAGCGACCGCGAAAGACGTTGGGCTTTCAAACCCCGGCAGAACGATTTAATGCATGTGTTGCGTCGACCGGTTGAAATCGCAACCTGAATCCTGCCATTCAAATTCCGAGGAGTGCCACAGCCTGGCGTTATTGCGTACGAGGAAGTTCGGCGAGGAGCGATCATTCAGAACGTTAAAGCTGTGAAGGGTGACCCGCACAAGCATAGAGGGCAAATTCAATGGCGTCTGACACCATTGATCGGGCCCCATTGATCGCTGACTGGCCGCCTTGGTAGCGCTGGCGAAGCTGTCAAGAAGCGTGTGGGATTGCCGAAACAAGGAGGATGCAGAATTCTCTTCTTCGCACCTTCCTGATAGGTGGCATCGTCTTTCTGGCACTTTTGGCGGTAGTGAACATACTGTTTGCGCTGCTGCTGGGAGGTCTGCCCAATGGCGTCCAGCTTCAGGCCACCTCGAACCTGGCCTTTTTGCAGATCCTCTGGCAGGACAATCACTGGGAGACGGTCAAGCTGGTGCTGATAGACAAGCCGCTGGTGGTCATTGAACAACTTCACCACGGAACAGGGCTTCAGGTGTGGGGCATGTTCTACTATGCGGGCACCGTGTTGGTGTACCTGCTGGTCTCCGCTTTTACCGCCTTGCATTGGAGCACTTTGATGAACAGCTCCGCCAAACAACGCGTACTGTTCACCGCCGGGGTAGTAACCGTGTTGATCGGCGTAACCTGCTTGCGGCTCGCCGCGTGTTGTACCAGCAGCCCCGGCTGGGTACTGGATACCTGGTTGCTGGCTAAAGTGTATACACCGAATCTGGGTGCGGTGAACTGGATGCTGGTCTATGAGTCTATAAAACCCTGGCTGCCAATGTTGCAAACGGGTGTAATAGTGGGCGGGGTGGCGATGCTATACCGGTGGCGTCTAAGCGCAAGGTCGCCAGTCGTTTAATACCCTCCTTGCATGGCTCTGGAAGGTCCGCGCTGTAGCCTCTGTATGGGAACGAGCCCGTACCTTTAAGCAGCTCATCTATTTGAGGCTTAGCTTTATCTGATCCACCAGTGCTGCGCACGCCTTACCACACGCTTTGCACTCGATGTGCTCCTTGTGTTTCATGCACTCCTTCTCACAGTCCTCGCAGACTTGTTCGCAAACACTGGCATATGCCGTTACATACTCCGAGTTCGACGCCAAGAGATAAGAAAACGCACCACAGATGGACTGCATCTCATGTACTTTAGCGGCACAGTCTGCCAGCTCCAGATCCCCTTCCTGAAAGGATACGAGGCAATGTGCAATACAGCGCTGGCCTGTATAGAGGCATTCGTTGGTTGCGTTGAGCACATCCGAGAACTGTGCCGTATGCTTGCTGTGGTCGTGTCCCGGCATGGCGGAAACGGCATTTCCAGCGTAGGCCGCCGCCGCAGCCGCGCCCATGCCCAGCAACATGTCACGACGGCTTATGCCAGGGTTTGATTTCTCATGATGCTGTGATGTTGGATCGGGATTAGACATAGCCATCTTACTCCTCTGTTGCGAAATTTGTGGAGGTGCCTCCTCACCCATAATATTAGACGACAAATCCATGCCGTGAAGCATGCGTGTCTGTTGCCTATGCATCGCGCGACAATGTCCTTTTAGGTGTTGTTAATATTAGGAACGGCTAACAGTCCAGTTCCGACTGCGGGGTCAACTGATCGACGCAACACAGGCCGCACCCTCTTCTGCTGTTATTCTTGCCTTCCAAACCGAGGCAAAAAGATATTGCCATGCAGATTCTCACCCACCAACCATGTGCATTCCCTGGCCCCTGGTTCGAGTCCCGGCGGGCCCACCACACTCCTTATTCGTTGGATACGATCAAATTGAGCCACTGCGCTCGATGATCTCGCGGTAATAGCTGTTCTGTTCCTGCTGACTGTCACCACCGCCGAAAATCAACGCGCCCGAGCTGTAGGTACTACCGTAGGTAGCGGCCAGGTTGACTGTCTGTGCCAGGCCATCAATAAACTGGTGATCGGAAAGCACTGAAAGCGGGTGGATGTAGGCACTCCAGAGTACCCCCTTGGCGACCGAATAACGCGCATCCAGGGCAGAGTCAAAATTCGCCTGCATCAGCCTGCGCAATGTGCTGTGATCAATATCACCCATCTTGGCCACGGGCACGATAATACGCATACGGTCGGCGTCTTCATCGGTGATAACGGTAACCTGGAAGTTATCCATGGTGAACTGCCAGTAGCCCGCCCGCCCCTCGGGCTTCTCTGCCAGGCCCTGAATGATTGCCTCCAGACGCTGATTATCCATCTTTCCCTCTGTCTGATTACTCTCGGCTTTATTCTCAGCCCATGCATTCAGACTGATGCATGTAAGAAATATAATGCGTAGCAATAGACTCATAATAATCCCCCCTGAAAGGAATCCGCTGTGAGTTCCCGATGCGCCTAAGGTGAACAGCTTGCGACTTTTCTATGGCCCCATGGCGATGTGGAACGTAATGGAAGGCTCAGGCAGCTGGTCTATCGGACCGTAACCAGGCCTCTTTGCGACAGGCGATTATCCACCCCGTTGATTGGCGTGTTTGATTACTTTTGCACGCACTTTCTTGCAGGAACGTTTATCGATCAGCTTTATACACTGATCGCAGGCGTTACCAAGGTAAAACTGCGCGGCGGATACGGCGATGGGTTTAAGCGGCAACGGTTTGCGGTGGCCCATATTGGCCAGACGCTCAGTCAATGACGGCATGGTGCCTTTGGGGTTACTGCGTTTAGCTGCAACACGCTTCAACAGCATGGCTATTTCTTCAGCCTCCAGACCGCCCTGAAACAGCTCCGCCATACGGGCATGCGGCATTGTTTCCGGATTCATCGACGATTTCGCAGCTTCGACAACTTCCGGCCAGAACGTGTGCTTCAGGTAGTCATCAATCATGGCCTGGCCACTGATAGCGCGCACCGCGTCACGATCATTGATGGCCTGAATGGCATAAAGATCTGCTCTCAGTTCACTCCAGCGAACGGCCCCCAGTGACAGCGAGCGGTAACGCGGTACGTACCAGGTGAAGAACGAGCACAGCGGCCGCGCCAGCCAGGACTGGCGAGCACTGCAATGACTCTGGTATTGAACCCAAATGTCACGCAGATAATAGAGCCAGCTGTTGATGCGATTTTGCCTGCCCGCCAGCTGGCCGACGCGGCGCGCGATAAGCGCATGCACGTCCATAGGTGACATCGTCAGCAGCAGCGGCAGACCGATAACCAGCGTATGGCTAGTGGTAAAGGAAAAACCGCTACGGGGCGTTTTAACAATGCTCACATCAAAGCGATCTCGCAGTACCACCCGGTCGATTCGCGGATTTCCATACAGGTCACCGAGTTCATTCAACAGTTCAAACAGACGGGCAAAGCGGCGCTGATCCAGTTCCAGCCCGGAGGGTAGTGGAAAACGCATAGTCGCGATGGTTAAGGTTCCGGCGCCGCCCAGCAGCAGCAGCAGCAGCTGGATGACGACACTGAACCATTGCAATGGTGTTACAGCAGATGGTAATGAAAAATACAGCGCCGCTGGCATAGTCACCAACAAGGCTGGAAACAGGAACAGAAACAGGTAGCCGCCCGCCGCTGCCAGCAGCGTCAACAGCAGATAGGAATTGGGGTGGTAACGAGAAAGCCTCAGCGCGCCGCGACGATTGAAAGGATTGATATAGCTGTCGAAGATCGCCAGTTTCTTGCGTAGCACCAGGAGCATCTGACCAGTTCCGCTTCGGTTATTCGTATTACTGTTTAGCGGCAGTTTTCCCCAAAACAGAACAGGAAAAACCACTTAAATATCAGGCCCGCAAATGCCCCTTCCGCCTTAATCGCAGCAAAACCTGTCTGCAGCGGCGTTGGGGAAATGAAAAAGCGCCAAAGCCGGGGTTTTATTGAAGAATCGATATTGTATAGCTACTATTTCCCACGTCACTTTAATGCTATAACTCGTTGATATCCTGACTGGGGAGCACTCTGAATGAGCAACGAAAGTCCACAAATAAAAGATGACCCAATGTACCGCCTGTTACGCGAGGGAGCCACGGAGGAATTCAATACGCGCCGCGCCGCGGGCGAGAGCTGCGATCTGACGGGCTGCGATTTTCGCACCCTGGATCTACGCAAGCTGAATGCAAAAGGCCTGGATTTGCGTGACTGCTACTTCAGACAAACAGATTTACGTGGCGTCGATTTATCGGAGGCCAACCTGGAAGGCGCCAGTATCAACGCCGCTAAAATTTCCGGCGCCTATTTTCCAAAACAGCTCAGCGCCGATGAGCTCAACCTGTCGTTGACCCACGGTACGCGCATGCGTTACCGCTGATAGTCCGCGAGCAAGTTAACGTAGCTTGCATACCAGAAGATTGAGTCACCCAGTTGGGCATGCACCGCCAGCAGGTGCTGTTGCAGTTGTCTCTGAACAGCTTTGTCGCGCTGCAAGTCGGAGTGCTCTGCGGAGATTCGGCTGATGGCTGCTGTCGCAGAAGGCAAAGAACTGTCCTGCGTCGCCAGGCTTCCCTCCAGCATGGGTATCAACGGTGTATCGCTGTTTCTCCAGCGACCATCAATGTAGTAGCGCTGCCAGGCTATACGCACCAGCTGCGCTACCTTTGACTGCAAAGACTTCCAGCCTTCGGATTTCTGCTGACTCCAGTCCCACAAACCCTGTGCAACCAGCGCGTAGTCCTCGAGGCTGGCCTCAGCAGCCAGTTTATTGCTCTGGCGTGCACGGAGTAACCGCCTGCCATCCCACAATGTATTGACCAGATAGTCGGAGAGCTGTTGCGCCCGTTCTGCGTAGACTGCATCGCCTGTGAGCTGGTAAGCCGACGCAAGTGCACTCAGTGCCAGACCATTCCAGGCGGCTAACACCTTATCATCAGCCGGTAGTGTTCGGCCTGCACGGCTGGCAAGCATTTTTTTACGCGCACTTTCCAGCACTCTGCGTAACCTGTCCTGCTTCCATTGCAACTCCTTTGCTATGGTCTTTATATCTCCTTGCCAGCGCGGCAGCTGCCCGAATTCAGTCTCGGGCACATGCTGGTCAAACCAGGCTGCCTTAACGGCTTTAAGCGCTTCATCATCCAGTAATTCGCCCAGCTGTTGCTGGCTCCAGAGATAATAAAAACCTTCACGTCCCAAATCGTCGACCGCTGAAAAGCTGCTGATAAACCCACCGTCCGCCTGCGACATATCACGCATCATGAAATTGACAGTTTCGATACCGATGTTGCGATATCGCTCATCGCTAAACTGTTGTCCGGCTTTTATGTACAGTACAGCGAGCTGGGCATTGTCGTAGAGCATTTTCTCGTAGTGCGGCGTCTGCCAATCAGGATTAGTGGTGTAACGGAAAAAGCCGCCTCCCAGATTATCGTGCAGACCCTGGCCTGCCATGTTATCCAGCGTCAAACGGATAAATTCAGCAGGCAAGTCTTTGTCGCCATGCTGATCCAGGAATACCAGAGCCCGCAACTGCGAAACCATGGGGAACTTGTTTTGCTGCCCGAAACCACCCGATAGTTCATCCTTTAGCTGGCCGGTCTGGGCGAGCATTTTTTCCGCAATTGACCCACTGAAGATTTGCTGCTGCTCGTTACTCTCGCCCAACTGGCGCCATTCCTCTAATGCTGCTTGCGCTGTACTTCTCAGTTCGGACTCACCCTCATCCCAATGCTTGTGCAGCTCCTGCAGCAGCAAGGTAAAGCGCTCGGTCGGCACGTAGGTCATCCCCAGCATTGGGTAACCGTCCGGCGTCAAAAATACATTGAGCGGCCAGCCTGCTTGCCCCTGGGTCAATTCAACAAACTCGATAAGGTGTGCGTCCAGCGCAGGGTTCAGCTCACGATCCACTTTTATCGGAATAAAATAGCGGTTCAGCAAACTGGCAACAGCCTCGTCCTGGTAACTTTCACGCTGCATGACATGACACCAGTGACAGGAAAAATAACCGATAGATATAAACAACGGGCGATTGAGGCGCTGCGCCTTTTGCAAGGCTTCCGCACCCCAGAGCTGCCAATGCACCGGGTCGTTACCGTGCATGGCGAGGTACGGAGCGGGATGTTTTTGTAGTTGATTACCCAGACTGCTATCGGCTGCCCCTGCATGTCGGACCAACAGCAACGGACACATTAACAGGAAGCATAGGATGCACCGGGCGGCCATCGGGGATCAGCTGTCGGGCGTCTGCGGACGCTCTTCTTCTTCCATTCGATCGAGCTCTTGCTCCAGTTCTTCGTCAGTGGGCGGCTCGTAATCCTGATGGCCGCTGCCATTGGCATCTTCCGGATTCTTCGGTACGAAGCGCTCACCCAAAAAGACACCGACCTCGAATAACAGCCACATCGGCAATGCCAACAGGGTCTGCGAAATAATATCCGGCGGCGTCAACATCATGCCAATCACAAACGCGCCGACAACAACGTAGGCACGCTTCTCCCTCATGGACTGCGGTGACACCACACCGCTCCAGATCAAAAGCACGACAGCAATCGGCACCTCGAAGGCGATACCAAAAGCAAAGAACATGGTCAGCACGAAATCAAGATACCGAGTGATGTCGGTCATGACCTCGACGCCCTCTGGAGCCGTCTGGGTCAGAAATCCGAACACCAGCGGGAATACCACGAAGTAGGCAAACGCAGCACCAACATAGAACAGCAACGTACTTGATACCAGCAGAGGCACCACACGCTTGCGTTCATGCAGGTAGAGTCCCGGAGCAATGAATGCCCACGCCTGGTAGAGAATAACCGGCATGGCAGCAAAAATGGCAATCACCAGCGCCAGCTTGAAGGGCGTAAAGAAGGGTGAAGCGACGTCTATCGCCACCATGGAACTGCCTTCGGGCAAGTGCACAGTGAGCGGTCCGGCCAATTGCGTAAACAACCAGTTGGCGAACGGTGTTAGCGCCAGAAATATTACGATAACAACCAGCACCACGCGCAGCAGTCGATCGCGCAACTCAATCAGGTGGGAAACGAACGGCTGCTCATCACTCGCATCCGGCGGTGTTTGATTATCCGTTTGTGTCATGCTGTTTATCAGCCGCTGACTCGGCGGAATGCTGCTCCGTCTTTACCGGAGACTCTGTCGGCGGCTCAATACTTTGTTTGGTTTCTTCGATGATATCGTAGAGACTTTCTGACTGGGCCTGCCTGGCCAATGTCTTCTTTAACTCTTCGGCTGCCAGTTCACGATCAATATCGGATTTTACAGAAGCAACAAAACGTCGCCCACGTCCGAGCCACATACCAGCGGTACGCGCCACTTTGGGCAAACGCTCCGGCCCGATGACCAACAAGGCCACTACTCCAATAATTGCCAGTTCCCAAAAGCCGATATCGAACATTGCAGATCAGCACACCGGCTCAGACTTTGTCTTGTTTCTTGGAGGTAACTTCACCATCGATGACGTTGCCCTTGCCCTGATCTTCAATCTTGTCGCCATTTTTTGAGGCGTCACCCTCTTCTTTCATTGCCTGGCGAAAGCCCTTGATTGCACCGCCCAGATCACCACCGACGTTGCGCAAACGCTTGGCGCCAAACAACACCAGCACAATAGCGAGAATAATCAACAGTTGCCAAATACTGATACCCATAACCTGTTTCTCCCGGATAGCTTTGCTGTGGAAAAGGTCAGTCGCTTTTGCGCGCGGCCTTTTCTTCCAGACCTGACAGACCAAAACGGCGCTGCAGCTCTTCAAGTACCTTTTCCGGACCCACACCCTGGTGAGCCAGTAATACCAGGGTATGAAACCATAGATCTGCGGTTTCATACACCAGTTGTTGCGTATCACCGCCCTTTGCGGCGATAACCGTTTCGGTGGCTTCCTCGCCAACCTTCTTCAATATAGTGTCCAGTCCCTTGTGATACAGGCTGGCCACATACGAGGAGTCCGGATCCGCCTGTTTACGCGCTTCCAGCACGTCGGCGATTTGCTGTAATACCTTATCGGTCATTTCAGTGTTTTCCGTACATTTCCGCCGGATCTTTCAGCACCGGCTCAACTGTTTTCCACTCGCCGCCTTCAAGACGCTGAAAAAAGCAACTGCGCCTGCCGGTATGACAGGCAATACCGCCGATTTGTTCTACCTGCAGCACGATCACATCGTTATCACAGTCCAGACGAATTTCCTTGACCCGCTGCTGATTTCCCGACTCTTCGCCCTTGTGCCAGAGCTTTCCCCGTGAGCGTGACCAATAAACCGCATAATCGCCGTCAGCCGTGAGTTGCAAGGCCTCACGGTTCATCCAGGCCATCATCAAAACCCGTCCATCGTCGGCATCCTGTGCAATGACGGGCACCAGGCCATCGTCATTCCATTTAACAGCATCCAGCCAGCGGGGATCCATCGCTACAACCTCACCTCGATACCACGGCTGGCCATATGTTGCTTGGCCTGTTCAATACTGTATTCACCAAAGTGGAAAATACTCGCCGCGAGTACCGCATCAGCCTCACCTTCGAGCACGCCATCGGCCAGATGATCGAGATTGCCGACACCGCCGGAGGCGATCACCGGAACATCAACAGCCTCGCAAACAGTGCGCGTCAGCGCCAGGTCAAATCCATTCCTGGTACCGTCACGATCCATACTGGTCAGCAGTATTTCACCTGCACCGTAAGCGACCATCTTCTCCGCCCACTCGACAGCGTTAATACCGGTAGGCTTGCGCCCACCGTGGGTGAAAATTTCCCAGCGCGGCTGCCCGTCGGTTGAGCCATCGGCAACCTGTTTGGCATCAATAGCCACGACAATACATTGCGACCCGAACTTGTCCGCCGCATCGCGCACAAACTCCGGATTGAAAACAGCAGCTGTATTAATAGCGACCTTGTCGGCGCCGGCATTAAGCATACGCCGGATATCAGGCAGCTCGCGGATACCCCCACCCACAGTCAGCGGAATAAACACTTCACCTGCGACCTGCTCAACCACATGTACCATGGTTTCGCGCTGTTCATGACTTGCCGTGATATCGAGAAAGGTCAGCTCATCTGCACCTTCGTCATCATAGCGACGTGCTATCTCAACCGGATCCCCGGCGTCACGAATATCGACGAACTGCACGCCCTTGACCACGCGGCCAGCGTCAACATCCAGACAGGGGATTATACGTTTGGCGAGCGACATACTGTTACCAGACTTCAGGCATCGTCGACCAGCTTCTGCGCTTCGGCAAGGTCAACTGTACCTTCGTAAAGCGCGCGGCCAATAATCGTCCCTATAATACCCTCATCAGCCACGGCCTGCAGCGCCCTGATATCGTCCAGTGAACTGATACCGCCCGAGGCAATGACCGGGATACTGATTTCGCTGGCCAGTTTGGCGGTAGATTCAACATTCACTCCCTGCATCATGCCGTCACGACTGATGTCAGTGTAGATAATGGAATCCACTCCATCACGTTCAAAGTGCTGCGCCATATCGATGACATCGTGATGTGACAGTTTCGACCAGCCATCAATTGCCACTTTGCCATCTTTGGCATCAAGACCAACGATTATGTGTCCGGGAAACTCCAGACACAGATCATTTATGAAGTGTGGCGCACTGACAGCTTTTGTACCGATAATGACGTACTGCACACCGGCATCGAGGTACAACTGCACGGTATCTTCATCACGGATGCCACCACCTACCTGAAGGGGCACATCCGGAAAGGCTTCGGCAATCCGGTGGATAACATCTGCATTAACCGGCTTACCGGCAAAAGCACCGTTCAGATCGACCAAATGCAATCGCCTTGCTCCAGCATCAACCCAGCGCTGTGCCATATCCAGCGGGTCATCGGCAAATACAGTTTCGTCTTCCATTCGCCCCTGACGCAGGCGGACGCACTTGCCGTCTTTCAGGTCAATGGCTGGAATCAACAGCATGCTTGTATCCTCATGTCATAGATGACTCTTATGCTTCAGCGCGGCCGTCCCAACGGCTGAAGTTCCCCAACAAAGCCAGTCCGGCCTTTTGGCTTTTCTCCGGGTGAAACTGTACCGCAAACAGGTTTTCACGAGCCAGCGCACAACAAAAATCCGCACCGTAATTCGTGGTCGCCGCACACAACTGACTGTCGGCTGGCACCGTGTAATAACTGTGCACAAAGTAAAAACGACTGTCCTGCGGAATCCCTTTCCATAGAGGATGCGCAGACTGATGCACCTGGTTCCAGCCCATGTGTGGCACTTTGAGACGCTGACCATCGTCGCTCGTCAGATTCTCGGCGAAGCGCTTCACCTCGCCCTTGACCAGACCCAGACAGTCAGTGCCATTATTTTCTTCACTGCGCTCGAATAACGCCTGCAT
>Ga0316193_10003951_pt1 | contig 10830 bp, 12 predicted proteins | sample MerIslsedime2_MG_FD_207735 | JGI IMG/M metagenome (GOLD analysis project Ga0316193, IMG submission 207735) | Coastal sediment microbial communities from Maine, United States - Merrow Island sediment 2 | ecosystem: Environmental > Aquatic > Marine > Coastal > Sediment | place: USA: Maine... | reverse complement strand
CCACATATTTTAATTACTAATGATGATGGAATTCACGCCAAAGGCTTAAAAGCACTTTGGGAGGCTGTTAAAGACTTAGGGAAAACAACCATTATCGCTCCAACTTCAGAAAAATCTGGAACCGGCATGGGTCAGTCTTTAAACAAACCATTAAAAATTCATGAAGTTGAATGGGAAAAAGATACTCAAGCATGGGCTATTAATGGAACTCCCGCAGACTGTATGAAGCTCGGCTTCAATATAATTCTAAAAAATGACAAACCAGATATCGTCCTTTCAGGAATTAATAGAGGGTCAAATGCTGGTAGAAACATCCTTTATAGCGGCACAGTTGGCGGTGTTATTGAAGGGGTAAACAAGCAAGTACCAGGAATTGCTTTTTCTTGTTATGACTATGAGAACCCCTATTATGACGTTGCTGCAAGCTTTATCCCTAAAATTTTTCAGTATTTCAGCGAAAATTTAATCCCAAGTGGCTCGTTAATCAATGTTAACTTTCCTACAGGTAAGTTAAAGGATATAAAAGGGATTAAATTAGCTAGGCAAGGCAAAGGCTACTGGGCTGAGAACCCGGATCAAAGACAGCATCCGACAGGAAGTCACTTTTATTATTGGCTAGGCGGAAAGTGGTTCGAATTCGAGGAATCCCCTGATAGCGATGTTACTTTGTTGAAAGATGGATTTATCACAGCTGTACCAATATATGTTGAAGAACTTACTCACCATGGACATTTCAAAGAACACAAACAAAAATTTGATTCATTTTTTATTGACTCTCCTACTTTTGACGGTGCTTAGAATTTCCAAAGCATCAATTTGGGCAGTTTCAAAAATTTCTTTAGCTTTAGGTAATAAAAAGATTCTGTCCAATTGCTCTTTTAAAAGAATTGAGTCTTCATTTTCATCAATTGTCCAACTGCCTACTTTTTTTTCTTCCATTCGTTTAATAAGTAGCGCCAATTGCTTATATTTTTTAGTAATTAAAGGAATATTTTTTTCTAAGTCTTCTTTGCTGTGAATAGCCTCAAGCTCTTTGGTCATTGAAAGCATCCACGACCTTCCTTCTGAAGCAAAATCTTCAGGTGTAGACGGCTGACACGCAGCAAGCATAAATAATAATATTATAATTGATCTCATTTCGGGAAATTTTAATAAATTTAAGATTCTTACGCAAATTACTTGTGATAAAATCACCTAACTGGTTAAATTTATGTATCTTTTAGGGCGTATAGCTCAGCTGGTAGAGCACCTGTCTTACACACAGGCGGTCATAGGTTCGAGTCCTTTTGCGCCCAAAGAATTACTCTATTGCGGGAGTAGTTCAATTGGTTAGAGCACCGGCCTGTCACGCCGGAAGTTGCGAGTTCGAGTCTCGTCTCCCGCGATTATTCACAAAGTAGATAATTATTATGGTAAATCTTTTAGCTAAATCAAAGAAACAGTATCTAAAAAATGCGGTATGGATAGCATTTGGAGCTTTTTTAGCTGCACTTTCAATTCAAGTTTTTCTATTTCCGAATAAACTGATTGACGGTGGTGTTATTGGTATATCACTGATCTTTGCTCAAATTACAAATAGCGTTTATTTGCCCTTCTATTTAATAATTTTTAATCTTCCTTTTATTTATCTGGCCTATCGATTTATTCGAAAGTCATTTGTAATTCAAATGCTTTTTTCAGTCATTTTATTTGCCATATTTCTTGCACTATTAGAGAAACTACCCTCTTTTGATGCCGATATTCTAGAGGTAATAGTATTTGGCGGCGCTATATTAGGTGTGGGAGTAGGATTAATCATTAAAAATGGCGGATGCACTGATGGGACTGAAATCCTAGCAATCTTAGTTAATAGAAAAAAGGGATATACAGTCGGACAAACAGTGCTTTTTATTAACTTTTTCATCTTTGCTGCATATGGATTGATTTTTAGAAATTGGCATATAGCACTACAATCACTGATGACCTATTTTGTAGCCTTTAAAATGATGGACTTTGTCATCTCTGGGCTTGATGAAATGAAATCTGTCATGATTATATCCAGCAAGCCAGACAAACTAAGAAAAATCATAATGAGAGAACTTGGACTTGGCTTAACAATCATAAAGAGTAAAGGTGGCTTTACAGAAGAAGATAGAGATATCTTATTGGTTATTGTTGAAAGACTAGACTTAGCTGACCTTAAAGAGATTGTTTTAGGACAAGATCCTAAAGCTTTTATGGCTATTGAAAACTTACATGAAGTTGCACATGGTCAAAGAGATAAACTTCTACTTCGCAAGAAAAAACGTGCTTCACTCAACAAAACAAATATCTTTTAACCCTCGATACTCTTCTTTATAGTCCAAACCATAACCGACAACAAATCTATCATCTACTTCAAAAAGAAAATAATCTGGCTCAAGTTTAGAGTCATGCTTTTTTCTTTTCTTTAACAAAACTACAGTTTTTAACGATTTTGGTTGGGCTTTCATAAGGTTTTGACAAATCTTATCAAGAGTTATTCCTCTATCAAAAATATCATCAACAAGAATTAGTTCTTTATTTGATACATCAAAATCAAAGTCAAATAGCTTTATCTCCTTAGCTTCTTTGCCATGCATGCCATAGCTTTGAGCTCGAACAAACTCAATAGAAAATGAGAAGTTGAGCTCACGAATTAAATCAGATAAAAAACAGATAGAACCCTTTAAGACTCCAATTAATATCACATGTTTTCCATGATATTGTAGATTTAAATCCTCTGCCAGCAAGCTAATTTTTTGCTTGATCTCTAAGCTGTCGATATACTTTTCAAATTCATTCTTCATCAGCTTTAAAATCGCATCCAGCTTTAATCAAAGAATCTACAAATTCTAGCGAATAATCCACTCCGCCTAAAAACTCTTTGTTTTTTTTCAACATGTAAAGATGAAATGGGATTGTAGAGTGAACACCTGTTATATGAAACTCTTTCAAGGACCGTATTGATTTTGCGATCGCGTCTTTTCTATCTTTCCCCTTATTAATTAGCTTTGCAATCATTGAGTCATAATAAGGAGAAACTAAATAGCCATGATAGCAAGCTGAGTCAACTCTAACACCAGGGCCACCGGGAGCTATATAATGTTCCAATCTTCCTGGAGATGGAGTAAAATTATTAGTTGGGTTCTCTGCGTTAATTCGACATTGGATAACATGCCCATTGAATTTAATATCTTTTTGCCTAAAAGGCAGTTTCTCTCCCATTGCTACTCGAATTTGCTCTCGAACTAAATCAACCCCAGTCCATTCCTCTGTAACAGTATGCTCAACTTGAATTCGGGTATTAACTTCCATAAAATAGAAATCTTTCTTTTCATCTACAAGAAACTCTACGGTCCCAACTGAGTAGTACTTTGCAGCCTTTGCTATATTAACAGCGGCTTGACCCATTTTTTTTCTAAGTTGAGGCGTTATGTAAGGGCTAGGACATTCTTCTATAAGCTTTTGCCTTCTTCTTTGAATAGTGCAGTCTCTCTCTCCTAAGTGAACATAGTTACCGTGTTTATCACCGATTAACTGTATCTCAATATGCCTTGGATTTACGATCATTTTTTCTAAGTAAACATCGGAATTACCAAAGCTAGCTTCTGATTCAGTTCTTGCAGCTATGAACTTCTTTAGAAAATCTTCTTCATTATATGCAACACGAATCCCTTTTCCACCGCCACCTGCGGATGCCTTAATAAAAATCGGAAATCCAATTTTTGCAGCTTCTTTAAGTCCTTCATTCACATCCTGAACTATCCCATCAGATCCTGGAATTACGGGGCATTTAACACTTTTAGCAATAGCTTTAGCTTCTGCTTTATTACCAAGTAGAGATATGGTTTTATCTGATGGCCCTATAAACTCTAAATTACAACTTTTACAAATTGATGCAAAATTTGCATTTTCACTTAAAAAGCCATAACCTGGATGGACAGCATCTGCACCAGTTATTTCACAAGCAGAGATAATATTTGGGATTTTCAAGTATGAGTTGACAGCTTGGGGTTCACCGATACAAACAGCCTCATCAGCTAAGAGAACATGCAGCGATTCTTTATCAGCTGTAGAATAAACAGCAACCGTTTGCAAGCCTAAGTCATGGCAAGCTCGGATAACTCTAACGGCAATTTCGCCTCGATTTGCAATTAATACTTTTTTCATATTGTTTACGCTATTTGGAATAAAGATGTGCCAAATTCAACAGGTTGGCCGCTTTCAATTAAGACATCAACTACAGTTCCACTTATTCCAGCTTTCACTTCATTCATGACTTTCATAGCCTCGATAATGCAAACAACACTATCCTCACTTACTTTATCACCAACCTTAACAAATAATGGTTGATCTGGTGCAGGTGATGAATAAAAAGTCCCAACCATTGGGGAATCAATTGAGCGACTATTTTCTGTTAGAATAGCTTTTTGTTCATTATCAGCTTTAACTGTAATATTAGGAACAGCTGGCACAACCACTTGAGGTTCTGATAAAACTGTCGCAACTGCCGCAGTACTTTCTTTCTCTAAATGAAGCTCAAAGTCATCCTGCTTAATGATCAATTTTTTTAGCTCACTTTTTTGGAGAGCTTCCATTATTTTTTTTATATCTTCAAAATTCATTTTGACTTCCTCCCAATATTATTAAACTCTTTGAATATACTCATTACCTTGGGTATCCACTTTAATAACGTCACCTGTTTCAATAAACAATGGGACATCTAACACAGCGCCAGTCTCTAAAGTTGCTTTCTTTGTTGAACTAGACATAGCAATAGCTTCATCAGTTGATTCAGTTTTAATTATCATAAGCTCTAAAAACTGAGGAAGTTCAACAGAGAAAATTTGGCTTTTATGTAATATGGCCTTTACCGCTATCCCTTCCTTTAAATAATTAATTTTTTCCCCTAAAATTTCATGAGGGATGGTAACTTGCTCTAAATTAATTATATCTAAAAAAAGGTAACCACCTTTTTCTGGATATAGAAATTCTAAATCATGCTCCTGAAGGTGAACTTCGAAAAGTGGCTGATTCAATTTAAAGTTTTTTTCAGTTACTTCATCAGAGATCAGGTCACTTAACTTTGCCTTCATAAATGCAGGGCCTTTAGGTGATGATACCTTAACACAAGTATCCACTCTGAAAATATGACCATCAACATCGATTGTCATGCCAGGTGTTAGCTGTGTAGTAGTTAGATCTTTAGCTTTATTGGTTGTCATAATTCCTCTAAAATTTTATGTAGTTCTGGCAGGGAAGAAATTTTAAAATCCACTGACTGATCAATCAATTGATTTTTCCCCCTTCCCCATTGCATTAAAACCGTTGTGCAACCGAGCTCTTTAGCAGGGGTCAAATCAATAGCGATTTTATCTCCACAAACCAAAACATCCCCACGGTTCAAAGAAAAATCTTTAATCAAAGATTCAAAATATTTTTTCTTATCTCTGGTGGATGAAACATCTATTTTACAAAAAAAAGACCTATCCATGCCAGCTTTTTCCAATTTATAAAGTTGAATTTTTGGATCCCCAGCAGTTACGATTGCAAGTGTATGCGTTTTTGATAATAATTCTATTGTTTCAACGGCTTGAGGTACAGTAAAAATTTTACATCCATCTGGAATATAGCCATAAATTTTTTCAACTGCAGCTGGATATAGGTTCTGATCTAGATTATATTTTTCAAAGAATAATTTTAAAGTCTCTCTAGCGCTGTTGCACTTTTTGTCTAATTCAAGCAAATAATCAAGAATTTCTTGAAAATTGTTCTCGAAGCATTTAGCTGAAAAAATATCCTCTAAGACTCTTTTCATCTGAAATGGTGTGACTGAGCCGCTAGTGTCAATTAAGGTGTCGTCAAGGTCAAAAATTATAAACAATGGTTGTCAACAATCCCCATAATTACATTTGCAAGTTTTATTGAATCATGGCGAATTAGGTTTCTTTTAATTAAAAGATCACCTTTAGATTGCTCGATAGGCTCACCTAAAACATCCGCATAAATTACGCGGGAGTCATCTAAATCGTTCTCAACAAGATCTCCTTCATCTGAATACATCTTAATGAGATTATCTTGTGGTTTTTTGGTATTTAAAATAACAAAATCAAAAACATCCTTTTCAAAAAAATTACCCAACTCTTTGATATAATTACTTACTTTGTATCCGGTAGTTTGACCTTTGCGATTCATCAAATTTACAATGAATATTTTTTTTGCTTGCGTCTTTGCTATAGCATCACTTACACCTTGAACAAGCAAATTAGGAATAAGCGATGTGTGAAGCCCTCCCGGGCCAACTACTACAAGATCGCAGTTAAGAATTTCTGTTATTACTCTAGGATTTACTTTTGGATAGGGCTCTAGATAAATGCTCTTATACCCTTTATCTATCTCTTTTGATAAATATATTTCGCTCTCACCTTCTAAAACCTTACGATTATTTAAAATCATTTTAAGGCGCGTCTGGTGAATAGTAACAGGAAGAACCTTTCCTTTAATGTAAAGAATCCTAGCGGCCTCTTCAACAGCTTTCTCAAAGCTTCCAGTTACTTTTTCAAGGGCTGAAAGCAACAAATTACCAAAGCTGTGCCCACCTAAATTACCATTTTCAAAACGATAATTCATCAAGCTTCGCATCAACCTTGAAGAATCAGAAAGGGCTACAAGACACTGCCTCACATCGCCTGGTGGCAAAACACCTAAGTCGTCGCGCAATATTCCAGTACTCCCACCATCATCAGCCATCGAAACAATAGCTGTCAGATCAACATCGTATTTTTTTAAGCCCCTCAGAACTACAAAATTTCCAGTTCCGCCACCGATAACTACAATTTTTTTCATAAACTACTTTTTACAGTGCCTTAACTCATTAATTGCTAAGCGCATATCATCCTGTCTAAAAAGATGAGATCCAGAAACCAAAATATTTGCACCAGCTTCAGCCGATAATCTACCGGTTTCAAGATTAATTCCACCATCAACTTGAATGTCTATTGGCTCCTCTTTATTTAGTTTTGAAAATTTCTTTTTAACCTTTGCTTTATCTTTCAAAGCCTTTGTAAATTGAACTTTTTCTAACACACTACTCATAAATTCTTGCCCACCGAATCCAGGATGAACTGTCATAAGGAGAATTAAATCACACTTTCCTAGAAATTTAGGTATAAATTCATAAGTTGTGTCTGGATTAAATGCAATCCCAGCTTCACATCCACACTTGTGAATATAGTCAATAGTCTCTTCAATGTTCTCAATTGCCTCAAAATGGAAAGTTATGCGATCAGCTCCAGATTCAACAAATCTTTCAATATATTCATAGGGATTATACATCATTAAGTGCACATCTAAAAAAGAATCTACAGCTCGATTGATCGCACTCACAGCCTTAGGGCCCATTGTTAAATTGGGGACAAAATGACCATCCATAATATCGATGTGAATCATGTCCGCTCCTGAATTTTCCAATCGCTTAGCCTCTTCAGAAAGGCTCCCGAAATCCGCGGATAAGATAGACGGTGCAATTAATAAATCGCTTTTCATAACACAAAATAATTAAGTTTTTCATCTATTTTGGGAATGAAAAATTCAAATGTCAAGCTCTGCTTGTATTATTTCAAGAAAATGCTGCTTATCTTTAGTATCAGGAGTAAAATATATGAAGCCCAGCAGCTGGATTTCATTAGATTCAAATTGACAATATACTAGCTCGTGAGAAGGTATTTTTTGTTTATCAACTTTAGCCTTCAAACGCTTAACTGAAACTGCATCTTTGAGAGAAACCATGACATACATAGCTAATAAGTCTACTTTAAAGTTTAAATCATAAACCTTAAAGTGCTTCCATTTCTTAATAGAATTTAAAAGCATCGAATAAAATGTCTTTAAATAGTCAAGAAGTAAGGTACTTCGAAACTCCACCGGATAAATTGAAAAGAAAAACTTCTCTAAAATTAAGTCATGCTGAAGACTTTGCTTTCCAATTGCTTGTTTCAGTGATTGAAAAAGCTCGCTTTGCTTATTTATCATTCCCCCGTTATAATCTCGAATATCTTTGAATAGTACTTCCAACTTGCAAATAACATCTTGCCTAGCTCTTTGTAAATCAACCGACTGGTTTTTTCTGTAGTAACTTGATTTATCTAGTGAAACTTTGAAAACAACAGCTTCCTTGTAGTACCTTTTTCGAATTACACCTACTTTTTTTACCCTCTCTATTACAAATTGGCTTTTTTCACTGTCTTCAGGAAGTATATTTTCAATTTGTCTACTTTTAGCATTTAAAATTCTCAGCATAATTACATTAAACACCAGCTCATCTTCTTTTTGCTCTTCAAAGTTTACAATCACCTGGGGAATATCGTTTACATATCTAAGCTGTTTTGACAAAACCATAATGTTTTTCAATATTTCTTCTTCATTCCGTGGCATAAAAACAGGATTCATCAAATGCTCTATGTAATTTTTTAAATGTTCCGGAAGAAGCATTCTTAGAGTTCTAATTTCTTCTAAAGAAAACTCTGTTTTGTCTTTTTTTTCGATTTCTAAGTAAACTGTTTGAATTGAATTTTCGCGGTTTTTATCTAAAAAAAATGAACTTTCAACAGGCTCAACAGCTCCAATATGGTCTTTGATAGCTCTCAAAAGATGCCCTTTCTCAAAAATCTCTCTTTTTTTTAAAAAGTTTAAACCAACCATAATCCCTAGCGCAAAACTCTCTTTATCTGGATGCTTTATTTTGGTCTTTAGAAACTTAACCATTAAATGTCTTTGAGCTGGAAAAGCTTCTATCTTCTGCTTCAAGACTTTTCTTATAGTATGCAGTATAGAAATAATTCTGCTAATGTGATGATAGTCACGGATATTTTTAAATTCCTCTTGGCAATTAATCAGAAAATGCTGCATTTGCTTAAAAATACTCTTGTCATAATCTTCTGACCTTGCATGAATCAATGATCCGATTTTTTCCTGAATCATTGCTGTCTTTCCATCTTGAGATAGACCCTTATATTCTAATATTCTATTTGCATGATAACTAGATACCACCCCCAACCTAATCTCTGTTTCAACTGAAGATAAATTTTGCTTCAAGTGCCCCATATCTACTTTAGAGCAAACCGAAAAACCAATCTGAGATAGATTAAATGGAAAATTTGTAAGTTCAGGTAAACGAAAATCTGCAGCAAAAAACAGCTCAACATTAAGTCTTTTATTTGGAATCGACCACCTATTTATCATGTCATAAAAAAAATTACATGCATTTAATCGATGTCTACATACTAAAATAACCGATACATATCCGACATCTTTTTCAGGAAAGCTCCAATTCAAAATAGGCAGCGAATCATTTAAGTAGTTTAATTGCTTTTGAAGTAAGCTAGGCGAACTTTCAGTAAAAAATAACTTTTCAGGGAGTGTTTTTTTTAATAATATTTTAACATTTTCTTTATAAAATGAGCTTACAGAATCGTTGTAAGACGAACCCACTGCGGAGCTTACGCGCGGATTTTCAACAACAATAATCATTAGTTAATTCCCTCTTTATTTTTTCTAAAATTAAAATACCTTTTGGTACTCCTCGTATGAAATGTTTGCTCTAGATTTTATAATCTGTGAGCCGATAGTTGTCCCCAGCTCATCTATTTTAGATGTTTTTAAAGCGTCTTTATATGACAAAACTCTCAATAGGCACCCATTTTTTTTTGCAAGTCTTATACATCTGGAATGCAACACTTTAGACCTTGAATTGCACATTTTAATAGCATCATCATAGCTCATTTTAGGCAAAAACCTTGCATCTGGATCTAGCTTCGGATCATTTGTATAAACACCCTTAACATCCTTGTAAAATTCAACAACATCTGAGCCAATGCTAACTGCTAAAGCAACAGCACTAGTATCAGAACCGCCCCTTCCAAGGGTTGTAATTTCCTTATTTTTAGAAACACCCTGAAAACCTGCTACAATCACGATGTTTCCAAGCTGTAAGCTATCTAAAATACGAGATGGTTTCACATCAATGATTTTTGCATCTGTATGTTTGTTGCATGTTATTATCCCAGACTGAGAGCCGGTAAAACTGATAGCTTTTCTACCTTTAAGTTCCAATGCCATTGCTAATAAGGATATGCTAGTTCTTTCACCAATGGAAACTAACATATCTAGTTCCCTTTCAGGAGGGTTAGGATGAACTTTCTTAGCAAGCTCAATGAGATCATTTGTAGTATTGCCCATAGCGCTGACTACTACTACCACGTTTTCGAAAAGCTGAGCTCTTTTTAGCACTATATCAGAAATAAATAGAAAATTCTCTGGAGTTGCCACACTTGCTCCTCCAAATTTTAAAACAATACTTTTTTTCATCGATTTTTAAAAAATTAATTTTACTACCAAAGATCTTGTAATCTCATTTTTGATTTTTTTTGACTAGTATTTTTAGAAAAAAATTCAATTAAAATGAACTTAATTAAAATTTTTGACTTTTTTTTCATAAAAAAAATGGAATACTTCCAATCAATCATGCATAATTGATTAATTATTTACTTATTTCTTAATTTAGGTGTAAATGAATAACTGGGATTTATCTGACAACAATGACCTTTATTGGATTAACGAGTGGGGAGATGGTTATTTCATCTTAAATGATGGATGTGTAGCTGTTAAAACTCCCAGTAAAAAAAATAGTATTAATCTTTACGAGCTAACAAAAAAACTAATTGCCAAAGGAGTCGAGGCTCCCATTTTATTTCGCTTTGAAGAAATTATAAAAGATAGAATCTCAAGGTTAAATCAGGCATTTCAAAATGCGATTGATTCTTCAAATTATCA
>Ga0316193_10003947_pt1 | contig 10833 bp, 4 predicted proteins | sample MerIslsedime2_MG_FD_207735 | JGI IMG/M metagenome (GOLD analysis project Ga0316193, IMG submission 207735) | Coastal sediment microbial communities from Maine, United States - Merrow Island sediment 2 | ecosystem: Environmental > Aquatic > Marine > Coastal > Sediment | place: USA: Maine... | reverse complement strand
AAAAATGTCTATGACAACTCCGGAGTCCTGCACCTCCAAGATTCTTGCGTCTACGGTGAGCTTGTCTTTGATCTTCTGGCTGAGCCGGACTGACTTGCCCTGACCAGACGATGTCTCGACTGGATACCGACCCGAGTACTCGACATCGATGTCGAAGGTGCGTGATGGCCCCTCGCCACCTTCTCCGAAGCTCAGCTTGAACATGTCCCCGGCGAAGTTGACGTGTTTGTGTTCCGGCAGCTTCGGTTTACCAGGCTTGACGATGTCGGGGGCCTTTCCGGGGGCAGGTTGCGCGCAGCGACTGAGCCTGAGGCCGGACCGAAGCCGCGGCATCGCGTTCTGTGCGATGTCAGCGAGTTCCATCTTGCCGCGGCTCCACAAGGAAACAACCGCGCCCATTGCCGAGCGGTCGGCGTCGTCCTCAAGAAGTTCATCCCCCTGATTGGCGCCTCTGGTCTGATGCGGCGCCAGCTCCGACGCCCCCCGCTGCTGTACCACGTGTGCAAGCTCGTGGGCAATCAGGGCGTCGCCGATGGGTGTGCCGGGCCGGTACTCGCCGGACCCAAAGGCCACATGCTCGCCCACAGTAAAGGCTCGGGCATTAAGGTCTGTTGATAGATCTGCACCTGCCGCATCATCATGCATGCGCACATGTGAGAAGTCGGTACCGAATGCCGACCCCATCCGCGAAGCCACGCTGCTGTCAAGCGATCGACCTGGACCAATCTGTGAAAGAATTGCAGTCGGACTGTGATTAAGCCGCGCACCACCGGACTTGGCTTTGGGTTGAACGGCGCCTGCAGCCGATGTTGTTGTACCTTCTTCACGCACGGCATTACGAAGAAATGCGCGAGGGATACCCGCGGGCAGGCCGGTAATCTCACCCGTACGCACCCAGTGCCGAGCACTTTGACTCACGAGTTCAACGACTATGGGAATGTAAGCATCGGCACTCGAAACATCACGGAGATCCGGTGCAAAACTGCGCAGAGTACGCTCGATATGGTCGGCATCCCGGCGTTCAAGAATGTTGAAAACGAGATTGAGATAGGGGCATTCGGAAGACGTTCGGCCGGCACCGGTAAGGATAGGTTCAATAGCTTCACAAACGGAAGCCCGTACGCGCGCCAGAAAATCACTTTTGCGTACCTGGCCGGCGCCTAATTCCCCAACTGTATCTTCAACGATTAGCGTCCTGGCTGTTATTTCGGTGGCATTTGATGGCGCTGCCGCCTCCCGCACTAAAGACACCGGCGATTCGCTTAGCGGCATCCGCATCACTCGCTCGGCGACTTGATCTGCCTCTATTTCATAATCGTTATCCTGAGTGCTCTCAATGGGTTTCCTTTGTATCGGCGGCGGTTCGCCTGAAGCACCTAAAACAGGGTGTCCGGAAACCTGGGTTGCAAGGCTCTGCCAGACCGGGTTGATCTGCTCATCGGGCGTCGCTTCTCCACTCGACTTCGCTTTCTCAGTCGGTGAATCGGTTTTCGCCTTTGTCGGTTCATGGTGCTTTGTAACGGGCATCAGTGAAAGTCACACTAGTCTGACGGTCTCGTATTCATAATTGTCTTAACCACCCACAGTGTTCCCTGCATGTAACCACGATCTCGTTGTCTATCCCGCCAAGGGACCCCGAACTTTCTACCGAAACATCAGGACAAACATTCCTTTAAAAATGCCAATAAGTTATCTGCACGGATTTCTTTTCCCCACCTCCCTTTCTCTGAGAGGACAAAGAACGTCCAGCACTTCCTTTTTGTAATATACGTTGACCACGGTCTTACGTTTCCTGGTATCCTTGTGGATCTTTTCCATTAAATTCAGGCTTGGGACATGCACACAACTCAACGACGCATGATCCAGCTCGCCTTGATGGATCGCTTGTAAGCCCCTAAAGTAAACCGGCCAGGGCATCGCAACACCGCCGTTGCTGCTTTTGTGTTCTCCCCCTTCCTTTCTATGTATCCGAGCACCGGTCACCTTATCGGTGAGGCCTCCTAAATGCCCACCACCGGAAACCTTGGTGGAATAGGCAAGCTTACCTTTTTTATAGAAATTCAAGTGTCCAATGGGATACATTTCGTCATCATATCCTGGTGCTTCTTTGACGACTTTGTGGAAATATATATTGATTTCGGTTGGTAACGTTTTAGTCATACTTAAGTAATCCAGGATCAGGGCGACCTGATCTGGGTTAACTTTGGACAATAGTTTATGGTTACTTTTTTCAAATTCCCTCCGGGTTTTCTTTCCTTTATGCAGGACTGCGAGCAGTGCTGCCAACATACGTTCTTCGTGGATCAGATCCGAATACTTATTCACGTTCTTTATCAAGACAATTAAATTCTCTGGATCCATTTCTGCAAAACGCCGGAGCATGTGCTTCATCCACAACGGATCTAAATCGGTAAACGTCTTGGCTTCATCCTTGGGAGTGGTATCCTGGCGTGCAACCTGAGGCGGCGAGTAATGCGATATTTGGCTGTCAGGTGACTGTGTCGATTTGTGCTGCCGGTAATACCCCCCTTGACTACCCTTCGTCTGTTGCACTACGTGGGTGAGTTCATGAGCCAACAAGCGCTCTCCTTCAGAAGTGTCAGGCCGAAACTGCCCTTTGCCAAACGCGATGTTGTTCCCAACAGTAAATGCACGTGCATGTAATTTGGCTGCCGTCCCTGCAGCTTTTGCATCACGCTGAATACGCACTTTCTCAAAGTCGCGCCCAAACCTCTGCTCAAAAGACGCACGGGGTTTTGAGGGTAAAGGCTCTCCACCTCCATGCCAGGACTGGATCTGGCTCGCTGTTGTATCAGACACCTGCTGTGCTGCCGAACCGCTGCCAGACTCGCCTTTCATTTGAAGAGGCTCCTCTTCCTCCTCTTCCATCGTTTGCCGTTGCAGCTCTTCTTCGCATCCCGTACAAATTCTCTGCACCGTCGGTGATGGTACTTTACGTTGGATACCGAGATCCTCATCCTCTTGAGGTTCCGGCATCCGCATCACCTGGTCGGCTACCCGATCTGCTTCTTGTTCATACTTGTCGTCTGGCGTGCCGATAGTGAGTTTCGTCTGGATTGTTGGCTGTACACTGCCGGTAATGTCGGGCTTACTGCGCGTCGCCAGGCTATGCCAGACTGAGTTGTTGATATCTTTATGTGACTTTAAATCTCGCGGCCTGCCTTTGAAAATAGACGGCGTTTTAGAATCGACCGGTAGTGAGTGGCGACGCTTAGAGGAAAACATGATTCACTTCTTCAGGTTATTGAGTCAGAGGGTACTGCAGCGGTCAGTTCGTCTTGGAACCCCCAATCCACAAGCTTTTGACTAACTTCCCTCTCCTGTCGTCGATAGGTATCACCGTCCAGGTCAACGAGCTCATGGTTGAGAATGACATGGACCAGTTCATGGGCCACCGCGATAACAACAATGGGCCATTTATGCTGCTCAAGCAGCGGCGAAAGATACACGACTCGTGAATGCGGCGACCATTCAGTCGAAGATGAGGATGGTTGGCTACAAACAGGGAACGGATGCACCTGGCCAAGCACGTCGACAGCGGGGATAAACCATGAAAACCGGGGCGCCTGGGTGTACAACTGATCATAGTGAGCAGGTTGAAATCTGCAAAGCACTTCGCTTATCGCATTCAATCGCAGACTATCCTCCCCCAGTTCCCGCCTCAACGCATTTCCCGGATAGACACCATCGAGGATACACGTCCGTACTGATCTGTATTTGACTTTTTCTTTCGGTGGTTCCCTGGCAACGCCTGTGTCACTCAAGCGAGCCGTTGCTTTTTGACAGACGAAAAAACTGCGTCCCCATTCACCAAATAACCCCAGGTCCTGATGACCGTCATACATGGCTCTGACAGCAAACCCAGAATTTTTCAATGTCTCGCGGATTTCCTGTTCGGAGTAGCAGTGTTCACAGATCTCCCACTGGCATGTGATTTCAGAATCTGACTTATTGACTTTGATCTCGTTGCGGCCGATCCGTGCATCTTTGTCGTATATAGCTTTGATGTCATACGTTCCCTCTTCAAACCGACCCTGCCAATGGCCGTCCCAGCGCGACAGATACCCCTCCTCCATGTTGACGTCGAATACGAGGTAGCCGTCATTTTTCAGATGACGATGAACACAGGAAAATACTTCTTCCAGTTCTTTGATATTCAATACATGATTGATACTGTCGAAGGTGGAAACAACACCATCGACAGCCTCAGCAAGCTCAAATGAACTTGCCTTTGCCTGAATAAACTCTGCGTCCGGCGCATTGCACCGGGCGAGACGCAGCATCTCGGACGATTCATCAACGCCAACCACCGCAAAACCGCGTTTACGCAACATGAACGCCAGTTGGCCTGTTCCGCAGCATACATCAAGAATCCTTCCGCCGGATGGCAGATGTCTCAGAAACAGATCATCCAGTACGGGCAACAAGCGTTCAGCGAATCGCCCCAGGTTTCGATTGTAAAAAGATGCGAAACCATCATAAGGAACTTCACCATACTGTTGAATTACGGCTTCCACGACGGTATCCCACTAGTCGGTAAGGTTGACTACTATGGTGATCGCCGGACATGGATTCAGGGGTTCGGCATCCTCCGGCGGTCTCACTGTTACTTGATTCGGAAGAATCTCCGTACCAACGGTCTGGGCGATAGTCGACGCTTGATTTACGAACAACTCAATCTGAGTCTTTTCAGCTTCGGTTGGCGTGCCAGGATTCGCGGGGCGCTGGCTTACCAGAATGACCCGGCCGACCTCGCCCCCCCCTTGATCCGACCATGCCTGCTTCAAATCTTCGGAAGCGGATTCCACAATCTCCTTTTCGCCCTCCTTAAAGACCGCCCGACCCATCGACGTGAGCTTCATTTTCTCCAGCACCTCGGCAATAGTGGCAGCACCTGTGCTGGCAATACTCCGCAACAATCTTGTCACTATCTGTTTAGTCGCTTTTAGCCGGAATACCTGATGACAGATAGTCACCAGTGGCGCCGTGGCAAACACCATGACACCATCGTGGGGCGCGGCACTGATAATGGCGGCATCCGGAATCGACTGTAGCGTTTCTATTTGTTGATCATCGGAAAGCGGGGTCACAGCGGACAGCACATTACTCAGGCTGGCCAACCGCGCACGGGAAAGTGCGACGCCTTCGTCGAGCACATCACCGGTGCTGGCCACCGCAGCGTAGACAATTTCGCCGCTGACCGTCGCCTTACCCTGCCACTCCGCACGTATCACATCTGCCGGTGACTCCAGTGTCTGTATTCCCGCGGCAAATTCAACCAGGCCGACCTGAACCGGATTCAACTTGGTTATAATGCCGGCATCGTTATTGACAAGCCCCTGATGCAATGTCTCCCTCACGGACTCACTCGGCAGGTTAACAACATAAGTCCGGTATTTACGCGTCGATAATTCAGGCACGGGAGCCTTGTCACCCGCACACTGTATATCGCGACGGCGGTGAAACAGCACCCAATCTCTGGATGCCCGTACCTGAACGTCTGACACTCCCGATTTTGGCGGCGGAAACAGCTTTCGAACTGAAATTTCTTCGAACTGCGGCTCCTTTAATGCGGTGCCTATAGCCCGCAGCGCGGTTATAGCGGACTCATGGGCAGAGTGCGCCGGGGCCAGAACTGCAGGATTAACCGTTTGCGATACAGCGAACAACGGTATTTCCTGATTCAGCTCGATCAGGGTGAAACTGGGCGCGGCGGGCTGATCCGGATTATTCTTGCTAATACCGCCATCAACACTGGCCTTTACTGCGCTGCTCCATCGACGAGCGGAATCAAACCTGAACAGTCTTTGTGCGGCACCCAGCAGTCCGGGGGTCGGAAAATCCACCTCTATAGAGGGTTTTGATCTGTCATCGGAAACGCGTCCGATATCGACCCGGTCGGACAAGCGAAAGACGTTGGTTTTCTGCTCTCCACTGGCCTGGTTTATCACTGTTGTCGTCAACGACGCAGTTAACCTGGCACTCAACTGATGCCTGTCGGATTGCTTCTGCGATTGCACCAGTTGTAGATCACCATTGAAAACCGTCCTCAATATCGTACCTGGAACCAACACAGTCATCTCCCCGTTTAGACGGGTGCTTTCATTTCTGCTCATGCTATATGGATCCCGGTCCAGCTCCGCGGTTATCCAGATTCCCGCGTGCTGCAGTAATTCTATGAGCGTGAACGCAGGTGGCCGTTCTACCTCATCCTGTTTGAACGCACCGGCGTAATGAAAACCGAATCCGCCGCCTGGCAACTGCTCGCCTCTTGCCGCTCCGCTAAAGGATAGTGGCTTAAGTTGAGCATTGCTGTGTGAAATTGCTCGCATGAAGTCCGGCCTCAGAATTCCACCGCCTACGCTACCGGGATCTGCAGTCAAGGTTCGACTTACGATCTGAAGTGCAATGGGCGACAAATCCAACGTCATTTCATAACCGGTACCAGTGACGACGACACTTGTCTCGGCGATCTCACCTTCGGGCACCAGAATATCGACCTTTGGTTTTCTGGTTGGATCATCGAGACCCTTTAGCAATGAAATCCGTTCCATGTGCTGCGCCTCTTCCAGGGCATGGGCCACATAATCCGGGCGAACAATGCAAAACCGCAGGTCGACCCCTTCACCCATCATGCGGCGAACCTGCTCGTTGACCGTCAGCTTGTCATCGGGCTTTACCGGCAGATAACCGGCACTGGGTAACTCAACAATTCCACCGTGAATAAGCAGGCGGTTGGCTGGTAGTTCAGCCTGGAGCGAACCTCCTGCCAGAGCTTGTTCAATAGTTTTAAGGCCGAGGGTAACGGCATCCTGAGGTGCATCCCCTGCAATTTCCCGGCCGATAAAACGCCGGGAAGTTTCCTCATATATTTTTAGCAGTCCCGCCACTTTTTCGGATGCCTGCCGCATTACACCGCGGCTTTCCGCGCAGGGATCGTCCTTCGGCGATCCGCCACCGCCCTGGAACAAGTTGTTGAGATGGCATTGAAATTGAAGCACCTGGGCAAGAAATATATTCCACGGCCGCATGGTCATGATGTGGGCCCAGTATCGTTTTGGCGGCGCTTCCATTCGCTCCCGCCCCACGATCCACCGATCCAGAAACAAGGTCTCTCCGCCGGCGCGAGCAAGCAGCGCCACCGGCACACCGGCGGTGATGCCGCCGGGAAGACGGGCGCCCTGACACCAAACATTTTTTGCCAGCCCTTCTGCGGATATCTGGTCGGCGATCAGTTTGCGTTCGTACTCAAAATAGGCGGAAGCGATACGTGAACGTAGATGAATATCCTCCATTGCCTCAGCGGAGGAATCTGGCAGTACCAGTCCCGATGGAAACGGTTCTGCTCGTACAATGACACCTTCCAACATGTAGGGGCGGTCGCTGGCAGTAATGCAAGCCTCTTCGCACAGCCTGCCGAAGACGTCTTCCTCTCCACATAGACCTTCGATATGACCCACGGTAACAATGTAGTAAGCCACACCGTCAATAACGGTACCCGGTTCGCTTCCCTCTGATACAATGCAGTCATCAAACTCCGATGTGACAACGCCGTCGAGTAAGCCACTGGAAGCCAGTGACGGCGATACATTGCTGGTAGCCGAACGCGTGATCAAGTCATCAATAGCAATGTCGATTTGATCAGGCAGGTAAACCACTCGACCGGCAAAATCGATGGCCATGCCCTGGCCGAGCCGAATTCCGCCGTTGGCCAATGACGTGTCGTAACCGTATACGACACCGTGCCCTCCTGCCTGATTGGACAGGTGCGTCAGACTGCGTAGTCCGGCCTGCTCGAGTTTTAAATGTTCGGCGCGCATAAACATGCCGTCGAAATAGTTAAGATGAGTCAGCGGTGTGCCTTTGTGCACAACACTGTATCCGGATTTCTGCTCGGCCAGAACAACCGTGCCGACATTTTTCATTGCGATGGTTGCCATTGCTCAGTTCTCCCGGTTAAGCAGAAAGACAAAATCGTGACCTTCATGCACCGTACCCGGTGGCCCGCCTGCGCGGCCGGCCAAAGGTACCCGGTTAGACCCAAGTACCGGTGTTGGTCCGGTACCCTTGACCACCAGGCGAATGAGATCGGACGCCAACGCGCCATCGCGGTCAAGGACAATACCAACCTGACTGTTATCAAAGGTGATATCGGCGATGGATTCCACGATCCAGCCGGTATTGACGTCGTAGCTTGATACAAAGACAGAGACATTGGCTTCAACACTGCGCCTGAGAAGATCCTCGCCTGTGTGGGTAAACATCAATGATGCGCCCTCTGTGTCCACCGACGAAGGTTCAATCCGCGGCCCCCCAGCGTCAGCCCGTGGCGCAAAGTCACCGCCTGGATTTTCGATGCTGCCATTTAGTTGAAACAACGGGCCGCAGAGCAGTTCCTGGATTGTGGCGGTTGCGATATGGACATCACGCACCTTGTTATTGACCGTGCCACTTCTAAAATCCTCTCTTCTTACCACCAGATTTTCCAGGTCCGCCAGGATCAATGGCGCTGGATCGGCCTCTGGAAATATCGAAACATAATCGCCTTTCTCTCCCACTGCGGGTTTTAGTTCCATCTCATCCAGGGCCGCGAACTCGCGGAATACTTGTAAGTATTCGCGCGGCTGTTCATCCAGGTTCAGGGAAACTATTCGGCCTCGCTCGTCGATAACTTCCTGGTCAGCAGCAACGACTGCACCGCCTTCGTCTGTATTGGGCGGTTCCAGGTTAAACAGCAGACGCAGCCGGTGATAGGGGCGAATTCGTCCAGGGCTGCCGATTACGGGGGCCAATCCCGGCTTCAACAACACTTCAACCGATTCCATGATTCGTGAATACGCCGTGGTGCTGCTGCCGCCCTCACAGGGTTCCATCAACGCCGGCACCTGCCGTGCCAGACAAGCGCGGAACTGGATCACTACGTGAACTGAAAAGGTGACATCAACGTCTCCGGGCTGGCTGAATATTCCTTGAAAAGCTTCGTCGTCGCGGTGCTTTTTCAACCACGTCGGAATGTTCAAACAAACCGGTTTTGGAAGATAAAGTTCACGCCCCAAAGCGTCGACCGCCAAGCCCGGCTCCACTCTAATTTCGTCCCGCTCGGTGTCGATAGAGACTTCCATACCCCAAACCACACCGCTACGATGTAACCAGGCGCTGTGTAACCACTGCTTACCGCGATGGTAGGCGTCGATGGTTTGAAAGTCGTGTACGCCCAACAACATGCCAAAATGGGGTTTGAGCGCTTCAAAGGGATTCACTGATAGTGACACGTCACAGTCGCGGCCATCACCGATGGATTGATCACATGCTAGTGTGTTGCTCGGCATGAAGATTCTCCTTTAGTCCAAACCGCGGGAAGCATCGAACAACTGAGATTGCCTTCGATTAGACAACCAGCGAACCCGTTTGCCCAGCAGCGCTATTTCGCGGGCCAGATACTCAAATCCGCGGTTACTCTTATCCTCGGCTTCGAGTGTAGTCACCAGGTCGTCCTCCGCGGTTTCCAACGCATCTTTAATATCGTTTAAGTTTGTCGGCAGAGTATTCAAGCCCACCAACAGTCTCTTACCTTCAAGCAGCTGCTTTAAGTTACCCCAGATGCTTTCAGGAATTGCAACTTCCATTTCCTCAAGCTGGTACCACGACACCGCCTTAAACGCTGCTAATTTGGCACTGACTACTGTAGTTTGATCCGACACCGCGGTTCTGTGGGCGGCAAGATCCGGATGAGTAGCCGGATCGGCGTCTGGTTCACGCTGCTTGAGTTCTATGGTCGCCTTGGTCAGCTCGCCCTGCAACCGGCTCAGTTCAACTTCGGCATCTTTCAGTTCCCGGTGCGTTGAAAACCCCAGGGCATCATTAGCATCTTGCAGTTCTTTTTCGAATCCATCGCTGCTATCGTTACCGTACAAATTCTCGTGCAGCGGTTTTACCGTGGCGTGGTCTGTAACGTCGGCGTCACTGATGTCGGGATTGTCCGCCCGTAGCCGGGCTTCCGCCGCGAGAAGCAATTGCCGTGTCTCATCGACCTGATGTTGTTTTTCATTGCGGGTTTCTTCCAGATCAAAATGGGTGTCAACCCCGGCTGCATTCACCAACGCATTGACCCTGGTAACCTGAGACGCCGTCATGTCTTCACTATTGACGATTTCGGTCAGGATTGATCGGGCGGTCTCCAGCGTTTGAGGACCGTTAACCACCAGGTCGGCCAATACATCTGCCGCATCATTGTAAGCCGTCAACTTTTCACCAATGGCACCGACCACACCGTTGTCCGCCTGGCTCTTGTCGTCCAAATTACTGTTCAGGCTATTCAGAGCGACAGCGGTGTCGTTATTCAGATCAAAAACGTTACCTATACGCTCCTGCGCCCGGTCTCTGAGCTTCTCCGGAATGTCGCCATCGACCCGCGCCTGTGCCAATTTGTACGCGCCGTCAGCCGCGGTCAGTACTTGATTGGCATTTGCTTTCAAGCCAGTCAGCGACGCTTCGACTAACTTTTCCAGCCACTCCTGGTGACGTTCATCCCGGGAACTGGCTAATTCAAGCTCGATCCCGGCCCGGTCGATGCTTTGCTTTAGATTCTCAAGCCGAGTGCTGATGTTATCTGCCAGCGAATCCAACTCACTAATGATCCGGTTCTCCTCATTGATGACGGATAAGCCTCCACGGCGTTTGATCAGTAACAAACGTATTTCCTCGGCCAGCCCCTCGATATCGGCGGGTGAAAGCGACGGATCGATCATGGCGGCGCGGTTTTTTTCGATATCACGGTCTAACGCATCCACGCAGTCCGACCATTCCTTTCTG
>Ga0316193_10003946_pt1 | contig 10833 bp, 11 predicted proteins | sample MerIslsedime2_MG_FD_207735 | JGI IMG/M metagenome (GOLD analysis project Ga0316193, IMG submission 207735) | Coastal sediment microbial communities from Maine, United States - Merrow Island sediment 2 | ecosystem: Environmental > Aquatic > Marine > Coastal > Sediment | place: USA: Maine... | reverse complement strand
CGTCACGACCATGCGTCCGTATCTGCTATTCGTTTCAGGCATTACTGGCCTCGCGGGCATGTCGCTCGTGCCCGGCGTGCCGCGCGCGGCCGCCGCGATCGTGGGCATCGCTTTCTTCCTCTCGTACGGATTCGGACAGGCGCTCACGGACTGCTTTCAGCTCGACACCGACGCGATTTCTGCCCCTTACCGGCCGTTGATCCAGGCCCGTATCAGGCGCGCGCACGTCCTGATCGTCAGCTGCGCTGGTCTCGTCGGCGTCGGCGTCGTGCTTGTCACCGCCAATCCCTGGAACCTGCCCCTGGTCGTGGCGATGATCGCGGGGCTCGCGACCTATACATGGTTCAAACGCAGATGGTGGGCGGGCCCGGCTTATAACGCCTGGATCGTGGCGGCACTCTGCGTCACAGGAATCCTCTCGGGCATTGGTCTGGCCGGATCTGGCGCAACCGGAATCGGTGGCGGCGCAGGAGGCACGACCGGAATGATTGACCTCGGTTCGGCGTCGGTCATCGGAACCGTCGCAGCCGTGTTCTTCGGCTACGCCAACTTCGTCCTGGCCGGCTACTTCAAGGACGTCGAAGCGGACCGCGCCACCGGATACCTGACGCTGCCCGTGGTGGTCGGCCGGACCATCGCTTCGGTAGTCAGTGACGGGCTGGCACTCGCCACCATTGCCGGATCTGCGGTCGCAGTCTCCGCTGCGGGCAGTCAGACGGTTGTCGGGTGGCTTTTCCTCACGTCGGGGGCAGGGGCCCTGCTGCTCGGCCAAGCAAGGCTGCATCGAGTGCGGACGGATCGCGATGCGCACCGGGGCATCGCTCCGATCGTTCACGCCTACGTGCTGCTCCTGTCAGGAATCACGACCTGTTACCGGCCGGATTGGGCGCCGGTGCTGATCGCCTGCGCCGGCCTCTATCTGATCATCATGCGAATTCGGCCCGAAAGCTCCCAGATCTGAGAGGAGAGACCGATGTACATCCTTTTGAATCCAGAAGCCGGGGGGGGAAGAGCCCTCAAACGATGGGCGAGTATTGAAGCCGAATTGACCCGGCGTACAGGCCCGTTCGACATGGACACCGCGGCCGGTTCGCTCGTGATCCGAGCGTGTGTGGAACGCGCGATGGATAGAGGGGAAACGGAGTTCATCGCCGGCGGCGGAGATGGAACGGTGAACGCGGTAATGTCGGCGCTCGTGGAACACGCACCCCGGCCACTGCTCGCCTCGATGCGTCTGGGAGCGATCGGGCTCGGGTCGAGCAACGACTTCCACAAGCCTCTGGCACCGGATCGCTCGATCGCCGGAATTCCAGTGCGAATCGACTTCGGTCACACCACTCCCGGCGATGTCTGTACGATCGATTACGTGGACTCGCTCGACCGGTTCAGTCGTTGCGAGTGGCTGATCAATTCGAGTCTCGGCACGGCGGCGGCGGCGAACCACATCTTCAATCACCCGGATGCCGTGCTCAAGCGACTGAAGAGAATGGCCCCTGCCTCTGCGATGGTGTACGCAGCTGCGCGCGCGGTGCTCGGTTTCCGGCCCCAGGTGCTGCAGATACGCGTCGGCGGTGAATCGCTGCGGGTGCGCGCCCGGAACCTGGGAATCATCAAGCGGCCCGCCTTCAGTGGATCTTTGAGCTACGGCACCCGACGCCCGGCTCGAGGCAGATTCGGGGTTCACCTGATCGGAGATGTGGGGCTCGCCCGGCTCGGCCTGGTGGCGTGGCGTCTCCTCCATGGACGATTCGAGGGACTCGGGACCCGGTCCTGGTCCACCACCGAGGTCTCGGTCCGGGCTGCCCATCCCTTCGCGGTCGAGCGCGACGGTGAGATCATCTGGACGAAGGCGGCCACCTATCGAGTGCTGCCGGAGGCGATTCAGCTATGCTGCTGACCGGCGATGTTCTCGAGAATCTGAGGGTAGAGAGGCTGGTGGGGGGATTCCCCCGTTCGCCGCTGCAGGGGAACGGACTGGGCGAGAGCGACGCGGAACTCGTTCGAATTCCCGGTACGAGCCTGCTCCTGGCGATAACCACGGATGCGATCGTGGAGGAGCTTGAGACGGGCCTGTACCAGGATCCGTATCTCATCGGGTGGATGACGATCGTCGCATCCTCCAGCGACCTCGCCGCGGTGGGCGCGGATCCCATCGGAATCCTGCTGAACGAAACGCTCATCGCCGGCGGCGATGAGGATTGCGAACAGCGTCTGCAGCAGGGAGTCAGGGACGCATGCGATGCGTGTGGCCTGTACCTCCTGGGTGGCGACACGAACATCTCCGACCGACTGCACATGGGAGCCACCGCGGTCGGCACCGTGCCGGACGGTGAGGCCATGCAGCGCACCGGGTGCCGGCCTGGCGACCACCTGTTCGTCACGGGAGCGCTCGGCCTCGGGAACGCCTTCGCCTTCGACAGGCTCTCCGGGAACCTCGGCGATACCCGGCTACCGTACCTGCCCGTGTCCAGGCTGCGGGAGGGGAAGCTGCTGCGAGGCTTCGCAAGCGCATGCATGGATTCCAGCGACGGGGCCGTGGCGACGCTCGATGAGTTGATGCGACGCAGCGGATTCGGCCTTCAGCTCGAGCGCTCGAGCGACGATATCATGCACCCCGAGGCCAGAGCGCTGGCTCACACGACAGGCATCCCGTCCTGGTTGTTTCTCGCCGGACCACACGGGGAGTACGAACTCATCTTCTCCGTTCCGCCTGAAAACGTGTCCGCCTTTCTTACAACTGCTGTGGATGAGGGACTGGCGACTCTCGAGCTCGGAATCGCGAGGGCAGAGCCGGGCCTTCAGCTGTCGAGAGAAGACGGCGGCGCCTGGCTCGAAGCGGCCGGAATGCGAAATCTCTGCAGCCAAACCGACCTCGATGTCCAGCAGCACGTTGCCCGGCTCCTCGAGTTGGCAATTCCGATGGCATAAAAGACCCAATACACTCCGCATGGCGGGGGCACATCGAGCACCAGCGGGGTATTGGTTGACGCAGGCCACCCCCTCGATCGTGGTCCCTGTGCGTGGAGGCCGAATCATGTGGAGTCCGTTGAAGCTGCTGTCCGGTATTGCGACTGTGGTAGCGTTCGCTGCCTGCTCCGATTCCCCGGTTCCCGTTGTCGATTCCTCCGAATCCATGCTCGACGCACGCCTGTTCGGAACGTGGGTGGCGCTGGAGAATGAATCTGCCGACGTAGCGCGAATCACGGTGTTTCCGTTCGACGAACAACAGATGGTAGCCGAAATCGTGGGGCTCGAGTCGACCGACGGTGTGTACGAACTGGAATCGACTCTGTTCCGCGTTCTGCTCGCCGAGATCGATGGAACGACCTGGATCAGCGCGACCGAGCTGAGCGAACCCGAACCGGATAACGGGAGCCGGGACGAAAGCGCCTGGGCTATCGCACGGCTCGACTTCGAGGCCGACGGTGTCATCCTGTTCCGGGAAGTCTCCCACGAGATCGAGCTCGACGGAATCGAGACGGTGGAGGGATTGCAGGCCGTGCTCGTCGACCGGCAGGATGAACAAGGATTCCTGGATGACGAGGGGATTCGTTTCGCTCGGTACGACGGAGTATCGACCCGGTACCCGACGACTGCAGTCGTATTCTGATACCGACCGCCCCAACTACCCGGTCCCTGACGGTGTCTAATTGACGGTAACGCGACCAGCATACCCCACGACTCTCATGGAGCCCCTGCTATGAGCCCGAGCCGAGCTTCCGCTGTGCTGTCTGCCCTGGTGTTGAGCGCGATCGCCGGTGCCTGCTCCACGAGCGAGGATGCCGACGACTCCCTCGCGTGGGTAGCCGTGCACGACACGATCGGCGACACAGTTGTCGTCAGTACCGTCTCCGGCAGCGTGTGGGGAGACACGGCGGAGCTCGTCCCCGAGGTCTCGATCGGCATGTTGGAAGGGCCCGAGGAGTACATGCTCGGATCGATCGTGTCGCTCGCCGAGGGTGCGGACGGGACGATCTACGCCATGGACCGGCAGGTCCCGGCTCTGCGGGTCTACAATTCGGATGGAACCTACCGCACGACGTTCGGCCGGCCGGGCGACGGACCCGGCGAGTACGAGAGCCCAGACGGTGGACTGAACGTCCTGTCCGACGGCAGAGTCCTGCTCCGGGATCCGGCAAACGCCCGTATCCAGGTGTACTCTCCGGCCGGCGAACCGCTGGCCGAGTGGCGCATCCGCGGCGGCTTCAACACCTCCGCCCGGATGATTGTGGACACGCTGGACCGGGCCTACACCATCATCCTGCTCGACACAGAGGCCGACGTGATGGACTGGCGGAGCGGCCTCGTGCAGATCCTGCCGGACGGGACTCCGGGAGACACGCTGATCGCACCGGACACCGGGTTCGAGGGCTCCCGCATCGAGGCTCGATTCACGAGCGAGGGCGGCAACAGTGTGTCGGTCAACAATGTTCCGTTCACACCGGATGAGGATACGACGTTGAGTCCGTACGGGTACTTCATTCACGGGATCAGTACCGACTACTCCCTCACCCTGGACAGGCCGCAGGGGCCGCTTCGCATCACGAAGGATTTCACGCCAGTACCGGTGGCGGGGGGCGAAAAAGCGGAGGAGGAGGCGTTCGCCACCCGGGATATGCGTCAGACCGAGCCCGGCTGGCGGTGGGACGGGGATCCGATTCCGGACCACAAGCCGCCCTACAGGGATTTCTATGCGGGAGAAGATGGGACGGTCTGGGTGAGAGTCTCACAGCCGGCGATAAGGCGGGAGGACCCTGACTACGATCGGAGCGAGCCCGACGCGATCGCGGATGAGTGGCACGAGCCCTGGCTGTTCGACGTGTTCGACGAGGACGGCGGCTACCTCGGTGCCGTCCGGGCCCCGGACGGATTCAGTAGCCGCCCGCGTCCGGTCTTCACTCGGGACCGGGTTCTTGGCACGCTGCGGGACGAGTACGACGTGGAGAGCATCGTGAGATTCCGCGTCGAGCTGCCCGGCGGCGGGCCCGGCTAGAAGGGGACTTCCAGTCCTCCTTCGTCGTCGGCGATCTCGGGCTCGATGAACACGCGGGTCACGCGTGGATCCTCGGCCCTGATCCTGCGTTCCACCCGTTCCACGGCCTGGGCGACGCTCTCCACGCCGGCTCCCGGCTCGAACTTCACGCCGAGGTTCAGGAGAATCTCCTCGGGTCCGAGATGAATGCCCATCATGCGGACCAGCTCCAGCACCGCATCATCCTCGGCCACGATCTGGTGGATCCTGTCTTTGAGTTCTTCCGAGATCGTCTCGCCCACCAGCAGCGCCCGGGTCTCGTAGCCGAGGAACACGGCCACGCACGTCAGGATGATCCCGATCACAATCGAGGCAGTCCCGTCCAGCACCGGCAGGTCGAACGTCCTGGCCAGGAACACGCCCAGAAACGCCACCACGACACCGACCAGTGCCGCGAGATCCTCCGCCACGGGTACAAACACGCGCGGGTCCTTGCACACACGCAGGCGCTTCCAGAGGGTCCAGCCACGGCCCTTTCCACCCAGCTCACCCAGCGCCACGCGCAGCGCCAGGCCCTCGACGACAAACGCCACGCCGAGGACTGAGTAGATCCAGATCGGATCCCTGGGGACCTCCGGGTGGCCCAGGTGTTTGATTCCCTCGTAGATGCTGAAGCCACCGCCGAGCCCGAACAGGATCATCGCGACGATCAGGCTCCAGAAGTATAGTTCCTGGCCGTAGCCGAACGGGTGGCGGGTATCGGCCGGCTTATGACTCCGCCGGTTTCCGAGCAGGAGGAGCGCCTGGTTGCCGGTATCGGCCACCGAGTGGATGCCCTCGGACAGCATCGCCGAGCTTCCCGTGATCGCCGCCGCCACGAACTTCGCCACGGCGATCACAGCGTTGGCGATCATCGCGGCAACTACGGCTTTCGTTCCTCCACCGGCCATCTGACTCCCCTGTTTGCCGAGCACTGAGCCGGGTCGCTACCAGCTCTCTCCCGTCCAGCACATCTCCCAGAACCTGTGCTCGTACCGGCTCGACAGGACGAAAAGCTCCACGAGACGGTCCCGCTGAGCGTCACTCACGAAGCCCGCCACCCGCTCCGTCTCGTCCCGCAGCCAGCGCGCCGCAGCCTGAAATTCGTCCGAGGCATACTGCTCGATCCAGTCGGCGTAGCGCTGGTCGACCGGCCTTTCCAGCTCGGCCAGCTGCGCGCCGAGCCAGGCGTACCCCCACGCACAGGGCAACAGCGCCGCGAGCAGTTCGACCATGTCTCCGTCGGCCGCCGTCCGGACCAGGAAGTCCGTGTAGGCGCGGGTCGTCGGCCACATTTCCTCGGCTTCCAGCTCATCCTCGGTGATGCCGAATCGAGCCGCATACTCCCGGTGCAGCGCCATCTCCGTGTTCAGCGTGAGGTCGAGCACGGCCGCGTACCAGCTCATCGATGCGAGCCGGTCCGCCTTCGCCGTTGCCCAGGCGAACACGCGCGCGAATTCCTTGAGGTACAGGTAGTCCTGCCGGACCCAGCGCTCGAACCGCTCCGGGGGAAGACTGCCGTCTCCGATCCCGCGCACAAACGGGTGATGGAGCTGGGCCTCCCAGATCGGCCGGGCGGCCGCGAGCATGTCGTCGCTCAGCCGGGTCACGCGTTCTCCGTCTTCTCAGCCGGACGGTACAGGACGACGCGAGCCCGCTCGAGCGTGATCAGGCTGCCGCCGATCAGGACATCGAGCTCGGGAAGCAGTTCCTGGATCTTTTCCTCACTCTCGACGACCTCGACGATGATCGGCAGATCAAGCGACAGCCGCAGGACCTTCTCGGTGTGGATGCGGGCACTCGCTCCGAATCCAGCGATGCCGCGCACGACGGTGGCGCCGGCGAAACCGCTCTCACGCAGCATCAGCAGGATCGCCTCGTACAGGGGCTTCCCCTTGTGCCGTCCAGCACGGCAGCGGTCGCTCTCTCCGATGAACACCCGCATCAGCGTGCGCTCTCCGGCGAATTCCATCGTCATGGGACTCCTCCCGGGCGCTGCAGGGACGCAGCGATCCACAGTCCGGCGAGCACGGCGATCAGTCCGAGCGCCACGCTGCCGCCGATATAGCCGACGGCCCGGCCCCAGCGTCCGTCCTGGATCAGCCCGATCGCCTCGAGGCTGAAGGTGCTGAAAGTGGTGAACGCCCCCAGAAACCCGACCGTCACGGCGCCGCGCAGCGCCGGCGACAGGGCTGACAGCTGGAGGACGCGGAAGGCGAATCCGAGCAAGAAGCAACCGAGGACGTTCACGACCAGCGTACCCCACGGGAACGTCCCCGCGGACCCGCTCTGAACCCAGCCGCTGAGCCCGTACCGGGCCACCGCGCCCAGCGCGCCGCCGAGCGCGACCCAGACCAGCAGGTTCATGCTGTCACCGGTGCGAAAGCGTACCGGATCTCCACCTCCACGCGTTCGCACCGGCACCTGGCGACCGGAATCAACCGGCCTTGAGAACCGCCGCCATGTAGTCCCGATTCAACATCCCGATGACGTCGAGTGCGATCCCCTTGGGGCACGCATTCTCGCACGCACCGTGGTTTGAGCAGCTGCCGAACGCCTCCGCCTCCATCTGGAGGACCATGTCCAGCGCCCGCTCGTACCGTTCGGGCTGACCCTGCGGAAGACGGTTCAAGTGGGAGATTTTCGCGCCCGTGAACAGCATCGCGGAGGCATTCGGGCACGCCGCCACGCAGGCCCCGCAGCCGATGCAGGATGCGGCGTCCATCGACGCTTCCGCCTTGTCCCGGTTCACCGGGATCGCGTTCGCGTCGGGCGCCCCACCGCAGTTCGCCGACACGAAGCCCCCGGCCTGCACAATCCGGTCGAGTGCGGTCCGGTCCACGAACAGGTCGCGGAGGACGGGAAATCCCTTCGCGCGCCAGGGCTCGATCCACACCTGGTCCCCGTCCTTGTATTCCCGCATGTGGAGCTGGCAGACGGTGGTCCGTTCCCACGGCCCGTGCGGCCGGCCGTTGATCACCATTCCGCAGGTTCCGCAGATCCCCTCGCGGCAGTCGTGGTCGAAGACGATCGGCTCTTCGCCCTGCGATTCGAGGCGCTCGTTGAGCACGTCGAGCATCTCCAGGAACGACATATGCTCGTTCGCATCCGCCTCGTACTCAACGAATCCGCCCTTGGCCGCGGGCGAGGCCTGACGCCAGACATGCAGCTTCAGTTTCATCGTGCTCGTGGCCATTACTTGTAGCTCCTCTGTGTCGGAGGAACGTATTCGAACTCAAGGGGCTCGAGGTGCTCGGTCGGAACGGCTCCGTCGCCCATGTACTCCCACACCGAAACGTGCTGGAAGTGCTGGTCGTCGCGCTTCGCCTCTCCCTCCGGTGTCTGGTACTCGTCCCGGAAGTGGCCTCCACAGGATTCCTCGCGGGCCAGCGCGTCGCGACACATCAGCTCACCCAGCTCGAGGAAGTCGGCGACCCGACCCGCCCGCTCGAGGACCTGGTTGATCGTGTCCCCGCTGCCGACGACGGCCGCGTTGGCCCAGAATTCCTCGCGCAGCACCGGGATCTTCTCGATCGCCTCTTCCAGCCCGGCTGCGTCGCGGCTCATGCCGCAGCCGTCCCACATGATGCGTCCGAGCTCGCGGTGGATGTCGTCCACCGTGCGCTTCCCGTCGAGTGCGAGCAGCCGGGACACCCGGGCCCGGACTTCCTCGACCGTGCGAAGCACGTCGGGGTGGTCCGCCGCCACGGGAGTCGGCCGTTCGCCTCCGATGTAGTTCCCCATCGTGTACGGGAGCACGAAGTAGCCGTCCGCCAGGCCCTGCATCAGGGCGCTGGCGCCGAGCCGGTTCGCGCCGTGGTCGGAGAAGTTTGCCTCACCGATCGCGAACAGCCCGGGGATCGTCGTCTGCAGGTTGTAGTCCACCCACAGTCCGCCCATCGTGTAGTGCGGCGCCGGGAAGATACGCATCGGAACGTTGTAGGGATTCTCTCCCGTGATCCGCTCGTACATCTCGAACAGATTGCCGTAGCGCGCTTCGATCGTCTCCCGGCCCAGGCGCTGGATCGCATCCCGGAAGTCGAGATACACACCGAGCTTGGTCGTCCCCACACCCTTCCCCTGGTCACACATCTCCTTCGCGCGGCGGGACGCCAGGTCACGGGGCACCAGGTTTCCGAACGCCGGATACATGCGTTCGAGGTAGTAATCGCGCTCGTCCTCGGGGATGTCTCCTGCGGGCCGCGTCTCGCCCGGATCGTCCGGAACCCATATCCGGCCGTCATTGCGCAGCGACTCGCTCATCAGCGTGAGCTTCGACTGATATTCGCCCGCGACCGGAATGCAGGTCGGGTGTATCTGCGTAAAGCACGGATTCGCGAATCCCGCGCCCCGCTTGTGGGCTCGCCAGGCCGCCGTCGCGTTGCACTTCATGGCGTTGGTGGACAGGTAGTAGACGTTTGCGTAGCCACCCGTCCCGAGCGCTACCGCATCGCCCAGCCACGGCTGGATCTCGCCGGTTCGCAGATTCCGGGTGACGATGCCCTTCGCGACTCCATCCACCAGGATCACGTCCTGCACCTCGTGCTCGGTGAACAGCTTCACCGTGCCGGCGTGGACCTGCCGCATGAGCGACTGATATGCCCCGATCAACAGCTGCTGCCCCGTCTGGCCCCGGGCGTAAAACGTCCTGGACACCTGGGCTCCACCGAACGACCGGTTATCGAGCAGGCCACCGTAGTCGCGCGCGAACGGAACGCCCGAGGCGACGCACTGGTCGATGATCTCGTTGCTGACTTCGGCCAGTCGGTAGACATTCGACTCCCGCGACCGGAAGTCTCCGCCTTTCACGGTGTCGTAGAACAGCCGGAAGATGCTGTCGCCGTCGCCCTGGTAGTTCTTCGCGGCGTTGATGCCGCCCTGCGCGGCGATGCTGTGCGCGCGCCGGGCGCTGTCGTGATAGGTGAAGCACAGGACGTTGTACCCCAGCTCACCGAGCGTGGCGGCCGCGGCGCCTCCCGCGAGGCCGGTGCCGACCACGATGATCGTGTATTTTCGCTTGTTCGCCGGATTCACCAGGTTCATCTCGAACCGGTGCTTCTCCCAGCGACTCTCGATCGGTCCGGACGGGATCTTCGAGTTCAGCTCCATATCGCTGTCCCCTCCCTTCCTAGGACACGAACCCGGTGAGTACGGCCACCGGGAACAGGAGGTTACCGCCCGCCACGACGAGCGCGATGATCAGGCTGAGCGGGCGCCGGAGCTTCTGGGCCCGTGGACCGTCGATGCCCAGGGTCTGGAAGGCGCTCCACGTTCCGTGGTACAGGTGCAGCCCGAGTGCGATCATGCACACCATGTAGAGCACCGTCACCGGGACCGACTGGAATCCAGCGACGAAGTTGTGATATGCATCGCCGGGAATGAAGTCGGGGTGCAGCGTACCGGTGGTCAGGTGCAGGATGTGGTAGGTCACGAACAGGAACAGGAAGACGCCGCCCCACCGCATCGTGCTCGATGCAGCGTCGATGTTCAGCGACTCCTTCTTCTTGTACTTCGTGCCGCGGGCGGCCCAGCTCTGGCGCGTCAGCGACCAGGCTGTCCACACGTGGAGTACGAGTGCGAGTATGAGGACGGCGCGGAAGATCCAGAGGAACCACCCGTATGGAAGGAACGGGTCGCCGAACTCTCGGAGCCCTTCGGCGTAATGGTTGAACACCTCGGGACCCATGAACACTTTCAGGTTCCCGAACCAGTGAACCATCACGAACAACACGAAGATGGCACCCGTAACGGCCATCGTGATCTTCTTGCCGACCGAGGTGCCATAGAGGGAGGAAACCCTGCCCATGTCGTCTCCTCGGAAC
>Ga0316193_10003945_pt1 | contig 10835 bp, 9 predicted proteins | sample MerIslsedime2_MG_FD_207735 | JGI IMG/M metagenome (GOLD analysis project Ga0316193, IMG submission 207735) | Coastal sediment microbial communities from Maine, United States - Merrow Island sediment 2 | ecosystem: Environmental > Aquatic > Marine > Coastal > Sediment | place: USA: Maine... | reverse complement strand
CGGTTACCCAAATCGGTTGCCCTGCCAGAAGACGTCAAGCGAGTCGATGTGGTGGCTATTGGTAGAACTAGAATCATTACACCTGAAGGTACATCCTGGGAGGAATGGTTTGATGGCGACTCGGTTACTGATGACTTTATGTCCGAGCGCGACCAACCGGCAGAGCAATTACGCGAAGGCTTCTAATGTACAAATACATGCTCGACACGAATATCTGCATCTACACAATCAAGAATCAGCCACCCCAGGTTCGCGAAGCATTTATCAGTCACCAGGATCAAATGAGTGTCAGTACCGTGACCGCCATGGAGCTAATTTTTGGTGCCGAGAAATCTGCAGCACCGGAAAAAAATTTGCCGGTGATCGAATCGTTTCTCGCAAGACTGGCGGTTCTGGATTATGACCTGCGTGCCGCTGAGCATACCGGGCAACTCCGAGCCGAACTCCAGAAAATAGGCAAGCCGATTGGTCCCTATGATCAAATGATTGCAGGCCACGCTCGTAGTCTCGGATTGATCGTGATCACCAATAATGAACGCGAATTTGATCGCGTGCCTGGATTACGCGTAGAAAACTGGGCAGGATGAACGCCCATCAATAATCTGTCGTATTCCGACAAGTGACTATCAATCTTTGGGGCCAGGATTGGCCTGCTCCCAGGCACGAACCCTCTTCGCCGCTGCGTCAAAAAGTCGAGCGAAATTCTCCTTTCGCACTGCCCTGCTAGCCTCTGGTGAGAGGTGTCCCTACCAAAAACCCCATCCATCAATAGCTTGCTCTTTTATCTCACCAAAAAATGGCCCGCGACAGGCGTCCGATATTTCTGTAGACGCATCAATCACCCTGGCAACGTAAATTTCCGTAATCGAGAAAACTACCCGCGAACACTGACAAAGCATCGCCTGCGCCGACACTCGTCTTTATATTGGCCTGGTAGTCCTGCCAAACGAAAAATCAAGCTGCGCGTCGGTACTCATGATGGAGACCACCGACATGAGGAATGGCCACGACATTTCCCTGCTCTGGCGATTCAATTGATCGTGGTACCGGACTCTGTTTATCGAGAGATAAATGCGTTCTCGCCTCATGATAATACCTGGCGTAGGATTTCAACACTTTTCGCAAATGCCGTTCATTGAATATGATGACGTGATTCAGGCACTCTCGCCGGATTGAGCCGATGATCCGTTCTACATAAGGATTTTGCCAGGGCGAGCGAGGCGCCGTAAGCACTTCTTTGATGCCGAGACTTCTCACTCGATTTCGGAACCGAGTACCGTAGATGCTATCCCGATCGCGTATTAAGTAGCGTGGAGCCGAGTCGAAGAGGAAAGCTTCCACGATTTGCTGAGCAGTCCATTTCGCAGTCGGATGGTACGTCGCGTTGAAGTGAACGATCTCTCTACGTTCATGATGCAGAACGACAAAGACATACAGGACTCGGAACGTCGCTGTGGGGACGGCGGCCGGCGCTCCGGTGAAGAAGTCTACCGATACCAGCTCGGATACATGATTACCAAGGAAGGTTCGCCAGGTCTGCGACGGCGGCTTCCGATGGCGGGTCATGTATTTGGCGACGGTGGATTCGGATACACGGATGCCAAGCATTTTCAATTCACCATGGATGCGAGGCGCGCGGTAGCAGGAGCACCCCAACCAATGTTGTTCCGAGACATGGTTCGAATCAGTTCGCGGACATCAGGATCAATAGCTGGTCGACCACCCCAACGTCGGCGAGATCTCCAGGTCCAGTACAGCCGAAATCCTTTGCGATGCCATCGGACCAGAGTGTCTGGCTTGAAGATTGCCAAAGTCTGAAGGCAGGAAGGCCATAACCGATAGAGCCAAACCCAGAATATACGCTCGCTGGTTCTAAAGCGGTGCCGTCTGTTATCGCGGTTGGCTACCATTGCCAGTTGTTGGCGCAAGGCAAGCACTTCAAGGTGAAGCGAAGACCGGCTCCGCAGGAGGTCCACCAGGGTTGTGAGCAGAGGAACAAGTATCGTTTTCATACCGGCAACGCTACTTGGGCGCCGACGGAAAAGTCAACCAAATCAATGAGTATGGAGTTTTTGGTAGGGACACCTCAATGCACGCAATGACTCTGGCAGATCCACCACAGCGGCCACAGACCTCGATGTCTATGTTGAACACACGTTTCAAGCGCTGGGCCCAGGTCATTGCCGCGTAGGGTGTGCCCGGGAAAGTGCTTCCGGATGTTGGCCAATTGTCCCAACAGGCCTTTCAGGGTTGGCCTGCTTCTGAAGCTGAGGAGTTCACCGGATTACTTGTCCAGCGCGGAACCATGGTACTGCGCATCATCGACATCCAGGCCGATATAGACTATTTTTTGTTTCATAGACGCCTCCGCTATTCGCGAGATCATGCGGTATTACCCACCGCTTTGAGGTACCCCATCTACAAGGATAGCCCTCGGTGCTGGTGACGGTGGGGGCGTCTATAGCATCTATGCCTGTGCATAAAAGATTGGAAGCGATCCTGAACCCATCAAGGAGATGAATCATGAAAGTTAATACCAGGCTGGCAGCCATTGCCTTCGGCTTGATGACATCATTGGCGGTGAGCGCAGTCAATGAGCAGGACCTGCCCAACGTACGCATGATAGCAACTGGCGGCACCATTGCCGGGGCCCAGGCCAGTGCCGGTGAATACGGGTATAAGTCAGGCACCTACGATGTCGATACCCTGATCAGCGCGGTCCCCAACCTGGACAAGCTGGCCGATATCACCGGCGAGCAGGTGGTCAACATCGGCAGCCAGGACATGAACGACGAGGTCTGGCTGAAGCTGGCCAAGAGCGTCGCCGCGGCGCAGGCCGATGGTGATGTGGATGCTATCGTCATCATGCACGGGACCGATACCCTGGAGGAGACCAGCTATTTCCTCAGCCTGGTGACCCAGGGTGCCAAGCCGGTGGTGATGGTCGGCTCGATGCGTCCGGCTACTGCGGTGAGCGCCGACGGGCCGGGTAACATCTACAATGGTGTCGCAGTGGCCATCAGTCCCGAGGCCAGTGGCAAGGGCACCCTGGTCAGCCTCAATGACGAAATTCACTACGCGCGCAATGTCGTGAAAACCAATACGACCAGCCTGCAGACTTTTGAAAGCCTGAACCGCGGCCCCGCCGGCCTGGTGCACACCGGTACGGTGGAATGGTTCGAACCGATGGACAAGAAACTCGGTAAGGCGACCGGATTCAATGTCGAGAAGCTGGACAAGCTGCCGCGCGTGGACGTGATTTACGCCCATGCCAACATGAGCGCTGACCTGATCGAGGCCGCCATCAAAAATGGCGCCAAGGGCATCGTCATTGCCGGCGTCGGTGACGGCAACATGACCACTCCAGCCCTGGAAGCCTGCAAGAAGGCCGCGGCGGATGGCGTTGTGGTAGTGCGCAGCACGCGCCTGCCCGCGGGGCTGGTGCTGCGCAACAATGAAGTGAATGACGATGAGATGGGTTTTGTGGCTTCCGGCGAGCTCAATCCGGCGAAGTCGCGGGTGTTGTTGCAGTTGGCACTGACCCGGACCAAGGACCCCAAGCGTATCCAGGAAATGTTCTACGAGTTCTGATGACTGACCGGGGCAGCCCCTTCACAGGGGCTGTCCCGGGTTTTCAGTTTGCCGGGGTTAACTGCCGGCTTACTTGTACTGCTTCTTGTTCAGCCCGGTGAGGGCCTCGGGGCTCAGGATCTCCTCGATCTGGGCGTCTGTCAGAATACCCTTTTCACGCACGATTTCGAGAATACCCTTATTGGTGCTGTAGGCCTCCTTGGCCAGCTCAGTGGCGCGGTCATAACCGATAACCGGGTTGAGGGCGGTCACGATACCCACCGTCCGCTCGATGTAACCCTCCAGGGTGTCGGCGTTTACCGTGATGCCGTCCACGCAGCGGGTGCGGAAGGTTTCCATGGTGTTCGCCAGCAGGCGCTGGGAGTCCAGCACCGCGATGGCCACCAGCGGCTCGTAGGCATTGAGCTGCAACTGGCCGTTTCTGGCAGCCAGGGTGACAGACAGGTCGTTGCCGATCACGCGGAAAGACACCAGGTTAACCAGTTCCGGCATGACCGGGTTGACCTTGCCCGGCATGATGGACGAGCCCGGCTGCACCGGCGGCAGGTTGATTTCGCCCAGCCCGGCCCGTGGTCCGGAGGACAGCAGGATCATGTCGCTGGCAATTTTTGACAACTTCACCGCTAGGCTGCGCATGGCGCCGGACTCGGCTAGGAAGGCATGCTGGTCCCAGGTCGCTGCGATCAGGTCGCCTGCCTTGTAGTAGGGTTTCCCGGTCAGCCTGGCCAGGTGGGCGGCTGTTTTGTCGGCGTAACCGGCCGGCGCATTCAGGCCGGTGCCGATTGCAGTGCCACCCATGTTGATTGCGAATAGCGGTTTCTCCGACGCGCGGATGAATGTGATTTCATCCTCGAGGGCGGCCGCCATGGCGTGGAACTCCTGCCCCAGGGTCATCGGCACCGCATCCTGCATCTCGGTGCGACCCATCTTCAGCACGTCGATAAACTCGTTGCCCTTGACGCGCAGGGCTTTCACCAGCAGCTCGATTTGCTCAACCACGAGGTCGTTATTGGTAACGATGGCGACCTTGAGTGCCGTGGGGTATGAGTCGTTGGTGGACTGCGACATATTGAGGTCGTCGTGGGGTTCCACGATGTCGTATTCGCCCGGCTGGCGCCCGATCTCCAGCAGTGCGGCATTGGCCATGATCTCGTTCGCGGCCATATTGGTAGAGGTCCCGGCGCCGCCCTGGTAGGGGTCTACCAGGAACTGGTCATGGTACTTCCCGGCGAGAATGGCGTTGCCGGCCTTGACGATCGCATCCCGGGTCTCCTTCTTCATTTTCCCGGCATCGGTATTGCCCATGGCCGCGGCCATCTTCACCTGGGCGAAGCCGTTGATCAGTTCGGGGTAGTCGGTCAGCGTGAGCCCTGAGATCTGGAAGTTCTCGATGGCACGGGCGGTCTGTACACCGTACAGCGCGCTGGCGGGGATCTCCTTCTCACCCAGCAGATCGTGTTCTATACGCACATCCTGCGGCGCAACCGCCGCCGCTGCCTGGGCCTGTAAATTGGCGCTGGCCATCGCCAGGGCCAGGATTGACACGGCCTGTGCCAGGAATTTCATTTTCATTGTTGCCTCCGTAGATTCATCAAAGTCAGGCGAGCAGTAGCTTGCCAAGGGTGAGACCGGCCAGCGTCGCGGTAACAGTGGTCACCAGGCCGGGCAGCATAAAACTGTGGTTGAGCAGGTATTTGCCGATGCGCGTGGTACCCGTCTGGTCAAAGGAGACCGCGGCCAGCACCGTGCCGTAGGTGGGCAGGAAAAAATTGCCGTTTACTGCAGGGTATACGCCCACCAGCACGTGCAGCGGCAGGCCCAGCGCGACTCCCACGGGTACCAGGATCACGACAGTGGCTGCCTGGCTGAACAGCAGGATGGAGAGTACGAACAGGCCAAGGGCGAAAACCCAGGGGTAGGCGCCGATCACCGCGCTGATACCACCGACGATGGCCGCCTCGTTGCCGGTAAAAAACGAGGACCCCAGCCAGGATACGCCGAGTATGGAAATAATGGCCACCAGCCCGCCGCGCATGAGCTTGCCGCTGACAGCCGCAGCCGGGCTGGCCTTGAAGGCCAGGGTAATGATGCCGCCCGCCGCGAGCATGATAATCATGATGAGTTGTCCCATGTCGGCCTGGCCAGTGAGCGCATCGGGTCCCGCGCCCATCTCGTAGACCGGGCGCAGGCCTGGAAACAGGCCCAGCAATACCACCAGGGCTACCGCTCCCAGGAATACCGCGAGGGAACCCATGGCGCGCTGGCGCTCCTTGCCCGCCAGTGGCGGCTGCTGCTGGGGCGGGGTGACAATACCTTTGGCGAGGCGGTCCTGGTATTCCGGGTCATCCTCGAGTTTGCGGCCTTTGAACATCACGCTGACGATGCCGGCGCAGACCCCCAGCAGGGTGGCGGGAATGGTCACGACCATAATATCGATCAGGCTGGCATTGAGCCCCGCCAGGCCGGCGATCAGGGCGACTGTGGCGGCGGATACGGGCGATGCTATAAGGCCGTGCTGGGCGGCGATAACGCTCATCGACATGGCGCGTTCGGGACGCACCCCTGCCTTGCGCGAGACCTCTGCGATCACCGGCAGCAGGGAATAGATGACATGCTGTGTACCCGCCGCGAAAATGAGCGCATAGGTGACCAGTGGCGCAATTACCGTGATCCGGGCGGGGTTGCGGTGCAGCAGTTTTTCAGCGGTCTCGACCAGGAAAGTCAGCCCCCCGGCGGCTTCCATCATCGACAGGGCGGTGATAACCGCGAGAATCATACCCAGTACGACCGCCGGGGGATTGCCCGGCGGCATGCCGAAGCCCAGCACGAAGACCAACAGCCCGATCCCGGACAGCGTACCCAGGCCAATACCGCCAAGCCGTGCACCGACCACGATGCACAGCAGCAATATAGCCAGTTCAAGGAACAGCATGTAACAGCCTCCAGTCTCGCCCGCATTTCTTATAACAGATGCGTTTGCGGCAGGTGTAGTGGAAATACGTTACCCTACAGGGCTTTGTTGATGAGCATCAAGATATTCAGCGTGTGCGAATTGTTTTGAAAGAAAAAGTCCCTTATTCTAAGTTCAATACAGAGTGAACTTTGTTGCCTGCCCGCCCTCGCGTACGGATTGCCGAGGATTTTGTAACAAACTGTAATATAAGGAAAATATTATGAAGCTCTCGCTATTCGCAAGAACCGGTGTGATTCTGGCTGCCTGTCTGTCCGCATCGATGCTCAGGGCCGAGGCGCCGCCCGCCAAAGCTGACATCGACGCCGCGCTCGACGCGGCCTATGCGAAGTACAAAACCCTGCAGGAAGGGGCCAATGCCGACTATATCCCGGCGCTTGCCAAGGTGGATCCGACTATATATGGCATCGCCCTGGTGACACCGGACGGCAAAATCCATACCAAGGGCGATATCAAATCCGAGGTATCGATCCAGTCGATCTCCAAGGTATTCACCATGGCGCTGGTTATGGATGAGTCCGGCCCCGAATCCATTTTCAATAATATGGGGGTGGATGCTACCGGCCAGGTATTCAACTCCATCGTAGCGATAGAGCAGTACAAGGGTGCCCAGATGAATCCCCTGGTGAACGCCGGCGCCATCACCGCCACGAGCATGGTCAAGGGCGGCTCGCGTGAAGAAATCTGGAACAAGATACTCAATTACTACAATGACTTTGCCGGGCGGGAACTGTCGGTCAACAAGGAGGTGTTCGAATCCGAGGCCGCAACCAACCAGCGCAACCAGGCCATTGCCGAGCTGATGTACGCTTACGGCCACATCAAGGGCAACCCTGACGAGGCAACCGATATCTATACCGAGCAGTGCTCGGTCAACGTGAACGCACGGGACCTGGCTGTAATGGCAGCGACACTGGCAAACGGCGGGCGCAACCCGATCACCGGCAAGCAGGTGATGAAGCAGGAAAATGTGGCGGAGGTGCTGGCGGTTATGGCGACGGCAGGCCTGTACGATGATTCCGGCCAGTGGTTGTACCTCACCGGCCTGCCTGCCAAGAGCGGCGTTGGTGGCGGTATCATCGCCGTTTCACCGGGCCGTTTCGGCGTTGCGGTTATTTCCCCGCCGCTGGACCCCGCCGGCAACAGCGTCCGCGCGCAGAAAGCCATCGCGGACATATCCAACGCGCTTGGTGGTAACCCTTACGAAGTGGCACCTTTGGAATAACGAAAACACCAATACGACAGTCGTCGAGGAAAGTTATATGCCAAAAACCAGGAAAGCCCTGCTGCCATTGGCCGTGTTGTGCGCTTCATACATGGCGGGCGCCAATGCCGCCACCGATGCGGAGCGAATCCAGGCGCTGGAAGCGCAGCTGAACCAGCAAAAGGCAGCCATGGAACAGCAGCAACGCTTGCTGGAAGCGATGGACGCCGAGCTCAAAAGGCTGAAAACCGGCGAGGCCGCTCCCGCGGCGCCCGAGCAGGAGGTCTTCGGGGCCCTGCCGGCACCGGCGGTGGCCAGCGCACCCGCTCCGGCCACGACGACGAAGCCCAAAGCCTCGGCAAACGTCTACGGCTTCGTGATGGCGGATGGCATTTACGACTTCAAGCGCGTGGATCCTGACTGGGAGGACACCCTGCGAGTGACAACCATTCCCACCCAGGGGGGCGCCTACGGCAATAACGGTAATTTCGTATTCAGCGTGCGCCAGTCGCGGTTAGGGGTTCAGGGCAACTACGGCGACGACATCACCTACAAACTTGAGGGTGAACTGTTTGGCGTCGGCTCGGACCAGGGCCAGACCACGCTGCGGGTGCGCCACGCCTGGGCCACCTATAAGAACTTCGGTATGGGCCAGACCTGGTCGAACTTCATGGACATCGATATCTTCCCCAACACCATCGATTACTGGGGCCCCACCGGCATGGTGTTTTACCGCAACAAGCAGGCGCGGTACACATTCCCGATGGGCGAAGACGAATTCTCGATAGGTCTTGAGGATCCCAGCACGGCATTGAGCGTAGGGCGGTTCAGGGACACGGACAACTGCAACCTGCCAAACCCGGCTCCGGATTGCGATTCCGTGGATTCCACGGCCGAGGAAGTATTCCAGTCCTATAACGACCTGCCCGACCTCGCCGCTCGGTACCGTGACAACGGCGATTTCGGCCACTACCAGGTGGCGGGCATCGTGCGCAAACTCGGTTACGAGCGCCTCGATAGCGGCGCCAAGGACTATGAGGTCGGCTGGGGCGTGAACACCAGCGCCGGACTCAAGACCTGGGGCAACGACGTGTTGAAGGTGCAACTGGTCTACGGTGAAGGTATCGGCAACTACATGAACGATGGCGGTCTCGATATCGCCCCCGACTCGGCGGAGATCCTCAGGGCAGGGGCCGAGACGGTACCGATCCTGGGCATCAGCACCTATTACGACCACTTCTGGAATGACCAGTGGTCCACTTCCGTCGGCTGGTCAATGATTGACCTGGATACCAGTGACGGTCAGGAACAGACCGAATTCAAGCGGGGACAGATCGCCCAGATCAACCTGCTGCACTATCCCAAGGATCACGTCATGCTGGGCACCGAATTCATCTGGGGCCAGCGCGAGGATATATCGGGCAATATCGGATCGGATTACCGAATACAGTTCAGCCTGAAAGTGGATTTCGATACCGGCAACCTGTTGCGGTCTAACTGATCCCCCGATGGTGAACTACCCCAGGCCCGGCACTAGCCGGGCTTTTTGCTTCTGCCGTTCGCAAACAAACAGGCTGATGCGCCAGCTGGGTATTGGCAAGTGACTATGCTTCCTCGTCGAGTGTTTAGGCAAGTGTTTCATTCCAGTGGGTGCCGTTCTTCATCATGGTATTCAGGATAGTAAGCTGTTTTCGCATGCAGGCTACAAGTGACCGTACCCCTTTGTTCGAGCATGGCTGAATGTGGGAATCTGAGCATATCAGGCCGCCTCCCGAGCGTATACGGCAGGGGGTTTCTTACCGAGTGACCGGTGAGGCCTGACATGGTTGTAATGATCTCGCCAGGCCTCGATTTCTTCCCGGGCATCTGTCAGGCTCACGAACCAATGTAGGTCCAAGCAGTAGTCGCGAAATTTCCCGTTAAAGCTTTCGACGAACGCATTCTGCGTGGGCTTACCCGGCTGGATAAATTACAGCTTGACGCCTGTACGCTTCGACCAGAAAAACATAGCCTTGCTTGTGAGCTCAGGGCCGTTGTCCAAGACTATCCGTGCCGGTAGAGATCGTTGTTCTGCAAGTCGATCCAGTTCACGAGCCAATCGCTCACCGCTGATCGAGAAGTCGATGACCTGGAGCAGGCATTCCCGACTGAAGTCATCGACGAGGTTGAATACCCGGAAGCGGCGGCCTTTAGCCAGTTGGTCCGACACAAAATCGACCGACCATCGTTCGTTGATGTGGTCCGGTACAAGCAACGGTATCCTGGGCCGAGTCAGCTTCTTACGTTTTTTGGTACGCACTTGCAGGGATTCTTCGCAGTAAACCCGGTGAGTGCGCTTGTGGTTCAAGACCAGCCCTTCAGTTCTTAGCATGTCGTGCAGGGTCGGACATCCGTAGCGAGGGTATTGCTCGGCCAGGAGTCGCTTCAGGCGGGCATTCTCCATCTCCAGTGCCCGCTGCCGCTTAGCCTCCGACACCTCCATGCCGCCGTACTTCGACTTCCAGCGTTATGGGGTGTTCTGAGCGACGCCGTTCTCGCGGGACAGGTCGGGCATCGACCTGCCCGCTTCATGCTGCTTCAAGATCGAAATGATCTGTTCTTCGGTATAGCGTTTGCGTTTCATATTGGAATCTCCTTCCTATCAAAATAGTTGGAAATCCCACATTCTGCATGGCTCGAATTACAGGGGTACGGTCAACCATCAGAATGCATACCTCGGCGGGGAATTCCCATTCCGTCATTTGTATCTGGGTCATATAGGCCGTTACCCCGGTGGGTGCTCATTACCCCCTTGGGTTTACCCGTTGTGCCACCGGTAAAATTGACCGAGGACACGTCGTCTGGCAGTACGTCCGGCGCCACCAGCGGCTTTGGCTCGAAGGTGGTTGCCAGCGCCAGATAATCCTCCCCGCATTCGGTGGGGCCGAAAGCCAGTAAATGCTGCAGTGCGGGTACCAGCTCCTTGAGTTTTGCGGCATGCGCATCAAACACGCTGGCGTCGAAAACCAGCGTGTCAATTCCCGCTGCTTTCAACACATAGGCGCGATCTTCCAGCGAGCCAAGAGGGTG
>Ga0316193_10003943_pt1 | contig 10836 bp, 7 predicted proteins | sample MerIslsedime2_MG_FD_207735 | JGI IMG/M metagenome (GOLD analysis project Ga0316193, IMG submission 207735) | Coastal sediment microbial communities from Maine, United States - Merrow Island sediment 2 | ecosystem: Environmental > Aquatic > Marine > Coastal > Sediment | place: USA: Maine... | reverse complement strand
CCAGGCGCTCCGCATAGAACGGCAACAGTGGCAGCACAATGAGGAAGCCGATCATGTCGACGAAGACCGTCCACATCAGCACCCACATTCGTCGTACGAAATCTCGGGCTTCCATGATCGATTCAGGCTTTCCGCTCGCGGCCCCAGAGGAGAAAGGCCGTGGCACTCACCAGCATCAAAAGCACACCGTAGACCGCTGCGACTCCGGTGTCCTGCAGTCGGAGGCTGGAGAGGATCTCGATGGAGATAGGACGGGTATCGTAGGTATAGAGCACGACAGAGGTAACGAAGTCCCCTAGAGCCGTAATGAAAGCCAAGCTGGCTCCGGCCAGGATCGCCGGCCGGAGAAGCGGCAGCGTGACCCTCCAGATCCTGCGAAGACGCCCCGCGCCTAAAGAAGCCGCTGCTTCCTCCAGCGACGGATCCATCTGACGCAATCCCGCCAGCGAGCTACGACCGGTCAATGGGAGGCTTCTCACCAGATAGGCCATTGGCAAAATCCAAGGTGTTCCGACCAGAACGAAGCGCCCCAGCTCGGGTCGGCTGACGCTGAATGCGGTGGCCAAGGCGATGGCGAACACCGTCCCTGGAAGGGCCCACGGGACCGACAACAAGATCTCCAGCAGACCACCCAGACGCCCACCCCGTTTCACAGAGATGCGGGCCGCCGACAGTCCGAGAACGATCGCTCCCAGTGTTGCAGCCGTCGCCATCCAGAGTGAATTGAGAACGGGTCGGAGCCTTTCCGGGGTGCTGGCCAACGATCGGTAGTTGCTACCGTTGAGAACCGGAGGCACCGCTTCGGTCGTCCAGGTACCTGGCGGCACGAAGGAGATGACCAGCAGCGTCAAATGAGGCAGCAGGAGGAGCAGTGCGAGTCCCCAACCCAGGGCCGCCACACCGAGGCGCACCGCAGGGCGCCGCAATTGCCGTCGGATTGGGGCAATGCCCCGCACGCCGCCGACAACCGCCGTTCGTCCCGGCTCTGCCCGGCGCATGGCCCATAGTCCCAAGAGCGCCAGCAGCGCCAGGGTGACGGTTTCCACCTGTGCCATGGCGATCTGCCCGTTCAACTTGGAGGCCACGATCTGGGTTGTCATGACCCGAAACCCTCCCCCGAAGATGTAAGGCGCCGAAAACGAGGCCAGCGAAGTCATGAAAGTCAGCAGGGCGGCGCCCACCAGGGCTGGCCCCAGCAGGGGGAGTGTCACACGAACGAAGCGGCGGCGGCGCCCCGCACCCAGCGAAGCCGCCGCCTCCAGAACGGAGGCGTCGATGCGAACGAGCGCCGCTCTCGTGAACAGGTAGAAATACACGTACATGGAGTAGGCATGGACCAGCAGGATGGCCACAGGCCCCGACAGTCGCCATGGCGCTTTATCCAGACCCAAGACCGTCTGAACGGCGCGGCTGACGAAACCGCTCTCACCGTAAAGAAAGAGAAAGGCAATCACTCCTACCAGAGGCGGCAGTGCCACCGGCAGGGCAATCAAGGCCCCGAGGGTACGGCGGCCGGGAAACTCTGTCCCTTCGAACACCAGCCCGAGAGGCACACCGACCAAGCCAGCCAACACCACCGAGGCGGCAGAGATCCACAAACTCTGCCACAACGCACGCCACTCGTCCGCGCGGCCGACGAATTCGAGGAAGGGGGCCAGGCTAAAGGCACCAGGTAATCCCAACGCTTCCAGGAGCGTAATGAGCAGTGGGTAGCCGACAAGCCAGACCAGCACCAGAACCAAGGTGGCCCCGCCGATCGACTGCCGTCGACGACTCATTCCGTTTCCTCGGCTGGGAGCGGAAATGCTCGAGCGGGGCGCTTCGACTGCCGATGAACGACGCCTACGTGCGTACCTGTTGCCGCCCTGTCGGACTCACCCACTACCAGCAGCTCCTGCCCCATCTCTAGCGAGACCTGGTAGTAGGTCACCTCGCCCCGGTACTGCCTTTCCACGATCTCACCAACCAGGGCCTCGGGTTGCTCTGCCTCTACGAGCTCCAGACCCTCAGGACGAAGCGAGACCACGACATCCTGACCCACAGCCAAATCACCCACCGTCTGAACGGGCCAGGTCGCTCCCTGGCCTACGAATCGCTCGTCGCCCAGCCTTACCCGGTCCCCTGCCACGAGTCTTCCCTTCAGCGTCGAGGCTCGACCGACGAATCCGGCCACGAACAGACTCTGCGGTTCGAGATAGAGCTCTTCCGGAATCCCGACCTGCTCGAGCCGGCCTTCGTTGAGCAGCGCGACGCGGTCTCCCACGTCGAAGGCCTCCTCCTGTTCATGGGTAACCCAGACCGCGGTGATCCCGACCCTGCGGATGGCGCTCTTGAGCTCTCTACGGGTCCGCTCACGGAGACTCGGATCCAGGTTCGACAGGGGCTCGTCCAGCAACATCAGTCGGGGGTCGGGTGCCAACGCCCGCGCCAGGGCCACTCGTTGCTGCTGGCCTCCAGAGATTTCCTGTACCCGACGATCTTCGAATCCTTCTAGATCCACGAGTGGCAGCACTTCGGTGACCCGCGGGAGTCTTTCCTCCCGAGGCACTCTTCTGGATTCCAGTCCAAAAGCCACATTGCCAGCCACCGAAAGGTGCGGAAACAGGGCATAGTGCTGGAAGACCATCCCGAAGTTCCTCTTTTCCGGCGGCAGTGGAGTGACATCTTCGTTCGCCACCAGGATCTGGCCCTCGTCGGGCTGCTCGAAACCAGCTATGAGACGCAGAAGCGTCGTCTTGCCCGAACCGCTGGGACCCAGTAGTACCAGAACCTCGCCCGGCTCGACTTCGAGTGAGATCTCTCGCAACACCGTGTGGTCGGCAAAGCTCTTCTGAAGACGATTCAGACTGAGAAAAGGGGGCATGAGTCTGGTGACAGATACGAATCCGGAGGTGCGAGATTGTAGAGGTCGGAGACTATCCCCGGCCCCGAATTGCCCGATCCCAGTGACTCATCCACTGGTTGCCATCAGCGGCGATGAGCTGCCAGTCCACTTCCGCCGGTACGATCTCGTCGAGGGCCTCCTGGGCCCACTCGGGCAGCTCTTCTCGAGGCAGATCGACCCTGGCAGGTAACCGGAAAGCCTCCTGCGCGGCCAGTAGGAGGGCCTCTCGACTGCCCACCCAGTCGATGAAAGCCTTTGCCTCTGCCTGATGAGGCGAGCCCTTCACCAGACCGATGGAGTCATTGATGATCGGCGTGCCGCTGGTCGGGAATTTGTAATCGAGTGGAGCACCTCTCTGCTGGAGGAAGAGCAGGTCGGTGAGCTCCCAGATAGAGACCAGGCCCTCCTGCCGGATCAGCTTCTCGAAGAGCATGGCCGGATTGACCACATAGTCCTTCGTCTGGCGATCGAGGCTGGCAAGCCATTCGAAGCCGGCGGCGGTGTCACCCGTCTCCGAAACCGACTGTGAGAGCACCATGCCAAATGCCGATCGCATGGTTCCACTGGCCAACGGATCGCGGATGATGATCTCGTCTTTGAATCGCTCGTCGAGCAGATCTTCCCAGTCTGCCGGTGCCGCCTCCGCACTCAGGGCTTCCGAGTTGTAGACCAGGATCGGTACGGCCTCGTAGAGACCGTGGTAGAGCTGGTCGGGATGGCGGCTCGCCGGTGGCAGCGAATCGGCCCAGGTGGGCGCAAACGGCTCGAGCAGGCCATCCTCGACTCCCCGCGAGAAGATCGTATCGGGCCCGCCAAACCAGACGTCGGCCTGTGGATTGACCGACTCCGATCGAATCCTGTCGTAGACCTCCTGTGAGCCCATGTCGAGCCAGCGAACGTCGATCTCTGGCCGCTCGCCCTCGTAGGTCCTCTCCATCAGCTCAAGAAGGTCTCGCCCATGCGGCGAGTAGAGCACCAGCGGAGTGCGTCCGTCCCCGCAACCCACAGGCGCCAGCAGCAGTAGCCACACTGATGCCCTGAAGAACGTCATCCACCGGGTCTCATCGAGCTGGCGAACCACGAGCTGACGGATCGACTCTGCAATTCTCATGGCAGCTCTCACTCTTCACCCAGGGCCAGAAGATTCATGAACAGCCGAAAAGCCCCTGGCACGCCGGCAGGCAGCTCGCGGAAGAACGACAGCCCGGTATAGACGTAGGTTCCCTCACCCACAGAGGCCACCAACAGGGACCCGAGCTCTTCGGGTCGCCCCGCGTCCTGGAGCGCCAACAGGGGGCGATAAGCCTCGTCCCATTCGGTAGGAAAATAGAGACCTCGCTCCTGGACCCAGCCCTCCCAATCGGCTGAGGAAATCCGATTCGGATTTCTGAAGACAGGGTGTTCAGGCTCCAGCACCCGAACCGGAGAGGTCTCGTCCGTCACCCGACCGTGGGGCCTCTCGATCACCAATGGAAGCGGAGCAAAGCCGCCCCTGACGAACTGGTACTGTTGGTACTGGACGATCAGCGTGCCACCCTGTTCCACATACTTCAGGAGCCGGGGGTTGGCCCTCAGCAAGGTGGGATCGGTCTCATAGGCGCGGCTGCCGACGACGATCGCCTCATAGACACCCAGGTCGCCGTTCTCGAGCTCTGACGGGCCTAGCAGCTCCAGCGGAACGCCGACCTCCATCAGCAGCTCGGGCACCCGATCGGAAGCACCGCGGATGTACCCGACGCGGCTGAGGCTGGGCAACCGAAGGTCCAGCGCCCTCACCTCGGTTGCGGCTGGTCTCTCCATGGTTGCTGGCCGGATGTGCGGGTAGTCCAGCACCGCGTACGAAGAGACGAGACGATCGCCGCTGTCGAGGACGGCCGACACAGAAACAACATGGGTTCCAGGCTCGAGCCCCTCATCGGCAATCAAGGGTAGCTCGAGCACCTGCATTCCCCTGGGCTGGTCGATGGAGAAGGGCTGCGGATCGACAGGCAACCACCCCTCCGGCAACCGTGCCTCCAATCGCCCTCGGATCGGAGCCTCCGAATTCGAGCTCAGGAGCACCTCCAGGTAGCGGTCGCGTGGCGAGCCGAGAGGCTGGAGGATCAACGCAGGCATCAAGCCAACCTCCAGCACCGGAACCGTCCTCAATGGGCGGCGGACTTCGCCAATCGCCTGATCCCCGTACCGGTACACGACCTCACGCTCGAGACGGATGCCAGCGCCAGCCAGCTCCAGCTCGAGCCGCGCCGTCAGTGGTGGGGGCTGGAATGGCTCTCCCCGAACTTGACTCGGAGTCTGGCTCCAATCGTAGAGATCTCCCACCAGCGGAAGACGAAGGAAGTAGGGCTTGGTGGCCAGATCCTCGGCTGGAACACTGACCTGGAAGCGCCAACGATCCAACGACTCCAGTGCCTGATCATCCGTCAGCTCGACCGGTTCAACCAGCCAACCATCAGCCGTCTGTAGGCTCACCGCCCTGACCTCGAGGCTCTGACCGCCCCCATTCCAGAGCTCCACCGTGGCCTCGAAGGCCGTTCCCAGGGTCACGGCCTCGCGGTCGGCCACGGCATCGAACGCCACACCGGCGGCGGCGGTCAGGCCTGCCGTCGCCACTGCCAGCTTCTCGTCCACCAGGCTCGCCACCGCGACTGTCGCGGGTGTCGGCTGTTCAGCCAAGGCCTCGGCCACTCCCTGGAGAGTTCGCACGATCTCCGCCAGAGCCGGCACAGTCCGCCCGGGATCACTCGGCAGCAGCGTCTGTCTTGCTTTGATCGCCAGGCCCTCCACCAACTCCAACTCCACCTCGACACTTCGCCGCAGGTCACCGACCGGCAGGCTCGAGGCCATGGCGGAGAGTCTGGTGTCGATACCGTCGAAGATCGCTGTCGCCTCTTGCCTTCCCTCGCCTGCAATCCAGACCATGCCACCGCGATAGGAGCCCAGTTGTTGCACCCGACCCATATCCTGGGATCGGTGCATCGAGCGGCTGGCAGAGGCGATCTGAATCACGGACTTGCCCGTCAGCGGGTCGATCAGGCCAAAGTCTGTTTCGAAGATGGGTTCTCCTGTGCCCCGCCAGAGTCGACGGTATGCCGCCTCGGGTTGCCAAGGCCCCAGCCCTTCGGCGGTGAGAGCCGGAAAGCGATCGGGGTCCCCTGCCAGGTCCAAGATCTCCGCTGCTATGACGCCGGCCATTTGATGCTGTCCGTGACCCGCAGTCGAGTCTCCTGGAAAGACCGTCACGATGACTTGCGGTTTGAATCGGCGCACCGCCCGGACCGCGTCCTCTTCGAGGACTTCCCGAGGCCAGCGCTCGAAGGTCTCCTCCAAAGAACGTGTGTAGCCGAAGTCGTAGGCACGGGTGAAATACTGCCAGGTTCCCTCGAATCCCCTGGCTGCCAGAAGCTCACCTGTGCGGATCAGACCCAGTCCGACTCCAAGCTCGGGCCCGACCAGATTTTGTCCACCCTCGCCTCGGGACAGCGACAAGTAGGCCGCTTCGCCGCCCATTCTCCGGCTCACCAGAGAGAGAACCGTAGTGTCCTCGTCGTCCGGATGCGCACCCACCACCATCACTCTGCGATGGGTCGACAGCTTGGCAAGCGCCCGATCGACGGTCTCGATGCCACCTGTCGAAGCAGGCTCGAGAACGGAAGGAACAGGAAGGCTTGGGCGCCAGGCCGAACAAACGACAGCCACCACGACGGCAAGCGCCGCACCGCTAATGGATCGAAGCATGACGCGGGATTCTATCCCGTCATGAGGTACTAGATCCCATTGCTCCCCGGCGCCCGAGGTTCGTTGGGGTGGCTCGACTGTGGGGCGCCTCGTCGAGCGCATGGCAAGGGCCGTGGAAGTACACGGGAGATCCGGCGTGATGACGCGACGGCCCGTCCGAATGTAGGGGAGGGGCTTGACCCCTCCCGCGGGAGCCCGCAAGGGGCTCCCCTACAAGGCCGATGCCATGTTCGACCGCGCGGTGGAGGCCGGCTGCGAGGTCCTCGCTCCGATGATGGACGCCTTCTGGGGTGATCGCTACGGCAAGGTGAAAGACCCCTTCGGCCTTCAATGGTGCTTCGCTACCCAGAAGGAACAGCTCAGCGAAGAGGAGATGGGGCAGCGAGCCAGAGTGTGGTTCGCCTCCACGGGGTAGGCGAGAGCCGGAGCCTCGGAACTCTCAGGTTCCGTCTGCGGTGAGCAGCGTCGACAGATCGAGGCTGATCTGCCGCTGAGGGGTCAGAAAGTCGAGCTCCTCGTAGAACAGCGCCCGGTCGATGATCTCGCCCAGAAGAGGTCCGGCAAGAAGCAACGGCATGGACCCGCTGCCCGATAACCACACAACCATCGGCGCCACGAGTCCGAGACCGATTCTCAGAGTCGAAAGGGCTCTCTTGCCCGGCCCCAGATTGCCAGGCCGCGAAACGTAGAGCGCCAGCTTCACCGCTGCCGCTGGTAGCGCGATCCACGGGCTGCGGATCAGCAGCCCCACGAAGAAGGCCGCGGTGAGCGTCGTCATCGCACTGTGGGGAACCGTGGACACCCTCAGGCCCGGTATCCGGTAGACCAAGTCCACGGACAGCAGCGTGGCGAACCCAAGACAGACCGTGGAGAGGACGATGATCGCGGGCCGGTCTCCCGAGATCCCACAAAGTCCTGTCGCACCCAAAAAGAGGGTGTAGAAGGCCACTTCCCGACTGACCCACGAAGTTCGAAAGTTCAGGACCGCCCGCCATGCTCGCATCGGGTTGCCGAGGTGCAGTGTGCTGACCATCATCGCCAGAAATCCTACCGCCAGGGTCGCCGGCCAGGGGAAGTCGTCGCCTTGGATCAATCGTGCGGTCACAAAGGAAACCAGCCCCGTGGCGAGAAGCGAGAAAGCCAGAAGTGGCCATTCGGAACGGAGCTTGCTCTCGCTAGACTCGGCCAGGTCGCCCTGCTCGTAGGGAGCGCACACGTCACACACCGTCATCTCGGGCGCCAGGGCAAGTCTTCTCCTGGGCTTGATATTGATTGCCGGCTCGAGACCTACGTCGGGAAATCCCGGCGGGCTCGCGCCATCTGGGGAGCCCCGCTCGACAAAGCCCAGGGCATCGACAGGGCAGGACTCGACACAGGCCGGTTGCAGCCCCTCTACGAGGCGATGCGAGCAGAACGTGCACTTCTCGACGATGCCCAAGGCCGGATTGAACTGCGGAGCACCATAGGGGCAGACCCACATGCAGTACCGGCAGCCGATGCAGCTGTCATCGTCGATCAGTACGGCGCCGGTCGACGGATCTTTGCTATAGGCATTCGCTGGACACCCATAGAGACAGGCGGGCTCGAGACAGTGATTGCAGGCCAGGGAATAGTGAAAGACCGCGGCTTCGGGGAGGTTCTGCTCGTTGAACGTGTGGATTTGGCGCCAGTCGATCTGGGCGTCGACGAGGTTCTCGGACCGACAAGCAATGGCACAGGCAGAACACCCGGTGCAGCGATCGAGATCGAGAGTGAAAAGTGCCTGCTGCCTCAAACGGCCTCCACCTCGACGGCGTTGTCGTGGTACGCCGCACCGTGTGCCATGTCGGTCTCACGGGCCCCAGACAGCTGATTGATGCCTCCCCCTTCCGACAGCCACCAGCCGTTCGTGACCGAGACGCAGCCCGGCTTGAGACCGTAGTCGAGCTTTGCCTCGAGCTCCACCGTGCCGCGTTCGTTGAACACTCGGACTCGCGAGCCATGCACAACACCGCGCGGACGAGCATCTACCGGGTGAATGTGGATCTGGGTCTTCGGGTTCAGTTTTCTGATGGAAGGCAGATTGTTGAACTGCGAGTGAATCCGATCCTTGGTGTTGGGGGTCAGCAGATGCAGGGGGAATCGCGCTCCCCCCGGACCGTCGGTTCCCGGCATCTCCTGCGGCTGCAAGAACCTCGGCAACCGGTCGAGCCCCCATCGTCGCTCCGCCTCCTCTGAAACCAGCTCGACTCTCCCTGATGGCGTCGGAAACCACCGATCGGACCACGCCACCGTCTCGCTTCCGGGCGCCAGCACCGGCCCTTGTTTCAACCGGTCCAGGGTGAGATCCGGAAACGGCTCGAGCCGCTTCGTCAGATAGGCTTCGATCGCCGCGTCTCCAGGCTCCGGAATCAACCTCCTCAGGCCCTCTTCGTCCAACCCCAGGGCTTCGCCCAGGTGGTAGTAGATCTCCGACTCGGGCTTGACCTCGCCCGGTGGCTCGATGAGCTTGTCCTTGATCTGGATGTAGGAATGCCAATAGGCGCCGATGACATCGGTCTGCTCGAAGAAGGTCTTGGCTGGCAGAACGATGTCCGCCTCCAGAGCCGTGTCGGTGAGGAATTGATCCACGACCACACGGAACTCCAGGGCTCGAAGCGCTTCTAGGACTTTGTGGGTGTCAGGGTTCTGGGTCACCGGATTTCCCCGCTCGATCCAGGCGGCCTTCAGGGGCGGATCCCGCTGCTCTAGCATGTGCCGACCCAGCAGGGCCGTGGAGACCGAGACGCGGATCGGGCCTGACCCGTCCTCCGGTGGAAACAGGGCCAGGGGGTCCTTTATCGGGTGAAAGACATGGCTTTGCAGGTTGGCATAGACCCAGCCTGCCCCCGGCTTGCCCAAGTTGCCCGTGATCGCCACGAGAGCAATGAGAGCCCGCATGGCCTGCCCGCTGTTGGTGTAGCGCTGCATCCCGAACCCGGCACACAGAGTCACCGGAGAGCAGCTTCCAATCGCCTCCGCCAGGCGATGTAGGACAGCCTCTGGCACGTCGGTTAGAGCCGCTACTCGCGGTGGTGAATACTCCTGCACCATCCGGGCGAACTCTTCGAAGCCAAGCACGTGACGTGAGATGAAGTCGCGGTCGATGGCCCCTTCCGCGATCAGCAGGTGTGCAATACCCAGAGCCAGCGCACCATCGGTACCTGGCTTGACCTGGACGAGCAGCTCGGCCCCTTCGGCCGTCTGGGTCCGCCTGGGGTCGATGACGATCAGTCGGCCGCCCCGATCGAGGGCCTGCTCGACGAATCGCATCTGGTGGATGTTGGTCTCGGCCGGATTCTTGCCCCACAAGAGGATCAACTTGGCCTTCGCCAGATCCTCAGGCGCGTTGTGACGATTGTCGCCCAGTGTCAGGCGGGTTGCTTCCAGCCCGGCCGGCCAGCAGAGGTCACCATACGTCGTGGTGCAACCCCCGAACAGACGCCAGAAGTCGAGAGCCACATCGTTCATCAAACCCTTGGTTCCACTGCCGGCGTAGAAGAGGACACTCTGCGGCCCATACCGATCCCGGATGCTGCCAAGACGATCGGCCATGACACTCAGGGCCTGGTCCCACGAGATGCGCTCGAAGCTGCCGTCGGTCGTCCGAAGGAGCGGATGGAGGAGCCGATCGGCGGAATAGACCCGCTCGATATAGCTCTGACCCTTGAGACAGAGGCCTTCCGAGGTCGCCCTGTTCTCAGGGTGGGACTCGAGAAGACGGAGCTTGCCCTCCTCGACGGTCACACGCATCCCGCAGGTGCTGTAGCAGTTTCGCGGACAGGCGGTCGTGTGGACGCTCATGGATCGTCCGCCGAGCCTATCCCACGCAACGGCTCGAGGCTCCCGTGCCTTGCTCGAAGGCTCGCCGCTGACTCTTGGGGTCAAACGAGACTGTCAGGTCGTTTCCGGCTCGTCAGCCGGAGTCCTCAGGCGATCCAGCCAGAAGGCGATGCCCGCCAGGCCAAGGTAGCTCACCATCGCAAGGCCGAAGACCTCCAGGAACACCGCGGGTGGCGGACCGAAGAGGTTGTAGACGTTGAGGGCGATCAGAAGCACCACAATGCCTGCCATGCCGAAGCGCGCCAGTCTGGATCCGGCTATCGGAACCGTGGCCCGCAGATAGAGCCACAGGCCGCCGAGAAGCACAGCCGCCTCGAGGAAGAAAGTCAGCCACGCGCTGTTCCACAGCCCGA
>Ga0316193_10003940_pt1 | contig 10838 bp, 10 predicted proteins | sample MerIslsedime2_MG_FD_207735 | JGI IMG/M metagenome (GOLD analysis project Ga0316193, IMG submission 207735) | Coastal sediment microbial communities from Maine, United States - Merrow Island sediment 2 | ecosystem: Environmental > Aquatic > Marine > Coastal > Sediment | place: USA: Maine... | reverse complement strand
AGGCATCCCGGGCCGGGTCACGTCCCACGTGGAGACGCTGGTCAACCTCGACCTAGGACAGTCGGTGTCGCTGGCGGGAATTCGCGCTCGGACAGAGCGTCGCAAGAAGGATGGAATCCCCGGGTTGGCCATGGTGCCGTTTATCGGTGCGCTCTTTGGCAGTCACTCTCGAGAGGTGAACGACGATGAGTCGTACATGCTGGTCGTTCCCTCTGTCGTCGAACCCGTTAGCATCGCTCAGAGGAACCGGGTCGAGGAAGCCCTGCGGCTCTACGAGAGCTTCCAGGGTGGGGTCGACAAGTACGATCTCGTCGACGAGCCGCGCATCGGTCCACCGCACCGGTCGCCGGCTCAAGGTGCGCCGCGATGAGCTCTGGCTTCGCCGTCAAAGTGCTCCAACCTCCAAGCGCACGCGTCGAGGTTGAACTCGAGCAGTCCGACTCGTTCACCATCGGCCGGGACCGGAGCTGCGACGTAGTCTTACCTTCGGCGGCAGTCAGCAGATTCCATGTCCGCATTCATCGCGACGGCCGAGGTCTCTGGTTAGCCGACCAATCGTCGAACGGGACTCGAGTGGGGGGCGACCAAGTCAACTCGCTGGTCGTTCCACTACCACCCTGCACAGAGCTTCAAGTCGGCCCCTACACCCTGCAGGTCGAAGACCGAAACGCCGAATCCGAAGCCCCAACCCCTGAACTCCGGCGTCGAATCCACCGCAAGCTCCTCGAACACCTCGACCTCGCCGCGCTTGATGTCGAGCAGCTCAGTGAGTTCCGTCTTCGCTCGAGGGTGATCGAAGCCCTCGAGCAGATCGTCGAGGACATTCCCGAGTCTCACGGTTCTCAAGCGGCTCAAGCGCGACTAGTCGCTGAGATCGCCGACGAGGCGCTTGGACTCGGCCCGCTTCAGGCACTGCTCGACGATGAGAGCGTCTCGGAGATCATGGTCCTGGATCCGAACACCATCTACGTAGAGCGCGCCGGAAAGATCGAGCTCACGACCCTCCGGTTCATGGATGAAGAATCCTGTCGAGCCGCAATTGAGCGAATCGTCACTCCTCTGGGCAGGCGAATCGACGAGAGCACTCCGCTTGTGGACGCAAGACTGAGCGACGGGTCGCGCGTCAACGCCGTTATTCCTCCGCTCGCCGTTCGCGGGCCTTGTATCACCATCCGGAAGTTCGCTCGGGACCCCTTAAAGATGTCGGACCTCGTTTCGCTTGGGTCTCTCAGCAAATCCATGGCCAGGTTCCTTCAGCGCTGCGTTCGCGCAAAGAAGAATCTCGTCATCTCGGGCGGAACCGGGAGCGGAAAGACCACGCTGCTCAACGTTCTGTCCGCGGAGATTGCTTCCGATGAGCGAATCGTAACGATCGAAGACGCCGCCGAGCTGAGGCTCCATCAACCTCATGTCGTATCGCTGGAATCGAGGCCTACCAATCTAGAGGGCCAGGGTGCCTACAGTATTCGCGACCTCGTCAAGAACGCGCTTCGGATGCGGCCCGACCGAATCCTCGTGGGTGAGTGCCGCGCCGGCGAAGCGATCGACATGCTGCAGGCCATGAATACGGGTCACGAGGGGTCCATGACGACCACTCATGCGAATAGCGTCCGCGAAGCCCTCAAGCGCATCGAGACCCTCTGCTTGATGTCCGGGCTGGACCTGCCCACGCGTGCCATTCGCGAACAGATCGCGGCCAGCGTGCACGTGGTCGTCCAGCAGATGCGTTTTTCTGATGGCTCTCGCAGGATCACGTCCGTCGCAGAGGTAGCAGGACTCGACGACGAGGGAGAAGTACTCGTAAACGACGTGTTCTTGTTCGAACGGACTGGAACTGCCGACGACGGCGCGGTCGTTGGAACGCACCGGCGAACCGGCTGCGTCCCGACCTTCCTCGACGAATTCATCCGGAGAGGACTCATCGATGACGGAGGCTATCTGTGAGCGTTCTGGGTGTCGCTGCCGGGCTCTTCATGGTCGGAGGATTCGCCAGCGCAGCGTTCTCTATCGTCAACTCCCCTGACAACGCTCTTGGGCGACTGTTCCTTGCCCACACCATGCGGCTCGAGAGGCATACGACCTTTCTGCTCTCGCAGTACACGGGGGTCGAGATCGCGCGTGTTCAGGCGCTCGCCACTGGCGCTTCAGTCGTGCTGCTAGTGCTGACTCGCCATCCGTTGTTCGCGGCCCTGACCTTCCTCACGAGTCTTGCTCCGCCGTTTGTTCTTTGGAGGCGTCATGCACGACGAGTCCTTCGGCTCGAAAGGCAGCTCGATACATGGCTTCTGATGCTTGCCAATGCGCTCAAGTCCACCTCGTCGCTTGGTGAAGCTATTGCGTCGACGGCGTTATTGGTTCCACGCCCATTCAGTGAAGAGGTCGACCTGCTCGTCAAAGAGCTACGCCTCGGAATCTCTCTGAACCGAGCTCTCGACGCCATGTCGGTTCGGATCGGCAGCGGCGTTGTTTCGGGCGCGATCATGATGATCATCGTGGCGAGGCAGACCGGTGGGAATCTCCCAACGACACTGGAGAACGCGGCTGCCGCTTTGCGAGAATCTGCTCGCCTCGAGGGAGTTCTCCGCACGAAGACGGCCGAAGGGCGAGGGCAGGTATTGGTGCTTGCTCTGGTTCCGTTCGTGCTCTGTCTCATCATCAGCTGGCTCGATCCAGCCTGGTTTGGGCCGATGCTCGATTACCCGTACGGACGTGTCATCTTGGCTGGTTGCTTCATTGCCTGGACGATAGCCACGGCCTGGGCTCACCACATTGCGGGGACAGACTTATGAATGGGACCCACACCATTCTCGCCAGTGCCTGGCTCGCGATGGCAGGCGGTCTTTTCGGCCTCTCATTTCGAATCGTCCGCAGGGCCGCCCTTGTTCGCCCCGCCCTTGGTAATCGCGGCTTGAAGCGTGCGCGAGCCCTCTCCGAGGGGGTCTTTTTCGCCCGCATAGAGCCGTTGCTTCGACACACCGCCGCATGGATGGGTGACCTACACGTCCCCCGCCTCCGTACATCCATTGCCCGCGACCTGAGACGGTCCGGTGACTATTTGGGACTCTGCGAAGACGAGCTGCTCGCAATGTCGCTTCTGAGCGGGATCTCCTTTGCTATCGTGATGGCTTTCATCACGAGCGCCCTACAACTCTCGCAGCTCTGTGTCGTCTCGGCGCTCGTTCTCGGTGCGATGCTGCCTGTCTTTCGGGTGAAGGCCGTCGCCAGCGCTAGAGCGAGTAGCGTAACTCGAAGTCTGCCGGGGGTGATCGAGCTCGCTGCGATGTGCATGGGCGCAGGTCTCGACTTCCCGAGGGCTCTGCGTCGGATCGTCGAATCCGCGGCCGACTCGAGTCAGGCGATCATCGAAGAGCTTCGTCGAGTGCTCCAAGAGCTCGACCTCGGACATACCCGCCGCGCAGCCATGACGGCCTTCTCCGAGCGTGTGCCGAGCGACGAGGTTCGCGAGCTGGTCAATAGTGTCGTTCAATCGGAGGAAAAGGGGACCCCTCTTGCACGAGTTCTGACCATTCAGGCCCGTACCCTCCGCCTGCGTCGCAGTGTTGCAGCTGAAGAGACGGCTTCCGAAGCGGCCCTCATGCTGATCGGTCCGATGTCACTGATCTTTCTTTGCGTGATCGCTCTGCTGCTCGGGCCCGTCGTGCTGAGAGTCATGACTGGTGGCTTGGTTTCGTCATGACTCGCACGGGCAATCAACGACTCGTTCTCATCGGCTTCCCGGCACTCCTAATCGGGGTGGTGGTTTGCATCCTCTGGTGGCCGGATTTCGTCCCACAGGCGTCGCCGGGCAATGAGTCGTTTCCCTCTCTGTTCGGGAAGGGCGCCACCTGCCCTCAACCAAGAGCGTCTGAGCGCGCTGCACAGCGTCTCGAGAGGGCGGCGAGGCTTCACGTCGAGCGCTATCCCTACGATCCCGAAGACGGCGTTCGCGCAGCGCACCTCTTCATGCAATCGGCCGATTGCTATCGAGCAGTGGGTGCCGAAGCGGAAGTGCGTCGGGTGGAGGCCGTGATCAAAACGCTTCGTTTGCAGATCGAGACAGACTACGCTTCCGCGCGCCTCGTGCTCGATCGCGCCCTCCGGCTTGGTCGCTGGGAGATTGTCGACCGAGAGATCCATCGCCTTCTCGGCATGACTCGGCATCTACCTGAGGGGACATACGCACGTTGGCTCCGGGAGACCGCGGGAAGGGCAGCAGCGCATGCGCGTCTTCCTCGTTGAGCGCGCGATGCTCTTGGGCATCGCGATGGTGCTTCTACTAGCAGGCTGTCACCACGTATCCGTTCGCGCTCCGAACGACGATAGCCAAGTCCTTCCGACCGTTACAGCTGAAGAGCTCTTTCAAGTTGCTCTATTTCAGGCGCGCCGAGGGGACCTTCTGCGCGCCGAACAGTATCTAGTGGCGGCGCGCGACCACGGCTATGACGACGTCGCGACCACATACTGGCTGATCCGCGTCTGTGTCTTGTCCGGCAGATACCACTCGGGGCTTCGCCACGCTGCTCGGCACCTTCAGCAACACCCCTCCGATTGGAGGCTTCGCTTGATCGTTGCCAGCATCTACGAAGCGCTCGGCGAGCCTGTTCGCGCTCAAAGCGAGCTCGAGAACGTAGTGAGGAGGGAGCCATCGCAGGCGCTGCCACGGTTCAGGCTTGGGATGCTCTACCGAGATACACCCGACCTCACGCGACGCGCGAATCAGCATCTGGAGGCGTATCTCCGCCTCGATCCGGAGGGTGCCCATGCCGAGGAAGCGCGCGAGACGTTGGGGTCGAATTCATCGACCGACGATCACTCGACGACCGACGGGCCCGAAACCCCTCAGGAAGACGGGCCATGAGCGTCCCAGGGCACGTGTTCACCCAGACTCTGGCTGCGTTCTTTGAGCCGATCGAGCCGCTACTGCGAGACGAGAGCGTGAGCGAGATATTGATCAACGCGTACGATGACATTTACGTCGAGCGGGCAGGTGAACTCGAGCACGCCAAGGAGCAGTTCCCCTCCGAACACGAACTGCTCGCGGCGCTTAGGAATCTCGCGCAATACGTTGCACGGCCGCTCGATCGGCAGCTTCCAGTGTTGGAGGCACGGCTACCCGATGGCTCTCGAGTCGAAGCCGTCATTCCACCGGCCGCCCCACGTGGTCCGACGCTAGCGATCCGACGGTTCAAGGGGCAGCGCCTCACCCTAGAACGCCTTTTCGAGCTCGGTTCGATCTCCGCAGAGGTCGTGGCCTTGCTCCACGGGCTCGTCGATCGCAGGAGAAATATCATCGTCAGCGGGGGCAGCGGCGCCGGGAAAACCTCGCTCCTCAACGCCTTGGTGTCGGTCGCGCGCCCCAATGAGCGCGTGATCGTAGTCGAGGACTCGGCAGAGCTTCAGGTGAGTCTTCCCCACGTGGTCAGATTCGAGGCGCAGCCACCCGATGCGCGCGGGCACGGCGCAATAACGATACGTGAGTTGTTCCGGGCGACACTCCGCATGCGTCCGGACCGCATCATCATCGGTGAGATCCGTGGCGGCGAAGCGCTTGATCTCATTCAAGCGATGCTGTCGGGTCATCGTGGCTGCCTCTCGACGGTTCACGGGACGTTGCCCATGGATGCGCTGAGGCGCCTCGAAACGATGGCGCTCATGAGCGACGTAGAGATGCCTGCCGCGTTGCTGCGCGCTCAGATTGCATCCGCCGTGGACATCGTCGTGCAGGTGCGTCGTCGCGCGGACGGGGCGCGGAAAGTCACCCATGTCACCCAGGTCGATGGCTTCGATCCATCGATCGGATACCGCACTTCGAGTTTGTTCGAACTCGGGGAAGATGAGTAGTGGATTCTCCGACCCTAATCCTCGATGAGGACGAACGCACCTTGGTGAGCCCGCCCTCATCGTTGTGGCTCGGCTCGCCGTCGGGTCCAGTCGAAGGACCGGTGCCAGCGCACTCGCACGAGTCAGTTCCGGCCTGCTCTAGATGGATGCGCCGGCACGCGTCCATCGTCGCACTTGCCGCGGTCGCCGCCGCCACAATCGGGGCCCTCGTGGGTTGGCTGATTCACGAGCGTGCCATCGCAAGCCAACTCCGTCAGCAATTGCGCCGCTCCGAACAACTGGCCGACGCCCTGGGCGCCTCCGGAGAGACGGGCGCCTCGTTCCCTCCGAGAATCGAGCCGGTTCAGCAAGACCCCGACCCCGTCTTTCCATTGCTCGCCAAAGACGACGATCGCATCCGCAGAGGGGCCGAGCTTCTCGTGGAGAACCGGTTTTCCGAGGCCCTGCAGTACTACCACGAGCTGTCCGAGGAACAGCCAGAGCAAGCCGTGTTCCAAGACATCATTCGGGTGATTGAGGCGAAGCTGGGGTGCCACCGTGACGGAGGCGCCAGGAGGGCGCAGTGCGACTGAGCGACGCAGCGTTGCCCTTGCTCGTCGCTACCGCATTGGTCGCCTGCACCGATGCGCACCGAATGCAGGAGGCCCTCCAGATCGAGGTCCTGGTCGAAGGCGACCCGGGGCGCTGGCTTGCCAGTGTTCCGGTCTACATCGACCAGGAACTCGTCGGCGTCACCGATCGCCTTGGGCGCGTCCGCGCTTTGGCACACGCGAGGGCCGGCAGCCGCCTCACCATCACACACGACTGCCCGGATGGACATCGACTGGTCGAGCCCTCGAGAGTCCTGAAGGTGCATCGCTATACGCCTGGTATGAGCGCCAAGACTATGCGTGTGCGGCTCCGGTGTATCCCCTCTTCCCGGAAGGCCGTCTTCGTGATCCGAGCCAAGAACGGTCCGTCCGTCCGCGTTGGGCTCGATGGCGAGCACGTAGCGACGACGAACGCCGACGGCATCGCGCACTTCTCCCGCACTGGCGTGCCGGGCACCGAATATTCGATCGAGCTCGATGCCACTGAAGACCCCGATCTGCTCCCGCGCCGAACCTCCCACAGGTTCCTGCTGCCGGATTCGGATCACTTGTTTGTGGTCGATCAGGCGTTTCGCTCGCGTGGGACGCCGATCAAGAGTCGGCGTCGAAGGCCCCGAATCATCAAAATTGAGTAACCCCCAATTGGCGGGCTATAACCTTGGCGATGGGTGAGCGGGCGGACGTCGTGGTTGTGGGGGCTGGCCTTTCGGGGCTTTCTGCCGCGCGGAAGTTGCAGCGGGGCGGAGCCAGCGTTTCGGTCGTCGAAGCTCGCGACCGGGTTGGTGGACGAAACTGGAGTCAGGCCATCGGCGACGGTGTGTTTGATGTCGGTGGGCAATGGGTCGGACCTGATCAGAAGCGCGTCCTGGCGCTGATTGACGAGCTCGGGATTCAAACCTTTCCGACCTATTGTGACGGGAAGAAAGTGCTCGAGCTCGAGGGGAAGGTGTCGACCTACAAGCGGTCCATTCCATCGATGTCGATTCCACATCTGATTCAGCTCACCGGGGCGCTGAGTTATCTCAAGCGAGTGCGGCAGCGAGTGTCCAGCACGGCGCCCATGGGTGCGGAGGGTGCGCACGAGCTCGACGCCGAGACGCTCGAGACCTGGCGCTCGCGTTTCGTGAAGTCGGGCAAGGTCAGCGGCGTCATGGATGCCGCGATTCGGACCATCTTTGGCGCCGAGGCGAGGGATCTGTCGGCGCTCTACTTCTTGATGTACCTGAACGCTGGCGGGGGGCTGCTGAAGCTCAGCGAGATCGAGGGTGGGGCCCAGCAGGATCGGCTGATCGGTGGAACGCAGCCGCTTTCAGAGGGCTTGGCGAAGGAACTAGGGGATTCGGTGCTCTTGGGCGCGCCCGTCCGGCGTCTCGTTCAAGCGTCAGACGGCGTGGATGCGTTGACCGATCAGGGAACGGTCGCCGGGCGATATGCGGTCGTGGCCGTGCCACCCGCGCTCGCTGGGCGCATCGAGTACGAGCCTTCACTGTCGGTTGGGCGAGACCAGGTCACGCAGCGCTTCGCAATGGGTGCGACGGTGAAGATTTTGGTTACGTACGAGTTTCCCTTTTGGCGCAAGGCCGGTTTCTCCGGCGAGGTCGTCAGCTCCGACGGGCCGCTCAGCACCGTCTTCGACAATACGTCGCACGACGGGCGACAGGCAGCGCTGGTGGGTTTCGTCGTGGGTGCGCAGGCGCGACAGTGGTCGTCGCAGCCAAGCGCGGATCGGCAACGTCGAGTCATCAGCGCCTTGGTTCGCTACTTCGGCGAGGACGCCAAGAACTTCACTGACTATCACGAGCTCGACTGGGGCATGGAAGCGTGGACCCGCGGGTGCCCAGTTGGTGGGTTACCACCTGGCGTGTTGACCAATTCGTTCGCGCATCTACGCAAGCCTGAAGGGCGGATTCACTGGGCTGGCACCGAAGCTGCGACAGAGTGGATGGGCTACATGGAAGGCGCGATTCAGTCTGGTGAACGCGCAGCCGATGAAGTGCTCCGCCGCCTCTAAGTGCTGGCGGTGAGTCGGACGACGACGTCTTTCGAGGCGGGTGTGAAGCTTCCCTCGGCGAAGCGCTCGAGCGGAACGAGCACGTTTGCCTCGGGAAAGTACGTACCGACGCAGCGGCGTGGGATGGGGTACGGGACCACCGTGAATCGGGGAGCAATGCGTATTTGCCCCCCGAAATCGTTGCGAATATCGACGAGGGCGCCCGCGAGGAGATCGGCTTCGTGCATGTCCTCTTCGTTCATGAAGACGATGCGTCGCCCGCCCTTGATTCCTCGGTATCGGTCGTCGCTTCCATAGACGGTGGTGTTGTACTGGTCGTGGGTTCGCATCGTCATCATGCGGAATGCCCCGTTGGGAAGCGAGAGATCGGGGGTCTCGTTGATCGTGAACTTCGCCTTGCCGCCGTCGGTGTTGAACTGCCGTTCACGCGCGCCGTTGTAGAGGTGGAAGCCACCTGGTTCTCGAACGCGTTCGTTGAAGTCTTCGAAGTGGGGAATCGTTTTGGCGATCAGGTCGCGAATGCGATCGTAGTCCTCGATCAACCAACACCAGCTCACTGGAGCGTCCGGGCCGAGCACCTGCTCTGCCAGCCAGGCGACGATCGCCGGCTCGCTGTAGAGGCCTTCATGGGCTGGCTTCATCTTTCCTCGTGAGGAGTGGACGACGCCCATCGAGTTCTCGACCGTGACGAACTGTGGGCCGTACGCTTGTTCGTCGACTTCGGAGCGGGCGAGACATGGCATGATGATCGACCACTTGTTGTGGAGCAGATGACCACGGTTGAGCTTCGTGCTCACGTGCACGAGCATCTCGCAGTTCTGAAGTGCCTGCGCGGTGCGTTGGGTGTCTGGCGTGGCTTGGAGGAAGTTGCCTCCCATCGCGAAGAACACCTTCGCCCGACCGTCGAGCATCGCCTGGATCGCCTCGACTGTATTGAAGCCGTGCTCCCGCGGTGGGTCGAAGCCGAAGACGTCCTGAATTCGGTCCAAGAACGCTTTCGATGGGCGATCGTGGATGCCCATCGTGCGGTCGCCCTGCACGTTGCTGTGGCCGCGGACTGGGCAGGTGCCTGCGCCGGGGATCCCGATACTGCCCCGCATGAGCAGGAAATTCACGATCTCTTGGACGTTTCCGACTCCGTTCTTGTGCTGCGTGAGGCCCATTGCCCAACAGACGATGGTCTTGCGGCTCCGGAGTATGATCTTCACGGCCTCCTCGAGGTCCTTACGCGAGACGCCCGCGGCGTCGGCCAGTGCATCGACGTCTTGGATGGCGAGGTGCTCGCGAAGTTCGCTGAAGCCATCCGTGTGAAGGCTGATGAACGTTTCGTCGAGCACGGTCCCGGGGGCGCGTGCCTCCTCTTCGAGAAGGAGACACATCAGCGCTTTCAGAAGGGCCACGTCGCCATTGATCTGAACCTGCAAGAACAGGTCGGCGATGGAAGTTCCGCCGGACAGGACTTGCCCCGGGCTCTTCGGGTTGATGAAACCCATCAGACCCGCCTCGGGCAGTGGATTGATGGCGATGATCTTTGCGCCGTTCTGCTTCGCCTTCTGAAGAGCGGTGAGCATCCGGGGATGATTCGTGCCGGGGTTCTGCCCCATGACGATGATCGTGTCGGCTTCGTGGATGTCACTCAGGGTGACGGAGCCCTTGCCGATACCTACGGTTTGCCCGAGACCGACGCCGCTCGATTCGTGGCACATGTTCGAGCAGTCTGGCAGGTTGTTCGTTCCGTAGGCGCGTACGAAGAGCTGATAGAGGAACGCGGCTTCGTTGCTCGTGCGCCCCGATGTGTAGAACAGCGCCTCGTTTGGCGAGTCGAGCGACTTGAGCTGCCCAGCGATGCGTTTGAAGGCCTCCGCGTAGTCGATTGGCTCGTAAAAACGCGACCCGGGGCGGAGCATGAGAGGCTGGGTGATACGGCCTTGTTGACCGAGCCATTGGTCGGACTTCTGCGCGAGCTCGTCGATGCTGTACCGCTGAAAGAATCTCCAATCGAGGCGCAGACGGGTGGTTTCCCAAGCCGCCGCCTTTGCGCCGTTTTCGCAGAACTCGGTCAGCGCGGCTCGGTCGTCGGGGTCGGGCCATGCGCAGCCGGGGCAATCGAAGCCGTCCGTCTGGTTCATGTGGCTCAAGATGCGCATCGCTGATGGAATCGAGTGACCGTGACGATGCATGTGCACGAAGGACGATACGACCGAAGGAATGCCCGCCGCCTTGGTTCGTGGCGCGCTGACCTCCAGATCATCGTCGGTTTCCGGCGGCTCAGCGCCGGTGAGTTTGCGGTCGGTCACTCCGCGGCCCCTACTTCCACGAAGGATGCATCGGCAGCCTCGTGAAGAATGCGTGATCCGCCGGCGTACACGTTGAAGCGCGCTTCTTTCGCGAAGCCA
>Ga0316193_10003939_pt1 | contig 10840 bp, 3 predicted proteins | sample MerIslsedime2_MG_FD_207735 | JGI IMG/M metagenome (GOLD analysis project Ga0316193, IMG submission 207735) | Coastal sediment microbial communities from Maine, United States - Merrow Island sediment 2 | ecosystem: Environmental > Aquatic > Marine > Coastal > Sediment | place: USA: Maine... | reverse complement strand
TCATCACAGAGCGCACGGTCAAATACCACGTCAACGCCCTGTTCACCAAACTGCGGGTCCAGAACCGCACCCAGGCGGTAACGGCCGCGATCGAGCAAGGGCTGGTCAGTATCTGATGCCCCTGGCTTAGTAGAATCGCTGGATTTTTCTTCTTGCGCTTTGCCGCCACATGTAGGGCGGCAAAGCGCTCTTTCCATCTCGATCCCAATCGTAGCGTTCCACCATCGGGGTAACACCCGCCGTACCCGGGCCGGACTCTCTTCCCACGTCAGCACCGCTTGATCCGCGCTTGTGCGCACGCCCATCGGGCCGGGGTTTCCCCCCATCGTGTGGCCACCCTGCAGGACCGTTCCGGAAAGGCAGTCCACCGCGGCAACCTGTCCAAACGTACAGGTCAATGACTGTCCCTTAGCCCGGTCCAAGACTGTACGAACGCATGTGGTACGGGCTCCCGCGATAGACCAAAGTTACTGTCCAGTTGTTAGTAAAATTAATACCTTAGGATTAGATGGTTTCCCGATCTCACAGCGAGTCGGGCAGCCTTCCAGTAGGGCAAGCCCCGTTATCAGAGGGCGTTTCACGGGCATTTCAACCACTAAAGGCGAACAACGGGGCGGGTTCAGGAGATTAGGGCTATCCGGGACCCGCCCCGACACATCAATTAACGGAGGGAGTTTTGATGGCTAGATATCCATATGCACGGCGCCGCGGTGCGCCAAAGTTTATCGCCGCAATCGCGGCGTTTGTCGTGTCTGGAGCAGCTTACGTCGCTGATACCGGCACGGCCGAGGCGGCGGTCGCATGCACCGGGGCCAACACCATCACCGCCAAAGTCGTGGTGCTGGATAACCCGACGGTGTTCAACCGTCTCGGTGCGCAGAATCCAAACTGGATGACTTACTCGCTACTGCGCGACGTGGTGGTCGCCAACCGGCTCAACCCCAACGATCCGCTCAACGGGACGCCGTGCTCAATGACGACCTGTACGGCAGGCAACGTGGAACAGCGGGCCGACAAGCGACCGCGTCCACTGGTGGTGCGCTCCGTGGCAGAAAGCTGCCTCACGGTCGAGTTCACCAACCTGCTGGCCCCGGTCGCCAACCCCAACAACGCCCAGCAGGACCTGCTGATCAACAATGACCAGGTGGCTGACCGCTGCGCCGGCTTCCACGCCCAGGGTGCTGAAATCGCTGCTGCTGGTGACATCAGCGACGACGGCAGTATGGCCGGTAACAACCCGGGTGCCGACATCGGTGATGCATCCGGCGGAGCTGCAGTCTGCGGTCCGGGCATGGCGGCGCCGAATCAGACCAGGACCTACAACCTGTACACCCCGCACGAGGGTACTTTCACCGTCAATAGCTACGGCGCCACCATTGGCTCAGAAGCCAGCAGCGGCAACCTCGGCATCGGCCTGTTCGGCCAGCTCAACGTCGAGCCCGTGGGCGCCAAACTCTATCGCGGCCAGCTGACTGAGGAAGAGATGCGCCTCGCCACTGTCGGCACCGTTGCTTCAGACTGCGTAGCAGGTGATGTGGTCGGCGTCGACTGCAACCCCGGTGGCCAGCCCATCATCGACTACGAGGCCCTTTACCCGAACGTCGCACCTTGGACATTGGAAGGCAAGGCCGGCCTGCCGATCATCAACATGCTGACCGCTACCAATGAACTGGTGCACAGCGACATCAACGCCATTATCGCCGGCCCCAACCCCGACGGCAGCTTCCCGCCCATCACCTACCCGCTGGAGAGCGCGGGCAAGAACGTGCCCAGCCTGCCCAACCGGCTGGAGCCCTTCCGCGAGTTTGCCTCGGTGTTCCACGATGAGCAGACCAACTCACAGGTGTTCCCGCAGTGGTACCAGAACCCGGTGCTGCGCTATACCCTGGCGGGCGTCAAGGACCAGTTCATGATCAACTACGGTTCCGGCGGCATCGGTTCCGAGATCATCGCCAACCGCCTGCACACCGGCCCCATGCACGACTGCACCGACTGTGCCTACGAGGAGTTCTTCCTCGCCTCGCAGACCGTCGGCGACCCCGGCATGCTGGTTGAATTCCCGGCCAACACCATGATCGAGCAGTGCGACCCGGCAGCCATCGCCGGCCCGACCTGCTGGCGTGACCCGGTCAACCTGGCCAACGGCCCGATCGCGGGCAATTTCGCGTTGTACCAGGAGGACCCGTCCAACGTCCACCACGCCTACACGGGTGACTTCGTCAAGATTCGCAACATCCATGCCGGTGCGTTCGAGCAGCACATCTTCCACCTGCACAACCACCAGTGGCTGTTCAACCCCAACGACGACAACGCCAACTACCTGGACGCGCAGGAGATCATGCCCGGCTCCGGCCACAGCTACGAGCTGGTTAACGGTGGTGCCGGCAACCGCAACAAGACCGCGGGCGACGCCATCTTCCACTGCCACTTCTACCCGCACTTTGCGCAGGGCATGTGGTACCACATCCGTAACCATGACGTAATGGAAACCGGCACCGTGCTCGCCGTCTCCGGCGGCACCGCTGCCGCCCCGGGCATCCACGCCGATCCGTTCGCGCTGCGCAGTGGCCAGCCGGCCGCAGGCGCACGTGCACTGCCCGATGGTGAACTGCCGGACGGCTCGCCGATCCCGGCCATCGTGCCGTTGCCCGGCAAGGCTATGCCGCAGATGCCGGCTCCGGTCACTGTCGTGGCTGTCGACCGCGGCAGCCACAGCATCCTCGGCGGCCGCAGCGGTCCCGATGGTATTATGGATTCATCACAGGCCGTAGTTAACCGCGGCGTGGCGTTGGGACCGGACGGTATCGCCGGCACTGAAGATGATGTTTCCCCTGGCTTCCCGTTCTGGCTCGCCGGCAACGAGTGCGGCGTACCCACAGCGAATAACCCCTGCCCGCTGGGCACCGTCGGCCAACGCGCGCCGACACCGCCGCTGGACATGCTGACCGAGGCCGGTGCGACTGCCAATGGGTACAGCCCGGCCCAGGCCGGTGGCTGGGACGGCGGTCTGCCGCGCCATGGCCTGCTCGGCTATGTTTCCGGCGGTCTTTCGGCCGACACCCAGAACCGCCTCGATTTCCGCAAGGTGATCGAGCTGGCGATGCCGGTGTATTTCCCCGAGATCGGCACCGATCTGGAGCAGGTCTCCATGGCCTACCATGCCGTGCGTGATCGCCCCAGCGCCGCGCAAGATTTTACCGTGCCAAACGGGGGGGTAACGACTGGCCCTAATGTTAATTTCGTCACCAACGGCGCGCCGGCAGTTCCGGGCGGCCCGTTCCAGGATCCCTGCATCGATGATCAGGGTGATCTGCTCACCGCTGGTGTGGTGGGTGACTTTTTCGACGGCAGTGGCGGCATGGGTACCACGGGTGCTTCGGCCTTCCATGGCGAAAACCCGCGTACCTACAAGGTCGCCAACGTGCAGATCGACGCCGTGTTCAACAAGGTGGGCTACCACTATCCCCAGGAGCGCATCATCGCGCTGTGGCAGGACGTGGAGCCGACCATTCTAAAGCAGCGCCCGCCGGAACCCCTGGTGATGCGATTCAACACCTTCGACTGCGGCAAGGTGCTGCACTCCAACCTGGTGCCGGCCGAGTTCGAGCTCGATGACTTCCAGGTGCGCACGCCGACCGACATCATCGGCCAGCACATCCATCTGCCCAAGTGGGACCTGACCACGGGTGACGGTGCCGCCAACGGCTGGAACTACGAGGACGGCGCGCTCGCCCCCGGCATCGTGCAGGAGCGCATCCATGCCATCAACGAGTTCAACCTGCTGACCGCCGAATGCGTGGCAGATCCATTAGAATGTGTCGTCCCCGCAGGAACCCTGCCAGGTCAGCTGGCGGATATCGACCTGACCGGCCTGGCACCGGTGCCGACCATCGATACCGGTGATACAGGGAGTGCTGTTTTACCCGGTACCCTGGAACTCGTAGCCCTGCCACATCCGTTCTTCGGTGCCGGCGTTGCAACCCAGGACCACCTCGGTGCGCGCACCGTGATCCAGCGTATCCTGATCGATCCGCTCGTCAATGTAGCCGGTGTCGACCGTGGCCTGGGACTGACTTTCTCCCATGACCACTACGGCCCGTCCACCTTCCAGCAGATCGGCCTGTACTCGACCATCCTGGCCGAGCCGGCTGGCTCGACCTGGGTGCATAACGAGACCGGCACGCCCCTGGGCGGCCGCGATGACGGCGGTCCGACCACCTGGCAGGCAGCCATTCTGCCGCCGGCCGCTCCCACCAACGGCTCGAACGTCGGTTCCGAGAACATCCCGGACCATCGCGAGTTCTACTTCGAGATGAGCGACTTCCAGCACGCCTACGAGGCAGGTGTCTTCGTCGGTGCCAACGCCAATGGCGTTCCGACGCCGACGGTGATCAACCAGCCGGATCCGTTCAATGCGACTAACGCAAATGCCCCGGCGCTGGCCAATACCTGGCAGAATACGGTCAATCCGCCGCTCAAGCTGAAGTCGGTACCGTTCCCCGACGTGGTCACGGCCGTAGGCGCCTGCCCAGGACCGGCCGGCAATGCCGATCCGAACATCCCGCGTCCCTGCGCGGAGGCGATCAACATCAGCCACAGCTCCATGTTCGTGGTCAACTACCGCAACGAGCCTGTGGGCCTGCGCGTGTTCGATCCGAACGGTGTTGGACCTGACCTCCAGAATGGCACCCAGGCAGCCGGGCTGGCGGGCGATCTGGCTTTCGCCTTCCAGACCCGTACCGACCGGGCCATCCCCGCGTTGAATACCTCGCTCGGCAATACGCCGTACCCGGTGAACAGCGCCTGCCAGGGTAACCGGGGTGACGGCATCAACTGTGACCGCCGTGCCGGCGATCCGTTTACCCCGATCATGCGTGCCTACGAGGGCGATGATGTCAAGGTGAAGATCCAGGTCGGCGCCACCGAGGAACAGCACCAGAGCACCATTCACGGCATGAAGTGGCTGTCCAACGGCTCCGGCTTTGGTAAGTCAGGCAACTCCGGCTGGCGCAACTTCCAGTCGCACGGTATCTCCGAGCAGTTCAGCCTGCAGATTCCGATCACCGCTGATGGGCAGCAGACCGGCAACCGGGTGGACTACCTGTACGCCCAGGATGCGACTCGCGACGGCATCTGGCTCGGTGCCTGGGGTCTGCTGCGCGCCTACGGCAACGGCCAGCAGGACCTGTACGAGCTGCCCGAGAACCCGGTTCGCGCTCGCAGACTCGTCAATGGCAATGACTTCAACGGCGTATGTCCGAAAGTTGCCAATGTGGCTGCCTACGATGTAACCGCGGTTCTCGCCAACGACGTGCTGCCGAATGCACTGGGCGTAACCATTGCAGCCAATACCCAGATCCTTGATCCGATCACCGGTGCGGTTCTGGGTGGTGACTCCGACGATGATGGCATCGGCGACAACGTTGGTGGTCCGCTGAATACCGCGGGTGGTACCCTGGTCTATAACCGTCGCGGCACCGTGGTGCCCGACGTGGTCATACCACCCGAGGGTGGGGAACCCGGCGGCTTGCTGACCGGTGGTGTGGGTCCACTCAACGATCCGACCGCGATGCTGTATGTGCGTACGGCGGAACTTGAAGTTACAGACCCTGCCGATCCTGGCTGCTTCGAGATCGATCCGGTCACAGGCTTGCCGGTATTCAACGCCGACCTGCTGAGCTGCCCGCACAACCTCGTGGCGGGTGCCCCGGTTGAGCCGATCGTGATGCGCGCCAACGCGGGTGATTGCATCGAGGTAACACTACGCAATCGTCTGCCGGCAGTCGCGCCTGACCTCGCCGGCTGGCAGGACATGATGTGGCTGGTCAAGCGTAACATCCAGGTCAACCCCGTCACCGGAATTCCGGAGATGCACTTCTTCAACAACAACCTGGTACGGCCGTCCAGCTATGTCGGGCTGCATCCCCAACTGGTGGAGTATGACGCCAGCCGTGATGACGGTCTCATCGTCGGTAGAAACGCCGAGGCTTCGTTCCCTGTAGCGCCCGGTGGTGTCAAGACCTACCGCTGGTATGCAGGTGATATCCAGCACAATGTGGTCGCAGAAAGGCGTAACCGCGTCGATCTGGAGATCGTGGCCACGCCGGTCGAGTTCGGCGGTACCAACCTGCTCTCCACGGACCGCATCAAGCAGCCGCAGAAGGGCCTGTTCGGCTCCCTGGTGATCGAACCGGCCGGTGCTGTGGTGGCCGAGGACACCCAGGTGCCTGACGGTCAGGGTACAGGGACGGCGACGCGCCTGACACGTGCCCAGGCAACGGTGACCTCACCTGCGGGTGACGCCGGTTCCGGTGGTACTTACCGCGAGGCACTGTCGATCGGTCATAAGATCACCAACCTGCGCTGGGTCGACGGCACGGCTATCACCAACGTCAACCAGGGCGAGCTCGGACGCGAGGGTGCGGAGGACAGTGGCCACGCCGGCTTCAACTACGGCATGGAACCGTCCTGGTTCCGCTTCAAGCTGCCACCGGATGTGCCCTTTGGCAATGCGGGCACGCCCAACAGCTTCGGCAGTGTGCCCAACGCTCATGCCATGTACGCCAATCTGCTGGTCGCGGGCGAGCCTAACGCCGTGCCGGCCATACCGGGCGTGAGTGCAGCGGGCGACCCGGCAACGCCGGTGTTCACGGCCACGGCCAACGGGGCGACCCGCATCCACGTGCTCAACGGCGCCTCGGCGGACCGCGACGGTACCTTCATGCTGCACGGCCACGTCTGGCCACGTGATCCCTATGTCTGCACCGGTACGCTGGGCAGCGAGCAGGATGCATCTGTAGCACTGGAAGGTCGTTGTGATCCGAATGCGTCGGTACCCTCCAACGCACTCGGCCTGAACCTGCAGGCCAAGTACATGGGTGGCCAGGAAGGCATGGGCCACGTCTACGGGCACTGGCCGATCCTGTTCGATGCCGGCGGTACCAATGGCGTCCCGGGTGACTACCTGTACCGCGACTACGCGCCGAACGGTAACCGCAACGGCCAGTTCGGACTCCTCAGGGTAGAGTAGCTGTCTGATCATGCGGCCCAGCGGACGGGCCGCGTAACATACTGGTGGGTGCAGCCTGGATGGGCTGCACCCACATTTTTTTGCGTCCAGGGACGGACGTACATCGCGGAGCGCAGGGAAGCGCGAGAGCGATGCGCTGACAGGGACGGACGTACATCGCGGAGCGCAGGGATGCGCGCTAGAGATGTGCCTGCGTCAAGGTTTGCCCGCCGCGTAATGTGGAGAGATCGCGGGCGGAACTCTTGCTGGGAATGGGCGTCACTACATGAACAGGCAGGGCACACAGCGTGCGCCCTATTTGTACGAGCACCCAACATGAAGTTTCAGCTGTGGGAATAAATCAGAATCCCTTCTCCCTCAGGGAGAAGGCCGATGTACAGGGATGTACAAGTGTCGCGGTAGGCAGGATGCCGGGAGCGACCAGGATGAGGGGATATAGCAATCAAAGCGTTAGCTTTTCTGATCCCCTCACCCTAACCCTCTCCTGGGGGGAGAGGGGACTTTTACAGCACCCTCCGGAGGGAGAGGGCGTTAACGGGACAGTAGTGAGGAGCAGACGAAAAGTCGTCGGGCATAAAGAGACCGCTCCTACAGAAATCAGGTAGACTGACAATGATTGGGCAAACGGCGTTTCAGCCGATCGCGCGAGGGGAAGGGCGAACATCCAGTGTTCGTACCACCAAGCTTGGACAGGGGGGAACACCTCCCGCGCCAGACAAACAACAAAGAAACAAACGGAAGGAGAATATCTGTGTATTTTTCACTGAACAGCTTTCTGAGAGGAGGGCTGCTCGCCCTGCTGATTTCCGCCGGACTCCCGGCGCAGAGCGCCTCCGATGCCGCTACCACGGCCGCTGAGCCACCTGTAGAGAACGAGGCAGCCCCGTCGACCGATGCCGAGCCGGATGCCGAAGTGCCCAACCGCATTACCCGCGAGGGTGTGGTGGTTGAGTTCTCCGCCAGTCCCACCCGCGCCGGTGTGGACAAGGTGATGGCAGCCGACTGGACCGACGTCACTTTCCGCATTACCGACGCCAGCAACGGCGAGCCCATCAAGGGGCGCTATCCGGCGGCCTGGATGGACCTCGCCGAGGCCTGGCAGGCCAAGGGCGACAAGCCGATGTCCTGTACTGACCGGGTCACAACCTACCTTCAGGGTATCGTCGGCGTGCGGCCCATGATCGACCTCAACAGCCACTTCCTGCTGGTCCTGAACCGCGATGCCTCGATTTCGGTCATCGATCCGGTGGTGGGTATCACCGGTATCACCAACCTGTTCGCCCAGGTCAACCTCGAACAGCCCGGCGCGGACTGGGCCAAGACGGAAGACCAGAAGCGCCTGTTTGTCAGCATGCCACTGGCCGACAAAGTCGCCCTGGTCGACACCGAGACTTTCAAGGTCGCTGGGCAAGTGGAGGCCGGCGAGCAACCCACCCGCGCCGTGTTGCAGGGCGACGAGCGCTACCTGTGGGTGGGCAACAACGCGCGCAAGACCGAGGCGAGCGGCGTCACCGTCATCGACACCGCGGATTTCAAAAAAGTTGCCTTCATCGCTACCGGCGGGGGGCATCACGAAATCGCCTTCTCCGACGACAACCGCTACGCCTTTGTCAGCAACCGGGATGACGGTACGGTGTCGGTGATCGAGGTGCAGTCGCTGAACAAGGTCAAGGACCTGGAGACCGGAGAGGTACCCATCTCGCTGGCCTTCTCGCCACTCGGCAAGGCCCTGTACGTAGCCGACGGCAAGACCGGTACCATCACCGTGGTGGATACCGAAAGCCTGGAGATCCGCAGCCGCATCGAAGCCAAACCGGGCCTGGGCCCCATGCGGTTTTCCCTGGACGGGCGCTGGGGCATGGTGGTCAACCCCGCGGATCACAATGTCTATGTCGTTGACGCCTCTACAGACAAGCTGGCGCATACTATCCAGGTCGGGACCCAGCCTTACCAGGTAAGTTTTACCCGGGCCTTCGGCTATATTCGCTCGCTGGGCACCCAGGATGTCGGTCTAATCCCGTTGTCGGAGCTCGACGAAGCCAAGACGCCGCCGGTCACCTATATCCCGGCCGGCCAGAACCCACCGGGTGCCGCCGCCGGGATCAGCATCGCCGACAGTATCGTACCCTCGGTCAAGGAGGCCGCCACCTACATTGTCAACCAGGCGGAAGGGACGGTTCACTACTACATGGAGGGCATGGCCGCCCCCATGGGTGCGTTCCGCAACTACGGCCATGAGGCCCGGGCTATCGAGATTGTCGACCGCAGCCTCACCGAGCTCGAGCCTGGCGTGTACACCGGCCGGGTGAAGATTCCCGTTGAAGGCACCTACGACATCGCCTTTATGATGGACACGCCGCGCTTCCTGAATTGCTTCAGCACCGAGGTGGTGCCCAACCCGGAGTTTCAGACCACGGCGGGGAAAATAGCCATCGAGTACCAAACTGCTGACAGGCGTGTGCCGGTGGGTGGCGACACCACCGTGAAATTCAAGCTCACCGACACAGCGACCGCTGAGCCCGCCGGCGGCATTCCCGACGTGACCGTGCTTTACTACCGTTCCGACGGGCGCGGCCGTACGGTGGTGCCGGCCAAGTCGCTGGGGAAGGGCCTGTACGAGGCCACTGTCAAGGTGAATTCCCTGTCCACCTATTACCTGTTCGTAGGATCGAGATCCAAAAAACTCAACTACACTGATCTGCCCTTCTTCAGTCTGATGGGCACGCCGGCGCCGGCCGGGGAGAAGGAGACCAGACCGAAGTCGAAGGCCGACGGGACATGACCGTGATGCTGCGGGGGATGAGCCTACTGGCGGCTGTGCTGGCCCTGGGCCCTGGGACCCAGGCCTGGGCGCAGGGCAACCACCCCGGTATTGCGGCGCGGGTCAACGGCGTCGAGATCAGCAATGAACGTTTTAACGCCTTCTACCAGGAGTACCGACGCCCCTACGGCGTCAACGTCGCCGGGCGGGGCGATCACCTGGATAAGCTGACCCGGCTGCGCCGCGAGGCCATGGACCTGATGATCGAGCAGGAACTGCTCCGGCAGGCCGCCGAGGCACAAGGGGACATCGAAGTCAGCAGCGGGGAGATCGACGCTGCCCTGGCCGAGGTCAGCGAGCCGTTCAAGACCCCCGAAGAGTTCACCCGACGGATTGAGAGCGAGGGCTTCACGCCGGACAGCTACCGGGAACACGTGGCACGCATGATCGCCGCCGCCAAATACCTGGACGGCGTCCGCGCCGGCGTCGCCACGGTGAGCGACGAAGAACTGGAGACCTACTACCGCGCCAACGAGATCCGGCTGACCCTGCCCGAGCAGGTGCGGGTGCGGCATATCCTGCTGACCTGGAAGCCCATGGGTACCACCGATGACCGCGCGGCGATTCGCAAGCAGATGGCCCCCATCCTGGAGCAGGCCCGCAGCGGTGAGGACTTTGCCGAGCTGGCGCGAAAGCACTCAGATGATTCGACCGCCGGCCAGGGCGGCGACACCGGTTTCTTTCACCGCGGCCAGATGGTCCCGGCCTTTGAAGCAGTGGCCTTTGCGCTGCAGCCGGGCGAGGTCTCGGACCCGGTGGAGACACCCTTCGGTGTGCATATCCTCCGCCTGGAGGAACGCCAGGAGGCGCGCCTGCTGCCGCTGGACGAGGTCCGCGAGCAACTGCGCGAGCATATACGCGGGGAGAAGATGACGGCAGCGGTGGCGGAGGAGAACAACCGCCTGCGGCAGGAGAGCGAAGTTGCCATCCTGATCCCGCTGGAGAGACCAAAAGATAACTAGATAATTCCTTCTCCCTCCGGGAGAAGG
>Ga0316193_10003935_pt1 | contig 10847 bp, 12 predicted proteins | sample MerIslsedime2_MG_FD_207735 | JGI IMG/M metagenome (GOLD analysis project Ga0316193, IMG submission 207735) | Coastal sediment microbial communities from Maine, United States - Merrow Island sediment 2 | ecosystem: Environmental > Aquatic > Marine > Coastal > Sediment | place: USA: Maine... | reverse complement strand
ATCCTGGACGAGCTTGTCACCCCGAATTCGGTGACGAACAGTGATCGACTCGCCTCCGGGGCTCGTCGCAGTGACCCAGCCGCCATTGATCCGACTGCGATACGTCGCGCCCTGAAACTCGACTGTGACCATGTTCTTCTCTCGAGCGATGACGATACGCGGTGCGATCGCGGTCTTCTCTTCGAGGCGATCCGACGCAATGGATTCTCTGAGAAAGCCCATGTCTTCGGTCGCCAGCTCGATCACGCGGTCGATCATGATGCGGCCGCGCTCCGACGAGCCCGCGTAAACGAACGTGCCCACGAGAGCCCTCATGGGCGAACCCTCCGCACGACCGTGCCCTGGGTTGGCGACCGCCACCACCAAGATGGCAATCATGGGAATCGAGAGCTGGAGCGATCGGATCAACCTGCCTCAACCTCGCTCTGCAAACGAGATCGCGCAACCCATTATTGTGCGTTTGGACGGAAGAGATCTCGTTGTGTTGTCGTGACGTGGTGGCCGCCGGCGCCCTGTGGTGGACCGCCGGGGTTTGGCCCTCTCCTGGGCGCGTCTCACGGCGAACTACGCGGCGCCACTTCCTCCTCAATCCCGACCAAGCCCGCGAGGTCGAGCAATGCTACTGGTACTGCCTCGGCCTGGCCGCACAGCGGTTCGGAGTCGTCGTGCACGCGGGTTGTTTGATGAGCACGCATTCGCACGAGGTAGTCACCGACGTGCGCGGGGTGCTGCCTCGGTTCCTGCAGGAGTTTCATCGGCTGCTTGCACTGACCACCAAGGCCTTTCGTGGGTGGCCCGGAGAGGTCTTCGACAAACGGAGCACCGGGCAGCATTCCCTGCTGACGCCCGAGGCGACGATCGAGGCGCTCGCCTACCTCATCGCGAATCCCGTCGAAGCGGGCGCCGTCCGCTACGCTAAAGACTGGCCGGGTGCACACACCTACCCCAGGACATCGGAACCCGAGTTGTGAAGGTCAAGCGCCCGGCGCACTACTTCGACCCCGACAACGCCGCATGGCCAGACCTCGTCGAGCTTCGGCTGCAGATGCCGACTGAACTGCAGCTCGACTACGGCACGGAGCTCGCCCGACAGCGCATCGCGGAGCGCGTCAAAGCCCGGGAGCACCGCGCGTGGCAGGAATCAAAGCGCACGGGCATCGCGTTTGCGGGCGCCCGTCGGGTGCTTCGGCAGGCGCACACCAAACGCACCTTCAGCCCCGTCGGCGAGATCCTAGCAGTGAGCTCCCGACCCCTGATTGGCTCGAAGCCTCTCCTCAGCAATCGCACCTCACTTCGTGGCCTGGCACCAACCTCGGTCGGATCTCTCTAGGGGCAGGAGACTACGAACGTGTCCACATCGAAGCCGCAGTCGAACCGCTCGCCGTCGACCGTGAACGTGATGGTCGCCTCCGAGCCCGTTCCGCTACCCCAGATGACGTCACCGCGTCCGCTGTCTGTCGCCGCGCCCTGCACGGACACTTCGAAACCCACGTCGAGGTTGTACATTTCGGAAAAACCGGTCGCTGGGTCTGTGCCCCGCCAGAGCATCTGAAATCGATTGACGGCGATGGAGCAAAAGCTGCTTTGGTCAATCTGGATGTTGGTCTTGTCGGGATCATCCGGATCGAAGTCGATGATCGTGACTCGGTGAGAGCTCGCATTTGCCGGAAGAGAGACACCGAAATCGAGAGCGCTGATGCGGCCGTATGCGACCTCTTCTTCGGACGACGTCCTCATGTTCACGGTCCATTTCAGGATGCAGATGTCGTCTTTCTCCATACCGCCCGAGCAGCGTTCCTTGGGCGTCACCGTACCGGACAGGTCACGGTCGGGTCCTCCGCTGCCGTCCGCGTCGACGCCGATCGTAAATAGCCCCGCTTCGGCGCTGCTTGTCCAGTCGATGAGAGTGTCGTCTTCGGACCCTGACCTGTCGACCTGCTTGAGTACCTCGATGAGCGGGTCGAGATAGGCGTTGAAGTCCAGCAAGGCATCCTCGGCGCATGTGAGGACATCGCCCGCGACAGCAGGCGGGCAGCGCTCGAAGGCGTTGAGGTCACCCAGGGCGGCGAGAAGGTTCTCCCACTGTTCAGTGCATACGTAGACCGTCCCGTCTGTCCCCGTCGCCGTCACGTTGACGAACGTGGTGGCTCCTTCTCGGTAGAGCTCTGCCTGCGCGCTAGACCCATCTCCGGAACCGAAGCCGCATCCCATCTGGTCACCGCTTGATAGCTCGATCGTCCCGGAAACGGGAATCGCACTACCACCCGAGACATCGAAACCGATGTCCGGGCTGTTGAACGTGTAGTAGACGTCCCCCTCCAAAACCAAAACACCCCGAGGCTGGAAGGAGTTGATGGCGAACGGTGAAGTGGCGATGCTCGTGGAAATCTCGAAGCACGTCACTCGCAACTCTGCTCCGCTTGCATCCTCAACGAGGATCCAGTCGTCACTGCTCGATTCGGGCTCGCTACGTCCCAACACGAGGTCGACCTGGCTCACCGTGATCACGGGAGAGAAGCTCAGCGTGATGTCCGCTTGGACCTCGAAGTTGCCTGTGAGCACGGTGCTGGGATCGATCGTGAATTCCGGATAGCTATCACCTCGACCGCCCAGCGACGCGGTGGCGCTGGCCTCGAGGGTGGTGCCGACAAAGCGTTCCGTGAGATCTCCGAGCACTAGTGTTCCATTGGCCGTGCCACCAAGCGGTGAACCAACGCAGTCCGTCAAAGTGAGTGACGCCGTTTCGCCGCCTGCGAGCACCCCATCGAGGACCGCGCTCCCCCCTCCCGGACAAATCTCCAAAGGAGCGTTGATCTTCGTCGCTGCTGAAGTCGCTTGGGCGTCGACGGCAAGCTCTGCGAGCATACTCGAGATCACGGTCGAAAACGCGACGCCTCGATCGGCTGCGACTGACGCACCGCCGACTGCGGGCATCGCAGTTTCGCTGTCAAAGCTGAGGGCCGCGTCTTCACCACCATTTCCGTCACCATCGCTGCTGCAGCCCCCGCAAGCGAGGAGCAGACCCAACAGCGCGGCCGGCGTGCCTAATCTGTGTACGTTCATCATGACCACTCCGCCCCAACCAAACAGCAAATCGCGTGCCATTCAACCGCGTCCAAATCCTATGGAATCGGGGAGAGATCGGGCCAAGGGTGCGCGCACCGTTTGCGGATCCTGACGCCTGCCCGAAACGGATGCGCCTGCCGGGGCGGATAGGGATCGTAGAAGACTGGCGTCCAGCTATCGATCCGGTGTCCTGATAGCAAACGTTGACGGTGGCTCCTCCTCAGTCGTCTGGGCACAAAGGATGCTGACCCGAAGGCCGCTTCACAGAAGTAACTACAAACGCCCTTTCAGCTTCGCGCGGGCATTTGGCGCGAGCTCACCTTGGTCGGCGAGGACCCCAGCATCACGCCCGAATCGCTCGTAATGACGCTTCGGGGGGGGGCGCGATCGTTCTGCTCGGGCGGGTCGTCCAGAGTACATCGGACGCGCTCCTCGAGCCGCTCACCTTGCTCGTCTCGCTCGACGCCAATGGCCGGGCCGAGGGTCAGCTCTACGAAGACGATGGCGAGGGCTACGGGTACGAGACCGGTGACTATCTTCTGACCCGTTACGCGGCCGAGCAATCCGGTGACGTGGTCGAGGTTCGAGTCGCCTCAGAGGACGGCGACCGGGAGCGACCTAGCAGAACGGTCGATGTCGTGATCATCACCGATGCAGCCACGTTCGAGGGCAGTGGCGTCGACGGCTCGACGATCACGGTGTCGGTTCAGCGCTAGCGGCTCGCGTCGTGCTACCGACTCAGCACGCCCAGGGGTGCCTGGGCCGAAGCACCATGGGAAAGAAGAAGAACAAGCCCCCGAAGAGCGCTCCCTCAGGCGAACCGTTCCACCCCGCACTCTCCGGCCTGGCATCCCTCCGCGACCAGCTCCCGATGGGTGATCCCCAGGTGTCAGAGCCCAAAGCCAATCCAGAAGCGGAGCCCGACACCAGCGCGTCGTCCGTGAAGCTGCTCCTGCAGCGCGAGAAGAAGGGCCGGGCCGGCAAGACCGTGACCCGTTTGCGAGGCTTGCCGTCAGCCGAAGCCCGTCGTCGTTGGGCGAAGAAGCTCAAGAAGGAGCTCGGCTGCGGAGCTAGCATCGAAGGAGACGACCTGATCCTCCTCGGAGACCTGGGCGAGCGTGCCAAAGAGCGCTTGGAGGCCAGTGGTTCTCAACACGTGATCCTCGGCAACTAGGCCACACGGCTCGCCCCTTAGGCGAACGACGTGGATCGCGTCTGAGGTCGCGATTGCATTGGGCAAACGAAAAGCCCCGTCCGGAAACGGGGCTTTCGCGTATTGCGAGTCGCTACCTACGAGCCGACGTTGACCGAAATCTTCTTCGGCGTCGGAGCTTCCTTCTTGGGAAGCCGCAGCTCGAGGATGCCGTCCTTGAGGTCGGCACGGATGTCGTCCGTATTGACCGTCTCGGGGAGGCTGAACGAGCGGCTGAAGCTGCCGTACTGTCGCTCGACCCGGCGATACTTGTCCTTGGTCTCTTCCTTTTCGACCTTACGCTCACCGCTCAGCGTCAGAATGTTCTTCTCGACGTCGACCTTGATGTCCTCAGCCGACAGGCCTGGTACCTCAGCGTCTACATAAAAGGCGTCGTCCTCCTCGCGGATATCAACCGCGACTTGAAACGCCTCCTTGGTAAGCCCCCGGCCACTGAATAAGTGGTCATGGAGGCGATTCATCTCTTCAAATGGATCCCAGCGAACCAACATGATCGACTCCTCCGTTCGCCTGCGAATGCAGGCCGCTCGATAGGCCGGCTAAGGCGGGCGACGAACCATTCGACGACCCTGCGTTCCGACCTTGGAGGCAAACTAAGCATGCCAATATCCGTGTCAACACTTCCGGAATTGAGGGAATTTCGCGGCGCGATAGGCTTCCGGTCGATGGGGGTTTCCAGGGTCGTGCTCGTGTTGGCGCTCGTGGTTGGTGCGTTGTCGATCGCGAGAATCGCAGAGAGGTGGCGTCTTGAGCAGCTTTGTCTGGATGGCAGATAGTAACTACAAGCGCCCTTCGAGGTTCACGTCCCAGGCGACATAAGCTTTAGCAGCGGGTAACTCGGACTTCCGAGTGGGCCCGATGGGCCAAGAGAGCTGGTCGCATCACTCGAGGAGATGGCGACTAGCGGTGTGCACTTCTACGATTGCGTCGTTGCGGTCAGAAGTCGACCCTCCGGTCGAGTTTCAGAAGCCAACCGGCCTCGCGAGGCACGAGCTTGTACTGAAGTTGCCGTACACCGCCCGTGGGCTTCGCGTTGGTGTCACCAGGCCGGTAAACGGGAAAGCGCCGGGCAAGAACGTTGTCAACCACCGCAAACTCGTCGTGCCCCATGTACCCCTTCCAAGTCGACCCGTTTGAAACGACCGGGGGCAGTACGATCTCGCTGAGCGACTTGCGTCGGTTCGCCGAGTACGCAACCAGCGAGCCATGAGAGCCGCTGCCGGCGGAGGTGACATACACGTAGATCTCCGGTGAGCCGTCGGCATTCAAGTCCGCCACTTCGGCACCCGCGACTTGTCCATCGATCTCTCGTGAGATCGGCGAGTTGTCGATCTCGAGCCCGCTCGGCACGATCCCGAGCATGTTCGCCGAGGAGTTGTTGGGACAGGTAACGCGGAAGCTGACGCCCTGCAGCGTGAGCGTCTTCTCGAACGGCACCGGCGGTGCCGGCGCGCGAGGAGCGGGCCTCGCGCCTGGCAGCCCGGCCGTGTCCCAATACACGTACACGGATTGATCGCTCAGTCTGAAAATGAGTCCGCGCTTGCCGAGCCCGCTCTGACGGTAGGCAGGCCTTCCTTTCTCGTCGACGTAAGTGCCAGGCCGGTCTCCCTTCGGGCTGAGCTCGTGCCGGACGCCGTCGGCGCGCTCGATGGAGACCTGGCCCTGGCGCTGCGAGAACGTGCAGGGCAGCACGGCGGAAGCGCGATCCTCGCCCTTGGGGTAGATGTCGCACCTGGCCTGGGTGCTGTCCGCGTTCGCATGGCTCGCTCCGAGAAAGACCAGCACCGCCGCACTTGCCCGGAGGACTCGCTGAGCGTCTGGTGTTCGCTGGCCGACTTGTAGTGCAGGACGTTCGTGACTCATTTCTCAGCCTGTGCAGCGCGTGGTTCGTATGAGCTGTCTGCTTCTTAGGGAAACAACGGGCCAGTTGCCTCAACCATTCCCATTCGCCCGCACAAGATCACCGACGTTGCCCTGAACGGACCAAGCGCGGGGCGATTTCGTTGTGTTGTCGTGGACTGGCGGCCGCCGGTGAATCGTGGCGGTCCGTCAGCCGAGCGTCGGGGCAGGCGCGGTCGCCTGGCGCCAACCTCGGTCGGATCTCTTTCAGGGGGTTGGCTGACGTGGAGGAGGCCGGCTATCGGCGACCGGATCCGGGATCGCGGTCGGGTCCGGGATCGCGGTCACGGTCGCGGTCGCGGTCGCGGTCGCGGTCGGGTCCGGGATCGGGTCCGGGATCGCGGTCGCGGTCGCGGTCGCGGTCGGGTCCGGGATCGCGGTCGGGTCCGCGATCGAGCTCAGTGCTTGAGTCCGACTCCGATGCTTGCGCAACGTCAAACGCCGGCGTCAGCATCGCGCCACATACGAATGCAAGTACGACGATTTTTTTCATGGGAGCTTTCGGATGGCAACGCAGCCAAATCGCGACGTTGTTAATTGCACGATAGCATCGGCAGCGTGAGAGCGGAGGAGCTTTTTGAATGGGAAAGATCACCGACGTTGCCCTGAACGGACCAAGCGCGGGGCGATTTCGTTGTGTTGTCGTGGACTGGCGGCCGCCGGTGAATCGTGGCGGTCCGTCAGCCGAGCGTCGAGGAACACTGAGTGGTCCGAGACGGTGGAGCTTTCCCTAGAGATGCCCACCACCCTCGAGCTCGACTACGGCACCTGGTGGATGCGGGTGTGTCATGGCGCGCAGTGTGGGCCGGCGCTGTAGCAGGTGGCGAACAGAACCGATTCGGGAACATGGGTGCCGTAAGGGCACTGGGTGCCGGGGTGCGTCCGAGACTTGGGGCTTGCACGACGACGGGTAGGCGGAGACTCGACAAGGCGCGTTCGTGACCGCCCGTCCCCGTTCCAATCGACAGTCGGGGCTGCTGAAGGAGCTTCTCCGTCCGCTCGACGCACGCGCCTGAAACCGTCATCTGGCGTCCACGTCGGGTGGATCTTTGTGTTTGGGCACCAACTCAAGCGGAAGCGCGAAAGGCGTATCCGACCAAAAGTGAGGCCGCGACGAGGACGCCGAGCACCCCGTAGACGAACAGGGTTGGGTCCGGAAAGGCTCCCGAGGTAGCGACCTCGGTGAGAAGGCTGCGGCTTACGGTGATCTTGTTGGCTGCTGAAAACATGGCGAGTCTCCCTTCATAGGGGCTACGCCGGAGCCGCGATCATGGATTAACGGATCGGAGAAATCTCCCAAAATCGAGTGTTTTTAGAGGATTCTTCACCCCCAGGACCTTTCCTCCTTTGGGACGGAGGCCCGTTCCTCTACAACGTTGCGGTACGAGGATTCGTGACAACGGGCGTAGGGCAAACCACGGACAGCCGCGAGTTTCTGCAGCTCCGGGTGGCAGCATTCGGCAGGACGGTGGCGGTGATCCTCTTGCTCTCGTTGATCGGGCGCATTCTGCTCGGCGTGTCGTTTGGCTACTTCTCGACGGAGGCGGCGCACCCTTCCTTCGGGGCCCACGCCGCGTCCTGGATTCCGGTCGCCATCGTCTGGCTGATTTGTCGCTGGCGGCCTCTTCCGACGCGCGCGATTCAACTCGTCGAAGGAGCCGGCCTAGTGCTTACGAGCATTTGCCTCGTCGTCATGGGGGCGAACCTTCCCGCTGCGGCAGGCGCGGCGACGACGACGGCGTACTCGATCTCGTTCGTGCTCATTGCGCGAGCCGTTTTTGTGCCCAGCACTCCGGGGCAAACGGCTTGGCTCGGTCTCGCCATAGGGATTCCCCTCGTCGTCGCGGTCTATCAGAACTTTCTCACGGTCGACCTACAAGTCTGGAACAGCCACGGTTTCTTTCGAACGATCGAAGACCCGGCAAAGCTGGCGCGAAGCCAGGCCATCCAGATCGGCTTTGCCTGGGCGCTGACGACCCTGCTTGCGGCGTGGGCGACACGGGTGATCTATGGCCTTCGCAAAGATGTGCGCAACGCCAAGAAGCTCGGCCAGTACATCGTCGAAGACAAGATCGGCGAGGGCGGCATGGGGGCCGTCTACCGGGCGCAGCACGGTCTGCTCAAACGCCCTACCGCGATCAAGCTCCTCAACGCGGAGCGAACCACGCCAGACGACATCGACCGCTTTCGTCGTGAAGTGCAGATGACGGCCAAGCTCAAACACCCCAATACCATCACGATCTATGACTATGGATGCACCGACGACGGGACGTTCTACTACGCCATGGAGTTGCTCGAAGGCGTCAATCTGTTCGAGATCGTGCAAGCCGGTGGCCGGCTTCCGGAGTCCCGGGTGGTTCACATCATGCGGCAGTGCGCGATGGCTCTGCACGAGGCGCATGCGCTGGGCTTGGTGCATCGAGACGTCAAACCCAACAACATCATGATGACCCAACAGGGTGGCGCGCACGACGTGACCAAGGTGCTCGACTTCGGTTTGGTCAAGAGCGTCGACTCGCAGGCCGACACCACCAAGACGTGGACGGAGGCCATCATCGGGACTCCGCGCTTCATGAGTCCCGAGCAGGTTTTGGACCCTCCGTCCGTCGATCCGCGTTCCGACCTCTATGCGCTTGGCGCCGTCGGGTACTACCTGTTGACGGGCCGCTTTGTGTTCGAGGGTACTAGCGCGATTGAGATTTGTGCCCAGCACCTGAGCGCGATACCCGAGCCCCCTTCCTCTGTCACCGAGCATGATGTAAACCCCGATCTCGAACGAATCATCATGCAGTGCCTCGAAAAGAAGCGCGCCGATAGGCCCGCCTCAGGAGCAGAGATCGCCGAGCAGCTCCGGGAGCTAGCGATTGAGCGCTGGTCGCAAAGAAGAGCCGCCGAGTGGTGGGAGGGCGAGGGCCGGGCGATCATCATGGGCCGCGGCGGAGACCTCGAAGTAGGCAGTCTCGCGACCATTCAGGCGGAGCAGGCGTCCAAGGAAACATGACGGCTCAGGCGCGACCCACAGACCCGAAAGATCTCGTCGCCGCGATGGCGGCCGGCGATTCAGGGGCCCCGTTAAACGAGTTCTACGCGCTCTATTCGAGCACCGTCCTGGCGCTGCTGATGAAGATGCTCGGAACTCGTGCCGAGGCCGAGGAGATCCTGCAGGAGGTTTTCGTCGAGCTCTGGCGTCGCGCGCCCCAGTACGACAGCTCGCGAGCCGGTGTGGTCGCATGGGTCGTCACGGTCGCGCGAAGCAGGGCGCTCGATGCGCTGCGCGCCCGGAAGCGCCGCTACGGGAGCGGTCAAATGCAGTTCTTCAGCGAGAAACACGGCCCCAAGACCGACGGGGGACGGCCCGACGTGCTGGTCTCTTCCACGCGGTGGCATCAGGCGTTGCGACAAGCGTTCAAGCGCTTGAGCGAGGAGCAGCGCGCGGTGCTCGAGCTCTCGTACTTTCTCGGGATGTCTCATGGCCAGATCGCCGAGACGCTCCATCTTCCGGTTGGGACCGTGAAATCACGAATCCTCGCGGGCATGAAGGAGCTGCGCGCGATGCTCCCCATCATCCACAGGAGCATGGTCGCATGAGTGACGACAAGGAACGAGCCGAGCTGCTCGCCGCTTTGCACGCGGCGGGCGCCGCATCCGAGGAGGACGAGAACGAGCTCCGGGTATTGCTCGAAGCGGACCCGAACCTCGAGGCTCTCGTCAAAGACTTCCAAGATTCGATCGCCGCGCTTGCTTCGAGCTTCGAGCCGCTCGAAACGTCGCCCAAGACCCTAGGGCAGATCCAAAAGAAGATCGCCCGCGAGAAAGGCGGGCTTCTCAATCGCCTCCGAGGCTGGTTCTCGAAGGGCTGAGTCACGACCATCCACACAGAAAAGCCGGCCCCCGAAGGGAGCCGGCTCGACAGTGGCGGCCGGGGTAGACCGCCGCCGATAGCGTGATGGAACCTTAGAAGGGTGCGACCACGATGGTGTATTCGATCAGCGTCTGCACCTCGGGCGTGCCCTGGACGTGGATCCGAGCCAACTGCACCTGGTCGTTGCGAACGGTGACGCGGAACTCGCCCTCGTTGCAGTCGATCGGGCCGCCGTTGATCCGAGTCGCGTCGTTTCCGTCGACGTTGAGCAGCTCGACACGCGCGGTGACGTTTTCGTCGCCGAAGACATCACAGTCGATGGAGATGCCCATGTTCTGGTTCGGGTTGCTGGCGTTCGGAAGCTCGAACTGCACGAAGTCCTCGTTGTCCCCGTCTTCTGCCGAGATCTGATCGGTGTAGATGATCTCGCGGGTGTTGGTGATGCTCAAGAACTCGTCGACGGCCGGGTTCGCAGCGCTGTCGTTGTCGAACGGTGCGATCAGCTCCACCACCTCGTCATCGACGATCTCGTCATCGACGAACTCGTCATCGACAAACTCGTCATCGACAAACTCGTCATCGACAAACTCGTCATCGACGATCTCGTCATCGACAAACTCGTCATCGATGATCTCCTCGTCGACAAACTCGTCCACGACGAATTCGTCATCGGCGTCGTTCGCGTTGGGGTCGCCACAAGCGACGGCGACTAGTGCAAGAAGGCTAAGGCAAGCAGCGTTGAGTAGGTACTTGGTCATGGAAGGCTCTCCTCGTTGGGTGTGTCCGGCGGCTCTTGTCCGCCTTCAC
>Ga0316193_10003933_pt1 | contig 10848 bp, 7 predicted proteins | sample MerIslsedime2_MG_FD_207735 | JGI IMG/M metagenome (GOLD analysis project Ga0316193, IMG submission 207735) | Coastal sediment microbial communities from Maine, United States - Merrow Island sediment 2 | ecosystem: Environmental > Aquatic > Marine > Coastal > Sediment | place: USA: Maine... | reverse complement strand
AAATCACACTACATCGGACGTTTCGCCCCCTCACCCACAGGACCGCTACACTTCGGCTCACTGGTAGCCGCGCTCGGCAGTTACCTTGATGCGCGCGCCCGGGGAGGCCTCTGGCTGGTGCGTATGGAAGATCTCGACCCGCCACGAGAAATGCCTGACGCAGCTGACGACATCCTGCGTACACTGGAAGCTTTTGCCCTGCTCCATGATGGCGAAGTCATGTTCCAGAGCCAACGCCACGCTGTCTACCAGGCAGCGCTTGACCAATTGATCGAACAGGACCTGACCTACCCCTGCGGCTGCACGCGCAGGGAGATTCGGGAAGCGGGCATACGCGGCGGCATCTATCCAGGAACCTGTCGCAACGGGATTCTGCCCGGACGCAAGGAACGCTCTGTGCGCCTGCGCACTGACGAAACCATGATCAGCTTTACCGACCGCCTGCAGGGACAAATCAATGAAAACCTCGCTGAACAGACGGGCGACTTCATATTGCGCCGCGCAGACGGGCTGTACGCCTATCAACTCGCCGTCGTAATCGACGATGCCGAGCAGGGGATTACGGATGTGGTGCGGGGCGCCGACTTGCTCGATTCCACCGCCCGGCAAATCTGGCTGCAAAGAAAGCTCGGGCTACCGACACCGCACTACCTGCACCTGCCGATTGCGGTGGCACTGGACGGCGTCAAGCTCAGCAAGCAGACCTTTGCTGCGCCTCTCTACCAACATCAACCAACACCTCAACTGGCAGAGGCAATGCGTTTTCTCGGACATTCGGTACCCACCACGCTGGAACAGGAGTCACCGGCCAGCTTCCTTCAGTGGGCGGTTGATATCTGGGACACTGATTTGTTACCGCGAACACGCACCATTGAGGCTCGTCAATAACACCGCAGCCCGACATTTAGCCGTAATTTTCTGATTATGTGTTAATTTATGAGCACAACCCAGTCTGGCCACGGAGGGGGATAGCGAACATGCGAATATTCAGACTTATTTCCATCTTCTATGGTGCGTTGTTACTCGCCGGGATGCGTTGTGCCGTGGCCGACAGCTCCCTGGTGCTTGGCATTCATCCCTACAAGGCCCCTTCCAAACTGCTCTCTGCGTTTGGCCCTCTGGCTGACTATCTGTCTGTACAACTCGGGAAGCCGGTAGAAATCCGGATCAGCCAGGACTACCAGTCACATATTCAGGAAATTGGCGAAGACCGTCTCGATATCGCCTACATGGGACCGGCGTCGTACATCAAATTGACACATCAGTATGCGCAAAAACCCTTGCTGGCAAAACAGGTGATAAACGGGAATGCTTATTTTCGTGGCGCAATCATAACGCAACAAAACAACACGCTTTCGGCGCTAAGCGAACTGTCCGGGAAACGTTTCGCATTTGGTGACCCTGGCTCAACAATGAGTAGCCTGGTACCCCGATCCATGCTGATACAAGCCGGCGTTCACCTCAAAGGTTATGAATTCCTGGGCTCGCACGACAATGTAGCGCTCGCCGTGCTGTCCGGTGATTTTGATGCCGGGGCGGTTAAAGAAGCGGTTTATAACAAGTATCAGCCCAAGGGGCTGAAACTCGTCACCTACACACCACAGATTGCGGAACACCTGTTTGTCGCCAGCAACCGCCTGGATCGAAACCAGGTCGAGCAGCTCATCATGTTGTTGCTCGATCTCGACAAGTCATCACGTGGTCGCGAAGTCATGCGCGCTATAAAACCCGGAATGACCGCGATGATCCGGGCAGAGGACCAGGACTACGACACGCTGCGTGACATCCTGCGCACCCTGGAAAAACAGGGCGGCGACCACCAGTGACGGTAGCACTAACCGGGGCTCACTATTCGTTGCGAGCATTTGTTATCGTGCTTGCATCCTTTCTGGTCATTGCAGATGCCCTCATTATTTCGCAGATCTACCAGCGCAACATCGCCGAACTGGAAACCTTCGCACTGAATGAAGCCGGGCTTTTCGCCAGGCTCGTTTCGCAAGATCTGACGCGTGGTGACTACAGCTCGGTCGAACACGCCGCCCAAAACTGGGGCTCGTCCAACACACGCATAAGCAGCATATCCATCATCACCACCAGTGGATTCGAACTTGCAGGCTATGCGCACCCGACCCCACCGACACATTGGAAACATTTTGATCAGACCATCACCTATGGCGATAACCACTCGGCAACCATCCACCTGACGGTCGACACGTCTCACATCCGCTCATTTCTTCTTACTCTAACCGGCCAGTTGCTTTTATTCTCACTTTTACTGGCATTATTGCTTGGCTATTTCCTGCGTCGCTTGGCAATACTGCCCTTGAGCAAGGAGATCGATGAACACCTCCGCACCGAGGAAAAACTTTCGCAAATCGCTCGCGAACTGAAGATTTCCAACCAGGAACTTGAATCCTACAGCTATACCATGGCGCATGATTTACGCACGCCCCTCAGGGCCATCATCAGCTTCACGCAAATCCTGAAGGCTGACAGTGCTGATAAACTCAGCGAGGAAGACATCGATCATATCGAGCGCATTTATCATGCCGGACAACATATGAACGCCCTGATCGACGACCTGATAGAGCTTTCGCGCATTTCGCGCGCAACCTTGCGTCCGGCCAACTGCGATGTCACTGAAATTGCCACTAAATTATTGAGCCGCCATAAACGGACTGATGCGCAACGGCAAATTACCTGTAAGGTACAACCCGATATGCGCGCTTACGGAGACCCGAAGATGATTGAGCGACTCCTGAGTAACCTGATTGACAACGCCTGGAAATATACCCGGAAAACCGACAAGCCCGAGATTCAGATCGGGATGACCGAAGAACACGGCATTAAACATTTTTTTGTTCGCGACAACGGTGATGGTTTTGACATGCAATACGCTGACAAGCTGTTTGAGCCATTTCAGCGACTGCACAAATCGACGGAATTCGAAGGAACAGGCATAGGGTTAGCCAGCGCCCGCCGCGTTGTTCAGCTGCACGGTGGAGAAATCCGGGGCGACGCCGAGCCCGGTAAAGGCTGTACTATTACCTTTTCACTAACTCCGGATAACTGACTTTAAAACGCGTTGATACCGATTCCCGATTGTCCGTACAATGCCCTGAATCCGAACAGCAATGCCGGCTTGAACGTTCAGCCGCCAGAAGGAGTTTGTTGATGCAAGAGGAAAAGGTCTACCCGGTATCACCCGCCTTTGCCGCCAGCGCAAATGTCACCGAACAGCAATACCGCGACATGTATCAGAGATCTATTGACGATCCCGACGGTTTTTGGGGCGAGCAGGCGAAAGCATTCATCAGCTGGTACAAACCCTGGGACAAGGTACTCGACTGCGATTTCAACGAACCTCGTATCGAGTGGTTTACGGGCGCCGAGCTGAATGCCAGTTACAACTGTATCGACCGGCACCTGGATACGCGTGGCGACCAGACAGCCATTATCTGGGAAGGCGATGACCCGACCCGGGACAAACATATCAGCTATAAAGAGCTGCACCGCGAGGTCTGTACTTTTGCCAATGTACTAAAGAAGCGTGGCGTAAAGAAAGGCGACCGGGTATGTATCTACATGCCGATGATACCCGAGGCCGCTTATGCGATGCTCGCCTGTGCGCGCATCGGCGCCGTGCACTCGGTGGTATTCGGCGGGTTCTCTCCGGAATCTATCAAGGATCGTATTCTCGACTCCGACTGCCGCGTGGTCATCACGGCCGACGGAGGTGTGCGTGGTGGAAAAACCGTCCCGCTCAAGGCCAACACAGACAAGGCACTGGAAAGTTGTCCGAATGTGCATACCGTTGTTGTCGTGCGACGGACCGGTGGCGATATTCAATGGCACAATGAACGCGATGTGTGGCTGCACGAGATGGCTGAAACTGTCGACGCCAATTGCGAACCGGAGTCTATGAACGCCGAGGATCCATTATTCATCCTTTACACTTCCGGATCGACCGGCAAGCCCAAAGGCGTGCTGCACACCACCGGGGGTTATCTGCTGTATGCCGCCATGACGCACAAGTACGTGTTCGATTACCAGGATGACGAAGTCTACTGGTGCACGGCGGACGTCGGCTGGATCACCGGACACACCTACATCGTTTATGGCCCGCTGGCCAACGGCGCGAAGACGCTGATGTTTGAGGGCATTCCCACCTGGCCCGATGCTTCGCGTTTCTGGCAGGTGTGCGACAAACACGAGGTGGCGACCTTCTACACTGCGCCAACCGCTATTCGTGCACTCATGCGCGAAGGCAATGACCCCGTCAAGAAGACAAAGCGCAGCAGCCTGCGACTGCTCGGCACGGTCGGTGAACCCATCAACCCGGAAGCCTGGGAATGGTACAACCAGGTCGTCGGCGACGGCCGTTGCCCGATTGTCGATACCTGGTGGCAGACCGAAACCGGTGGCCACATGATCACGCCACTGCCCGGCGCCATCGCCACCAAACCCGGTTCGGCGACCCTGCCCTTCTTCGGCGTCGTACTGGCACTGATGGATAACGAAGGCAACGTGCTGGAAGGTGAAGCAGAAGGCAATCTGGTTATCACTCGCTGCTGGCCCGGACAGATGCGCACCGTGTACGGCGATCACGCGCGTTTCAAGGAGACCTACTTCTCGACCTATCCCGGCATGTACTTTACCGGTGACGGCGCGCGCCGTGACAAGGATGGTTATTACTGGATTACCGGGCGCGTGGACGATGTTCTCAATGTTTCCGGCCACCGACTTGGTACGGCGGAACTGGAAAGTGCACTGGTACTGCACGAAGCAGTCGCCGAGGCAGCCGTGGTGGGTTATCCGCACGACATAAAGGGCCAGGGCATCTACGCCTATGTCACCCTGGTCAAGGGCGTTGAGTATAACGACGCACTCAAGACAGAGTTGGTCAAAATGGTCCGTAATGAAATTGGCCCGATCGCCACTATCGACATTCTGCAATGGGCACCGGGGTTACCCAAAACCCGTTCCGGCAAGATCATGCGCCGCATCCTGCGCAAGATTGCGGCGAACGAAATTGATAGTCTCGGTGATACAAGTACCCTTGCCGACCCAAGCGTAGTCGAGGAACTGATATCCAGCCGGGAGAACCGATGAGTCAGCTGTCGATACAGCAACTGGAAGTGCTGGTGGTTGAACCCTCCTCGACCCAACACAAAATTATCGAGGGCTACCTCACTGCACTGGGCGCACCAGGTACGCGCTGGGCCCAGACTGGAGAAGCAGCGCTGGAGTTAATGCAGAGCGCGATTCCAGACCTTGTTATCAGCACCATGCACTTGCCCGACATGACCGGGACCGAACTGGTTCAACACATGCGGGCGGATGAACGACTGATTGATATCGCCTTCATGCTGGTCTCCAGCGAAACCGGTATACACTACCTGGAACCGCTACGTCAGGCCGGCGTGGTCGCCATGCTGCCCAAACCTTGCTCACAAGATCAGCTGCGTGCCTCATTATTCGCCGCACTGGATTTTCTCGAACCGGAACCCCTGGAACTGGCTCACCTGGCGCCGGACGAAATGAACGTTCTGATTGTCGACGACAGCTTCACCTCGCGGCACATCGTTCGCCAGATGCTGGAGAAAATGGGTGTCGAGAAAATCAGCGAGGCCGAGAATGGCAGACAGGCTATCGAACACATCGAAAAAGAGTTCTTCGACCTGATCGTTACAGACTACAACATGCCGGAGATGGACGGCGCACAACTGAGTCAGTTCATCCGTGAAGAAAGCAGCCAGCAGAGCGTACCCGTATTGATGGTGACATCTGAAACCGACAAGGCGAGACTGGCCGGTGTAGAAAAGAGTGGTGTCTCGGCCGTATTCGACAAGCCATTCAACGCTGACACACTGCGCACAACCATACAACGGCTGCTCGTCTGACCCGTATGCAGCCAACTGGCGGATTCCGGCCCGCCTGGTGGTTGCCGGGCGGACACCTCCAGACACTCTTCCCGACACTTTTCCGGGTTCGCAGACCCCCACCACTAAGGCGTGAACGCCTTGAGCTCGATGATGGTGATTTCCTCGACCTGGACTGGACTGGCGAGCAACCGGGCGCCCTGGTTCTGCTGCTGCATGGGTTGGAAGGTTCGCTGCACTCACACTATGCGTCCGGATTGCTGGAAGCACTGGATCAATCCGGTATGCAATGTGTGCAAATGTATTTCCGGGGCTGTAGCGGCGAACCCAACCGGCTGCCGCGCAGTTACCACTCCGGTGATACCGGGGACCTGCAAACGGTCCTGAATCGCTTACAGCATTACTATCCTGAGCGCGCAATCTATGCCATTGGTGTTTCACTGGGTGGCAATGCCTTACTGAAATGGCTGGGCGAGAACCCGCGGCAGCAGCAGGTACAACGGGCCATCGCCATATCGGTTCCGTTTGATCTGGACAACGCCGCAACAAAACTTAAACACGGGCTTTCGCGCATCTACCAGGCTTACCTGTTACGTAAACTGCGACGCTCGCTACACGCCAAGGCGAAGCGTATCGATATGCCTGTAGACACACGCCATTTATCCCGCCTGTCGTCATTCCATCGTTTTGATGATGAGGTTACCGCGCCGTTACACGGCTTCGATGGCGTGGATGATTACTACACAAGATCGAGTAGCCGGGACTTTGTATCACGCATCGAGACCCCTACCCTGATCATTCACGCACTGGATGATCCCTTTATGACGCCGGAGGCCATACCGGCGGATAACCAACTTGGGCCAGGTGTCATCCTTGAAGTGCACCGCACAGGTGGGCATGTCGGGTTTGTTGCCGGCAGGTTACCGCTCCGTCCCCGGTACTGGCTCGATCAACGCGTCACGAGCTATTTCGCTCACCACGAAAGTCGGTGAACTGACAATTATTTTGCACCAGTACGGTGCACTATAAGCATTCCCTGATTTACTTCTTTGTTAGAGTCTGGAGTAAATGTCCAGGGGCCTCGCTACGTCTGATAGTGCCGCAAAACATAATTAAGACCATTTGTAGGTTAATACTGTATCCGTTTGTTTTAACGTATTTATAGCGATATATTTTCCTTTAACAACCAAGACCGTATTCTACTAAGCACCTGAAACTTCCGATAGTTTTCTCAAGCTGGCACAGGTCATGCCGATACGTCATCCAGATTGTTTCGTCAATACCTTGGCGCACATAACTGAGAATTTCCACCCTGGGGGAGCCAACGCTAATGGTACCCAAAATTCCAGGATGACCTGTTGGGGCTAAACCACTATGACACGTTCGAAGTTGATCAAGACAACCGCGCTGAGCCTGGCGCTTCTGTCCGGCGCAAGCCATGCATCCGAAGCCGATATCTATTCAATCCATTTTTCCGAAGACGGAAAACACCTTATTACTGGTGGTGCCGGCGGCTATACACTCGCCGATAGCGTGGAACATACCGGCGGCATCAAGATCTGGGATGCCAACAGCGGCGCATTGATTGAAGCTTTGGGCGACCGCGACGATCTGGATAATATTTTCGGTGATCAGTACGGGCGGGTAGGTAATCGTCGCTGGGGTATCAGCAATTTTAAAGATGTGGTGCTGACAGGCTCTTATCCGAATGGCAAAGTACTTCTGCTACCGAGTTCGCTGGGTCGTATGGTCGATAACCAGAAAACCCAGCTGCCTGATTTTATCGGCGGCTACATGGACTTTTCGGGCAAACAGCCAGAACGCATTGAACTGTCAAAGATCAGCGCAAAGAACGGCAACTGTGACCCCAAGACCGGTTTCCATGACTACGTTGGCCCTATCGTACCGTCCAACAACGGCAAGTTTGCAGCGATCGTTGTGAACACCTGCACTGCACGCACCAACGACAAGGATCAGCAGGTTGCGTTTGAATACAGCTCGGATCTGCACATCATGGACCTGGACAAGTTCAAGGTTACCCGCACGATCGAGCACCTTGATGCAGGCGTCTATGCGCTGGGCATCACCGATGCAGGTAACCGTATTGCCTTCGTCGGCCGCGACCAGTTCGCCGTTGTCGATACCGATACTAACGAACATCATGTCGTGGAATCCTACCCGACCAGCGATTTCATGATTCCGCGCCAGTTCAGCTCCCTGCAGTTCAGCAAGGACGGCAAACAGCTGATCTCCCTGCGCAACGTCTATGACATCGAAACCGGCAAGGAACACTCGCTGAAATGGGCCAGCGGCGACGCAAAAAAACCACGCCGCATTTCCAGTGTTCGCGTTTCGCCTGACCTGAACTTCTTCGCCATCGTGATGCCGAAGCGCTCACTGATCACCTTTGGAGATGACGGCCTGCCGCGTTCCTATGGCAAAGCAGACAAGGTCGTGCTGCTGAGTACCACCACCGGTGAACGTACCGAGCTCGAAATCACCGACTCCATGACTGAAGGCAAACGCTGTGTGACAGATATTTCGCCAGACAGCCAGCGCGTTGCTGTGGGCTGCAAGGGCGGCTTACTGCGAGTCTATGACACGAACACCGGCAAGCTGGTCTGGAACAAGCAGAACGTTGGCCAGAAGTCGGACAACGGTCTGATGCAGGTCGAATATGATCCGATGGACAGCTTCTACAGCATGCTGGATGCCGATTTGATTAACTGATCGATTTCAATACCCCTGCCTTGCAGGGACACAACAAGAAAAGGGGCGTTAAGCCCCTTTTTTAATGCCCTGATGATGTCGCTGAACTAGCCTTCACCAACCGCCTTCATGCTGAGACGAATACGGCCCTGCTTGTCAACTTCCAGCACCTTGACCTTGATGGTGTCGCCCTCGGAGAGCTTGTCGCTGACCTTCTCGACACGCTCGTCACTGATCTGGGAGATGTGAACCAGACCGTCCTTGCCAGGCAATATCGTCACGAAAGCACCAAAATCCATCAGCTTGGCAACCTTACCCTCGTAGATATGGCCCACTTCGACATCGGCGGTAAGCTGCTCAATACGACGTTTGCATTCCTCACCCGCTGAACGATCCACGGAAGCAATCTTGACGGTGCCGCTATCATCGATATCGACACTGGCACCGGTCTCCTCGGTGAGCATGCGGATGGTTGCGCCACCCTTGCCGATAACATCGCGAATACGATCCGGGTTAATCTTCATGGTGATGTAACGCGGTGCGTACGCTGACATCTCTTCGCGCGGCGTACTGATCGCAGCATTCATTTCCTTGAGGATGTGCAGGCGCGCATCGTGTGCCTGGGCCAGCGCCTTCTCCATGATCTCACTGGTGATGCCGTCAATCTTGATGTCCATCTGCAGTGCGTTCACGCCCTTCTCGGTACCGGCGACCTTGAAGTCCATATCGCCGAGGTGATCCTCGTCGCCCATGATGTCGGTCAGGACGGCAAAGTTGTCACCTTCCTTGATCAGACCCATGGCCACGCCGGCAACCGGCGCTGACAGCGGTACACCGGCATCCATCATGGACAGGCTGCTGCCGCAGACACTGGCCATGGAGCTGGAACCGTTGGATTCAGTGATTTCCGATACCACGCGAATGGTGTACGGGAAATCTTCCTTGCTGGGCATACAAGCCAGCACGCCACGCTTGGCGAGACGACCATGACCTATTTCACGACGCTTCGGACTACCCACGCGACCGGTCTCACCGACGCAGTAAGGCGGGAAGTTGTAGTGCAGCATGAAGTTATCGCGATACGAGCCCTGCAAGGCATCGACGATCTGCGCATCGCGCTCGGTACCCAGTGTGGTCACGACCAGCGCCTGGGTTTCACCACGCGTGAACAGTGCGGAACCGTGAACACGTGGCAACACGCCGGTGCGCACCGTAATCGGACGTACCGTTTTGGTGTCACGTCCATCGATGCGCGGATTACCTTCGATAATCCGGCTACGCACAATGCGTTTTTCCAGCTTTTCCATCGCGCCGCGCACGTCTTCGCTACTGAAGCCGTCCGCGTCATCGCTGACCAGCTTGTCGGTAGTTTCGCTGCGAATGGCACTAAGCCGCTCATAGCGAGCCTGTTTGTCGGCAATCTGGTAGGCCTCACCGAAAGCCGCTTCACTGGCATCGGCCACAGCGTTGGCTAAAGTCTCGTTGGCTGCAGCGGGCTCCCATTGCCAGGGCGTCGCATTCACTTCAGCCGCCAGCTCGCTGATCGCATTAATCGCGACTTCCATCTGTTCGTGGCCGTAGACCACGGAACCCAGCATCACGTCTTCCGGCAATTCCCTGGCTTCGGATTCAACCATCAGCACTGCCTTGGACGTACCTGCGACAACCAGATCCAGCTGAGAGTCTTCCAGCTGGGTGCGTGTCGGGTTCAGGACGTACTCGCCATCGATATAACCAACGCGTGCAGCGCCCACCGGGCCACTGAATGGCATGCCTGAAATCGCGCAGGCTGCCGAAGCACCCAGCAGCGCCGGAATATCAGGATCAATATCCGGGTCCAGCGACATCACGGTAGCGATAATCTGCACTTCGTTGGTGAAACCCTTCGGGAACAGCGGACGAATTGGCCGATCAATCAGACGACACAGCAGCGTTTCGTTTTCGCTCGGACGTCCTTCACGACGAAAAAAGCCGCCTGGGATTTGCCCGGCGGCGTAAGTGCGTTCCTGGTAATCCACGGTCAGCGGGAAGAAATCCCGACCTTCCGAACCGCGTTTTAAACCAACAGCGGTAACAAATACAATGGTCTCACCCATACTGACCATGACGGCACCGCCGGCCTGGCGGGCAATCTCACCCGTTTCAAATGTTACGGTTTGCGCGCCATACTGGAACGATTTCTTGATCGGATTCACTGGCTAGTCCTTAACTGGTGGCTACAGCTGTTGGTTGAATGCAATTACAAACGGGATTAGCG
>Ga0316193_10003931_pt1 | contig 10849 bp, 9 predicted proteins | sample MerIslsedime2_MG_FD_207735 | JGI IMG/M metagenome (GOLD analysis project Ga0316193, IMG submission 207735) | Coastal sediment microbial communities from Maine, United States - Merrow Island sediment 2 | ecosystem: Environmental > Aquatic > Marine > Coastal > Sediment | place: USA: Maine... | reverse complement strand
ATCTTTTCTAACTCCGCGTATATCAAAATTTCCTCAGCGGGGTTCCCGGAAACAACTTTCGCCTTGCAGGAGTCACATTTAAAGTAGGTATCCATGAATGCTTGCAACTTTTTCTCGGCTTCTCTTGCTATTTCAGTTTCAAGATTGTCGATGGTGAGATTAGGCAAATGAGTACTGGTCAAGTGCTCAAAAACACGCACCACGAACAGGAGATGAACTTTCGCTTCGAACATTTTCGCTAGCTCACTCACATAGGGAGCGATTTTGGGTGAAATATGGGACAGATCCACAGGAAACAATATTTTTTTAAAGAGTTGCATAGCCAAGTCCTTTCATGAACAGCTCTTTTTAAGTTGGCCAATACATAAGCATAGTGCTCTTCGAGGTAGGTTCTGGCCTTTTCGACTATCGCTTCGCTGACCTCTTCTACTACCTCTGCGGCATCAACAAACTCATCCACCAGGTGGCACCAGTATTTAAAGGGTGAGTGGAGGATGTGAAGAACATGGAGTTTGGCTCCATAGCGTTGGGCAAAGTCCAGGGCGTGGTGGCAAGCCATGTCTGCCTCCTCGGAAAAATCGGTACAATAGAGAACGTGGCTGTACCGAATCATGTTAACCTCCTTTCTGACTCAATGTGACTCATTTAGCCACGCAGTTGGGCCACCAAATGTCCCACCGCCCGCCAAACAGAGGGATTGGAGGATCATGTCAGCTTTCGGTCCGTAAATGCTCCTTAACGAGAGTTTCAAGGTTTAGGCCACCATCCGTACCTCCCATCCATTAAGAACCGAAGACATGTTTCCGTTAGTGTTTGGATTGGAGACGTTTGTAATATATCTTCATTTTCATTACTGTTTCAATAATTATCTCTGATTAAACAGGATCATTTAACACCATTGAATTGGGGTCGGACCAAGGTATCATTTTGCTCTTTTTGCTCCCAAAAAAACCATTATTGACCCAAAATCGCCATGTTTTTCGACATCATCCCACTGGAAAATTACCCAAAACATCCCGTACACAAAATGGGTAAATTTACCCAAAAGTGGTACGGCAAGAAATGGGTAAAAAAAGTTTATGTATTTTAATTTATAAAGTATTTCTTTTGAGAAGTTGGTTTTGACCTGCAAATAAAAAACCCCGGGAATACTAACCGGGGTTTTGTTTGAAGCGGGTGGCGGAAGTGCATGGGAATCGAACCCACCTTCACGGTCTCGCGACGACATTTCATGAAATATGAGGGCCAAAACAGCCTTCACTGCCCCACACCGCATTTGAAGTCCGGCTGAAGCTTTTTTAGAAAGGCAATGATTTCAATTATTACCCTGATTTCATTGGTTTTCTGGTGCTTTTAAGACTTGGCTTATGTTGGGAAATGTTAGGAAAAATGAGATGCCGTGGGCACAGAAAAGGCACAGTGGAGCCGTCAGAGGTTGTAGCATGTGAGGAGTGAGCGATGATTTGGGAAGAAGTGTCTATGAAAAAGTGGACTTGGCAATGGCTGGCCGGGAACCACCCAGCTTGTGTCTTTCCATGCCCCCTGCTAAGATGACACTTACCAACAAGTGAGACAAGGACAAAAAAGATGTTGAATACCATCAGGGGAAGGATTGTTGCCGTTTTTGTCGCCTGTTTGGCGTTTGTGGTAATCCTCACCGCGTTCTACTACTGGAATCTCTTTTCGATTGAGCGGAGGTTGACTGTCGTTGAGAGTTTTGAGGATCTTTTCAATGATATTCTGGAAATACGGCGCTACGAGAAAAACTTCCTCTTCTATGGGGATAGGGACAGTCTCAACCAAAACATATCCTACATCGGTGAAACCAAAAATATAACTGCCAAGCTTGCTGTGGATATAGCTAAAGTTATCAGTGAAGAGCAACTTGAAATATTCAGGAGTAATCTGGACAGCTATAAGGGCATGATGGAAAAAAACCTGGACCGAATAGAAAGGAAGGCCAGTCAGCTTGAGGTGGAAAAGATTAGGGCAAAAGGAAAAGAGCTGGTTGATTTTTCCCAGAACCTTCTTACAATCAAACGTGAGAGAATCCACCGCGCGTTGGCACGTACGCTCAGTATTCCCATAGCCTTCGCGGGCAGTCTAGTCTTACTCATTATCCTGATATTGCAGCTAGTAGTAAAAAACATCCTCAAACCCCTAGCCCTGATTCAACGCACCACCGAAGATGTCGCCAGGGGGAACTACATCCCGATCCCCTATGAGGAAGGGAGAAGGGACGAGATCTCCGAGCTCATCGCTGCCTTCAACAAGATGGCTGGCGAGATTGAATCGAGGCAGGAGGAAGTGGTGCAATCGCGCAAAATTGCTGCCATCGGCACCTTTACCTCAGGCATTGCCCATGAACTGAACAATCCTATCAATAACATCTACCTGACCGCCGAGACTTTGCTAGAAGAATATAGCACCCTCTCCGATGCCGAAGCGAATGAACTCATCCTCGATGTCCTCAGTCAGGCGGACAGAGCGGGTGATATTGTGAAAAACCTCCTGGATTTTTCCCGGAGTGAACGACCATCCTTTACAGATCTGAGCATCGCTGCGGTGATCGACAGCACGGTCAAGCTGGTGAAAAATCAGATCATGGTGGCCGGGATTAGCTTTGACAGAAAGATCCCGGGCGACATGCCCGCAATCAGAGGTAACCTGCGCAAGCTTCAGCACGTGTTTCTCAACCTTCTCCTCAACGCTATCCAGGCCATGTCCGGGGGAGGCTCGATTGTGGTCCAGGCAAGCCAGGACTCGGGAGACTACCTCAGGATTGATGTGAAGGATACGGGGAAGGGAATCAAGGCTGAGGAGTTGGAGAAGATTTTTGACCCCTTTTACACCACCAAGGGAGTGGGACGAGGCACCGGGCTGGGTCTTTCGCTAACCTACGGCATTGTAAAGGAGCATGGGGGTTATATCGAGGTGGAAAGCGAGGTGGGCAAGGGGGCCACCTTTTCCGTCTATCTGCCCATGCTGAAATTAGGCTCAGAGGATGAGGATGGACGGACGCATAGCGATAGTTGACGATGAGATAACGGTGTGCCGACGCCTCACCAGGGCCCTGGCCAAAGAGGGTTGCGAGGTGGAAGCCTTCCAGACGGCGGAGTCCTTCATGGCGGGCATGGCCCAGCAGAGTTTCCAGGTGATCTTCCTTGATCTCAGGCTCCCCGATATGGATGGAATGCTGCTGCTTCCGGAAATAAAGAAAAGGTGGGAGCATGCCGAAGTGGTTATCATCACTGGCTACGGCTCCATAGATTCTGCCGTGGAAGCGATCCACAAAGGGGCCTATCACTACGTCACCAAGCCTGTCAAGCTTGACGACGTCCGGTTGCACGCTAGAAGGGCCCTGGAGAAGGTGGCGCTCAGAGAAGAAGTTGATGTCCTGAAAAGAGTCTTGGCAGAGGAGCGGAGCTCTTTTAACGGCCTCATTGGAACCAGCGGGGTTATGCAGGAGATCTTTGGCCTGATGAAAAAAGTGGCTGTGGTGGACTGCAACGTTCTTTTGCAGGGTGAGACCGGCACCGGCAAGGAGCTGGTGGCCAGGGCAATTCACAATTTGAGTCCCAGGCACTCATATCCCTTTGTTTCTTTCAATTGCGGGGGATTCGCCGAGGAATTGATCAGCAGTGAGCTGTTCGGACATCAAAAGGGGGCTTTTACCGGTGCCGTTGCCACTAAGATCGGGCTGTTGGAGACCTCGCACCGAGGAACGGTCTTTCTGGATGAGATCGGGGAGATGCCACCCTCCATGCAGGTCAAGCTCCTTCGGGTGATCCAAGAAAAGAAGATCCTCAGGGTTGGGGGGACCCAACCGATAGACCTGGACATCCGGCTTATTGCTGCGACCAACAAAGATCTCAAGCAGGAGGTCCAAGAGAAAGCGTTCCGTGAAGATCTCTTTTATCGGCTCAATGTGGTATCCATTAAACTCCCGAGGCTCTCCGAAAGGAGAGAAGACATCACTCTCTTGATCAGTCATTTTATCAAGAAGTACAGCACCGCCCTAAGGAAAAAGATCAGCCGTATGTCCCCCGAGGCCGTGGAGATCCTTTTGGGATACAGCTACCCGGGAAATGTTCGCGAGCTGGAAAACATCATTGAACGGGCCGTTGCTCTGACGGATAAGGAAGTAGTCAGGGTGGCAGACTTACCTCAGGATCTGCAAAAACTCGGATTCCTATCCCTGGAAGGAGAAGATCTTCTGCCCCTGGAGGAGGTAGAAAAGCAACACATCATAAAGGTTCTGGAAAAGACGGGCTGGAATAGGAACCTCACCAGTGAAGTCCTGGACCTGCCACGGACCACCCTCTGGCGCAAGATGAAGAAATACGGCCTGTCCAAACAGGAATGATCGAGACCGATGTTTCACTTTTCATAATGAAACATCACGCTTTCCCTCCCTTTTGTCCCCCCTAGATCAACTAATCCTGGAAAAACCTTTCCCGTGTGTTTCAAAATGAAACCATCTTGGGCTACGCCACTTCAGCGGTTGACGAGATAATTAGCTAAAATTATTAATGTTTTTGTGCTGGCACCAATCTTGTTAGTATCCACTGCGGTGGTGCAGGCTATGAAACGGATTATGGCGGTACTGGAAACTGGTGAGACCAAGCTCTGGCAGGCCGTGCATGCAGTTAATCTGGCCAAGAGGGTAGGGGGGAAAGTGTTTATTCTCAGGATCTTACCCTCCGCGAAGAACGAGGAGATTGTTCTTTTGCCGGAAGGAGGAAAAGAAGTATGGCAACAGAGGCTTGAGGACCTTATCGATGAGGCCCGTTCTCAGGGGATCTCGGTAGACTACCAGATCGCTTACGGAAGTTATGAAGATGAACTGGTGCGCTTCATCAGAGAAACCAAAATCGACATTCTGGTACTTATCGCCCCCCACTTGGTCGCGCCTGGTCGGCGGCAGAGGGCAATTTCCCTGGAAAGTGTCCGGCACCGGGTCAACTGCCGCATAGAGCTGGTATATGAGAAACCTGATTAACCTGTAAGGAGTTGAGCATGTTTTGGTACCTCTACCTACCCATTGCGGGGAGCAGCATCAACATCTTGTTGATCTTTTTCTTGGGTATTTTGGTTGGGCTTCTTTCCGGCATATTTGGGGTGGGCGGTGGCTTTTTGATGACGCCGTTGTTGATCATGATCGGCATACCACCAACGGTGGCCGCAGCCTCGGACTCCAACCAGATTGTCGGGGCCTCCACCTCGGGCACCCTGGCCCATTACCGGCTGGGCAATGTGGATTTCAAAATGGGCATCCTCCTGCTGATCGGCGGCGTGACGGGTGGAACAGTGGGAGTTCAGATCATTAAGATCCTGCGCGAGCTTGGCAATGCGGACTTTTTGATCAACATCACCTACGTGCTGATGCTCGGTTTTGTCGGCAGCTATATGTTCTTGGAGAGCCTGCAGGCGATGAGGAAAAAGAAGGCTGAGCAAGAGCCTGCTGCAGCGAAGGAGTCAAGATATGCCCGGCTGGTGGGCAAGCTGCCGTGGCAGACGGATTTCGAAACATCCGGGGTCAGACTTTCTGTGCTCATGCCCCTTGGCCTGGGCGTATTCGTGGGTATTCTGGCGGCTATCATGGGGGTGGGCGGCGGCTTCATAATGGTTCCGGTGATGGTCTATCTGTTAAGAATGCCGATGCACGTGGTGGTGGGGACCAGCCTCTTCCAGATCCTGTTCACCTGTATCAATGTTACCATTCTGCAGGCCTACTCCAATCATACGGTGGATTTCGTCTTGGCTCTCATCCTGCTGCTGGGGTCCACGTTGGGGGCGCAGTTCGGGGCCAAGATAAGCAAGAGATTGGGCGGGGAGCAGCTCAAGATACTCCTTGCCTCCATTGTCCTTCTGGTAATGGTGAAGATGCTCTTGAGCCTTCTCCTGACACCAGACATCATGGTAGCATACAAGGGAGGACATTAAAGTGCTGAAAAAGACCGTAATTTTTCTGGCTCTCTCCTTCTGCTTCTTTGTTGGCCGGCCGTTTCTCTCGGTAGCCGGTGGCATAAAGGCTCATCTGACTCCTGAGGCTGTCGACGTCGGCACCTTTTTTAACGGCAGCAAGGTATATGTCTCCGGCGATGTCTCCAGAGACAGCGAGGTTGTGGTGAGGTTATGGGGAATGCGCCAGGATGTGGCCCTGAAGAAAAAAGGAAAGGTACTGGGTCTTTTGTGGATGAACCTCGGCGGTGTCACCATCCACGACGCGCCGAGCATGTATCTTGTCTCTCTCTCTAAAGATTTAGCGGCCATTGCCAAGACGCAGCCCAACAAGTGGGAGGAACTGGGCTTTGGCTTTGCTGCTCTAGAAAAAGAGCTTGACATTAGCTCACCGCCGGCAGAAAGAGAAGCGATCTTCGAGGAGTTCTTGAAACTCAAAAAGAGCGAAGGGCTATATGCCATAGAAACAGGTAGTGTCAGCTACACCGAAGAGAACTCCGGCGGTAAGTCCTTTAAGGCGGTTTTGGAGATCCCCCCCCGTCTTACCCCGGGGGAATATGCGGTGGAAATCTTTGCTGTAAAGGATGGCTCTGTGGCGGCAAGCACCACAGCGGAGCTGCAAGTGAAGCAGGTTGGGTTTCCTGCATTTGTCTCGAGCCTTGCCTTCAAACATGGCGCGTTATACGGACTCTTGGCCACTATTATTGCCATTGCCGCAGGGCTGCTGATGGGCGTTGTCTTCAAAGGCGAAAAGGGTGCACATTAGTCAAATGATGACCGTTATCGACAAGCTCAAAAAGGCTTTCAGTCTCAGGAAAAGGCATCGCCGCCAGGTCCCGTTTGTCGTCTTGTTTAAGACCTTCCAGGGGCTTCTGGAGAAGAACAACAGGATATTGGATTCGATAGCGGCAATGGGCGACAAGCTTGGGGGTGATTATGTTTTTGACAAAAACTACGTCGTCTCCAGTTGCCAAGAGGTGAGCGATCTGGTTTACAAGCTGATCTACGACCTGGATACCATCGCCCCTGGTAAATATCTAGATCTTTACGACGCCTTTCAGAGGATCAACCATGAGATTGAGGAAGAGTTGGCCGGCAGGCCGGTCATAGCCCGGGCCGACTATGTGATCCCTTTCGAGACCATCAGCAGGGACTCCGGAGATGTGGTGGGGGGCAAAATAGCCAACTTGGCCGAGGTGGGTAATATCCTGGGGCTGCCCACACCTGAGGGCTTCGTTATTACCACCTCGGCCTTCAAGGCCTTTATGGAGTACAACAAGATTTGGGACAGGGTCAGACAGGAGTCTCTGACAGCCAAGGTCGGCAAGGAGATACGCGGGCTTATCGCCCAGGGTTCATTGCCTCCGGATCTTAAACGAGCCTTGCAAAAGAGTACGGAAAAATTGCAGCAGGCGGCGGGCGATAGTAAGTTATTTCTGGCGGTAAGAAGCAGTGCCTGGGGTGAAGACAGCATCCATACTTTTGCCGGTCAGTTCAAAAGTTACCTGAACCAGCCGGTTGAAAAGCTCGTCGAAAGGTATAAAGAGGTGATTGGCAGCGCTTACTCCCCTTCGGCCACAGAGTACAGGGCGAAAAAAGGTATTGCCGAGGATGAGGTGGCCATGGGGGTGGGGTGTCAGGTTACCATCGACGCCGAGGTAAGTGGTGTGCTCTACACCCTGGATCCCGCCACGCTAGAGCGGGAGGTTATGGTAATAAATGCGATCTGGGGGCTTGGGGCGCCCCTGGTATCAGGCGAGGTGCCCGGGGACCGTTATCTGCTAAGCCGCACTCCGCCCCATGAGGTCGAGGGCCTCAATGTCAGGCGCAAGCTTACCATGCTTTCTCCCAAGGAGGATGGCGGCACCGAGGCGCGGTCTGTTCCAGACGACCTGCAGATGAGGCCTTGCCTCGATAGAGAAGAAATGCTTCGTCTGGCTGAAATGGCCCTTGTTATTGAACGGTACTTCAAGAAGCCCCAGGACATTGAATGGGCCCTGGACAGGAAGGGCCAGTTTATTATACTGCAGACTAGGCCCCTCAACCTGCAGACCCGGATGGCCAATTTGGTCTGCAACCTCACCGCAGCCGTTCAAGATCATCCGGTGATATTTCGAGGCCAGGGGGACATCGCCCAGCGGGGAGTGGGAGCCGGGAATGTAGTTATTGTCAGGGATGATGAAGATATGGAGGATTTTCCCGCCGGCGCGATTCTGGTTAGCAAGTACACCTCACCACGCCTTGCCAAGGTGGTGCCGAGAGCCAGCGGCATCCTGACCGATGTGGGATCGCCAACCGGGCACATGGCCACCATCGCCCGGGAATTCCGGGTGCCTACTATTGTCAATACCGGAAAGGCCACCAGGGTTCTGAGGCCCGGGCAGGAAATCACGGTGGATGCAGAGGAAAACGTGGTATATGACGGCAGGGTGAAAGAGCTCTGCTACTATGAGTTTACCGAAGAGCCCTTTGAGGAAAGCTACGAGTATCGGCTGATCTTGCGAGTGCTCAAAAAGATAGCCCCTCTTAACTTACTGAACCCCCGCGAGAAGAATTTCACCCCTGGGGGTTGCAGGAGTTTTCACGACATCACCAGGTTCGTCCATGAGAAGGCGGTGGAAGAGTTGCTCAACCTTGAATTCCACGAAAGGAACCTGGATGCACCGGCCAAGAGGCTCAAGCTGCCAATCCCTCTGGGGTTGTTGCTCATCGATATGGGGGGTGGGTTAGAAGAGTCTGCGGCGGGTTCTCAGGTGGAGCCCGCCCAGGTGGTCTCGCTTCCCATGAAAGCAACGCTTGAGGGGATGATGGCCCCTGGGATGTGGAGCACGGAGCCCATGTCGGTGGACTTCGGCTCTTTCATGTCAAGTCTTACCCGGACTTTTTCATCCAGCCTGGCAACGCCCAAATATATGGGGCAGAACCTAGCGATTGTCAGCAAAGAATATATGAACCTGAGTCTGCGGTTGGGCTACCACTTCAATATCCTCGACGCCTACATAAGCGACGAGGTCAACGACAACTATGCTTATTTCCGTTTTTTGGGGGGCGTGACCGACCTGCAGCGCCGTTCGCGCCGGGCCAGGCTATTGGCTGAACTCCTGGAAGCGCATGACTTCCGGGTGGATGTGCGGGGAGATCTGGTGGTGGGCCGGATAAAAAAGTTGGATGCAGCGAGAATGGTGGAGAAGATGCGCACCCTTGGAAGTCTCGTTTCCTTCACCCGCCAGCTTGATGTGAAAATGGTAAGTGATGCAGAGGTTGAAAGCACCAAAGAGACTTTTGGTAGGTTGGCGGCAGGAGAAGTCCCTGAAAGGAACTGAAGGGAGGTCCCATGAGTGACGACAGAAAGACACAGGTACTTATTTTGGACGATGAGCCCATAGTCTGGAAGAGGTTGAAGCCGGCCCTGGAAAAAGCGGGCTATGAGGTTGAGGCTTTTACTCAGAGCAGCAATGCCATGAGGCGGGTGCAGGAAAAGGAGTTTGACATTGTGGTAACCGATCTCAAGATGGAAGGCATTGACGGCATGCAATTTCTGACAGAGGTGAAAACTCTCTCGCCAAAGACCGAGGTCATTGTGATAACCGGATTCGCCACCATGGAGACCGCAAAGGAATCCTTGCAAAAAGGCGTTTTCGATTTTGTGGCCAAGCCTTTCAAGAGGGGAGAACTACTGGAGATTGTAAAAAAAGCCGAGGCCAAGGTGCGTCAGTGAGGAAGGAGAGAGTAAGGAGAGAAACCATGATAAAAGTACTTGTGCCCGTTGAGGCAGATCTGGCATCCAGCATCGCTCTCCGCTATGCGTGTCAGCTTGCAGAGCTGATCGAAGCGGAGATCCAAACCATCAATGTAAAGGCTTCCTCGTCCGAAGAATACCCCGTAGGCACGGGCTGGGTCCGTCACACCTGGGAGAAGACGATGCTGCGGGAGGCAGAAGACGATGTAAGGCAATTAATCCGGGCTGAAAGGGCCCACTGCCCCACCCTGGGGGAGCCGATGATCATGCTCGGAGACCGGGACGATGAGATACTCAAAGAGCTCCAGTCCGGCTCCTATGGCCTCTTTCTCGAAGGCACTATTCCCACTTTCAGCTCCTCCTACTTTACCAAGAGGCTCCAGTCACACCTCTATCAGACCATGCCGTGCCCGTTTATTATGGTCAAGAATTTGATGCCCCTTAACCGAGCACTGCTCATCTTGAGGGATGGAGTGGACCTGCACAGGTTAATCCACACTTCTACTGATACATTAAAAAAAGCTCCACTGCCCCTTGATCTCTTTTACCTGAAGTTTCAAGATAAAGGAAACGGCGACCCGGAGAAAGAACAGTTAAAGGTTGCAGAGGACCTCCTCGGCGAGCAGGGATGGGTGGTGGAAAAAAGCGAAGTGATATACGGGCAACCACAAGAGTTGGCCGAGCGTTTCGAAGACTATGGTCTCCTGGTGACGGTTTTGGACCGGAGCCTGAAAAAAGGAACCCCTTTACAAGAGTTTTTGGTGGCCACTCTGGCACCGATCCTCCTTTTCTGGCAATGAATCTCATAAAGGTTGGGAGAGGCAAAAATGAGGATACTTTGCGCAGTAGATGAAAAGCCGTACAGTGAATATGCGATCAGGGAGACGGCCCGAATGGCCTTGAACACCTGGGCCAATGTCACCATTTTGGGAGTTCACCACGATTCCGCTCTTATGAAAAGGGCTTCTGGCCGTGATGCGGACCTGGTTGAGACCTTGCGCCGCTATCGCGAGCTGTTTCTTACCCATTTCCAGGAATCCGGTTCGCCTTATGACACCAAAAGATGTGGCTACGAGTTTATGATGTTGGCAAACGGAGCCTGGGAGGATTTGTATCTTTGCCGGAGCAGTATGAAGGAATTAAAGG
>Ga0316193_10003930_pt1 | contig 10853 bp, 20 predicted proteins | sample MerIslsedime2_MG_FD_207735 | JGI IMG/M metagenome (GOLD analysis project Ga0316193, IMG submission 207735) | Coastal sediment microbial communities from Maine, United States - Merrow Island sediment 2 | ecosystem: Environmental > Aquatic > Marine > Coastal > Sediment | place: USA: Maine... | reverse complement strand
TGCCAAGAACTTGAACCAGATCAAGACGAGCCACCGCTATTGGGTCCGACTATAAACTGGTCAAGGTGCTGACCTTCGATGAGGCGCGGCGCATTGCGGTGAATGTCGCGAAGCTGCCGGGGCTGTTAGGTGCCAAGTAGATTGAGGACTGCGCTATGACGGTCACCAAAATAATGACGATCTGCGCTTCCGTTGCTGTCGTCGCAGTGCTGACCAGCAATTCGGGCCGGGCCAGCGACTGGACCGGCAAATACACAACAAAGGATATGTACGGCAAGCCGATGAGCATAACCGCTGACAGATGGCGGGAAAGCCGCTGGAGGGCGGCAAGGCGCAGAGCAGAAGGGCACTTGGAGCGACGAAGGTCACACCGCCGTAATTAGTTGGGATAACGGCTGGACGACCACGCTCGGCAAGGATGGAAGTCGCTATATGAAGCGCTTTTATCTGAGCTCGGCGAACGCGGAACCGACCAACTATTCTAGTGCCGAAAAAGTCGAATAGCAGACGTAAGCGCTGCGCATGGCTGTGAATGTTGCTAAGCTGCCAAGGATGTTGGGCGAGGGGGAATGGCGCATGCGTCGAGCCTTAATGGTTGCTGTGATGTTGGCGCTCTTTGGCTGCGACGATATCCCCAAAACCCTCGACGAAAAGGCGTGGAGGCAGTTCATTTCGGAGTGCATGGAGAAGACCGAGAAGAGGCAAGACGCCGATTATATCATCGCATGTATGGACGCTGCTGGTTTTGAACCCCTGAACGAGGACGAAGCAGCAGATATTTGTTTTAGCCAACACATATACGACACGCCGGGTTGTTGGGTGCAGCGGTGATAGAGCCGCAAATTGAGGCGCGGTGCATAGCGGTGAATGTTGCTAAGCTGCCCGGCCTGTAGAGCGCGAAATTAAGGCGGTCCAGGCAGAGCCATGAGAAGTGTATTTATCGTACTTCTTGCGACGACGATGATCGCTTCGGGCATCTACGTGGTGCTCTTGCAGATCAAGGCCTCTCCGGTCATGCACCGGTTTCTCGTATCGGGCATCTTAATAATTGCGCTGGCGCTCTACCTTCTGTGGGACGAGTTCCTCCGATGATGGGAAGATTACAACACAGAGGGTGCGAACGTTTTGTCGTTCGACGAGGCGCGAGGCGTCGTATTCGTCGCAATAGCCGCCGCCTACGCTGTCGGGCGGCCTGGCATGGGGCTCAGCAGCGCGTGCCGGGCTTTATTCTTTTAGCCCAAGCCAACACAGGCCCACCTTTGATGTAGCTCAGAGCCTCAGCTTGCCCCTGAGCATTACTGTCAGCTTTGGCCTGGAAAGGAGCTATGTGATGAACACGTCACTGCGTTTCATTGCAGGGGCTGTCAGCCTTTTTCTGTTTGTGGCGGTCGCGCCCTCGGCAGCGTCAGCGGGTGGTCGTATCTACGTCGAGCCTGGATACCGTTATGATTACAATTACGGCAATGGTTACGACTACGACTACGGCGACCGCGATTATTATCCCCAATATGGCTACCGCCACTACCAACCCAGATACTACTATACGTACCGCGTTCCACGACGGTACTTGCGACGCCGTGCAAGGCGTTACCGGCGCTGGTACTGAGCGAAGACTGGCTCAAACCAAGAGACGCCGCGCGAGGCGTCGTATGACACCAATGGCCGCGACGCCTATGCTGTCGGTTCTTACTCGCGCAAGTGTATCCGCTAGATATGGAGACGCAGCCGATGGACATGAACAAAATCCACGACTATGCACGGCGCTTCATAGGCACGCATGGTGAGAAGGCAGAAGCCGAGGCCGCGCAGAAAGTCGCCGAGTGCGAGAAGTTAGGCGACACGCGGGAAGCTGAAGACTGGCGTCGCATTCAGGCCGCGATCAAGGAAATCCGCGGGCCGCATTCAAGCTGATCCGTACTGGGCAAATCGTCTGGGGGGATTGTCAGAGTAAATTGGCTTGAGCCACCTGGCGAGGTTTTTTGCCTCCGGCGATGCGCAATCCTTTCCGTTATTTCAACAGCTCGCCCGAGGTGATCCGCCTCGTGGTGATGATATACATCCGCTATCCGCTGTCGCTGCGACGGGTCGAGGATATTCTGTTCGAGCAAGGCATCGACATATGCCACGAGACGATACGGTTCTGGTGGAATCGCTTGGGTCCAATGTTCGCCGGGGAGATCAGGAAACGACGCCTTCATCATCGGTCGTTTTCGAAATGGCGCTGGCACCTGGATGAAGTGTTCGTCAGGATCAATGGAGAGACGCATTATCTGTGGCGCGCGGTAGATCACGAAGGTGAGGTGCTTGAGGTCTTTGCTACGAAGCGCCGGGATCGCATAGCTGTGTTGAAATTCCTAAAGCGTGCGATGAAGCGCTATGGCCGGCCCGGTTCAATCGTGACTGATCGGCTTCGCTCCTACGGTGCGGCAATGAAAGTAATCGGCAACGACGTCAACCGGGAGTGCGGTCGCTGGCTGAACAATCGGGCTGAGAATTCACACCAGCCATTCCGACGACGAGAACGAGCGATGCAGAGGTTCAGGGCCGCAAGGACCCTACAGAAATTCGCCGCTGCCCACGAATCCACAACCACTTCAACCTCGACCGCCACCTCAACCGCCGCGACATCTTCAAACAGAACCGCTCTGGCCCCCTGGCCGAGTGGCGTCAACTCGCGGCGTGAGAGTCTTGACCACCTCCGACTAGCCAGCTCATGAATAGTTAGTCTGACAACGCCACCTGCTGCCCACTACATTCTCCGCAACTGAACGCCGATAACGTGACAAAGCCATGTCGTCTTCTCTGTTCGGACGCCTTAAACTTTCTAGAATGATAAACTGAGGATACGCGCATAGACGCATTCGGCCACGCCGCACCCATAACCTGGTCGGCCACCGAGCGTTCCAGCGCAGTGCCATTGATGTCGACAGCCTCACCGCGATGGCCTGAAAGCGAGGAACCTCTGCACGGACACAAGAAGCGGAAAACGTTCACTGTTTCTAAGATGGAAGCCACTCCGAACCCTGACTCTCGGGGCGACCGGTCAGGACCGTGAGGCATAAGTGGCGACAGTAGACATTAAATCTCAAGGCGCTAGCGGTGATGGCGCAACTGACGACACCGACGCCTTCAACAACGCTTTGCGAGCCGCGGAAGGCGGGAAGCTAGTCGTTCCAGCAGGTCGCTACATGATTGATGCCATTAAGGGCATCCGACCGCTATCAAACACCGAGATCGAACTGGACGACAATGCAGTTCTCGCCGTCATCCCGAATTCGGAGAAAAGTTACAAGCTGATCAGACTGCGCGATTGTGACAACGTCACGATTCGGGGAGGAACACTAAAAGGAGATCGCAAAAGGCATGAAGGCACATGTGGCGAATGGGGTATGGGTATTCATGTTGGCTCCGGCTGCAACGAAATCGTGCTTTCCAATATCCACTCCCACGAAATGTGGGGTGATGGTTTTTACATTGGCGGTCCGCTTCCCCCGAAAGACGTGACGATTTGCAACTGTGTTTCTGACTTCAACCGCCGCCAGGGCTTATCAATTGTCAGCGGTTCAGAGATAACCGTCATCAATAATAGTTTCGCAAATACTCGAGGCACTCGGCCTCAGAGTGGTATCGATATCGAGCCCGATAGGAATGGACCCGGCGTTGATAAGGTCTTGATTGAGGGCAACCAGTTCATCAATAACGGTGAGGTCGGGATCCAGATCGTGGGCAAGTGGGCGCCGGTACGCGACGTAACCATCCGCAAGAACCACTACATTGGACAGCGCCCGCTCAAGATCAAGCACGCTACTTCAAACTATCGGCAGTCCACGCTTTCAAAACTGTTCTGTCTTTTCCGGAGCTACGGGCTTGAAATCACTGACTGCCGATTGCCATGAAGATCCTCTTGGCGGCTTTTTCGAAATGCTTGAAGGTTACCTTATGTGCCTCTCCCATGTTGCCGAGCGGGCGTTGTCACATTAACTCAGACTGAGCGGAATTTGCCGACAAGCGCCAATCTTGATGCAGGGGATTTCATAGACTTAACCCTTTAGTTGATCGTTCAAACGGGCCCAGTTTCACTTAATGTGACAACGCCGTTCAGGGTCGTAAGGACCCTACAGAGATTTGCCGCTGCCCACGCCTCGATCCACAATCACTTCAACCACGACCGCCACCTCAACCGTGGCGACATCTTCAAACAGAACCGTTCTGCCGCCCTGGCCGAGTGGCGTCAGCTGGCGGCCTGAACGCCTCACACCAGCATCCTTCGCAGGCCCGCTCAGGTTTGTCTGACAATGCCATTGGCAGGCCTCTCAAGGGATTCTCTAGTCACTTGGCAGGCCTTCAAGAAAGAAACGCAGCATTTCGCGGGAGGCATCAGGACCGTGCGGGTCAGTGTAAGTGCCATCTGCGCTACCCCCGGACCAAGCATGGCCACTCCCGTGGATGAGCCATTGCTCGACCACCACAGTGCCAGTCTTGTCTCGGGTTGCCGCGCGGGTATAGGCCCGGCTAGCCGACGATCGGACCTTCGCGCGCTCCACAGTGTCACCCGTCTTAGCCTCGATGATCTTCGCGGCATTCGACGGATGGACGATCTGATCCGCGTCGCCATGGAAGACGATTGTCCGCACCCGAAGGGCATGGTCTGACCTAGGGCCAGTTTTCCGCTGGCGGCGTTGCAGTCCGGGATCGCCCCGCATCGCCGAAAACGCTGAAGCGACGTCGGTGGCGGACCGATAAGGCAGACCGGAATGAACGCCGACGGCCGCGTAAACCTCAGGATAGGTCGCTCCCATCACTCCCGCCATAGCGCCCCCGGCGGATAGGCCGGCCACGAACACACGCTGCGGATCGATGTCGTATTCGGCGACAATTTCGTCGGTGATCCCGGCGATGATGGATGGCTCGCCGGCACACCGCACTTGATCCTCCGGCTTGAACCAGTTCCAGCACAGGGATGGATTGGCGCTTTTGCACTGGCTTGGATAGGCAACGATAAATCCATGCTCCTCAGCCAAAACATTCATGCGAGTCCCCGCTGCGAAGTCATCGGCATCCTGCGTGCCGCCATGCAGCATGACCAACAATGGGCGTCTGCCCGCGTGCTGACGATGCGGAACGTAGAGCTTGTAGTTTCGCCTTCCGGCAGCGCAGGCATAGGACCGGCTTAAGTACTGGGCACCGTCGGGGATCTCGAGAGGCTTGCGCGGCCTGACGCGCGCCAAGCCATCGAGCCCGAAGCTTGGAAGCCTGGCCTGACCGAGCGTCGCGGCAACATCACCCACCGGCCACCTCACGGGCACCGCCTGAGCCGTCCCTGCGATCGCAGCTCGTGTGCCATCAGGGGTGCTATCGATCATGACCTTCTCGATAGCTTGACCCTCGACGCCCGGTTCGTCCTCAGGCTCGGTCTGTGCTCGACCCAGAAGCAGGGCGCTTTGAATGACGCGCGTGGCTTCCATCAGCTTCTGAGCGCGCGTCAATTTCGTTGCCGCGCGCATGGCGGCCGCAAAATCCATGGTCATTGTCTTGGTTCCTCTGGAGGAGATAAGGGATGCGTCGGCGTCAGCGAATGCGATCGGCTAACGCGCTTTTGATTTCCTTGGTCGCGTGCAAAGCACCCAACACGGTGATGGATTCGATGGTCGCCAAGGCAAGTTCCGGCGATACATCAGGGGCTATGCTGGTGAGCCCAAGCACCTTGATGTGCAGCTTTTCACCAGCCGCTTTGACCGCCTCCAAATCCGCTCGGGTGAAATGGCGGAGACCTAGCTCCAGGGTATGCCGTACGATCGATTTCTTGACTTCCTCCGCGTGGCCGGCAAGCCGGTTACGGATCGCGGTCCGAATGAAGTCGCTGCGGTTGGAATAAAAGCCTTCCTGCACCAGTAGGTCGATGTGGCCGAGGTCGACGTAACCCAAGTTGATCGTGATCTTTTCCGTCTCGCCCGCTTTGTCGCGAAGCCGATGAATTTCGGCGGCCATTGCGTCCTCCACCATCTGTATGGATGGTATATGGATGTCTAATCCTTCGAGGTCAAGGCTTAATGGGCCTGAGTCTGGCCGAGGAAGTCCCGGTGCTGCCTTATTTTGGGTCGGATGGCGGGATAGAGCGCCCACCAGTCCATCACCGCCACAAGAGTGAGCGGGGCTGATACCAGGGCTTAGCAACCTCCACCCCAACTGGCCTGAACTACTCCTGAAGACCGCTTCAGGAGGCGAAGCGAGAGGACGTCCGCATGACCAACAAGACTGCTCGCAATTTCCTGAAGGTGTTTGCCGCTTTCGCAATCGCCGCCATTCCCGGCAGCGCCAGCTTCGCCGGCGAATTTACGGTCGAGCAAGGAAAGCGATACCGGGCAACTCTCGCCCTAAGGCCGGTCGAGCAGCTAGCCGACAACGCTTTGATCGCAAGAAAATTTCGCGCCGTGGGCTTCTCTAAAGTACGTGTTTCAGGTGCAGGAGCGACACGCCGGGTTGAGGGTGTTTGGCCAGGCAAGGATACGAGCGCAACCATGCCGCCTCAGATCGTTGCAGTCGCTAGATTGAGATGACGTTCCAGGGCGCGGGTCTGCGTGCTCGCCGAAACTGCTTAGGACTCTCATGACAAGCAGGGTTTTGTTGATAGGTGTTCTTCTATTTGTCTTCGCCGACCCGGCTCTTGCGAACTGGTGGATTGTTCGATCATCCGACGAGACATGCCTCGTCGTGGACATTGAGCCGAGAGGCAATGACAAGGCCGTTACCAAGGTTGGGAATGACGTCTACGAAACATCGGAGCAGGCCGAAGCCGGCGTCAAAAAGCTTTGCGGAGAATCAAAGGGCGAAGATCAGCCGCGCGACAGAGGAAACGCCGAGTAAGATTGCTGACCTCGGAAGATCGAGACGAAGCATGTCCGCCATCCTCCCCGACCAAAGGACTTCGAGCCCGCGCGGCATGCCCGCTTTGGGTCAAAAGCGGAAGTCAGGCGCGCTTCGGCATGTCTGCTTCGTGCCAGAGGCGGACCTATTGCTGTGAAGGTTGCTAGGTTGCGGATTTGGTGCAGAATGACCTACGTCCTGGAACTTAGTGGCCGAATGTGAGTTCCGGGACAGCGGGGTGAGCCCGCAGTTTGGCACCCACATTAGAGGGAAACCCCAGAATGACTAATCTGCTTAGTGCCTTGATTTTCGCCGCAGCCTTGATGTTTGGACTGGGCACCGTTTCATCGGCGACTTACGCCTGCAACGAACAGTCCGCCCAGGCGGAGGATGCGACTGGATTGGTCCAGCTTGCAATGGAGGACGAAAGCTCGGAAGACGATAGCTCCGATGACGATAGCTCCGATGACGATAGCTCCGATGACGATAGCTCCGATGACGATAGCTCCGATGACGATAGCTCCGATGACGATAGCTCCGACGACGAATAGTATTACGCGACTACAGTGACCACTGAATGAGTTGAGGGCGTCGGCTTCGGTCGACGCCCTTTCTCATACAACACCCTCACAACCTTGGCGCATGACCCCAGGCTGTTATGCTCGGTGGCAAAAAGTGGGAGGGAATTGTCACGTCTGATCTTCTAGGCCCTGTTTCTGACCTCGTCAGGTGGCTGCCCGACTGGTCTGAGTATCCGTTGGTGGCGGCGTTCGCAGCTTGGTTCATTTGGCGCAGAGCAAGACAAGTGGCCACCATCTTCGGCCTAGGGTTAGTGGTTTGGATCGGCATCTCTTCAGTGAGGGCCTATGCCGACCATGGTGATCCGTACCTTGCCCTGCTCTCCGGCGTAAACACCCTACTCGAGCAGGTCCGGCAAATCTGGAACTAGACGTTTGTATCGCTGGCGAGCTCACCTTTGATGAAGCGCGGCGCATTGCCGTGAATGTCGCTAAGCTGCCGGAACTGTTGGGGGCGGGAAGACAGGAATGACTGTATTCAACCGCAGCAACCTTTAGGGATAATCAAGGGATGACTATTGGTTACGTTAAACCCGAGCGGCTGTCGATCAAACTGCATCCGGAACTTAATGAGAGATGGGTGCACGAGCACATCGCCGCAGACCCATCCATGTTGGGTCTGTAACGCAGCTATCGCAACAGCCGCGTTCGGCGGGGCGCTTATCGTTTCGCTCTTAGCCCTGGCAGCAACCCTCGCCGCAGTTTTGCTGGTTGGGGCCTTCTTGTGGCTGGCTGTGCGGCTGCTACGCAAGATCTCGCACCGGGTGCGTCGATCTCAAAGCTAGAAAGGGGGCAAGATTGAACTCACCTTCGGTAACTCGCTCCCTAAATGCCTTCGAAGACCCCCGCATCGGCATAAAGATCTGCAACTCAAGCTATTTCATGTTTTGACTTTCTTGCAGCGCAACAGCACCCAGGCAAACACAAACGATTAGCGTAAGCGGCCAACGAAGCCGCGAATACCAACGCGGTGCCTCCGAACAACTCACAGCAAACAAGTCGTAGACCAAAAGAGCGAAGAAGCAAAAACCGAGCCACACAAATTGCAATTCGGCCTGTATGAATACGGTGGCGGATGCTGCTAATGCCGGAAGTACGCTAACTATGTATCTTCGCCAAACCTGACCGCCATCCGGAGATTGGTCACCCATCGCAAGGCCCCAGTGAACCGCTCCCATAAATGACAGGATCGCGATGCTGTATCCGAGGAGAGCCGGACGCGCGGTTCTGTGTGCGAAATCACCGTCGACGAACAACATGCCCGTAAGAAGCAAGAACGGGATCAAACCGGCGGCTCCAAGTACCACCGCCGGTACCGGAGGCTTTGCAGACGCTTCTCCAGTTCGTTGGTCGCTCATATTCGCACGCAGCTCTTCAGAAATCGGTCACTTCACAAATCTGACACTACCAACAGAAACGTCGACTACAAAAGGGCGCCCAATGGCAACTATGCCAATGCGTTTTAGGCGACGGATATTAAGAGGGACGTCGGTGCGATGTGGAACGAAACCCTTGAAAGGAAGCTCAACGCTTCGCCACTCGGGATCAGCCTTGAAGCTCTGGCGGTACGACTGCCACGGACGGCTCAGATCGGCAGTCCGCAAATGCATGGCGTAACTCTCGCCATTGCCAAGGACGTTTAGCTCGATACCGTGCCAAGAACTGACATCCACAGCCTTGCCATCCGGGTCAAGATCTAGGGAAACCTGAACAAAGCCACCGTTGTTCTCGAGACTGACATTGCCCCGCATGCGGATAGCCGGTCGGCCGGCGACGAGTTCTCGGGACATTGTGCCGTCAGACACTCCTCCCATCACCCGGTCGGTAAAAATCTGCCAGCTCGTGCCTATCGTCGCCAGTGGCGGCTCGCGGCTCAGATCGTCCACAATTGGGGATGTAAGCAGCATGGCTTCGGCTCGTGCGCGGGAGCTTGCGATCAGACCAGTGCCCGCCAATACCAGGAACTCCCGTCGATCATACATCAAGGACAGAGCTTAGGCTTAGGTGACGCAGTAAGGCGACTGACTATCACTCACAATCATGTGGCCTCCATTCTGCGAGCCGCTCTCTCCAGTCTAACCAGGCACGGTTTATGATCACTGTCTCCTCAATTGGCGCGCGCGTACGAACGTCACGGCTCGCTCGAATAACGCCTGCTCCTCTTCTGCGTCCTCGAACTTTCGCACCGTGTACTCGTGCGGCCATTGCGGCATCGTCTTCGCATAGCGCCAGTGCCGAGATTTGATGAACTTTCTGAACTCGTCTTCGCTTCGCCTGGATCTACACGCATTGTCTAAGATAACACTCGGCTCAACGGTTGAGCGGAACAGGCCTTATCTGTTTGATTGGACCGGAAGAAACTCGGCTAGCCAAGAAGTTCGCCGTTACCCATCTGTGACCCTATGGATTCGAGCAAATGCCACTGGATGTCGGACGGCCGTCAAAGTTAGGATCCAAGTCATCTATAAATCCAAGTCACCTATCTAGTGAGGCCAAGAAACCCTTCGTCTCTTCCCACGCTCCATGGTCGAATAAGTCAACATGGCCGCCGCTTGGATAAATCTCGATTTTCTTTGGTTGGTTGGCTGCTCGAAAAACCCGTAGACCCATTTCTGAGGGGATTATCCCATCCTGCTTGCCGTGAAGAACCAGAACTGGGGCCGTTACAGAGCGGATGTTTTCCTCGTTATCGTATTTGTCGGTGATCAGCAAGCTGAGCGGCAGCCAAAAGTAGGTTGCCTTCGCAACATCGATTATCGACGTGAGCGGGGACTCCAGCACGATCGCAGCGAGCGGTCTCTTTGCCGCGAGGCGTATCGCTTGGCCGGAGCCTAACGATTCGCCATAGGCGACTATTGTATTCGCTGGCACGCCAAGCCCGGCTAGGTAGTCGTAAGCCGCACTTGCATCGGCGACATTCTTCTCTTCTGTCGGCTTGCCTCCGGACCCCCCATAGCCGCGGTTGTTTAGGTAGAATACACCAAAGCCGTCTTGCATCATGGTCTCAACACGGGGAGCGCGATTGGCGGCATTGGAGGCATTGCCGTGAAAATACAAAATGGTCGGTTTGCCCTGTTTTGCACGCGCATGCCATCCGACCAGCGTCACGTGGTCAGCGGTAACGAGTTCAACCTCCTCCACGGCTGTTAGACCGACCTTAACTGGCGCAACGCGAACGGGATCGGGGAAATATATGAACGCGCGGTTGCCAAAGTAGGCCACTGCGCAAATGACGCCATAGATAGCGACAAGCCATGCAATCAATTCCATGGTCTTCCCGCCTTTAGCCATACCATTTCGATCTCGAGATCCCTGCCGTACTGGACCCTTTGATGGAGGACTGTCCCCTAGTTTTTAAGATAGCAGTCGGCTGAGTCCCACATATCGCGCCTGTCGACGCAGGAATCTCGG
>Ga0316193_10003928_pt1 | contig 10854 bp, 5 predicted proteins | sample MerIslsedime2_MG_FD_207735 | JGI IMG/M metagenome (GOLD analysis project Ga0316193, IMG submission 207735) | Coastal sediment microbial communities from Maine, United States - Merrow Island sediment 2 | ecosystem: Environmental > Aquatic > Marine > Coastal > Sediment | place: USA: Maine... | reverse complement strand
GCAATTTGTCGCGAATATAGTCCTGGATCTGCAGGTAGACGCGCCAGCCCTTGTCGTGCCAGAACACCATCCCCGGCGCTTCTTCCTGTGAATGAAACAGGTTCATCGCCTTGCCAAGCTTACGGTGGTCGCGTTTTTCCGCTTCCTCCAGGCGATGCAGATAGGCCTTGAGTTCGTCCTTGTTCCGCCATGCTGTACCGTAAATACGCTGCAGCATGGGATTGTTGGAATCGCCTCGCCAGTAAGCGCCAGCCACGCTCATCAGCTTGAAAGCTTTCGGCAGCTTGCTGGTACTGGGCAAGTGTGGCCCACGACAGACATCGAACCATTCGCCCTGGCGATAAATCGACAGCTCCTCACCTTCCGGAATGATGTCCTCAATGATCTCTACCTTGTAGGACTCACCAAGATCACCGAAAGTCTTAATCGCCTGTTCCCGTGTCCAGACTTCCCGCTCGATGGGCAGGTTGCGCTTGATGATCTCCGTCATGCGCTTTTCGATCTTTTTAAGATCGTCGGGCGTAAACGGTTCTGCTCTTGCGAAGTCGTAGTAAAAACCATTTTCGATCGCCGGCCCGATAGTTACCTGGGTGCCCGGATACAACTCCTGCACCGCCTGGGCCATGACATGAGCCGCATCGTGACGAATCAGTTCTACGGCATCGTCATCCTTGTTGGTAACAATCGCCAGTTCAACGTCTTCTTCAATAGCGAAGCTGGTGTCCACCATTTCACCATTAACCTTACCGGCCAGAGCAGCCTTAGCCAGGCCCGGACCAATATCAGCCGCCACATCGTATACGGAAACCGACTGTTCGAAACTACGTTGACTACCGTCAGGGAGGGTCACTACAGGCATGGTTTTAATCCCCAGTGGTGACCACTACGAGAGGCCACATGTTTAACCAGAAACAAATATCCCCGTAAAAAACGGGGATATTGGCAAAAATTTGGTAGGCGCGATTGGATTCGAACCAACGACCCCCACCATGTCAAGGTGGTGCTCTAACCAACTGAGCTACGCGCCTAAGGAGCGCGTAAGATACTGGCAATGGGGCCAGATTTCAAATTCACGCGCTACTCGCCAGCCCCAGGTTGCTTTCCTGCATACGTTTAACCTGGTCGCGAAGCTTCGCAGCCTCCTCAAACTCCAGATTCTGTGCATGTTGGTACATCTCTTTTTCAAGCTGTTTGACGCGTTTGGCGAGCTCATCGGGCGATAACGCCGCATATTCAGCAATCTCTTCCGCCACTTTGGAGAACCGCTTGACGCCAGGCACCCCGGTCGCATAAGCCCCCTCGAGAATATCGGCAACCGCCTTGCGGACGGTTCTAGGGGTGATACCGTGGGCCTCGTTGTAAGCGCTTTGTTTCGCGCGCCGCCGCCTGGTTTCGCTGATGGCCTTTTCCATTGAACCCGTGATTCTATCGGCGTAGAGAATAGCCTTACCGTTGACGTTACGCGCTGCCCGCCCAATGGTCTGGATAAGCGAGCGCTCAGAACGCAGGAACCCCTCCTTGTCTGCATCCAGAATCGCCACCAGCGATACCTCCGGCATATCCAGCCCTTCGCGCAGCAGGTTAATACCCACCAGCACATCGAATTCACCGAGACGCAGGTCACGGATGATCTCTACGCGTTCCACGGTATCGATATCCGAGTGCAGATAACGTACCCGGACACCATGCTCAGCCAGGTATTCGGTCAGATCCTCAGCCATACGCTTGGTGAGGGTGGTTACCAGTACACGGTCCTGTACCGCCACGCGCTTACCGATCTCCGAGAGCAAATCATCGACCTGGGTACCCGCCGGGCGGACCTCCAGCTCGGGGTCAATCAGACCGGTTGGCCGCACCACCTGCTCTGCCACGGCGCCGGCATGCTCCGCCTCGTAGGGACCCGGCGTGGCCGAAACGAAAATGCTCTGCGGCACCAGCCTTTCGTACTCATCGAATCGCAATGGCCGATTATCCAGCGCAGAGGGCAATCTGAAGCCGTATTCCACCAGAGTTTCCTTACGCGACCGATCACCCTTATACATGCCACCCAGCTGTGGAATGGTAGCGTGCGATTCGTCGACCACCACCAGTGCATCATCCGGCAAGTAATCCAGCAAGGTAGGTGGTGGCTCACCGGCCTTCCGGCCGGACAGGTAGCGGGAATAGTTTTCTATCCCCGAGCAGTAACCCAGTTCGACCATCATTTCGATATCAAAGCGGGTCCGCTGCTCGAGCCGCTGTGCCTCGACCAGCTTGTCCTGACTGCGTAGCTGCTCCAGGCGCTCCTGAAGTTCCGCCTTGATCAGGTCAATGGAATCGAGCAACGTCTGGCGCGGTGTGACGTAGTGGCTCTTGGGATAAATTGTCAGTCTGGGTACACGCTTCAGGATTTCGCCGGTGAGCGGATCAAAATAGGAAAGATTCTCTATTTCATCGTCAAACAGCTCAACGCGCACCGCCTCCTGACTTGATTCCGCCGGGTAAATATCGATGACTTCGCCGCGCACCCGGTAGTTGGCACGCCCGAGCTCAACATCGTTGCGGGTATACTGCAATTCGGCCAGACGGCGCAGTATGACGCGCTGATCGATACGCTCGCCGCGCACCAGGTGCAGCACCATGCTCAGGTAGGAACGCGGGTCACCGAGGCCGTAAATTGCCGATACGGTAGCAACCAGGACGGTATCGCGGCGTTCCAGCAAGGCTTTGGTGGCGGACAGGCGCATCTGCTCGATATGCTCGTTTATCGAGGCATCTTTCTCGATAAAGGTATCTGACGAGGCAACATAGGCTTCCGGCTGATAGTAATCATAGTAGGATACAAAATACTCGACGGCATTATTCGGGAAGAACTCTTTCATTTCGCCGTAGAGCTGTGCCGCAAGGGTCTTGTTGTGTGCCAGGATCAAAGTCGGCCGCTGGACACGCTGCATGACATTGGCGATAGTGAAGGTCTTGCCCGAACCGGTAACCCCGAGGAGTGTCTGGTGGGCCAACCCGTCTTCCAGACCCTCCACCAGCTGCTGTATTGCCGCCGGCTGGTCGCCGGCCGGCGTCATATCACAGATAAGTTCAAATTCTTTGCTCACAGGGATTAAGTAATCAGCTCCGTTTAAGTATCATTGCAAGTGGTTTAACCGACACATTCCATCAAGGACCTTTGAGTGAACGACATCACCCTGTCCCAGCGCGTGCAGCGCGTCAAACCCTCCCCTACCCTGGCAGTCACGGCACGTGCCGCCGAACTGCGTGCCGCCGGCAAGGACATTATTGGCCTGGGCGCCGGAGAGCCGGATTTTGACACACCGGAGCACATCAAACAGGCAGCGATCCTTGCCATTCAGAACGGCGCTACCCGCTACACGGCGGTAGACGGCACACCAGAGCTCAAAAGCGCCATTATAAACAAGTTCCAGCGGGATAATGGCCTGTCGTACAAGCCGGACCAGATTCTGGTCTCCTGCGGCGGCAAGCAAAGCTTCTATAACCTGGCTCAGGCGCTGTTGAATGCGGGGGATGAGGTGATAATCCCTGCACCCTATTGGGTATCCTATCCGGACATGGTCAGGCTTGCCGATGGCGAACCGGTGATCATCAAGGCGGGGCTGGAACAGCATTTTAAAATCAGCCCGGAGCAACTGGAAGCAGCAATTACGCCCAATACACGCTTGTTCGTTTTAAACAGTCCTTCGAACCCGACAGGCGTGGCATACACACGTGGCGAGCTGACAGCGCTGGCAGAGGTGCTGCAGCGCCACCCACACGTGCTGATTGCGACAGACGATATGTACGAGCATATCCTCTGGACAGATGATCCCTTCGTCAACATCCTCAATGTCTGCGAGGAGCTTTATCCCAGGACTATTGTCCTGAATGGCGTCTCCAAAGCATACGCCATGACAGGCTGGCGCATCGGCTATGCCGGCGGACCGGTATCACTGATCAAGGCGATGAAAAAAATCCAGTCTCAAAGCACTTCGAATCCAGCGGCAGTTTCACAGGCAGCCGCCACAGAAGCGCTCAACGGTGACCAGTCCTGTATTCAACCGATGTTGTCAGCATTTCAGGAGCGACATGCTTACCTGGTCGCCGCACTGAACAGTCTGCCGGGGATACGCTGTGCGGAGGCCGATGGTACTTTTTATGCTTTCCCGGACGTCAGCGAGCTTATTACCTCACTCGATGGCGTCGAGGACGATGTCGGTCTGGCCGAATTTCTACTAAACGAAGCCGGCGTGGCGGTAGTGCCAGGCTCTGCCTTCGGTGCCCCCGGTTACATACGCTTGTCATTTGCCACCTCGCTTGACGCCCTGAAAGACGCCATCAAACGGATGGAAAAGGCCCTGATGCCAAAGTGAAGCAGTTGACCGGTTCCGGCAGCTTCCGTATCATTCCCGCCTTCGCTAAACATCGCGATTCCCCGGTAGCTCAGTCGGTAGAGCGGGTGACTGTTAATCACTAGGTCGGCAGTTCGAGCCTGTCCCGGGGAGCCATATCAGAAAGGGCCAGTTTTTACTGGCCCTTTTTTATTCCTGACACCTTGCTATAAGAAGGCTGCCAGTTTCACTGTAACACTCGACGGTACTCTCTGGTGATCCCTTTTCCATCCAGGCAAGACACCCTATTGTTATCCCTGAGAGTGCAACTCATCGAATATTCCGTGATCTGCCAACCGGCGTCATCGCTGGCAGGCTGCTTTGAAGAATCCCTGTCAACCAGCCTGACCAGAGTTCGATACGCCAACTCGAAATGACCTTCAGGCGAAAATTCGGTCAGCCTGGTTTCCACCTTGTAGAGCGCCAAACCGTACTGCGTTTTTACATTTTGCGGCACACTGTTGCACACCAAACCCGCAGACTGTTCACTACACGAGGTTGATTGCGAAGGCAGCAATGATGCTGGCTTACCCGCACTGCTCCACTGACCTTGCAACAGGGTCTGTTTTACCTTACTGGCCGTGATACGGAGTTTTTTTTGGGGCGGGACGGTTTTGGTAACAGTTGGCGGGGACTCCTGGCGTGAAGAAACATTGGCCTTTGCAAGCACGTTGGCCTGCTTCTCCTTAAACCGCTGTTCGGCATCCTGCCTTAGCTGGACGCGCCGAGTTTCAACAACATCGCCGCCGGGCACTGTGCCAGCTGCTGCCACTACCGGTGCTGCAACCGATCCCATCGGACTTCCAGTAAGAATAGTCTTCTCAGTTTGCTGCGTATTCGATGCATCGGCTTTAGCCACGACCACTGCGGCCCGCTTTGCTGCTGCTTCCCTTGCTGCTGCTTCCCTTGCTGCTGCTTCCCTTGCTGCTGCTTCCCTTGCTGCTGCTTCCCTTGCTGCTGCCTTGTCTGCTGCTGCCTTGTCTGCTGCTGCCTTGTCTGCTGCTGCCTTGTCTGCTGCTGCCTTGTCTGCTGCTGCCTTGTCTGCTGCTGCCTTGTCTGCTGCTGCCTTGTCTGTAGGCAGCACTGTGGTTTCTGCCAACGCTACTGGTTCCAGCGGTGGAAGACCTGCCGTTTCGATACTTTCGTCCCTGTCAATCCGCCCTTTCTCACTAGCCGGCGCAGCATCAATGTGGGTTGGTTGCTGAGACTCCTGTTTCGGATCAACTTCTGATATTGAAGACTGTCGCTGCCCTGTAATCTCTGTCACAAGCGAAAACATCTTATCCAGGCCGGCAGATTCGTCTCGCAACAGGTATGCCGAGCCGGCTCCAGCGAGCAGCAACAGGACCATGAACAGCCCCTTGCCACCCTTCTTTTTGTTCAGGTCATCATCAGCCTGGACATCTTCGTGCTGTTCCTTCCGGCCAGCTGCACGCTCTACCTTTTCTTGCCGCCCGCTGGAAATGTTCGATTTTGTGGTCTTAACTTTCGGCGCTGGCTGTTGTTTTTGATTTCGCCTCGCAGAACCGACGTCCATATCAGCCGTAGACCTGCTGGCCGAGGGCCTCTTGCCACCAGTGGTGCGGGGGGAGAGAATACGCGACTTTTGATCCGTGTTCTGTCGGGGCGGCTCCGGTTTGTCCGCGGGCTTCTTCGGTGCAGGTTCTGCCCCGGCAACCTCTGCCGGTTTCTCTGGCTTTGGAGTTGGCTTTTCCACCGGCTCGCGCGGTAGATAACGAGGCCGTTTTCCGGCATCCGGGCTAGTGTGTCTTTTCTCTACATCTGCCTCATCAATTAGCGGATCAGGCGGCAATAGAAATTCTTCGACCAGCCCCTTGATCACTTCCTTCACATCGATGGCGGCGTACTGGTGTTTCTCTTCCATACCGCCATAGAGAAACAGGCGGTTCATTATCAGATTGATACGTCTGGGTACCCCGCCGCTGTAACGATAAACCAGGTGCAGGGCCCCTTCGTTGATACCTGGATCACCTTTCCAGGCCACCCGGCTGAGCCGGTGCTCGATATAGTTGATTGTTTCGTCAAGATCCAATGGCTCCAGCGATGTGGCGGCCACCATTCGCTGACGCAAATGCTCCATAGCTGGCTGCTGGATTAACTCCAGTAGCTGCTCCTGCCCAACCAGAACGATCTGCAGCAGCAACTGGTATTCGTACTGGAGATTTGCCAGCAAGCGCAGTTCTTCGAGAGCACCTCCCGAAAGACCCTGTGCTTCATCGACGATCAGTATCGCCCGGTGACCATTACGGATTTTCTTGACCAGAAACGACTCAATTTCCAGCAGCAGATTGGCCTTGCTGTTGTCGTCAGACTCAATACCGAACGAGTGTGCGACCATATGCAGTAGGTCGCGCGACTCCAGCTGGGTGCTGGTCAACGTGGATACTTGGATCTTTTCTTTATCGACGACTGACAGTATTTCACTGATCAGGGTAGTCTTGCCGGTCCCCGGGCCACCGGTAATGGTGACGAACCCCTCTCCCTGAAAGATGGCGTAATCGAGATATGACTTTGCATTGGCATAACTGGCGTGATGCAGCGAGAACCTGTGGTCAGGTCCCAGCCGGAAGGGTTCGCCGGTGAAACGGTAAAATTGTCTGTAGACGTCCAACATTTATCTTGAGCCAGATCTGATCTGTAATCCTATTAACGCGCAGCTTAACATTCTACTAGAATAGATTATCGCAACCTATGGTTGAATCTTCAAAAAATCCCCAAATAGATACATCGGCCAGGAACGCCAATACAGAAGCCCGTTGAGAGATGAAAATGCTTGACTTCACGCAGCCAATTGACGATTGTACCCCTAATCCAGTCACTTACTGTATTAATTACCCAACCGCGAGTACCGCGAAATGTCCAGAAACCCGATTTTACAGTTTATCGCATGGTCTATTTTACTGAGCCAACCCGTTTACGCTCAGGAAGCCATACAGATTGAGATAGATAGTGCCCCTGTAGAAGTGGAGATTCAAAAGCCGAGCGTACCGCAGAAGCAACCGGAGCCGGAACCTGAGCAGCAGGCGCAAGCACCGTCAGAAACCGGGACTCCGGACGCAAAAGAGAGTAAACGGGGCTTAGGCGTGGCCATTGGTATAGGCGTTCTGGTCGCCGGCGCCCTTGCAGCTCTGGGCGGCGGTGGAGGCGGCGGTAGCGGCGGTTCAGCCCCTAGCCACCCCTAACCACTGACGGGCAGGCCCTCCTCCTCTAAATTTGTCCGCCTTACCCGGCGGTAATTCAGTATCAAGGCCACGAACAGGCCCACCAGACCGCCAATCACGACGCCCAGCACTGCCGACGAAGGAATTTTGGGACTGAACGGTTCTTCGGGTGCTACCGCTGGATCAATGACCCTGAACGCATATTCCTCGTTGATATTCGCCAGAATAGCCTCTTTCATTTCGGATTCGATCAGGCGATGCAGAACATCCTGCAATTCAACGACACTGGTTTGCTTGAGTTGGGTCTGCAGGTAGGCAATGGCCTTATTTGAATCCTCGGCCACCTCGCGGCGCAGTGTAGCATTGACTGCCTGAATCATCCGGTTAGCCCAGTCTGCGGCTAACTGCGGGTCACTCCAGGAAATTGACAGCGTCACCATCCCGGTCATCCGGTCTTCAGTGACGCGACGAACTTTTTTGTGGAAAACCTCGTAGGCGTCGAGCAGGGTCGGCACCTCGCTCTTATCGTCAACCAGCCAGCTCCCGGCATCCTGATCCCAGAGGTCCGCAAACAAAATTGGCAGCAGCTTCTCCTGTTCGACAAATCGTTCCGTGAACTGGCGTGATTTCAGCGTCGCGATGGACTTGTACTTATTCTCCCGCGAGTCCATTTTTATACCAGTCAGGTTGGCAATTCCCCCCAATTGACCGAGCAGGCCTGCATACTGGTCTTGCTCATCAGCCTCACTCACCGGCTGCACCAGGATGTCTGCGCGGTACTGCGGCGTTAGCAAAAAAGCAAGCGTAGTGGCCGCCAGTGCAACCAGAAGCATCAGGCCTAGTATCACCCAGCGGTAACGGGCGATAACCCCGAAAATATCGGCAAGGCTGATTTCAGTATCATCGATGTCAGATGGAGTCGCATAAACCGCATCATCCAATGGGCGCGGGTAGCCCTTGCTGACCTGCTGCTGTTGCGACCTGTGTGTTGGCTTCTTTGCGTACATATCCGTTACACGCCCTAAAAAACGCCAACCGCTTTGGCACCGACAGCCGCGGCCGCAAGCTGGAAAATGATTTTGCTGATACTCGCCAATCTGGCGATCGGTCTCACAAGGTCTACATTCAACGGTACGACAATGGTATCTCCCGGCTGGATATCGTGCTGGTCAGAGAGACTGAACAAACCGCCACCGGTATCAACACTGCCATCAGCACGGACAACATAGATATGCTTGGTGTCTGCCTTGCGTGTCACACCACCGCTCCACTCCACATACTTCTTGCGGTCCGTACCCTTCTTGTAAAGATGCGATGTCGGGTAGAACACCTCTCCCGTGACTGTCACTTCCTGGGTAAGCGCCGGTATATACAACTTGTCGCCATCCCCTAGTGTCACATCCAGATCACTGCGCCGCCCTTTTTTTGTCTCCTCAAGCAGTTCAGGCAGGTTAATAACCAGTCGCCCTAATGGTTCTACGGCACGCAGCTGGGAGCCCAGTTCCCGAACAAAGTCCAGTGACTGTGTTTTTCCGCCTTCTTCCTGTGCCAGCTGCAAAGACAGCGCGGCAAGGTCTGTTTCCAGTCGCCGACTCAGCTCCTCCAGTTGCAGACGCTCACGTTCGCGCAATTCCTCTCTTAGCAACACGGCGCCGCGAGGAAATGCAATATCTGTAAGCCCACCGGCTCTTTCCAGTACCTTGCTGAGTTGTTCGCCCCGGGCAATCGGGTAAATTCCGGGGAACCTCACCTCACCCTTTATTTCCACCCTGGCCGCGGTTTCCCATTCCGGCAGTCGCTTGATTTGCAAGTCATCGAAAGGTTGCAGAGTCAGGTCGGCGACCCCAACGCCCTTGAGTATCCCGGCGAGGTCTACGTTAATATGATCTACCTCCCGGTTGCTCCCGTCGATGACAACATACCGGGTGAGCTCCGCACTCAATGCATAGGCTGCTTCCGCGAGCCCGCCTCCGGCACGGATCAGGTCACTGACCTTCATGCCTGTCTCAAGCGGGTACTCACCGGGATGGCGCAACAGGCCATCGGCCCTGACCACCCGGGCGGGCTGCCGGTGGGTTGCCTGCTGGTTCAGCTGTTCCACCAGCGGCTCGACAATTTCACTGCGATCGCTAATGGCGCCAAACAGGATCAACTCGTCGTGCGGTTTGAGCAGGATATTCTCTGCTGACGCCGGATTTTGCAGTGCCTCCCCGGGGCGCACGGAAAACAGTTCAATGCGGTGATCGGGCTTGAGTTCGCGCTTGACCAGCGCATAGTCAAGATCCGGCCTGCGAAGCAAATCGCTTTCGATGGATGAAATGAGATCAGTGAAGCGCATATCCTGCCGCCACTGGTAACCACCGGGACGTTGCACATGCCCCGACAGCAGCACGATATTCTCCATCTTCTCCAGTACAGAAAAAATATGTAGTACATCCCCGTCCTGAACGGCGGTTCGCAGACCAGCTTTTTTTCCGGCATCGAGGTCTATAAGTGTGCGTTCGCCACGCTTGTTTATGCGCTCAATCTGGGACGCCTGCGGATACGCCGTGGGCAGCAAGCCACCCGCCAGGGTCAGCGCCTGAGCGACCGATCGCTCATCTCGAAGTTCATATATCGCAGGTCGCCGGACTTCACCTGCCACGCTCAGGGTTGAACCGACCGGCGGAACAAAAATGACATCCCCGGGCTGGAGGCGTACATCATGACTGGTGTCTCCGTGCAACAGTAGATCATAAAGATCCATACGCGCCACCACCTTGCCGCGGCGCTTGAGCTGGATTTGGCGCAGTGAACCGATTTCGCTCACACCGCCACCGACAAACAACGCATTGGTCATGGTCGACAGGGCGCTAACCGTATAAGAACCAGGATGCTGAACATCGCCCAGTATGAACACCCTTATGGACCGCAGCTTGCCCAGCGTGATGACCGTCTTCTCGCCGATCAATTGTTCGTTTATCGTTGCCTTTAGCGTCTGCTGCATTTCTGCAAACGTCAATCCGGCAACAGAAATAGGTCCTATCCTCGGGAACTGTATGGTTCCGTCTCGTGATACCAGCAAGCTGTACTCAGCGTGCTCCTTGCCAAATAATTGCACCTGAATGGTATCCCCCGGCCCCATGACATAGTTCACGTCAACAGGGATATCAACGGCCGGCGCAAACGTCGAAGGGGCATCAGAAAACAAGTCGTATCCGAATTGTTTCAGTGGTTCGCCGGTCGCCTCTGGTTCCTGGTCGTCAGCGACTGGCTCATCAGGCATTTCCTTCTCATCCACAACAGTATCGGATCGA
>Ga0316193_10003926_pt1 | contig 10856 bp, 10 predicted proteins | sample MerIslsedime2_MG_FD_207735 | JGI IMG/M metagenome (GOLD analysis project Ga0316193, IMG submission 207735) | Coastal sediment microbial communities from Maine, United States - Merrow Island sediment 2 | ecosystem: Environmental > Aquatic > Marine > Coastal > Sediment | place: USA: Maine... | reverse complement strand
TCCAGTGGGTCTGACGCTGCAACACCCGAACCAGGAGAATCATCAGCCGGCGCACGCTCAGCTGACAAAGTTGAGCATCTTTGCTCAGTGTTCGTGCAGCTGCCAGCCTGACACCCTCTCTTTCCTTAAGAAATACGTTAATACCCATGGGATGGAGCTGATCGTGCCGTGTCTCGGCAATCGATTCATCCACGTTAACCACCGCTTCGGCAACGGAATTGGCGGGCCCAAATGGCACGCCAAAGGTGATCTCCCGGCCCGCAATAATACCCGCAGCAACAGCGGACGGGTTTGTTAAAATTAAGCGATCTCGCCGGTCGTCGTCCCTGGCAGCGTTCAACCACGGCGAATAGCAGGCTGCATAGGACGAGCGAAAGCGACTTCTCCAGGTGAGGATCTGACGCTGGGTCAATCCTGGCGGAACGTCCAATAAAACGACCATGTCACGTGTGTCTTCGGCGAATTGCACCAACCTTTGCTGCAAACCGATGATAATCTCTAGGTCCGCCGGCATACTGGGGTCGAGACAAAGCTGGTTGGCCTGGACCGGATCGGGCTCAGTTCTCGGGGAGGGATCAAGATCGACGCATTCGCTGAACTCACTACCTGCCAGAGAAACCGGTTCGTCCACTGCATCGATTTCAATGAGCGGCTCCGGGCAATACAGATCCGGTACTACTAAACTGGCTATTTCGTCATGGTAGGCAAAGCTGTGGATACCCGAGCCCGGATCGAGGTCACCGATAACCCAACCCGGATCGAAAAAATCTTCATGCACCAATTCGTCATAGCGGTCGCGGCCACCTGAAAACTGAGATACATCCTGGTCTGCAATTAACCAGGATTGATCCAACCACTGTTGCGGACAAGCGCTTAACGCCGGCAAATCCGCTTCTAACGGAAGGTGCTCCGGTTGTTTCGGCACAAGATCACTGTCAGACCAATCGACGCCGGGATACACCAGTACCGACTCGTAACAAACTATGCCAGACAACCAACGGGGATGACGTGAGGATAGACCCAGCCGGGTGAAGGTTTCCCGGTTGCCGGCACCGTCGTCGATAACTAACTCGCCTTCCACAATCTCAAGAACTTCGGGTACTGCCGCTAGCGGTATATCAAACTCCAGGCGACGATCACGCCGACCTGCGGTTCGATCTATGGTTACACGGGCTACGAAACTGAGTATAAAAACACCACCCGGAAATCGCATCCGCAGTAACGTACCCACTGGCACCGCTTCGCTCACATCAAGGGTAACGCCGCCTGATTCTGCGGCTTTGACTTGCAACGGCCGCAAACTGAATCCAACCGCCACTCTAAGCCGGTTCCCCCAGGTGCCTTCGCTTCGGGCGAAGAAATCAAATGGTTTGCCATTGACCGGTAGCGCGCCTTCAACGACGCCTTCGGCCATGCCATCAAAGTTGTCGCTGGAATTAGCGTACTCGTGAACCACCCGGCTGACCCAGGCCCGGCGCCCACCTTGATCAAAAAAGGCGGCCACCGCGTAAGGTAAACGGCCGGGACCTTCAAAGGCGCCAAACCGGCGTTTGTAGTCTTCAAAGCTGTCCACTGGCACCGCAACGGTGCGAAGGCTCGCGAAGACACCCTCTCTCCACTGCCGCACAAAGGGGCCATCTTCGCGCCGCCAACCTTCCGGCAGGTCCACCACACGGCAGGGACCGCGCGGCGCGATGCCGGCAAATCCACACACGTCCATGCGCTCGGGCCGCAGTTCCCGCTTTGGTGGGTCGCTACGAAAGTAGACGCCGGGTGCGCCGATGGGTTCGGTTCGAAACACGAATCAGTCCTTTGTCCGCCTATTGATACTCAACGCCTTCGCAAACAAAACTGATTTCTTCCATGGCCACATCGCCGCCTCCCTTGGCATTCAACGTAGGACCCGTCCACTTTTTGGGCTGGGCCTGACGCACCACCCATGATGCCACTGCCTCACGCGCCTCATCGAGCAAAGTGATGGTGACGTTGCGTGGATCAGGTGTGCCGTCGCGAACGGTTTTCATCCACTCGAATAGATCAGTGGAACCGACCAGTCCACGTTTTAACGTGATGTCGTCCGGCTTGTGGGACCCGGGCACTTTACGCGCGGTGTTAAACTTTTCGTTACCGTTGCGGTATTCGGCGTATTCTATGTCTACGCCCAAACCGCTGACCTCGCTGAAACCGCCAATGATGGCGCCGGCCGATCCGTCACCCTGATCGCCACCCACGGCAACCAGAAAGTTGAATGCACTGTAAGGATTGTCTCGGTAAGTTGGCATAACGTACTCCCGCTATCAGTTGATCTTGGCGTCGCCTGTCCATTGACCGATACGGAAGATGACAAACTCGGCGGGCTTTACCGGCGCTATGCCGATCAGACAAATCATCCTGCCGTTGTCGATATCGTTCTGGGTCATGGTGGTGCGGTCGCATCTGACGAAGTATGCTTGTTCTGGCTTGCCGCCCATCAGGGCACCGTCGCGCCACAGCACTAAAAGAAAGTCTTCAACCGCTCTTCTAATGTTATCCCACAGACGGCGATTGTTTGGTTCAAACACCGCCCACTGAGTGCTCTTGTCAATGGAGTGCTCGACGAAAATGAATAACCGGCGAACGTTGACGTATTTCCATTCGGGATCGGATGTCATGGTGCGCGCACCCCATACCCGGTGACCACGACCTTCAAAGAATCTGAGCGCGTTAATTCCCTCGGGGTTCAATACTTCCTGGCGAGGTCGATTAATATTAGCCTCGAACCGGGTGAGTCCCCTGACAGTTTCGTTGGCGGGTGCTTTATGCACACCACGGGTGATATCCGTTCGTCCATAAATACCGGCGACGAATCCACTGGGCGGCACCATCAGCCTTCGCGGAGGCGTACCCTGGGCGGGCCGTTCCAGCGGATCGAATATTTCTATCCACGGGTGATAGAGCGCACCGTAGGTGGAATCAAATTGTGAACGAAACGCGCGTACTTCGTTGAGCGAACTGCCCTGGGGCGCGTCGACGATGGCGATGCGATAACGCTCCCGTTCTGCATGGGCGATCAGCCTGTCGGCGCATTGTTGCGCAGTGACCGCATCAAAAGTACCGCTATCCGGCAACGCGACAATGGCGATGTCGTCAATTTCCGCTAACGCTTCGAGACCGGTTGCCTTGATGGTGGCGTTGTCAGGATCGGCGGCTTCACCTCTTAAGTCATCGGGGGACACCAACGCGCCGTCATGGCCGTGATCAAGTAACACCGGATTGGTGTGTAGCGCAATCATCAAGCGTGCGGGCACAAATTGATCTGCCGGCAACGCGGCTGCGGGATCAAAGTCCATCCACACCACCGCGCTTTCGTCTTCCGGGTCGTCTTGCTCCAGCACCCTGCCGACATAACGTTTCTGCTGAGTGGATGTGCCGAGCTGGGTATATTCGTCCAGGCGCTCTTCATCAACCTGAATTTGTACCTTTAGTTCGACCAGTTGAATATGATCGTTGGCCCCTGGTGCGACCAGGGCGTCGTTCTCGTCAACAAACTCCTGACGGCCATCGGCACCCCGCCGAATCACCCGAAGATTAGACTGGACCAGTGGTACATTGCCTACAGGCGGCGTATCGATGTTGGCAGCCGGCACGATCTCCACAATGGCGCCAAGCCGAGCACTTCGTGCCTGCGCACCAAAAGTGTCGTGGGTATAGGCAATATTTCGGCTACGGGTGACACTGCAGGTAACGCTAACGTTGCCTGCCTGTCCCGGCCACCTCGCGCGCCAGGATGCGGTAGTGCCCGCCGCCGCAAACGTTGCAAATGCGAAGCCGGAAATTGCCGGGGCCTCACCGGCTTGAGGCCTGAAAGTCCGCGAGATATACAGGCGTTTTCCGCCGTTATCGAAAAACGCCTTAGTCGCAAGTGCGAGATAGCAAAGCCTTTCCTGACCATCGTGCACCAGGCGATCAAGTCTGCCGTAAACCCTTTCGTATTCGGTGAAGCTGGTGATGAGCCTTGGCTCACAGTTGGCCGGACCTCCCGGTGTGTAGACCGGTCCGAATCGCGCCATGCCGGCAAATCCGGTGGTGCTGGTGGGTACGCCTTCAATGGATTTGGCGCGAAAACTCACCTCTTCCACAAAGACACCGGGGGCTAGATATTCAGGCATAGCTGTTCTCCTGACTTTATTGATTTAGGGCAAACTAAATTGAAAATCCGGGACATCGATCCCGGTTAACAGCTTTCCGGGCGGAAACGGAATATTGCGGTTTGCACTTGCGCCGATATCCGTCGCGTAGCCAGGCGGTGCGTAATTCGGCCCCGAAGCCGGGTCCGGAAGCCCTCCCAACGGGAGTTGCTCCACCGGCACCGCCCACAGGGTGTCCTCGTTATCGGCGGGTTCCAGGGGCGCAGGTACCGGCCCGTTGATCACCACATTGACCCAGGCCGGGTTTTCTAATTCCGGCACCCCGACCCCACCCTGGGGTAAGGGTTCGAGTATGAGCAGAAATTCACCATGGCGGTCGCTGATGGCCCGGCCAATTTTACCGCGTCGCATGAATTGCGGATTGTCCTCGGTGCCGCCGATCTGAATCAGGTAAAATGCGTCGATCCAGGCCCAGGGCATGGGCTCACCGTCTCTCAGCACCCTACCGCGCAAGCCCATGGTGCGTTCGGCCACGGGATAGGCATTACTGGGAAACATCAGCGGTGACTGTCGCCGCGACGCACGCGGACGCTGCTCAAGGCTGATGTCTTCGCGGGCGGGGATGGGAAATCGAAAGCGCCTGGGGACGTAGTATTGGTAGTCGTCGTAAATGCGGACGATGGCGTTGTCCGGCAGCTGCCTGCGTTGCAGATAGATCAACTTATACAGACCGGAGATATGCCGACTAATTTTCGGATTCAGATCAGAAGGCCGGGTAAAGTGACTGTAACCATTGGTAACCCGACGTGGCACACCGTCGGGCATTTCAATATCGAGACGAACCGGTACCGGCGGCTGGCCACCAGCCAAAATATCGCGCGGTTCAAATCCTACAGCCAGGTCGTGGACACGTTGGCTATAACTGCTGTCCACCCTCACTGGGTTACCTCCGGTTTGACCCCGGTCTGCATGTGGTGGACGAGGATATCCGTATCGGTATCGCGGGCCTCGATGCGCACCACTCGCGCCAGATAGGGAACACTGAGTTTGTAATTGACGGGCAGTGAATCGAAGGTACGCATCAGGTCTTCCGTGGTGATTTCCGGAATACATACCTGCACTGCTTCATGAGGCTGCCAGCCTGCGGTAGGATAAAGCAGCGGACCGCTTAGAATGGGTATGCGCTCAAGACAGGTCATGGTGTGTCCAAGCAAGCGGTATTCAAACTCGGCGTTACCGGCCCAGGGCGTCAAAAGAAAATGCAAATCCAATGGCAAGTGAATATCACCATCTTGGTGACCGACCGCTGACCATCCAGCCCGCGTATATCGATTGAGGTCAATCCGGTAAAGAAAAATGGATACCATGGGTAGCGTCATATCGTCTGGGCGATTGGCGATATCGAACTCTTCTGTTCGCATCAACACCGCCTTGGTCCGGCTTCCGCTAATGGGCTGATCTTCTTCGAAACAAAGATTCAGCAATCGAACAACACTGAGTCCGACCGCTTCGATACCCAGACGATCAGCCATTATTGAGCTCCTCCGCGGGCTTGTAACGGTAAACAAAGTCACCACCGGCAATGGGCGTTTTGGTAATTAGTTTTTTTCTCTCCAGTTGTTTCAATGCCTGCTCCGTTTCTTCCAAACATTCCGCGTAGCGTTGTTCCAGCAACCACCACCTAGCGATGCCATATTTCGTGTCCGTGGCATTTGGATGCGATTCCAGGTACCGCAGAATTTGCTCGGCAATACGATCAACCTTTTTCACATTTGCTGGCGTCTTATCTCGTCCAATGTTGAGCTGCATTACAATACCACACAGCAAATGACATGCCACATTGTAACTTTTTGTAATGATTGGCTTTTATTCAAGGCGGGTTAACGGCCGGGTCACATTCGACCCAACCTCTAATGCGGATATCCGCAAATTACTCCGCCATATATCGGGTCAATTCAAACCCAACCGGGTAATTCTGGACCCGGATCCGATTCAGACCGCAGATTACAGACTGAAGACAACAGATTGAGCCGCTTCGTGGCAATCGTTCTTGGGGATATCGGGACCGATCGGGAATTGAGCAGTTGTAGGTGCGAATAGACTCACTCGTCCGAAGGGGTATCTTAGGTTCGAGATGAGAACTCCATCCGAATATGTCAACTCAGTGAAGGGTTGGTGTATTGTTGCCGGTCGATGCTGTACTTCTTGATTAACTTTCCCAACGCGCGGCGTTCTTTCCCGGAACGGGCTGCTGCTTCGGTTACGTTGCCGTGACACTCCTCTAGCAAACGGCAAAGATACTCTTTCTCAAATCTTGCGATGGCCGCTGCCTTGGCGGTTTTGAAGTTTTTTGCGTACTGATAATCTCTATCTGCGGTATCGTTGTTCGAATGCTCGTCAGACAAGGTCAACATTGAACCTTGACTCAGCACCACCGCTCTGTGAATGTGATGCTCTAGCTCTCGAATGTTTCCCGGCCAATGCTGCTGTTTAAGCCATTGCATGGAATAGGCATCAAAGCCGTGGAAACATTTTTGATATTTTGTCTGGTATTTCTCGACGAAATGGCGGCTGAGAAGTTCAATATCTTCAACCCTTTCCCTAAGCGGTGGCATGTAGAGTTCCAATACGTCCAGCCGGTATATAAGATCATTTCGAAAATGCCCTTGTGCCGCGAGGTTTCCAAAATCTTGATTTGATGCGGAGATCAGCCTGATATTGACCTTTCGATTGGTTTCAGTACCCAGCGATCGGAAAGTAAAATCCTGCAAAAATCTGAGCAACGCCACTTGGGACCTCGGTGTCAACGTATCCACTTCATCCAAAAATAAGGTGCCGCCATCCGCCTGCTCAACCAGGCCACGGTATCGGCTTCGAGCATCGGTATAGGCGCCCTTTGCGTGGCCGAACAATTCATTTTCAAACAAGCTTTCGGGCACCGCGCCGCAGTTTAAGGGAACTAACGGTCCTTCCCGACGCTCGCTCAAGTAGTGCAGTGCCTGAGCGGAAAGCTCTTTCCCGGTTCCCGTTTCACCGCAGATCAGCACTGGGGCATCGCTCTGCGCATACATCCTAATTCGTTGCATACAGGCGCGGAAGGAAGCAGATTCTCCCAGCAAGTTCAAATCACTCAATCCTTCAAAACCCGGTATTGGTTGATGACTGTAGGATGCATTTGGATTGAACACCGCATGACCTAACTTGAATGCAAGCGTGGGCAAATCCACGGGCCAACTGTCAATGTCGCGACTTACGCTCAATAACTGATCATTCCAACTCAATCCGTTTTTGAGCAACGACAGCGACGCTATCACTCCTTTGGATAACAAGGCATCGGCGATCTCTTTCTGCACCGCATGATCACCATCGGTGATCACAATAGGTGATTTGTGCCGTTCAAGGGAGGATGTTGTTATCACCTCAGCGGTAAAACCCAAGGAGCGGCACGCGCGTAAAAATTCCAGCTGTATATGCGGGTCGCGAACAAAAGCAAGGATGTAAATGATGGGGGAACTAACGCCGCCGGCTGCGTCGCGGCACCGTTGCTTCTGAACTATGTGACTTGAGATGGCTTCTCCCGTCACAGCCGCTCCAATCTTCGATAAGTCAGAAGGATGTTTTCCTTGGTTCTGCAACCCGTTCTACTGACATAGACAGTGGTAAAGCCTGTTGAGAGACGAACTAGCCGCGCATCTGAGAGCCTATACAACTGGGATAGGCCTAGTTTGATTTAGACAGGTGAAAAGCAGCTTAGAACAGTGGATGCGCTTGCCGACACGAAACCTAAGAAAACGCTTTAGCCTTTTTGGGGTATGCAGATTCTCCGAAATAGAATGATCCCGACATGTTGTACCTATAGCAATCACCATTCTCAGATCTCCTTATCTCTGCGTATTCCCCAAGACACGCATCCCTGTTATGTGCGATAAGTATAGTTGAATCTTTTGAATATGCTGTCCCTGGTAAATTGCTAATTATCGCCCGAATACGGACACTTAACGTGTTGGCCTCTAATTCGTAATTTTCTCTTAAAAAAGGCGCGATACGCAATCTTGCTGATTACGCATGTTACAGGTGAATTTCCCTGCGCTGGGTTTATCACACTTAATGAATACCTGTCAGCATTCGGTCACCCGAATATTATCTACCAGTAAAGGCACCAGTAACATCTGATCCCTGCAGTGATTTCTTATGCAACACATTGAAATGAACACCTGTCAGCAGCCAGTCGCTTGAATTTCTCCCAGCAGGAAAGACATCGGTAACGCTCTATAATAGAAGAGAAATTTATTGTGACAAATTGAACTGATGACTGGACTTAGCCGTCATTTTAGACAATGCGAAATTATTTTAGACGGGAACTGTTTCGAAAAAACTGTTTAACTTATTGAAAGTATTGGTCGGGGCGAGAGGATTTGAACCTCCGACCACCTGCACCCCATACTGGTTTGCAAACAGCATCTATCTTTTTGTTTTATATAGTCTTTACGCCCCTACACCACGTCTAAAATAACTGCGATTTTGGGCCAATAAGCCGTTGTTTCTGTTAGTTTCAGGCAATCATTTTAGACGGCCGCAGGAACACCTCAAGGTTTCATTTTTGAAGGCTCATCATGAACCGGTGTCCGAATTAAACCGGACTATGCATCAAGAGTAGGAGCTCTCCGTGCACAGGGGAATCAAGAGTCATGAATTGACAGCAAGACGATCTGTATTACAATGTATTACATCTATTTTGCCCGGAGATCATTATGGGTACCCTGACCATCCGCCTTGACGATGAACTCGAGAAAGGCCTGGATCAACTCGCCAAAAGCCAACACCGCACGAAAAGTGATCTGGCAAGAGAAATGCTGCGCAAGCGTATTGCTGTTGAACGATTCCGTCAGTTGCGGCGCAAAGCGTTGCCGCTGGCCGAGGCTGCCGGATATGTAAGTGACGAAGATGTCTTTCGCGACATCTCGTGAAGATATTCCTGGATACCAACGTCCTTGCCAGCGCCCTGACCACACGCGGACTCTGCGCAGAACTCTTCGAGTTAGTGTTACAGTCTCACGAACTACTGATTTCTGATCCAGTACTCAAGGAACTCGAACGCATTCTTCCTACTAAACTTGGCCAGTCGGAATCGATCACAGAGGGATTTATAAGATTACTTCGTACAGAAGGATTTCCAGTCACAACTGATCACCCTCCCCCTTCGCTCCCTGATCCTGACGATGAAGCCATTGTTGCATCTGCACTCGCAGGAGGCGCAAAGGTGTTCGTGACTGGTGACAAAGCGCTTCTGAAATTAAAAACAATTGAACGGTTGCCGATTATTTCGCCTCGACAGTTGTGGGAGAAGTTGTCCGCCGGTGAATAAATCCATTTTACGAATTCGAGACCCACAGCCCCAAGGCTAGTCCAGCTAGCGGGGAGAGATCTGAGACGGTTATCAGCGTCGTGATAGTAGACGCGATCCTCTCCCGTAGGGTGCAAGAAATGGAACGAGCACCTTCAAGCCGCTTCACGATAGTAGAAGTTGAGCAAACCGCCAAGCCGTTCGCGGCAATGAATCGGATCATTGGTTGAGCCGACCTCGGCAAGTGGCTCTAATAACCGATTCCCCACACCCTGATGGTTTCTTTCAGCATGATAATGTATGACATAGGATCTGAGTGCCCGACGAAGCGATGCCTCGCCGAATAGAATCATACCATCCAAACATTCCTCTTTTATAGAACGCACAAACCGTTCTGCGAATGCATTGCAATTCGGCGCCCGAACCGGACAGCGAACTGGCTTCACGCCCTCTCGATCCAGAGAGTCTCTGAACGCCTTCGTGTATTTTGTATCGCGATCCATGATCAGGTACCGACTGTTTAAAAGAAAACCGTCACTCACGTCTGTCAGGTTGCGGGCCACTTGCTTCATGTAGGCGCCGTTGGGCGCCGTGGTGATCCCGGCGATGTGCACGGAACGCGTCTTGAGTCGCATGACGAACAAGACGTAATAAGTCATTAAACCGCGGGGCGTCCACACCTCAACCGTAAAGAAATCCGTAGCCGCCATCACGTCCCAGTGCGCTCTCAGGAACGTCTTCCATGAAGCTCGCTTCTGCCGCTCCGGCGCGGGCTCTATGCCATGCCTTTTCAGGATATTCTTGACCGTGTTCGGTGCAACGATGTGACCAAGATTGGCGAGAGCACCTTGGATTCGATCGTAACCCCAGGAAGTATTCTCCCTCGCCATGCGAACTACCAAATCGGTGATCTCTTGTGCGACACGCGGTCGACCCGGTCCTTGCCTGGCATAGGTCCATTTCTGCGCGATGAGCTTACGGTGCCAGGCGAGCAGCGTATCGGGTGTCACCAGCGTCTCGAGTTCGTCAAGCGCCCGGCGACCCAGCACCTTGGCCTTCACGGCCAGGCGTATCCGCTGTTCATCGGTGAACCGAAGCCGCTGTCCTTCGAGTTGCTCCTTGAGCACACGGTTCTCTTCCATGACGTAGTCGATCACTGCCTGTTGCTGGCGGTTAAGCCAGCCGGCCAGGGCGATTACAAGGAGATGCAAAGGTTGTAGCGCGTTCGGCATAGCGTGAACAGATTATCCGTAATGTTGTTCGATAACAATACCATACGGCTCGTTCGATTTTTTGCACCATACGCGGTGTGCTGGAAAAAATTGCATTCACTTGAAATTTGACCCTAATTCGGACTATATTCAGGACTAGTCGTTTTAAGGTGT
>Ga0316193_10003925_pt1 | contig 10857 bp, 10 predicted proteins | sample MerIslsedime2_MG_FD_207735 | JGI IMG/M metagenome (GOLD analysis project Ga0316193, IMG submission 207735) | Coastal sediment microbial communities from Maine, United States - Merrow Island sediment 2 | ecosystem: Environmental > Aquatic > Marine > Coastal > Sediment | place: USA: Maine... | reverse complement strand
ACCCACATGGGTGGCGCGACCCACATGGGTGGCGCGACGCAGATGGGTGGCGCGACGCAGATGGGTGGCGCGACGCAGATGGGTGGCGCGACGCAGATGGGTGGCGCGACGCAGATGGGCAGCGAGGGCGCCGCCGAGTAGTGGAGCCGGGCCGTCGAGCAGGTGGGCCCGCACCACCGCTGCGGTGTCCCGGCCGACACGATCTTCGTTGCGCTGCTGTTCCAGCACTGCAACGAACGCGTTGACGCCCATGTCGTTCGGCAACGCGAATGGTCCATTCGGAAGTCCGGTGGCGACGCTCCACGCTGTCGCCGAGCGTCTCGAGGAGTGCAGCTGTCTTCGGCGCCAGGGCGCCTCGGGGTTTCTGCACCGCAGTGAAGTTCTCGAGGCTGTCGCCCTCCTGGCGGGTCCGGATCAGGGCAAGGTGACCCGCCGGACCGCCATCACCTTGTCGGCGGATGGCAGGCCGGTGATGCTCACCGTGCGGCCCTTGCCGATGGCATGGACCCACCTTCGGGAATCCAGCGCGATTCCGACGTGCGTGATGAACGTCGGGTCATTGGTGGCAGAAGTGAAGACCAGATCACCTGCCTCGATCGACTCGGTCCGCCAGTCGACCGCACTGCCGACTCTGGCCAGCGCCCTGCTCTGGTGGGGCATCGGCATCCCGATCTCGCGGAAGCCCGCAACCACGAGACCTGAACAGTCGAACGCGTCCGGGCCGGAACTGAAGAAGCGGTAGGGCGCGCCCACTTGAGCCCTCACATAGGTCAGCAGCGTCTGGAGCGATCCGCTCTGCGAGGTGGGCGCTGACGGTGCAGCGGTGCTGGAAGTCGGCGTCGACCGACGCGACGTGGAGCCGCCGGTGCGCGTGACGGGGAGGGGTCGTGTTGCGGGCGGGAGACGCAGGCTCTGGCCGGGGTGGATCACACCCGTCACCGAGATGCCGTTGGCCCTGACCAATGCGCCGAGCGTGACACCATTGCGCCAGGCGATGCCGGCGAGTGCGTCGCCGGCCTGGACGACGTAGGGGGAGCCCGAAGTCGATTGCTCCGCAGGAGCGGAACTCCGCGACCGAGCCGGCGACGGGGAGCTGGTCGGCGCGGTCGCGCCCGCCGGGATGATGAGTGTGTCGCCCGGGTGGATCACGCTCGTCAGGAGCATCGAATTGGCCTTGAGCAGCGCTGACAAACGCACACCGAAGCGATGGGCGATCCCGACCAGGCTGTCGCCAGCCCGAACCGTGAACGTGGTGGTGGTGGTCGTCGTGGCGGTCGAGCCCGAATCCGGCGCGGCCTGGGCGGCGTCTCCAAAGACTGGAAGTGCGAGCGTGAGGGCCACGGTGGTGGCCATGACGATGCGTCTGGTTCGAGTCATGTCAGGTCCATCGGCCGTTTCTCGGCTGACCTTGACAAATTCTTGACGAGATGTTGACGAATTCCTGAATCCGACCACGATCCAGCAGTTGCCGTCGGAGATCGGTGACTCGAGATGATCAGCCGCCCGGCGCGAACGCCGGAGGGTTGGTGCCGTCCAGAATCGATCGGAACCGCCCCTCGAGCAGTCTGACCATCGCGGGGTCGGTGAAGATCCAGAAGCTGCCCGACACGATCGAATCGTGGACGAGATCGCCGACGCGGGCAGGTTCCATCCCCGAACGCAACTGATCGACCACGAACGCGTGTCGGAACTCCTCCTCGGGCGTCGGTTCGATCGCCCGGTCGGGAGCAGCCCACTCCGGCCGGTTCCGCACCGATTCACCGATCGCTGTGTTGACCCAGCCCGGGCACAGGCAGGAGACGCCGACACCGGTTCGGTTGGCATTCATCTGGTGGAACAGGCCCTCGGTGATGCCGACGACGGCCCACTTGCTCGCCGAGTACGCGGAGTGGCCAGGGAGATGGCCGGCCATCGACGCGGTGTTGACGATGTGGCCGCCTCCCCGCTCGACCATGTGGGGCAGGAACGCTCGGTGACCGTGGATGACACCCCAGAGGTTCACGTCGAGAACCCAACGCCAGTCCGGTTCGAGGAGCTGCCCGCCTGAGGGTGTGCCGCCCACCCCGGCGTTGTTGCAGAGCACATGGACGTCACCGAATCTGTCGATCGCCGCGTCGCGGAGGTGATCGATCGAGGCGCCGTCGGAGACGTCGGTCAGCACTCCGAGAGCGCTCGCGCCCGAGTCGGTGATCGACGAGACCGCCTCGTCGAGTTTGGGCGCTTCGACATCGGCGAGCACCACGTTCATGCCCGCTGCTGCGAATCGTCGAGCCATGGCGAGGCCGATGCCGGATGCAGCGCCGGTGATGACGGCGGTCCTGTCGATCAAGTTGTCCATCGCCGGATGGTAGGGGTCGGAGCCGGCCGGCGCGTCAGTGCATCTCGGCGTCGACGGTCAGCCACTCGGCGTCGGTCCAGTGGCTGCGCAGCTCGGCTGTCACGAAGTCGGCGGTCCATCGGACCATGTCGATCCAGGGAAGGTCGGCCGACGCGATCTCGGTGAACGCCAAGCCATCGAGGAGCAACGCAGCGTCGTCGATCCCGAGCGTCACGTCACGTGTCTCGTCGTCGGTGCAGGTCGCACCTTGAACGACTCCCAGCCGAGCCTCGAGCCGCATCAGGCGCCCGACGTCCCATCGCGCGACGTCCCCTGACATCGCCTGGTCGGTCATGATCCCGAGGATCTGACCGAGTGCCATTCTTGCTTCCGGTTCCACTCCGAACTCGCGTGGCAGCAGCACGCGATTCAGCATCGCACGGGTGTGCTGGATCGGCTGCGTCGAGCGGCAGGTCAGCCGTCGCGATGCGGCTAGGTACTCTTCTTCGCTGCCTTCTCGAGGCGCTTCGCTGCCTTGCCGATCGGTTCGATCTGACGGTTGTCGAGGTCGCCGATTTCTGCGCCGTTCTCGAACAGGACTCGATAGCGCTGCCAGTTGAAGCCGTTGGCGAGGATGACCTTGCCCTCGGTCCCGACCGGCACGCCGTGGATCTCGGCAATCGTGCGGACCTTGTCGTTCATGCGCAAGTCGAGTTGGTCGGGGTGCGGTGTAGCGAGCGCGTGCGGCTTCCAGAACTCCATCGCATCCATTGTGCCTGGTCGACCGTCCGACGCGCGACTTCGGTCCCGTCGGAGGTCGGGTCCGGAGAGAAGCGGGCGGACCGGAGCGAGGGTGCCGCCGGTACACTCGCCTGCCTGTGAAGAGTTCGGTGGAGACCCTCGAGGGCAACAAAGTCAAGCTGTACGTCGAAGTCGACGAGGCAGAGTTCGAACACGACATCGATCGGGCGTTCAAGCTCATCGCGAAGGAGGTCAACCTTCCCGGATTCCGGGCGGGCAAGGCTCCCCGCAAGGTGCTCGAAGCTCGAGTCGGCGTCGGTGCAGCACGCGAGCAGGCGCTGCGAGACGCCGTCCCGCAGTACCTCGCCAAGGCGGTTCGCGAGCACGAGATCGATCTGATCGCCACCCCGGAGGTCGAGATCACCGATGGCGCCGAGGGCGGACCCGTCGAGTTCGATGCGACCTGCGAGATCCGGCCGACCATCACCGTGCCGGGTTACGGCGCGCTCGAGGTCGAGATTCCGTCGATCGAGGTCAACGACGACGACATCGCTGCCGCCCGCGAGGCTGAGTTGCAGCGCGGCGGTGCCCTCGAGGACGTCGACCGCCCGATCGAGACCGGTGACTTCGTCACGCTCGATCTGGCAACGACTCGCGAGGGCGAGGAGCTCACGGGCCTCAACACCGAAGACTGGTCCTATGAGGTCGGGCAGGGTTGGGTCACCGATGACTTCGACGAACACCTCGTCGGTGCGAGCGCCGGTGACGTGCTCGAGTTCGTTTCGACGCCGAAGGGCCTCGATGAGCCCGCCGACTTCACCGTCAAGGTCAGCGCAGTGCAGACGCGTGTGGCACCCGAGCTCACCGACGACTGGGTGTCGGACAACCTCGGTGAGTTCGACACCGTCGACGAGTGGGACGCCAGCCTGCGTGAGTCGCTCGGCGAGACCAAACTGAACGAGGCACGCCAGGCCCTGGTGCGCTCGGTCAACGAAGCCCTCGCGGGCCTCGTCGAGCTCGAGGCCCCCGAGGCGATGGTCGACGCCGATCTCAACCAGCGGGTGCAGGGCACCGTGCAGCAGTTCCAGTCGCAAGGCATCGACCTCGGCCAGTGGCTCGCCGCGACCGGTCAGGAACCCGATGAGTTCGTCGAGTCGATGCGGGGAGCATCGGTCGAAGCCGTCAAGGTCGATCTCGCACTCCGGGCCGTCGCCGATGCCGAGTCGCTCGAGGTCGAGCCCTACGACTTCGAGGCCGAGTACGCCCGCATGGCGATGCAGTACGGCCAGAAGGCCAAGGACATCCGCAAGGCGTATGAGCAGAACGATGCGGTGCCCGAGCTCGCCGCCCAGATCCGCAAGTCGAAGGCCTTCGACTGGTTGATCCACAACGTCGAGTTCGTCGATCCGGCCGGCGCAACGGTCGATCGCGACACCCTGCTCGGTCACAGCCATGACGACGACGGCAGCCACGAACCCGACCCCGCTGCCGCTGCCAACGCCGTGATCGCTGCGACTGACGCGGCGCTCACCGAACCGGTGTCCACGACCGATTCCGAAGACGACCCCGAGCCAGACCAATCTGCCGACGACATGATCGGCGAGAAGGAGACGACGTCATGAATCTCGATGCGGTGAACTATCTCGTTCCGAACGTCGTCGAACAGACCAGTCGGGGCGAGCGCGCCTACGACCTCTACAGCCGCCTGCTCAAGGACAACATCATCTTCCTGCAGACGCCGGTCGATGACCAGATTGCCAGCCTGCTGTGCGCTCAGCTGATCCATCTCGAGTCGGAGAATCCCGACAAGGACATCAACATCTACATCAACAGCCCAGGCGGCGACATCACGGCGTTGTTCGCCATCTACGACACGATGCAGTTCATCAAGAACGACATCGCCACGATCTGTCTCGGTCAGGCCGCGTCCGCCGCTGCGGTACTGCTCGCTGCCGGCACCAAGGGAAAGCGCCTCGCGCTCCCGCACAGCCGTGTGCTGCTGCACCAGCCGAGCGGCCAGGTCGGTTACGGCCAGGTCACCGACCTCGAGCTCGCTGCTGCCGAGATCATGCGCATGCGCGAGTTGATCGACCAGATTCTCGCCGAGCACACGGGCCAGCCGATCGAACGAATCCACGCCGACACCGACCGTGACTTCGTCATGGAAGCAGACGAGGCGATGGAATATGGCATCATCGACAGGGTGATCTCCTCTCGCGAGGCGGTGGACCGCACCGGTCCGATCCGCTGATCGGGTGGTGATCGGCCCGATTCGTCGGGTGGGTCCACGACACGACGTGGTGGATGCACCAGACTGTCGGGCTCCAAACCGGACGAGAGAGCGCAGGAACGAGGGAAACCGAGAGTGGCGAAATTCGGCGACACCGGCGAACTGTTGAAGTGCTCGTTCTGTGGGAAGTCACAGAAGCAGGTCAAGAAGCTCATCGCCGGCCCGGGCGTGTACATCTGCGACGAGTGCATCGACCTCTGCAACGAGATCATCGAAGAGGAGCTCACCGAAACCGCTGAGCTGAGCTTCGACGACCTGCCCAACCCGCGTGAGGTGCGAGCGTTCCTCGACGACTACGTGGTCGGCCAGGACTCGGCCAAGAAGATCCTGTCGGTCGCGGTGTACAACCACTACCGGCGGATCCAGCACCAGAATCAGGCGACCACGGTCGGCCGTCGTGACGAGGTGGAACTGGCGAAATCGAACATCTTGCTCCTCGGCCCGACCGGGTGCGGCAAGACGCACCTCGCGCAGACCCTCGCCCGCCAACTCAACGTGCCGTTCGCCGTCGCCGATGCCACGGCACTCACCGAGGCGGGGTACGTCGGCGAAGACGTCGAGAACATCCTGCTCAAGCTGATCCAGGCCGCCGACTTCGACGTCAAGCGGGCCGAGACCGGCATCGTCTACATCGACGAGATCGACAAGGTCGCTCGCAAGAGCGAGAACCCGTCGATCACACGCGACGTGTCCGGCGAAGGTGTCCAGCAGGCACTCTTGAAGATCCTCGAGGGGACCCAGGCCTCGGTGCCGCCTCAGGGGGGGCGGAAGCATCCGCACCAGGAGTTCATCCAGATCGACACGACCAACGTGCTGTTCATCCTCGGTGGTGCGTTCGCCGGTCTGGAGCAGATCATCGAGTCGCGGATCGGGCACAAGGGAGTCGGCTTCCATGGCACCGTGCGCTCACAGGTCGATCGCGATCCCGGGGATCTCTTCGCGCAGGTGCTCCCCGAGGATCTCGTCAAGTTCGGCATGATCCCCGAGTTCATCGGACGGCTCCCGATGATCGGTGCCGTCGGCAGCCTCGATCGCGAGGCGCTCGTGAAGATCCTGATCGAGCCGAAGAACAGCCTGGTCAAGCAGTACGAGAAGGTGTTCAGTTTCGAAGATGTCGAGCTCGAGTTCACCCCCGACGGCCTGGAGGCGGTCGCCGACCAGGCGATCCTGCGAGGTACGGGAGCTCGCGGTTTGCGCGCCATCCTCGAAGAGGTGCTGTTGAACACGATGTACGACCTGCCGGGCCGAACCGACATCGGCAAGGTCGTGATCGACCTCGAGACCGTGACGGAGAAGGTCAACCCGACGTTGGTCCCGCGCTCGGCGGGACGTCAGCGCAAAGCCGCGTCCTGAACGACGCGACCAACCGGCCGTAGCCTGAGCGCTCGATGACCTACGACGACGCGCTCCGGTATCTCGACGAGCACGCCACCTACGAGAAGACGGGCAGGATCACCTCACCGTCCACCGACACGATTGCTGCGCTGTGCGAGGCGATGGGTGATCCGCAGCATGCAGCGCCCGTTATCCACGTGACCGGAACGAACGGCAAGGGCTCGACCGCTCAGATGATCTCCCGGCTGATCGTCGCGAATGGGCTCACGGTCGGCACGTATACCAGCCCGCATCTCGAACGTGTGAACGAGCGCATCAGTCGCAACCTCGAACCGATCAGCGACGAGGACTTCGCCGAGCAGATCGCAGCAATCGCTGACCTGGAGGTGATCACCGGGCGCCGGCCCGGTTACTTCGAGATCGTCACCGCTGCCGCGTTCCGGTGGTTCGCTGACGTCGCGGTCGACGTGATGGTGATCGAAGTCGGGTTGCTCGGCCGCTGGGATGCCACCAACGTCGTCGACGCTTCGGTCGCCGTGGTCACCAACATCGGCATGGACCACACCGAGTTCGCGGGTCCCACCCTCGAGCACATCGCTCGCGAGAAGGCAGGGATCATCACGCCGCGTTCCGCGACCGTGGTCGGCGAGACTCGGCCGGAGCTGGTCTCGATCTTCGCGGATGCGGGAGGGGCGACGATGCTCGTCGCCGACGCCGACTTCGAGGTCGTCGGGAATCGGTTGGCCGTCGGCGGACGGCTGCTCGACATCAGAACGCCCACGACGATCTACTCCGACGTGTACATCCCGCTCCACGGTGCATACCAGGGAAGCAACGCCGCAGTCGCGCTCGTGGCGGTCGAGACGTTCTTCGCAGCGCCGCTTCCCGAAGATGTCGTGCTCGAAGGATTCGCCGACACCGTGATGCCCGGGCGCTTCGAGGTACTCGGACGCCAGCCGTTGACGATCGTCGACGGGGCGCACAATCCACCGGGCGCCGATACCTGTGCCCAGGTCTTCTTCGAGGACTTCGACCCTGACGGCCGCCGGATTCTGGTGGTCGGCACGCTGCGCGACCCCGAGGAGATGCTGGCGGCGCTGCGCGCCGACGAGTTCGACATCGTCTTCGCTTGCACCGCACCGTCACCGCGTGGTGTCCCGGCCGCCGATGTAGCCGATGCAGCGAGGCGCCTCGGCTGCGACGACGTCTACGTCTTCGACACCGTCGAGGCGGCCTGCCAGCGAGCGATGGAGTACGCCGACGGCGACGACGCAGTGCTGGTGACCGGCAGCCTCTACACCGCCGGTGCCGCCCGACCGGTCCTCCAGCGCTCCGCCAACTGACCCGCACCGCCGCCGTCGATCGACGCGACCGCCCAACCCCTCGAGAAACGCCTGGATGTGCGCGCTCAGCGCGACGAACCGGGAATGTTCGGGGGAGTGGTGTCGAGAGGCGGATAGGTTCGGGCGCCATGTCCGATCGCACACTCGTCCTGTTGAAGCCCGATGCCGTGGAGCGCAAGCTCGTCGGCGAGATCGTCTCGCGATTTGAGGCAAAGAACCTCGATGTCGTCGCGATGGAGCTGCGCTCGCTCGACACCGACACGCTCGCTCGCCACTACGAAGAGCACGTCGGCAAGGGCTTCTACGACGAACTCGTCGCCTTCATGAGCCGTGGCCCCGCCGTCGCCATGGTGATCGAGGGCCCCGAGGACACCTGGGAGGTCGTTCGCGCGATGATGGGGGCAACCAATCCCCGCACGGCGGCTCCGGGCACCATCCGCGGCGACCTGGGCATCTTGTTCACCGAGAACCTGGTGCACGGCAGCGATTCGCTGGCGTCCGCCGAGCGCGAGATCGGGATTTTCTTCCCCAATCTGTAACATTCGAGGATTCCGGTTGCTGGCACGGTTGGAGTGCCGAATCGGTTGACACTCGACAGCTCGCGAAAGGTGGCCATCCCATGGCCCGCAACAACCCGCTCAGCCTTGGGCGTGACCTCGCCATCGACCTCGGAACCGCGAATACTCTGATCTACGTCCGTGGCCACGGCGTGGTGCTCGATGAGCCCTCCGTCGTCGCGATCAACGCCAACGACGGCCGGCCCGTCGCAGTTGGCATGGAAGCCAAACGGATGATGGGACGCACCCCGAACCACATCAAGGCGATCCGCCCGCTCAAGGACGGCGTGATCGCCGACTTCGAGGTCTGCGAGAAGATGTTGCGCTACTTCATCCAGAAGGTGCACGGCTCGAAGTGGAGCAAGCCGCGCATGGTCATCTGTGTCCCGTCGGGCATCACCGGGGTGGAGCAGCGCGCCGTGCAGGACGCCGCTGAATACGCCGGGGCCCGCAAGCCGGTGCACATCATCGAAGAACCGATGGCCGCAGCGATCGGCGCCGACATGCCCGTCCACGAACCCTCGGGCAACATGATCGTCGACATCGGCGGCGGCACGACCGAAGTCGCCGTCATCTCACTCGGCGGCATCGTCACGGCCCAGTCGATCCGTGTCGCCGGTGACGAACTCGACGACGCCGTGCTGCAGTACGTCAAGAAGGAGTTCTCGCTCGCCATCGGTGATCGCACCGCGGAGGAGATCAAGATCCAGATGGGTTCGGCCTGGCCGATGGAGGAAGAACTCACTGCCGACATCCGGGGACGCGACCTGATCTCGGGCCTGCCGCGCACGATCCAGGTCACCACCGAGCAGGTGCGTGAAGCACTTGCCGAGCCAATCTCTGCCATCGTTGACGCCGTGAAGACGACCCTCGACAAGACGCCGCCGGAGTTGGCGGCCGACATCATGGAAGATGGCATCACGATCACGGGCGGCGGCGCGCTGCTCGGCGGGCTCGACCAGCGGTTGACCCACGAAACCGGCATGCCGATTCGGATTGCCGACGAACCGCTGTACAGCGTCGTCATCGGGTCCGGCCGAGCCCTCGAGAACATCGACGCCATGCGCGGCTTGATGTCGCTCGGTGGCGAGGACTGACCCGCCGCGGATTCGCGCCGAAGATCATGGCCACCTACTCCGTCGGGCGAAAGCGCATCATGCTCGCGCTGCTGCTGACGTCGGCGTTGCTCCTGACGCTCGACTTGCGCGGCAACCCGGCGATCAACGCGGCGCGCGAAGGGTTCGGCGTTGTTCTCGACCCCGTCGAGTCCGCCACCGGCGTGGTGACCAATCCACTCGAGCGGATGTGGCACGGAATCACCAACTACGACGATCTCGAACGCGACAACCTCGCGCTGCAGGAACAGGTCGACCGCCTGATCGGCACTCAGGCCGCGGCCGAAGCCGCGGTGATCGAGGGGAAGGAACTGCAGGCGCTGTACAGCTTGCCGTCGCTGTCGGGGATCGAGACCGAGGTTGCACGGGTGGTCGGCTATGCGGCGAACAACCTCGATCAGGTGATCGAGATCAACAAGGGCAGCAGCAGCGGCATCGCCGTCGGCATGCCCGTCGTGAACCAGGCGGGCCTTGTCGGCAAGGTCACCCAGGTGTCGGCGACCTCCGCCCGGGTGATGCTCGTCAGCGACGCGCGTTACACCGTCGCGGTCAAAGTGACGTCGTCGGATCAGGCCGCACTCGACACACCGACCAACACCTCGCCGTCCGGGCTCGACCCCGACGGGGTGGTGGCGGCGGCAACGACGACCACTGCGCAGTCGACCACCTTGCCACCGGCGGTCGTCCCAGGCCTCACCTTGCCGAACGGGCTCCCGGTGCCCGATACGACGCTGCCGGGTTCGGGTGCGGATCTCAGCGAGTTGATCGACCCTGAGACCGGTCGCCTGCTCACCGAGGAAGAAGTCCGTGACCTCGCAGCAGCGCTCGCTGAGGAACCCGCCGATTCGGTCGCCGACGCGATCACCGAGGAGATCGAGACCCCATCGGCATCGGCCGCGACGGAATCCTCGACGACCACCACGACGATCCCGGTGATCGAGAAGGAGTACGGAGCGCTCGAGGGGCGCGGACGCCTCCGGCTCCCGCAAATCAAGTTCCTGCAGGACAATCCGTCGCTGGCCGAACTCCAGGTGGGCGACCTGGTGGAGACCGCCGGCGGGTCGACGAGCAACGCGCCCACCGGAATCCCGGTGGGGCGCGTGGCGAACCGGGCCGACCGTGCCGGTTCGGGAGGACCGCTGCTCGATGTCGAGCTGAA
>Ga0316193_10003922_pt1 | contig 10859 bp, 10 predicted proteins | sample MerIslsedime2_MG_FD_207735 | JGI IMG/M metagenome (GOLD analysis project Ga0316193, IMG submission 207735) | Coastal sediment microbial communities from Maine, United States - Merrow Island sediment 2 | ecosystem: Environmental > Aquatic > Marine > Coastal > Sediment | place: USA: Maine... | reverse complement strand
GCCCCACCAAGGTCTCGTTTCCATTGAAGCAACGTTAGTAATCAGAGACAGCAGGAAACGTTCCATCAATGATATCAGCCAGATAAGCATTCAATCGGATGTTGCGACCAATCGCCTGCCTGGCTTGGACGGCTTTGCGGGGGTCAGAAAAAAGACCGAATACGGTCGGCCCGCTCCCCGACATCAGAGCCCCCAATGCGCCATGCGCAAGAAGTTGCTTTTTTAAAGACGCGATCAGCGGGTATTTAGATATCGCCACGCTTTCAAGGTCGTTGCATAAATGCAGCGCTGCATCAAAGCCGCTTTCCTTTAAAAAGGGTTTTGTAATTATTTTTTTGCATTTTGTCAATCTTAAATTCAGATTTCGGTAAACTTCTGCAGTGTGCACCTCAACCCCCGGATTAACAAGCAAAATATGATAGGGTAAGATACCCTGATATGCTTCCAGCTTTTCACCTATCCCAGAGGCAAAGGCCGGTTTTTGGAAGAGAAAGAAGGGAACGTCGGCACCCAGTCGAAGCCCCAGGGACATCAGTTCCTCCCGGGAGAAGGGCAACCCATAGTGTCGATTGAGTCCGATAAGGACGCTGGCGGCATTGCTGCTGCCGCCCCCAAGACCGGCGGCAACCGGTATGGACTTTTCAATCCGAATGTTTACGCCATCGGTGGTCTTCAGTGTTTTGAAAAACAGGGTCGCAGCTTTGTGGGCAATATTGGTTTCATCAAGCGGTATCTGCAGGTTCGAGGATTCAATCTCTATCTTTTTACCGCCAAATCGAAGAAAAATAATATCAAAAAGATCCAGGCAACACATCAACGAAAATAATTCGTGGAAGCCATCCGGTCGTTTTCCGGTGACCTGCAAAAACAGGTTGATTTTAGCGGGGGACAAAATTTTCATTCAAGCCATCTGCCAGGGGTGGGTGGTAATGGGCCCAATCGCACCCCGGGAAACGGTCAATCATCCTTTTTCTTTGACATAAATTATCTTCAAATCATACAGGATGCTTTTCAATAAATTCTCTTCGTCTTTGGATAGATTACCGGCAGTTTTTTCCTCGAGCACCTTTAGAATATCGATCGTCTGTTTGGCCATCGACAGATTTTTGTCTGTTTTACCGGTGGTGGGATCCTCGATGGCGCCGAGATGCATCAGTGCCGAAGCATTTAAGGAAACAACGAAAGTTGCAAAATTAATCTCAGGCAGCGGTGGGTGCTGTTTAGATTCATCGGTTGAAGAGGTGGCCTGTTCTTTTTCCTTGGGAGCAGCAGGGGTTTCATCCTCTGCAGACTCAGCGTTCTGGCCATCCTGGGAAAAAATTCGGCGATCTTTTACCTCAAAATCCTTTTTGTCCTCTGACATAAGTGCCTCCTATTAAATGAAAAACGTCGAATGACGAACTAAGGAATTTTTCAATTATAAAGAGACGAAGCGCAGCGACGCCGCCTTCATCATTCCTAAGTCATTCGTCATTCTATAAAGTTGCGCTAATAAAATATTAAGTTACCTAGGTTTGTCAAGAAAAACAAATCCTGAGGATGGGTTTTCAAGATGACAAGACGCGCCATTGGTGGTATCCTGTGCGTGAAAATGAACGGACACTGCTGGAATTCAAAAACTTAAACACAAAATATATTCGAAGGCTACTGGTGTGTCAAGGTAGTAAAATTGGTACCAATTTATGATCAGGGCAGAAAATCTGACGAAAAGCTTCGGTGAACGGCTCCTTTTTGATGAGATCAGTTTTTCTCTCTCCTCAAAGCAACGTGTCGGCCTGGTCGGACAAAACGGACACGGCAAAACCACCCTTTTTCAAATAATCAACGGTGATGAGCAACCGGATTCCGGCTCGGTTGTCATACCTAAAAATTACCGCATCGTATACGTAAAGCAGCAGCTTGAGTTTACCGCCGATACGGCCCTGGAGGAGGGGCTGCGCGCCCTGCCGCCCCAGGAACAGGACCACTCCTGGAAGGTGGAGAAGATCCTTGTCGGATTGGGATTTTCAGAGGAGGACTTTCACCGGCATCCCTCGCAATTTTCAGGCGGCCTCCAGGTGCGCTTAAATCTTGTCAAAGCCCTGGTCTCGGAGCCTGACCTGCTGCTCCTGGATGAACCGACCAATTTTCTGGATATTACCTCCATTCGCTGGATCGAGCAATTTTTAAACACCTGGCCCCACGAATTGCTCCTAATCACCCATGATAGAAGCTTTATGGATAAAGTCGTCACCCATACAATGGGAATTCACCGGCGCAAGATGCGCAAAATATCAGGTAATACGGCCAGATATTACAATCAAATTGCCCAGGACGAAGAGGTCTATGAAAAAACCAGGATCAATGATGAACGACGCCGCAAGGAGGTTCAGCAGTTCATCTCCCGTTTTCGAGCCAAGGCAAGACTCGCTAACCTGGTACAGTCTCGCATCAAGACCCTCAAAAAAATGGAAAAAAAAGAAAAGCTCGACCAGATGAAATTGCTTGATTTTTCTTTTCGATCCAGTCCTTTTCCCGGAAAACGCACCCTGACGGCGCGTAATCTGGATTTCGCTTACGAGCGCGGTAAAAATTTGATCCAAGACTTTAACATCACCATCGAAGCCGGGGAAAGGGTCTGTGTGGTGGGCAAAAATGGAAAGGGCAAAACAACCCTGCTCAAACTTTTGGCCGGGGTGCTTGCGCCCCAGGCCGGAGAAACCATTTACCATCCTTCGATAGACAAAGGATTTTTTGAACAAACCAATGTCAACAGTCTGGTGGATGCCCGTACCGTTGAAGAGGAAATCCTCTATTCACACGCGGATATGGATCGACAGCGTGCCCGTAATATTTGTGGCGCCATGATGTTTTCGGGTGATGATGCCTTAAAGAAAATCAGTGTGCTTTCAGGCGGTGAAAAAAGCCGGGTGATGCTGGGCAAACTTTTGGCAACACCGATGAATCTGCTGCTCCTTGATGAACCGACCAATCATCTCGATATGGAATCCTGTGACGCATTGTTGACTGCCATCGACTTTTTTGAGGGCACGGTAATCATGGTGACCCACAATGAGATGTTTTTGCATAGCCTGGCAGAAAGGCTGATTGTATTTCAAAATGATCATATCGAGGTATTCGACGGAAGTTACCGGGAATTCCTCGAAAAAGACGGCTGGCATGATAAGGGCTCGCTCGCCAGGCGTTCCGGGTCCAAAACGCCCCAGCGGGAGACCACCGGCAGGCTGGCCAAAAAAGAAATGCGGCGCCAAAAATCTGATATCATCGCCCACCGATCAAAAATAACCGCCCCTCTCGAAAAGCGTATTGCCAGGCTGGAAAACGACATCGAAAGCCACGAGGTTGAGTTGGACCGTCACAACCAGGCCATGCAACTGGCGACACAGAAACAGGATGTACAGCGGATAACCGAGCTTTCCCGTGCCATCCATGCCAATCAATCGGCCATAGACAAATATTTTGATGAACTGGAAAAAATCACCCATGAGCTTGACAGCCACAACGCTGATTTCGAAAAGCAGTTGCAAGTGCTCGACAACGAACAGATGACAGAGGTCGGAGGTTCTTGAATGCGGAATTCGGAATGGGGAATGCGGAATGGGGAAGGCCGAAAACGCTGAAAGGCATTGGGAGTCAGGCTTAAGATACAGTGTTAAAGTGCATGGTGCCAGCCCTTTTTACGTTATGGGGCGACTACGTCACATCAGGTGGGGCTCAAGATCAAGGGTATAAAAATCAGACATAAAACCTTTTAAAATTCCACATTCCCCGACCCAGACCTGCTTTATTGGGGTCGTTTATAGAGGCTGCAACTCCACAGGTATTCCACTTTGATGCTATTAATCAAAGCTGTCGCGCCAGGGCGGGTTGCATTCCACATTCCGAATTCAAAAGACCCGCAACGCACTAACCCGGGCCTTATAACGAGGATTTTGTAGACGGACTGAAGGGGATTTCGAGGTGATAAACGCCGCTTTCCAGGCGCGCTTTTACCGGCAGCGGTCCTTTCTTAAACACCTTCATCATCCCGATGTTGGAAAAGAGCACGTCAGCCACAAAACCCCTGATGCCCCGCTCTTTGGCCAGACCAACCAACATTTCGTACATCATGGTGGCGATTCCAAACTTCTGGTGCTTCTCGTCCACCACGAAAACCACCTCCGCCAGGGGGCTGCCTGGGATCTTGATATAACGGGCCTCGGCAACAATGCGGCCTTTACCTTCTTCTCCGATCAGCCCGACGATAGCCATCACCTGATTCCAGTCGACATTGACATATTCCTGCATTTTTGCATGGGGCATACTGCTAACGGAGTGAAAATATCGAGAGTAGACCGCTTCATCTGAAAAGCGGTAAAATAGATTCCGCATACCTTCTTCATCGGAAGGCCTGATGGCTCTTAACCTAATTTCTAAACCACCTCTGGTTTCAAATCCGTCAGCTATGTCCGCCGGATAGAGACGAGCACTCTCTTCTAGGAAGATCTGGTCACCGTATAGAATTTTTTTGTCCTTGGCCTTGCGCACCAGACCGGCCCGGTCATCAGGATGGGCAATATCAATCAGGGCCTGGGCCCGCTCTCTGACAGTGCGCCCTTCCAGATAAGCAACGCCGTATTCAGTGACCACCGCGCCCACCGATTCAAAGCCACCGAACTGATTGGGATGAGCCGCGATGGATAGCAAAATATTCGGGCGTCCGGCCCGGTCCCGACTGGTCAGCGCAAAGATGGATCGCCCGCCTTCTGATAGTTCCGCACCAGTTATGAAGTCCATGACCTCGGCCGGTCCTGCCGCCACGATTCCTTTGCCGGTGTGAAGTCCGATCCGGCCGTACAAATCCACTTTTCTGGCTGAAACGATGGTGACAAAATTTGGATTACGGCCAATCACCACTGGATTGAAAACTTTATCAATTCGCTGGAACTCGACTAGGGGATTGTTGTCCAGCCATCTCATCAGCTTCCAGGTACCGAAGGCATAGGAGGTCAGTGCTTTTCCTCGATAGGTCTCCTTGCGTCGATTGGAGGCCGCTCCGCATTTCATCAAATCCATCAGCGGATCCGTAAAAAAGGGGGAGTGTATGCCCAGGTGGCGTTTATGGGCCAGACTCTTGGCCAGCGCTTCATAGAGAGGACCGATGGAAAATGCCAGACAGCTTTCATCTTCAATTAAGGAGGCCACGTGTTGCGCCACCTGATCCCAAACGTCATCGGTTGCCCAGCGCTCGAAATATATCAGGGGATCCTTGGAGCGAACCAGAAAATCAAATTCAGAGACATGAACAATAGTGTCCCCAAAGGTTCGGGGAATTTGGGTGTTGATCTCTCCCACGCAAATGGCGGCATGTTCGAGGGCTTCATGGGCCACGTCAACAGCAATCCCCAGGCTGCAAAGACCGTCCGCGTTGGGCGGTGTAATCTGAACAATGGCGACATCAACCGGCCTGAGGCGGGATGCGATCAGTTGGGGAATCTTTACGAACCGGCTGGGTATTAAATCCACCCGGCCCTCTTCAATGGCGTCGCTGGCAACCCAGCCGGAAAAGAAGGTTTTCAATCGGAAATTCTTGGACTGCAACGAGTGCAGTGAAACAGCATCTCCGAAGCTGACCAGTTGGATCAGTTCCAGATCTTCCAGATTCTTGGTATCCGATGTCATCAGATGCCGGACCATGGTCCGCGGTTCCGCCACGGCGGTCCCCAGGAAAATGCTCATCCCGGGCTTTATCTTTCCAATCACCGTTTCCGGAGAAACGACTGCGGATTCCCAGTTGCCGGAAGATATATTGTCCATTGGCCCCTCGCTGGCAAATACTGCTGACCCTAAGCGTAAGCACTTATTCGCCGCAATCAAGGCAAGTTGGTTCGTTTCGCTCATCATTCCATGTGGTCCACGGGACGGGACAGACGCAAAAATTATAATTCCAGCAATTTATAGAAAAACCGGGATATTTGACTAACTCTCAGTTTTTCTGCAAAATACCCGCCAGATACCAAAGGCAATGATGGCGCTGATAGCGCCTTGCAGCAAATTGAGAATAATTTCGCGGCTGAATGTTTGTTTTCCTGGTTCACTATGTTATATAACCTGTAATTCGTTTTTCGGCAGGGTGCACGGTTTATGGCAATTTATAATTTAGACGGCTTATTAGACCAATACAATGGTGAATTTCTGATTCTGGAGTTTAATCATCTCTTTATTTCGTCGTCCATCCGCGAGGAAGTCTGGCTGCTTCAGCGCAAAAATGATTCACCCTTGATAGATAAAATCATGCAGGCCGCCAGAGAATTTGACATCCATGAAGTCCGCGATGACAGGGATTTCGAGACCTATTCCGGCGGACAAAAAGCCATTATAGCCTGCCTTCTGACACTGGCGCTGATTCGTGACCGGAAAATTCGCGGTCTGAAATTATTGCTAAATAATATTCTGGACTCCATCAGCGAAGAAAACCGGTCCAAATTAATACAAAAATTCAAAGAAATCTGTTCAACCTTTGATATAAAGCTGTTCACAGAAAAAAATGGCCACATGCAAGAGATTATTTAGGGAATGGAAATCCACAAGGGTAAATATCGGTTGGAAAACCGGAACCTGAACTTTGATATCGTCGATGACCTTAATTTTGATAACAGCCGCGACTGCTTTTATTTCAGGGGGGGCAACGGCTTTGGCAAGACATCCTTTCTGGAGAAAATAATCATTCCGGCCCTTAAGACTGCCAACCTTTCCTATTTATATATCGGTCAGGATATTCGGACCCAACTCTATACCTTGCGGGCCCTTCTATCCATCCGGGGATTTAAAGTGTCCGATACAGATGAGGTCGAACTTTTAAGGCTGTGGATTCATCACAGCCAATCGGCAAGGGTTCTTATACTGGATGAGTTTGACAAGTATTTCCCTGATTATGGTTTTATCTTTGACTGGAGTGATGAATTTATCCGGACCTACATCATCGTAACCCACCTGGGTATGAATCACAGTGAGGCCGTTGCGAAAAATCACCGAATCTGCAACGCGAGGTTTGAATTGATCAACATAGACGGTGGCCTAAAAAATATCATGGTGAGAAATGAATAATAGGGTCATTTTAAAACTTGGCATCATATTCATCATCATCATCTCATTTTTCTGGCTGTTTGTTTTTGGTCCTTTTTATGACAGCATCGTTATTCAGCTGGTTGTTTTTACAGTTGTCATGGGGTGGAATGTGCTGCGGTTTTCGCTCCGGGAAGCAATTTCATTGCTGAAGTTCTGCCTTCCATTTGTATTGAGTTTATTGGTTTTCGGACTTATTTTTCACTTTATGCAGCTATTCGGCAGAACGGATTGGCTGGAGGACACCCTTATAAAATGTTTCGTATTCCCAAGCTCGCTGGTATTTTTAAAAATCCTGTTGACCTATATTACCTATTTGGATATCCTTAACCTTCCGTTTTCAATGGAAAAACGGATCGGACTGATCACAATGAAATCCGCATTTCAAAAAGGTGAAAAAATATTGGGCCGATTTTCCTGGTATCTGAATACCTATTCCGACCTGCAATCCGGCAGCAGAATCAAATCCGCATTGCAAAAATATGCATGCCTTATCATCGCCCTGTATTTGTATCTTTATGAAGAAATTGAAAATTCAAATCGTTTGTTAAAAAATAAATATCTGCATCTTTACGAGGTCGCCGAGTGAAAAATATCAAAATTGCTTTTGTCGCCCTAACAGTTGTTGTTGCCCTGATCACCCTGTTTATCAGGATCCCGCTGCCCAGCAGGGGTTATTTCAATTTTGGAGATGTCGCAGTGGCGTTCTCGGGTCTGGTTCTGGGAAGCCTGGCCCGGAAGAGAAATTTCTGGTGGGGAGTAGGTGCCGGGGGTATCGGTTCGGCACTGGCAGATATTATTGGCGGATTCGGTATGTTTGCGCCCATTACCTTAATTGCCAAGGGGCTGGAAGGCGGATTCTGTGCACTGGCATCCAGCCGGCATAAATTCAGCCGTTGGGTTTTACTTCTGCTGGGCGGCGCTTCCATGGTCGCATGCTACTTTATTGCTGAAGCATTAATGCCGAATATCGGCCTTCAGGGGGCGGTATCGGAAATCATACCCAATCTGATCCAGGCCGGCGGCGGCATCGCCGGCGGCGTCCTGGCGTTTACCGCCTATAAAAAAATTGTAAGAGACTAAATTCAGGTGTCAGTCTTCTGGCCGTTAGCCGGTAACCGGAGGCCAGTTTGAAACGGGCTCATCCAATTAGACCAATCGAAAAAGCTAAAAGGAACTGCCCCCCATAATACAGAGGTAATCCAAGAAGGCGGTTGGTAAATTCCGTCTTTAAAAACCGATCCCGGGCCACAAATAGATCCGAGATATAGAAACTCACCGCACCAAATATTACCAGGAATCGTCCCGTCGAATGGAGCCTGGTATCTCCGAAGACAGTGAAGGCCCCAATAACCATAGCCGTAATAACAATGATGTAAGCAATTACAGGTACCAACATGGAGCCCAGATGAGGCCGCAGCCACAAAAACACCCGGCCGCTGACGGCCAGGCCGATAGCGCTGCCACCCCAGGTCCATGGGTTTAAATCCGCCACATAGAAAAAGCCCAGGACATAACACACATGCCCCAGCAAAAAAGACACCAGGCCGAACAGAAACATTCTTTCCTGGGGCAGGGCCAGAAAAACATCACCGCCCAGACAAAAAATTAAACCAATCAAAATAATGTAACCGTATTCCGGAAAGGGATGGGGTTGGAGCAAAGCGGTTAGAATAAAGAGACCGGAAAGGATCGTCTTGGTGGGAAGCTTGCCCCGCTGATTTCCATTTTTTTCAAAAACCAGAAGCCCCACCAGTAGAAACGAGGCTGCTATGATGATAACTGTATTCATATTTTCATTGCCGGGTAGGTCGTGGCAAAGCGCATAGTTTTGTTAAATGAGATATATCGGAATACAATCCGCCTCTTCACGCTTTGCTCTATGCGCTATGCGCCATGCGAATCAGACCAGACCCTGATCCAGCATCGCATCCACCACCTTAACAAAACCGGCGATATTGGCACCGGCCTCATAGTTGCCGGGTTGTCCATACTGCTCGGCCGCATCCACACAGGTGCGGTGAATGGTTTTCATAATGAGTTTCAGGCGGTTATCCACTTCTTCCCGGGTCCAGGATAAACGCATGCTGTTTTGGGTCATCTCCAGGCCGGAAACCGAAACCCCGCCGGCATTGGCGGCTTTGCCCGGACCGTACAGAATTTTGTGATCCTTAAAAATATCTATGCCATCAGGCATCGTGGGCATGTTCGCGCCTTCGCTGACCAGGAAAACGCCGTTATCGATCAAATTCTGGGCATCTTTGGCGTTAATTTCGTTCTGAGTGGCACTGGGAAAGGCGCAATCGGATTTGTGGTTCCAGAGTGGATTGTAATCCAGAGTCGGATCTAGGTCTGTGTGCACCGCCGAAGAAAATTTTTCGACATATTCACTGATGCGGCCTCTGCGGACATTTTTAAGGACCTTTACATATTCAAGTTTTTTGGCGTCAATGCCGCTTTCATCATAGATGTAGCCTGAAGAGTCTGACAGGCTAACGACTTTGGCGCCCAGTTCAATGAGTTTTTCGGCGGTGAATTGGGCCACATTGCCGGATCCGGATACCAGGCAGGTCTTGCCTTCGAGGATTTCATTGCGCGTGGCCATCATTTCGGCGGCGAAATAAACCGAACCGAAACCTGTGGCTTCAGGACGGATCAGGCTGCCTCCCCAGTTAAGGCCTTTACCGGTCAATACCCCGGTAAATTCGTTGCGCAGTTTTTTATACATCCCAAAAAGATATCCAATTTCTCTGGCCCCGACACCAATATCACCCGCCGGCACATCCGTGTTCGGTCCGATATGACGGAAGAGCTCGCTCATAAAGCTCTGGCAAAATCTCATCACTTCGTTGTCGGATTTGCCTTTGGGATCAAAGTCGGAACCGCCTTTGCCGCCGCCCATCGGTAAGGTCGTAAGGGCATTTTTAAAGACCTGTTCAAAGGCCAGAAATTTTAGAATCCCCAGATTGACCGACGGATGAAACCGCAGTCCGCCTTTGTAAGGCCCCAGGGAGCTATTCATTTCAATCCGAAAGCCTCGATTCACCTGAACAGTTCCTTGATCGTCCGCCCAGGGTATCCGAAACATGATCACGCGCTCCGGCTCTACCAGTCGTTCTGGAATCTTGGCCTGGCGATAAATCGGATTTTGATCCAGTACCGGCTTAACCGATTCCATAACTTCGCTGACCGCCTGATGAAATTCCCTTTCCTGGGGATCTCTATCCTTTATAACTTCCATAATATCAGCCATACAACCTCCTGTTCCGGGCATGCCGGAATTGATTGTTGACAAACTGCCGATGCGGCTATTTGCGGCCCTGAACCAGAGCCACTAACCAAGTTTGCTCACCTGCACAATTTTATAATAGTTTTGTTTTAATGGAAAGAAATTCTTGAATATTCATGGATCGATTAATTGGATAGCTCAATATCAATTTCGGAAAATAGATACAAGCACAATCGTAACCTAAAGGTCACTAGGGTTACGTCATTTTGTAATTTGCCTGCCCGCCTTCTTTCTGGCGGGGTGCTTGGGATTTGGGATTTTATTGTTTTATCAAACTTTCTGATTCAACAGGTTTAGGGCCTACTTTGATGTTGCATTGGGTCAGCGATGGGGATTACTCTGTTTGTGGATCTTTATCTCTGATCAACTTAATCGCCTTGGAATATTTTACAACCCTGTTGCGGCCTTTCTGTTTGGCCTCATACATTGCAGCGTCCGCCTTTTTGATCAATTCTTCAATGTCGGT
>Ga0316193_10003920_pt1 | contig 10860 bp, 10 predicted proteins | sample MerIslsedime2_MG_FD_207735 | JGI IMG/M metagenome (GOLD analysis project Ga0316193, IMG submission 207735) | Coastal sediment microbial communities from Maine, United States - Merrow Island sediment 2 | ecosystem: Environmental > Aquatic > Marine > Coastal > Sediment | place: USA: Maine... | reverse complement strand
CAGACCGCTCATGACCTCGATATCGGGCGCCTGTTCATGCAGGCGACCTTGTAGTTGTTCGGCCGCATCCTCATCAGCCATCACGGCAAACTCGGGCCGATGCTCGAGACACTGCGCGACAAGGCGGTCGACGTCCTGATTCGCTGTCAGTGCAACTACCCGGTAGCGATTGCTATTGCGCCTGATAACATCCAGTGTACTGACTCCAATGGAGCCGGTAGCACCAAGAACAGTAATTCCCGGACGCTCGTTCATAACGCCACCCATCTCAAGCCGAGCAGGAAAACAGGCGCTGCCGCAAGCAGACTGTCGATCCGATCCAGAATACCGCCGTGGCCGGGTATCAGGGTACCCGAGTCCTTAACCCCCTGCTGGCGTTTCAACAGGCTTTCCAGCAAGTCACCGGCGATGGAAAACAACACGGTCACCAGACAAACCAGTATAAATCCGGCCAGCGCCGAACCCTGTAAACCAATAAACCGCGCATAGCCAAACGCGAACAACGAACAGGCTGCCAGGGCGCCCAACACGCCTTCCCAGGTTTTGCCGGGACTGACCCTGGGCGCCAGCTTGTTGCGACCGAACTGCCTGCCGGCAAAAAAAGCGCCGCTGTCGGCAACCCACACCAGCACCAGCACGTACAACACCCAGTGCGGTCCCTGATCCGGCCGGCTGTGCAGCACCACCAGCGCCAGCCAGGTACTGATCATGAGGCCAAGACCCAACAGCGCCTTGGCCAGCGCGTGGACAAGCGTCGCTTCACCACCGAGCGCAGGCCGTGTGATCCAGTACAACACGAACAGCCACCAGAGCAAAGCTGACCACAACACGACATCAACCAGAACTTCCGATTGCGCAAAATGCCAGGCCACAGCAATGCAAAACAGGGTTAACAACAGATAGGCGATACGCGCCGCCCTATGGGGTAACGGGATAAGTGCGCCCCACTCCCAGGCAGCAAGCAGCATGGCCAGCGCGGCGATCAGTGCAAAGCCGGACAGATTCAATTTCAATACCACCAGCACCACCAGCGGCACTCCGACCAGCGCGCTGATGAAGCGTTGCTTAAGCAGGTTTGGACTGTTCAATCTGATCGCCCGTCTGCCCAAAACGCCGCTGGCGGCCGGCAAAGGAATGTAACGCCTCTGAAAAAGCCGCGTCGGTAAAGTCCGGCCATAACAGATCGGTGAAATACAACTCAGTATAGGCCAGCTGCCATAATAAAAAATTGCTGATCCGCTGTTCACCGCCGGTACGAATAAAAAGATCCGGTTCCGGCAGGTCAGCGATGCAGAGTTCCCCGCCCAATGCTTCGCTGTCGATATCGTCCACGTCGAGTTCACCAGCCATGGCTTTGGCTGCCAGACGCCTGGCCGCTTCAGCCAGATCCCAGCGGCCGCCATAGTTTACAGCGATTACCAGTGTCAACCGATGGTTATGGACAGTTTGCCGCTCCGCGGCATCCATCAGCGAACGCAACTTGGGATCGAAGGCGGTGAGATTACCGATAAACCGGATATGCACACCGTTTCTATCGAGGCGATTAACCTCTTTTTTAAGCGTGTGAACGAACAAGTCCATGAGCAGACCAACTTCAGTCTTGGGTCTGCGCCAGTTTTCGCTGGAAAAAGCAAACAGTGTCAGCGCTTCGATACCGCGCTTCTGACAGGCTGAAACGATGCGGCGAACTGCTTTTACGCCTTCACGGTGCCCCATATAACGCGGGAGATTCTTTTTATTAGCCCAACGACCATTACCATCCATAATAATGGCAACATGGCGAGGCAACGCCAGTTGTGTAGGCTGCACTTCCGCCTGGACGTTTTCCTGTGCCATAGTAGGAGACTATATTTCCATCAACTCCGCTTCTTTGGCGGCGAGCAGTTTATCCACTTCTTCGACAAAGAGATTGGTCAGTTTCTGGATATCATCCTGAGCGCGCCGGTCATCGTCCTCGGAAATTTCTTTCTCTTTCAAGAGTTCCTTGAAGTCACTATTGGCGTCGCGGCGGATATTCCGGATCGCTACCCGGGCACCCTCTGCTTCCGAGCGCACCACACGCACCATGTCCTTACGGCGCTCCTCTGTCAACGCAGGCATCGGGATACGGATTACGGTTCCCGCACTGCTTGGATTCAAACCCAGGTCCGAGGTCATGATGGCCTTTTCGATAATCTTTACCATGGGTTGCTCCCACGGTGTAAGCATCAGTGTCCGGGAGTCCTCGACAGAAATATTCGCAACCTGAGACAAGGGCACTGCGGAACCATAATAGTCGACTCTGATGTGGTCCAGCAGGCTGGTATGGGCTCGTCCCGTGCGAATTTTCCCCAATTCCTTCTTCAGTGCTTCGATACTTTTACCCATGCGGAGTTTGGCATCGTCTTTTATTTCCTCAATCATCTCATTCACTCCACCAGGGTACCTACGTCCTCGCCCGCAGCTACCCGGCCCAGATTGCCTGGTGTATGTAAATCAAATACCCGGATCGGCACACCCTGATCACGGCATAACACCAATGCCGTTGCATCCATGACCGCGAGTTTCTTGACTATCGCCTCTTCGAAAGTCAATCGGTCATAACGCCTGGCGTCCGGGTTGCTGACAGGGTCGTCCGTATAAACACCATCCACCTTGGTCGCCTTCAGCATGATTTCCGCACCCATCTCGATAGCGCGCAGGCTGGCGGCGGAATCCGTGGTGAAAAACGGGTTTCCGGTACCGGCTGCAAAAATAACCACACGGCCTTTCTCCAGGTGCCGTACCGCACGGCGACGAATATAGTCCTCGCACACCTGGTTGACTTTCAAAGCGGACATGACACGACACTGACTGCCCACTTTCTCCAGGGCATCCTGCATGGCCAGCGAGTTTATCACTGTCGCCAGCATGCCCATGTGGTCGCCGGTGACCCGATCCATGCCACCCTGGGCAAGCCCGGCACCGCGGAATATGTTGCCGCCGCCAATCACCAGACCAATTTCCAGGCCCGCCGAGCTCAGCCCATGAATTTCCTCTGCGATACGCCGGATTACTGCCGGTTCGATACCGTAATCAGTGTCGCCCATCAGGGCTTCACCGCTCAGTTTCAGCAGAATCCGGCGGTAGGCAAGTTGGCTCTTTTGCATAGTCCTTTCTTTATACTGTTACGAAATGGGGCCGCAGCGCGACCCCATAAATCATACCGGGAAGCAGACCTCACGTCCCGCCCCCCCGGGGAACCCGGAATCAGCTGCCCTGAACCTGTGCCATAACCTCTTCGGCGAAGTTTTCGGTCTTTTTCTCGATGCCTTCTCCCAATTCGAGACGTTCAAAAGCCTGCACCCTGGCACCGGCGGCCTGTAACAGTTTGCCGACCGTCTGGTCGGGATCTTTCACAAACGGTTGGCCCAACAGGGTGATTTCACCAAGAAATTTGCGGATACGGCCACTGACCATCTTTTCGATAATATCAGCCGGCTTGCCACTGGCTTCTGCCTGGGCGGAGAATATTTCCTTCTCCTTGTCGAGCAGCTCCTGGGGTACCCCCGACTCGTCAATACACACTGGTTTGCTGGCAGCAATGTGCATGGCGATGCCTCTGGCCAGACCGGTGTCGCCGCCTTCCACGCCTACCAGAACGCCGATGCGGTTTCCGTGCAGGTAGCTGGACAGTGCCCCGGCAGGGGCTTCAAGACGCACGAAGCGGCGCACGTTGATGTTTTCGCCAATGCTCGCAATCAGGTTGCGACGCACTTCTTCCACAGTTTCGCCACCATCTTCCAACGGCATTGCCAATAAAGCGTCAATGTCCGCCGGCACATCATTCAGCACGCGCTGAACAACGGCGCGTGCAAAATTCTGGAATGCGTCTTTCCTGGCGACAAAATCGGTCTCGGAATTGACTTCTGCCATCGCCGCAGATTTACCATCACCACTGACTTCGACGACGATAATACCCTCAGCCGCAACACGACCTGCCTTCTTGTCTGCCTTGGCCAGGCCGGATTTACGCAAGTCCTCGGCGGCCGCTTCCATATCGGCATCGGCTTTCACCAGGGCTTTCTTACATTCCATCATGCCGCAGCCGGTACGCTGACGCAGTTCTTTAACCTGCGCTGCTGTAATTGCCATGACTCTTACCTCTTAAAAAGACTGAATAATGTTGTAAGCGAATTGATCCGCTCACTGAGCCTCGGTGCCACCTCTGACTTCGACGAATTCATCTTCGCTGGTACCACCGACCTGAGCCATTGCACTACGGCCGTCATCCACGGCATCTGCAACACCCTGCACATAGATCTGAATCGCGCGGATCGAGTCGTCATTGCCCGGAATAACGTAATCGACGTTATCCGGTGAATTGTTCGAATCAACAATACCTACAACCGGGATACCGAGTTTCTTCGCTTCCGCAACGGCGATTTTTTCGTGGCCGACATCGACAATAAACATAGCGTCGGGCAGACGATTCATGTCCTTGATACCACCCAGGCTGCGATCCAGTTTATCCTTTTCGCGGGTCAGCATCAGCGCCTCTTTTTTGCTGATCTTGTCGAACGTACCGTCCTGATCCATCGCTTCCAGTTCTTTCAGGCGTTTGATGGACTGGCGAACAGTTTTGAAATTGGTCAGCATGCCACCCAGCCAGCGATGGTTGACGTAAGGCATCTTGCAACGTGCAGCCTCGCTACGCAGGGTATCGCGTGCAGAACGCTTGGTACCGACAAACAGCACCGTGCCCTTGTTACCCACCAACTTGCCGATAAAGTTCATGGCATCGTTGTACAGTGGCAGGGTTTTTTCAAGATTGATTATATGGATTTTACTGCGTTCACCGAAAATATAGGGGGCCATCCTCGGATTCCAGAAACGGGCCTGGTGCCCGAAATGTACACCAGCTTCGAGCATCTGGCGCATACTTACGCTCGACATAATTATAGAACCTCTTTGGGGTTAAGCCTCCATACGCCCCATGCAGAAACCCGATAATTCAGGCACCCGACCGCATGTGTCGGCGTATGTGTGGATTTAATTTCAGGTTCTGTGACAAACAGCCACAAAACCCATGTACAACAGACTGTTAACAAGCCGCGCTTTATACCATACACTGACGGTAACAGCAATCATTTCGGCGACCTCGGAGCACTGAATTCTAACCGAAAATCAATTTTCACGAGTCAGGCGGAGACAGCAAGCTATGACGGTATCGATAAAAACAGCCGAAGAAATCGAAAAAATGCGTGTCGCCGGCCGACTGGCCGCCGAGGTGCTGGAAATGATCGAGCCGCACGTCCAGGCGGGCATCAGCACCGCTGAACTGGATCGCCTGTGTCACGAGTTTATAGTCGACACACAGCATGCGATTCCGGCTCCATTGGACTATCGCGGTTTTCCCAAGTCAATCTGTACCTCATTGAATCATCAGGTTTGTCATGGTATCCCGGGGGATCGCGGGCTGAAAAACGGTGATATGCTGAATATCGATATCACCGTCATCAAGGATGGCTTCCATGGCGATACCAGCAAGATTTTCTTCGTGGGTGAACCTTCGGTCATTGCCAGACGATTGGCGGTCATTACCTACGAATGCTTGACTCTCGGTATCCGGGCGGTGAAACCGGGTGCAAAGCTGGGCGATATCGGCCACATCATCCAACGCCACGCCGAAGCCCATAACTACTCAGTGGTACGGGAATATTGCGGTCACGGAATTGGCCGTGAGTTCCACGAGGACCCACAGGTCCTGCATTACGGCAGACCAGGCACCGGTTTGATTCTGCAAGCGGGCATGACTTTTACCATCGAACCCATGATCAATGCCGGCAAACGTTACACCAAAGTGCTCAGGGACGGCTGGACAGTGGTGACCAAGGACCACAGTCTTTCCGCTCAGTGGGAACACACCTTACTGGTCACCGAGGATGGCTATGAAGTGCTTACCTTGCGCTCCGATGAAGGAATCTGATGTCTACTGACGGCAATCAGCAGTTATCGACTGCTGACACAGACAGCAGCGAAAAGTTCGAACAATGGTTTCAGCTGGCTGAACTGGACCGGTCTTTCCAGGGCGACACTCCACCCCTGCCGGTATGCCGGGAATTCCTCAAGACCGCGCACCAGGAGCTGGCCAGACAATTCCAGTGCGGTACCGACATCGAAGAGTTGATACACGCGCGCGGCTGGCTGATAGACCAGGTTCTGAACCGCTGCTGGGACAGGATACTGGCAGGTTTTAACGGCGCACTGGTTGCAGTAGGCGGCTACGGCCGGAATGAACTGCTACCGGGTTCGGACATCGATATCATGTTGCTGCTTGCCGAAGCAGAAGACCAAGGTACCAAAGAGAAAATCGAAGCGTTCCTGATGCTGCTTTGGGATATCGGGCTGGAGGTCGGTCACAGCGTACGAACTCTGGATGATTGCTATGAACAAGCGGAAGCGGACATCACGGTCGCCACCAATCTGATGGAAGCCAGGCTGATAACAGGCTCGGACGGTCTGTTCCAGTCCATGCGTGAACGTGTCGGCCCGGACCAGGTCTGGCCGAGCCGTGATTTCTTTACCGCCAAATTAAGAGAGCAGCAGAACCGATATCATCGTTTCAACGATGCAGTCTACAACCTCGAGCCCAATATCAAGGAAGGCCCAGGCGGTCTGCGCGATGCCCAGATGATCGGCTGGGTCGTAAAGCGGCATTTCGGCTCCAACAGCCTGGAAGACCTGGTCGCCAGGGGCTTCGTCACCGACGACGAATACCAGGCCCTGATGAATGGACAGCGCTTTCTCTGGAAGGTGCGCTTCGGCCTGCATCAGATCACCCAGCGGCGTGAAGATCGCCTGCTGTTTGATCACCAGCGGACACTCGCACAGCAGTTTGGCTACAAGGACAAGGAACACAAACTGGCCGTCGAATGGTTCATGAAGGACTACTACCGTGCCATTCAGGAACTGAGCCGTCTCAACGAGTTGCTGTTGCAGCTTTTCAAGGAAGTCATACTCTATAGTGATGTCCCCGGGGAAGCTGTCGCCATCAACCGTCGTTTTCAGGCCCGCAAGGGGTTTCTTGAAGTCACCAGTGAAAACGTTTTCAAGCGCTATCCTTTCGCCCTCCTCGAGTTGTTCCTGTTGATGGAGCAACATCCCGCACTCAAGGGTGTTTCGGCCTCCACCATTCGACTGGTGCGTGACCATCGATATTTAATCGACGACGCATTCCGCAAAGACATTCGCTCACGCAGCCTGTTCATGGAAATATTTCGTCAGCCACGGGGCCTGAGCCATGAGCTCAGACGCATGAACCGCTACGGCATTCTGGCTGCCTATTACCCGGCGTTCGCAAATATTGTCGGACAGATGCAGCATGATCTGTTTCACGCCTATACCGTCGATGAACACACCCTGTTTGTGATACGAAATCTGCGTCGTTTCACAATCAGGAAACATGCCCACGAGTTCCCGCTATGCAGCCGCATCTCAGAGACCATTCCCAAGCCCGAGCTGCTTTACCTGGCAGGTTTTTTCCATGACATTGCCAAGGGACTTGGTGGCAACCATTCGGAGCTGGGCGCTGTAGAAGCGCAAAAATTTCTGCAACGGCACGACCTGAGCCCGTATGACCAGCGACTGGTGGTCTGGCTGGTCGAGCAGCACTTGCTGATGTCTCATATCGCGCAACGCCGGGATATATCGGATCCCGATGTCGTCAATGAATTTGCGCAACAGCTTGGTGACCGGACGCGCCTGAATTATCTGTATCTGCTGACCGTTGCCGACATTCGTGGCACCAGCCCGACACTCTGGAACAACTGGAAGGACGCTCTGTTCAAGGATCTGTATGTCGCGACAGAACGGGCGTTACGCCGCGGCCTGGAAAACCCCCTGCACCGCGATGAGCTGATTCTCGACATCAAGACTGCTGCAATGGTGAAACTTGCGGGTAAAGGCGTTGAAACCGCGCAGTTACAGTCTTTATGGGACGAATTCCCGGAAGAATACTTTCTTCGCCATAATGTAGACGAAGTTATCTGGCACGCGGAAATTATATTGGAACAGGGCCACAGAGAAGGTGTTCGTGTCGACCTGTGCCCACGTTCCCTGCGCGGTGGCAGTGCGCTGTTCATCTACACCCCGCTCATACACCGGCTGTTCAGCCGCATCACAGCACTGCTCGATCAGTTAGGCCTAACGATAACCGATGCGCGCATTATCACCACAAAGCGTAATTACGCGATCGACACCTACCTGTTGCTCAACGCAGCCGGTGAACCCATTGTGGACCATTATCAGCTGGAAGAGATTTCAACCCTCATGGAAAGGGAGTTACACTCAAATGACACATCATCAATTCCGGTATCGCGTCCCGCCGAGCGTCGGGTGCGTCAGTTCAAGGTCCCGACACGGGTCTATTTTTGCACCGATGACAAGAGCCAGCGCACGATAGTCGAACTGTTTACCACTGACTATCCAGGCTTGTTATCAAACGTTGGCCAGGTGTTCGATGACTTCGACATTATTTTACAGAATGCCAAGATTGCAACCTTCGGTTCCCAGGCAGAAGATGCTTTTTATGTGACCGGCAGCGACGACAGGCCGTTGACCGGGGAACAACAGGGTAAGCTACGGCAGGCGCTTATTCACACCCTGGACGCATCTGCCTGACCCCCGTTTCTCGCCACGAAGGACACGTAAGAGACGGTCAGGAATCGACTTCTACAAACTCGATACCATTGCCATAGGGATCCCGGCAAAAAATCGCCTTTCGCCCCGAGCGGCTGCGGGTATAGGGGATGCCGGCGGTTTCCAGCCGCTGTTCCAGCTCCTCGAGACCACGCACCTGCAAAGCCGTATGCCGGTCACGTCCGGCATGAGCCGGACGCCCTTCAACAGCATCCGGGTTTTTTACTTCGAGCAGATGAATCTGCTGGTCGCCCACCGTCAACCAGGCGCCGGGAAAGCCCAGATCGGGTCGCGAAGGATCGAGCTGCATGCCAAGTATATCGACGTAAAATCCGAGTGCCCGCTGGCTGTCCGCGACCACAACACTGGCGTGATGAATGTGCAGGAATTCTGTCATTTGCGCTCCCCGATGTGTGCGTGTGCGGCAAGATAAGCCGCCGTCAAAATCAAGGCGCCGCCCAGCCATTCCTGCAACAATACCCGTTCATCGGTCAGTATCAGTGATGACACGGCGCCGACCACCAGCTCGAACAGCAGGATCACTGCTGACCGGTGCACCGGCATGTGACTGACACCATAAATCACGGTCACTGTCATGACGACAAAACCCAACCAGCCCAGCAGGGCCGCAGCGAACCATGTTGACACCTGCACAAGCGGAAATGGCTCCTGAACGATCAAAATCCAGATTCCCGCCACCAACACCACCCCCAGCCAACTGGCGGCAGACTTGGTTTGCATCGAGACGCGTGGGCTTTTTCGTACCATGACATTAGCGAAGGAAAAGGCGAAACCTGAGGATACCGCCAGCCAGTCAGCACGGTCGCGTGGCCAGGGCACACCCAAATCCGGGTCCCACAACATGGTAATTGCGCCTGCAAGCGCCAGCACGAACACCAGCAAGCCACTTGCGCCGGGGTGCTCCTCAAGCAGAACCCAGCCCAGCAGCAATGCCCACAAGGGTGACAGATAGAACAGCAGCAACACCCGCACCACGGTGCCATCCAGCACAGCCAGTACAAAAGCCACATTGCACCAACCAACCGCCAGCGTCATCATGCCCAGCACTAACGGCTTATATTGCCAGTCGCTGCGGCTTCGCCACAGCCAGACCAGCCCCAGCACGAGCGCTGCACCGTAACTGGACAATGTCACCCAAAGACCACTCAGTCCCTGCCCCTCCAGCAGACGCAAGGGATACCAGACCAGCCCCCATAAGCTGGCCGTCAGCAACAGACTCAGCACCGGCAGGATATGATGATTGGACCGTTTCATGAGATTCCGTATACTTCCGCTTCCTTTTTATTGTCCCGTTTCTTCATGAACCCTAATTTAGCACGTCTGCATCGCTACCCGTTCGAGCGCCTGGCTAAACTGCATGCGGGCGTGACACCACCCGACGAGCTTGAAAGCATCTATCTGTCTATTGGTGAGCCCAAACACCCGACACCCGGCTTTATCGCCGAAGCGGTCATCGAGCATCTGCACGGCCTGTCGGTTTATCCCAGTACGCGCGGTACAGACAGGCTGCGCGAGGCCATCATTGACTGGCTGGTGAAACGCTTCCGCTTGCCCCCTGACAGCCTGCACCCCGCGCACAACGTACTGCCCGTCAACGGCACCCGTGAGGCGCTTTTTGCCATTGCACAGTGTCTGGTCGATCCCGGCGATCAACCCCTGGTGTTAATGCCCAACCCTTTTTATCAGATCTACGAAGGGGCCGCATTGCTGGCAGGTGCTGAACCCTTCTTCCTGAACACCACCGCCGACAGCGATTATCTGCCGGACTTCGACGCTGTTCCAGCCGCTGTCTGGGATCGCTGCCAGCTCGTCTATATCTGCTCGCCAGGCAATCCCAGTGGCCGCGTCATCGATCTGCAATCACTGCAAGGCCTGATCGAGCGCGCGCAGCAGCATGACTTCGTTATTGTATCCGACGAATGCTACTCGGAAATCTACCGGATGGAAGACCAGCCGCCGCCCAGCCTGTTGACGGCTGCGGCAGCTATGGGCAATGACAACTACCGGCGCTGCCTGGTGTTTCACAGCCTGTCCAAACGCTCCAATGCACCGGGCCTGCGTTCCGGTTTCGTCGCAGGTGACAGCGATCTGATCGAAGCCTTTTTCCGCTACCGTACCTACCACGGCTGCGCCATGCCGCCCGCAACACAGGATGCCAGCATCCGTGCCTGGCAGGATGAA
>Ga0316193_10003919_pt1 | contig 10860 bp, 8 predicted proteins | sample MerIslsedime2_MG_FD_207735 | JGI IMG/M metagenome (GOLD analysis project Ga0316193, IMG submission 207735) | Coastal sediment microbial communities from Maine, United States - Merrow Island sediment 2 | ecosystem: Environmental > Aquatic > Marine > Coastal > Sediment | place: USA: Maine... | reverse complement strand
TAGTCAAAATTTTGACATCATATCATTCTCTCCTTAAATTAAAATAAAGAATTGCGGTCGAAATGATCTCAATCCTATGATAATTTTAGACATTTTATCTTTTGGGGGTATTGGCATAAATCCTGCAGAAGATTCAATTTGGTCAACCTGGCGTTAACGCTTATTGGATTTTTCAAATAAATGAACAACAAAGAAGCAACCCCAAAGTCAAAATAAATTATAAAACCATGATAAACTTAATGGTTGCATAAAAAAAAAATATCGGCTAGAAATATTTAAAAATAAATGATAAAGGAATGAATTATGAGAAGCTTATGTTATACGGTTCTCATTTTGTTTATTACGGTACAAGCCGGCTTGGCGAGTGATGGAAACGAAGCGCAAGCGTTATTGAAAAATAGGCTTGATGCAACGATTGCCGTTTTGCAGAAAAAAGATTTGGACCAACAGAAAAAGAACGAGCAACTGGTGGAAATTGTAACACCGATGTTTGATTTTCACCTCATGGCCAAGCTATCTCTGGGGCGAAAATACTGGCCCGGCCTTTCAGAAGCAAAAAAAGATGAATTCACCGATCTTTTTATTAAACGCTTGCGAGCGTCGTATCTCGAGAAAATATCCCTTTATACGGATGAAAAAGTTTTCTTTAAAAAACCTGTTCAAAACAAGAGGAAAGTTAGAATTCCAACTGAAATTATATCGAATAACAACAGGATATCCATGATCTATAAAATGTATAAATCCAAAAAAGACTGGAAAATTTATGATGTAGAGATTGAAGGCATCAGTATTATTTCGACATACCGGTCCCAGTTTGACCAGGTCCTTAGCAAAGGTACCATTGATGAACTCCTCCAAAAACTTGAAAAACCGGAGAATAAATAGTTGATTTTTTAACTTTCTCAGTGCGAATAATTCTGTTTCAGCGATCGATATGGCTATATTTTCTTCCTTGATAACGCGGTTTTTCGATAAGGTCATCATTGAGCGGCCGAAGCTCATCATTCTCTTAATTGTAGCGGCAGTTGCTTTTTTAGGCTATCAAGCAAAAAACTTCAGGCTTGACGCATCATCGGAAACGCTGGTGCTCGAGAATGACAAAGACCTACGATACTCCCGGCTTATTAACTCCCGCTACGGGCTGCAAGACTTTTTGGTAATGACCTTTGCACCTAAGGATGATTTGTTTTCAGACAAAGCACTGGCAAACTTGTCCCATCTGTGTGATGAAATAAGGGTCTTAAAGGGAATATCGTCTGTGCTATCAATATTGGATGTCCCTTTGCTGGAAAGCCCACCGGTTCCAATCAAAGAACTGGCCGTAAATATTCAGACACTTAAATCCCCAACGGTTGACAAAGCACTGGCAAGAGCCGAATTTGAAAACAGTCCGCTCTATCGAAACCTTCTGGTAAGTTCCGATCTTAAGACCACTTCCCTGCTGATTTACTTTCCAGTTGATGAAGTGTATAAAGATTTGCTGATCCGACGTAACCAATTTAGAGAAAAAAAGGCAACAAAAGGACTGTCTGCCAAAGAGGCTGTTGAATTTAAGAAAGTTGTCAAACAGTTTGATCTCCATCGAGACAGGATGAGGAAGAAAAGGCATCAAGACATCGTCGAAATTCGTGCGATTATGGATAACTTTCGCCAAGATGCAGAACTCTTTCTTGGCGGTGTCAGCATGATCGCAGACGATTTGATCAGTTTTATTAAAAACGATCTGAAAGTGTTTGGTCTCGGGGTGCTGTTTTTTCTGATCCTCACCCTGGGCATTATTTTTAAAAAGATACGATGGGTCTTTTTGCCGATGCTTTGCTGTGCTTTTTCTGCGATCTCCATGATAGGACTGCTGGGATTATTTGGATGGGAAGTCACCGTGATTTCGTCTAATTTTATATCCCTGCAACTCATCATTACCATGGCTATAACGATCCATTTGATTGTGCGCTACCGTGAACTTTGTATTAAAAATCCTGAGGCTGAACAACGTGAACTTGTCCTCGATACCGTTAAGTTAATGGGCAAACCCTGCCTGTATGCCGCGTTGACGACCATTGCCGGGTTCGGTTCTTTGCTTCTATGTGATATCCTGCCCGTTATAAACTTTGGATGGATGATGAGCGCCGGTATCCTGGTTTCTCTTGTCATGACATTTCTTCTGTTCCCTTCGGTATCGATGCTGATGCCAAAAGTCACAATGTCAAACAACAAAAAATCACATTTTTCGCTGGTTCCATTATTGGCTCGATTTACCGAAGCACACGGTACCATGATCCTGGTAGCCAGCGGCATCGCCTTGATACTCAGTGCAGTTGGAATAACCCGGTTAACGGTTGAGAACAGCTTTATTGATTACTTTAAACATACCACTGAAATTTATCAGGGAATGAGGCTTGTCGACCAGGATTTGGGAGGAACCACCCCTTTGGACGTTATTGTCGATTTAGAAAAAACTGAAGTGACAGAGCCTGTTGCGACATCTGAATCCAGTATGAAAATGAATGATGAATTCGAAGAGTTCGATGAATTTGATGAAGCCCAAAACCAAGACAAATACTGGTTTACTTCCGACAAGATGGCCCGTGTTATAAAGATTCATGATTATCTTGATTCCCTTCCGGAAACCGGCAAAGTTCTGTCATTGGGAACCATGGTGAAAATTGCCGAAAAGCTCAATGGCGGCAAACCTCTGGATGATTTCCAGCTGGCACTTTTGTATACCAAAATTCCCCTTAAGTTCAGGGACATGGCTCTATCACCTTATCTATCTTTAGCGAACGATCAGGTCCGTTTTTCAATCCGTGTCAGGGATTCCGAAAAGTCATTGAAGCGGAATCAGCTGCTGAAAAAAATCAACTATGAATTGGTGAACAAACTCGGATTAAAACAAGATCGTGTCCATTTGAGCGGAATGCTGGTATTGTATAACAATATGCTGCAGAGTCTGTTTCGATCTCAAATCCTTACACTGGGGGTTGTTATACTGGCTTTAATTGTCATGTTTACGATTTTGTTCAAGTCGATAAAAATTGCTTTTATCGCCATTTTCCCCAACCTGCTTTCCATCGGGATCGTTCTGGGTGTTATGGGATGGCTGAATATCCCGCTGGATATGATGACCATCACCATTGCCTCCATCAGTGTAGGGATAGCTGTGGATGATACCATTCACTATATTCACAGGTTTGCTCATGAGATTAAAATCGATCAGAATTATATTCGGGCGTTGCATCGGTGTCATGGGAGCATCGGCCATGCAATGTACTATACGTCGGTGACCATCATCATCGGTTTTTCGATTTTGATTTTATCCAACTTTATTCCGAGTATATATTTCGGGTTGTTGACAGGATTGGCTATGTTTATTGCCTTAATCGCCGCGCTGACGCTGTTGCCCCAACTCATAACCGTTTTTAAACCTCTTGGACCCGAGACTAAAGGGCATTCAAAAGGCATTTTGTAACATGAGCAGAAAACTGTTCAGCCACTTGCTACTGATTCTTTTGTTTTCTGTATTTTTATCCACCGGTTGTGCTCACAAACCTCTGAACTCCCTAAATGAAACAGCCAACGATGCCGCACTCGATCAAAATAGAACGGCAACAGCAGACAAGACAGAAGAGATATCTGAAAATCCGGATGTTGAAGAAAATTTTGAAGACGAGTTTTTTGAAAAAGAGTTTGACACGAATCAATTGGAGGTGGCAGATCCTTTGTATATCTTAAACAAGGGAATGTACCATTTCAATGACAAGCTTTATTTCTGGGTGCTCAAGCCGCTGGCAAAAGGGTACACTGCGATTACTCCGGAAATTTTCAGGATCGGAGTGAGAAATTTTTTCTATAACTTGATGATGCCGATGCGACTTGTCAACTGCATTCTTCAGGGCAAAGCGAATGCTGCGGCATCTGAATTTACCAGGTTTGTTATAAACACCACAATGGGTGTCCTTGGATTAGGAGATCCGGCAAGTCAATATCCTTTACTTAATCTTTCCGATGATGAGGACCTTGGCCAGACATTCGCTAAATATGGCATCGGTAATGGATTTTTCCTTGTATGGCCGATTTTGGGACCTTCAACACTGCGTGATTCTATAGGATGGATAGGTGACGCATATTTAAATCCACTCACTTATATTGAACCTTTTGAGGCGGCGCTGGCTGTCAGGGGTTTTAACCTAACCAATCGAACGTCTTTTCATATCGGTGAGTATGAGGCATTAAAAGAAGCGTCCGTAGATCCTTACGTTGCAATGCGTAATTCTTATCTCCAGTACAGAGCGAAAAAAATCAAGCAATGAAATATTTAAACCGAACTTCATTAAGATTAGCACATTTTGTGCGTATTCTTTTATTTTTTATGGACGAAATGGATCAAATTTAATATAAACCCTTTTAAAAATGGGAATGAAAATATTTTTATGAGAAGTCATACACTTTTAAATATGTCTGTAGATCGACGCCGTTTTTTTAAAATCGGGGCGCAAGCGGCTTTATGCAGCGCATTCCCGGTATCAACCATTGCTTCCATTGATCGTTTGTTGATGCCAAAACGAAGCTTGTTTTTGTTCAATACGCACACCGGCCAGGAGCTTGATGTGTGTTATTACGCCCAGGGTCAGTATCAGCCCGAAGCCCTGAAAAAAATCAACAGCATTCTCCGTGATCATCGCACAGAAGAAATTAAACCCATCCATAAAGGCCTCCTGAATCTACTTCACTCCATTTCTATGACTCTTGATCGGCCGACCCGGCTCCATATTATTTCCGGATACCGTTCTCCTGAAACAAACGCAGAGCTAAGTAAAAAAAGCAAATATGTCGTCAAGAACAGTTTGCACATGAAAGGTGAAGCTGCCGACATCCGGATTCCGGGTTACGATACGAGACGGTTGCGAAACGTCTGTATGAAATTAAAAGCCGGCGGGGTAGGATATTACCGGAGATCCGATTTTGTACATGTGGACATCGGTCTTGTTCGGCACTGGTGATCTTAAATGGATCATCTCCCGAGTGGTAGTTAATTAGGGTAAAATAAGTGGGTCATCTCCAGTTGAGTAGGTGTGATCCCAAAGGGTACAAGGGGTCAAGGGGTCAAGGATTCAAGGGTTCGAGTGAAATGCTTTAAAAACCACTGAAGGATCCAAGGGGTCGAGGGTCCAAGGATTCAAGTGAAAAGCAAAAAAATATTCAAAGAAAGCAACCTATATATTGTTAGCTAAAGATTTAGGTTTTATTGACAAAAGAGAATTGGGTACACTAAAAAAAGACATCGCAGAAATCGAAAGAATGTTAAAGGCGCTGATAAAGTCTTTAAAAACAAACCCTTGAATCCTTGACCCCTTGAGTCCTTGAACCCTCTTCTCCAACTAAATTGGAGAAGAATCTCTTAAATTAACTGCTCTAAGCCTTGGGGAGACGCTCTTTCAAGGCACGATCCAGCGGCCTGTCACGGTCGTAAATATCATGGCGAAAATTCAGTCTGCCAGTTTCGTCCACCCATGCCGTCCAGTATTGTAAATGAACGGAAATGGGTCTTTTGAGCCAGACAACCTGAGGTGTTCCTTTTTCAATGGCTTCCATTAATATTTCCCGTGTCCAACTCGGATCATCCTGCAAAAGATAGACGGCCAGGCTGATGGGTTCTTCCACTCGAATACACCCCGAACTAAAATCACGATTATTTTCTTTAAAGAGTGAACGTTTGGGCGTATCATGAAGATATACTGCGAACTTGTTGGGAAAGATAAATTTCATTCGACCCAGTACATTTCTTGGCCCTGGACTCTGGCGAAGTTTGTAAGTGAAGTTTCTGGGCTCGATCTTATTCCAGTCGATGGTTTCCGGATCTATTTCTACCGCATTTTCGCTCCAATCTTTGAAAATCTTAATTTTCTGTTGTTCCAGATAGTGAATGTTTTTCTTAAATTTAGGGAGAACATCTTTGATGGCAAGACGTTGCGGAATGTTCCAGTATGGATTGATCACCATGAATGTCATTTTCGCGCTGAAAACCGGTGTCCGACGATAAGGTCTTCCCACAACAACACGCATGTCAAGCACACGGCGGTGGTTTTCAGTTACCCAAAATTTAAAGTCAGCAATGTTCACAATAAGGTATCGATTCCCAATATCACGGGGGAACCAACGCCAACGTTCCATGTTAAGTTCTATCTGACGAATTCTTTTTGGAAGGGATGTGTTTAACATTTCCAGTGTACGGGGTCCAACGATACCGTCTTGTTTTAATCCGTGCCGTTTCTGGAATCTTAGAACGGCTTCTTCAATGGTTTCATCAAAAATATCAGTTTGGTCTTTATTGTCAGCGTAAAGATCTCCAAGAATGATCAATCGTTCACGCAGAATTTCAACAGATGTACCTTTATCACCTTTTTGCAAAGGAGTTCCAACCAACAGGGGTGAATCGTGAACCTCTTTTGCAATGTTCCTGTAATGCGCCAAATATGTTTTGAGCTCTGAATATCCGGGATGATTAGGACGAAAATCTATTAACGCTTTTTTTATTTGATTATTATTGAGTGCGGATTGGAGAATATTTGTCAGGTCGGCCGTTGGGGTCGATACCGTCCAATCGCTATGGATAGTTTCAGGATTTACACGGCCGGCAAGTAAATGCGACGCATATAGCATAAAGGCATCGGTTAAAAGCAAATCAAGATCCGCCCACAGTTCAGGACTGACCGTTTTTTCCAGGGCCTGTTGGTTTTTGATCTTTTCTATTAATGATAGAATGTTGGCAAGATGATAGTCATCAGGTTCCAGGCCTTCGTCATGAGCCCCTTTGATCTCTGTGATCAGAGATTCAGCTTGAGGTAAGATACCCTTGTCTGAACACCAAGCAGGGAAAAACCCTCGGCGTTGGTAGAAAATAGGGATTTGTGAAAGCCCGCAGATCAACTCTCCTCGGCAGCGAAGCCTTTCCTTGGTTGTTTCAACTTCGATTTTCTTTTTCAGATAGTTTTTGATGGGGATGGAAGCGGTACTACCAGCAAAGATTTGGGTGTTTGACATTGATTGAAAAGCGATCAGCAAAAGAACGATAAAAACAATGTATCGAGACGTATTTTTAGTTGGTTTCAGCATTTTATCAAGAGGTATTAATCATCCAGAATCATCTTATTAAAACGGTTTAAAGTAACATAAAAGAATATTAACGTCAAAGTCTGATGACCATATTAATCTTAAAGGTGGAGTTGTTATAGCCGGTTATAAAAAAACAGACATTTGCGTTAAGTAAATGTTTACATATATTTTAAGATATATACTTCATAATTTTAAACATTTAGCCAAAGATTCGCACTGTTGATCGGTTGTGGTTGTTGTATAAGTATATGATATTATTGTTATTGTAAATAGAAAGCTGTTTTTTGCATGGTTTTTGCAAGACACAAGACAATAACCCATAATGATAATATTCAAGGGGAATTAATACGGTCACAGGAAAGGCCTACAGCGTTCATCAGGCCGGCCAAACATAATAATATCAAACCAACGGCACAGGATTCAAGAAATGAGTAAGAATAACCTAAAGGAAATTAGAGAATCTCTTATGATAAGCAAGGCCGAGCTTTCCAGAAATGCCAACATTTCACCCCTCACCATCACACGAATAGAGCGGGGCGAGCCATGCAGAATGGAAACAAAACGAAAGATTGTTTTAGCTTTGGGGTTGAAAATTTCAGATAAGGACATGATTTTTGGTGAGATCATGGCGGTGTCTGTTAAGGATGGTGAGGATAGGCGTTCAGGCATTGATCGACGTGAATTTTCATATGCTATTCACAGTCCTGAACACAGATCTGGCAGAGATCGGAGAAAAGACTTCCTAAATAACTGAAAAAAGCGTACAGCAAGGTAAATATTTTAACGGACGAGGTCAATGTTAATCGGCCTATAATTAAAACGTCTCGAAAATTCTATAACTTGTTGAAAAAATAAAATATATTTTGATGTCTTAACGCTTGCCTCGAATATGGAACAATGGAATAGTGGAATACTGGAAGGTTGGTTTTTAAAAGGATATTATCCATTTTTAATTTTATCTTCAACACAAATTTTATCATTAACCCCAAATTGCATTATCCTATAATCCATTATTCCATTATTCCAGCATTCCATCATTCCAATTGGGGCGAAGCCCCTAACTTGAAGCTCAGCCATTTAGTTTTATGCATATATCGTTAATTGGCATTCCTGCCCCCTCCGAGTTCTTCCGCACAAAGCATGCGGGAGCCGTGGTCTCTCTTACTATTAAGTCATTTTAATAACGAACCCACTCCGCCAACCCGCCTGCCATGCAAGGCACGAGCGGGCAGGTATCGTTACTCGGGGAAACAAACCCCGTGAACACGTACTTAAAGTTTGACTAACACCCAATTCCTTTGATAGTCATAATGTTATCCATAATCTTTAAAATGGCAAAAGAAAAAAGAATCAGAGACATCGCCTTTCAAGATGATGTTAATTCTAATCTCGATTAGCGCACGAAGTATTTACCCTATCGTTGCATAAATACAATGATGGAATTAATCGAATAATGAACTTGAAATCGATAGTGATACAGATCCTGTGCATGGTACAATTTTGTCTTGCAGGGATTGCATCAGCCGGCCAAATCGATGACGTTCGTGCCAACGTATATGCTTGGCATAAGTCTTGGCATAACCGTGATATAAGCAGTTACATGTCTTTCTATAGTCCGGACTTTCTATCAGAAGGGCTTGATTACAAGGGTTGGATGCAAAAAAAAACCAAGCTTTTTAAAACCTCGGGTGATATCCAGGTGGAGATAACCGATCTTGGGGTATTTATCGAAGGGGAATATGCCACGGCAAGGTTCGTTCAGCGGTATCACGGTTCGAAGCTTTCGGATGTTGGGGAAAAAACCCTGACCATGGTCAACTCAAACGGCAAATGGAAGATCGTCTCGGAAGCCTGGAAACCACTGGTAATGTCTGCACGCATCCCCGAGAAAATGGCGCCGCGGTCAAACCCGAAGGAATTGGGCTCAGTTTCTCCTCCAGCCGATAAAGCCGGACAAGATCAAAAGATTAAGCTCATTTTGCAAAATGGTATCATTATTAAAAGTATCAAATTTGAACCTAAAAAGGATCGAGAAAATGTATTTATTGTTTCAAACACATTTTTTGTTCCCGAGATCCTGACGCTTGAAGGTGATAAGCCAAGGATTGTTATTGATATTAAGCCAGTTTCTTCTTGGAGCGGACGTAATAGAACCCCGGTTAAGGGAAATCTGATCAGGCAGATCCGAACACATCTACACCCTGACACTAAAAAATTGCGGATTGTATTGGACCTTAATCCTTCGGAGAATTACTTCATTAATCAAGTCTATTACGAGAAAAAACACATCTACCGCATTGAAGTCAGATAAACCTTCAAGCCACCTTCCAGTTTTCATCCCCGAAAAACAGCGGAAGTTCGGCGGCGCAAACCGGGCCTATCCTGACATGCCGTCCGCTTTGTTCAGTTAGGTTGTCTTGAATCGCTGCTGCAAAGCCGGGGAGAAAAAGGGTTGACTCGGGAGCGATTTGATCTATATTTTCACGGCTGATTTCTTGAATCACCCGTTCGGCGGTCATAACCTTATAGACAATTGCCATGTCTACAGTATGCCCATCCGTATTCACTGCCAGATACCAGAACGGGCTCAATGTGGTGGAAAGTACCGCAGTGAGAACTTCACCGGTGATCTTTGAGTTGCCAGACACCAGAATCGGTGAATCCTTTCCCGGCTGGTTGATGGGAAACAGACCCGTGGGCCCGGGAGTGGGGAGCTGCAAAACCTCGACTTCGGGCAGGATCTCATCCGGTTTGACTGCCCAGAGCAGGGAGAAAAAACGCATCCTTGCCATCTTGCAATGTGAGGGTTTTAGTCTCCCGGAGCGAAGTTTTTTTAAAAACTCTTCCCGGCTGTGAAATCCACAGGCCCTGCAGTCATTGGAAGAGATGTAAGATTCGACGTTTATTTTGTTCTCATAAAGATCTGCCCGGAGCATCACATCCTCCTGCTTTCTTGTTGAATCTGTTTTGCCATCGCATATATCTTATTTTCCCTTACAAAATGTTTCCGGCCCTCTATGCTATGCAAAAGTTGCCGGAAAACCGGGAAGTTTTTTTTGAAAAAGTCGTAACACTTTAGCCTTTTAAAAACATTACCGCTTCAGGTATAATTAGATTTTTGCTGAAAGAACTCGTGAATAAGGGCTCGTAATGAAAGAACCCGCCCAGGCTACTAATAAAAGCCTCAGCTTAACAAGGAGTTTCATACATAAAGTTAAATTGCCGATGGTTCTTTCAAAACGATCCCTAATCCACCCTGCCCGCTCGTGCCTTACGTGGCAGGCGGGTCAGACAGCTTCCAAAAAAAATTTAATTATACCTGAAGCTCCTTTGAAATCGATTTGTTTCAAAGGACTAAACTATTGTAAAAATCAAATATTAAGAAGACGCTCGATTTCGGTGGTTAAGGTTTTCAGAACTTCTCCGGCCTTTCCCAGGATGATATAATCACTGCTTTCTTTTGAAAGGGGTGTTCTTTCAAGGTTTATTTCTATGACCTTCGCACCGGCCTGCTTTGCAATCAGGGGTATAGTGGCGGCAGGTTGAACACCTGCCGACGTTCCAATGACCAGTATGGTATCACACGCCAAAGCGGCCATTTCAGATCGCCGCAGATACTGTGGCGGGATCATCTCACCGAAAAAGATACATTCGGGTTTATAAATTCCGCCGCATTCACAGCGGGGAGGAATTTGTCCGATGTCGATTTTTGTTGTTTCACATCTATTGTTGCATTCCATGCATCGCTGC
>Ga0316193_10003916_pt1 | contig 10863 bp, 9 predicted proteins | sample MerIslsedime2_MG_FD_207735 | JGI IMG/M metagenome (GOLD analysis project Ga0316193, IMG submission 207735) | Coastal sediment microbial communities from Maine, United States - Merrow Island sediment 2 | ecosystem: Environmental > Aquatic > Marine > Coastal > Sediment | place: USA: Maine... | reverse complement strand
AGGGCATTACCGCAGACAACCTGACCCGCCGCCTGCCTTTCGGCAATAATCAGGATGAGTTGTCGCAGATGGTTGCCTGCCTGAACCAGATGCTCGATCGTCTTGAAAAATCATTCCGGCGGATCCGACAGTTCTCCGGTGACGCATCCCATGAACTGCGTACGCCTCTCACCATCCTACGCGGCGAAACCGAAGTGACCCTGCGCTGGGCGAAAACGACCGACGAGTTCCGCGACATGCTGCGCTCCAACATGGAAGAAATCGATCGCATGGAGCGGATCATTGAAAGCCTGCTGACGCTGGCCAAGAGTGAAGTCGGTGAACTGACGCTGGAAATGAAACAGCTCAGCCTCAGCGACATGGTCCAGGAGCTGTACCTGCAGAGCCGGATTCTCTGTGAAGCGAAACAGATAAAGGTTGAGATGGATCTGAAGGTAGAGCAGGAAGTCCGTATCCGCGGTGACGAACTGCGCTTGCGGCAGATGTTCCTTAACCTGATCTCCAACGCCATCAAATACACCCCTGATGGTGGGGAGTTGAAGATCGTTCTGGCCCAGGAGGATGATCTCGCCGTGGTCGATATTGTCGACTCGGGAATCGGCATGCATGCCGAGCATCTGGCCCATATCTTTGACCGGTTCTACCGGGTCGACAAGGCGCGCAACCGCATGGACGGAGGCACCGGCCTCGGTCTGGCGATCGTCAAGTGGATCGCCGAGGCGCATGGCGGGAGCATCTCGGTCACATCCGAGGTTGGCAAGGGCAGTTCCTTCTCGGTGCGCCTGCCCATTCAGGGCCCGGAAGAAGGCAAGCACCCGAAAACGACCATTCTGGATTAACTTTTCACAACTACACATTTCAACAGTTGACTACTGTGCTGCTGACGATTGACAGTTCGCTTGGTGGTGATTACATTTGTCCTAATAACCACGATGGAGGACACCATGAACAAGCTCCTGCGCATAAAACTTTTCCTGCTCGTTGCCTTTTTGACGTTCGGTTGGGCTGTCTCTGCTGCGGCACAGCCGCCTGATTTTGTCTCCCTGGCAGAGCAACTCAAACCTGCTGTTGTCAATATCGGTACCGCCAAGACAGTAAAGCCCAAGGCGCCGATATACCCTGGTCCGCAAGGCCCGGGCGGCGATATGTTCGAGGAATTCTTCGAGCGGTTTTTTCGCAACGCACCGCAGTCCCCGCACAAGCAACGATCCCTTGGCTCCGGGTTCATTATCTCGCAGGACGGCTATATCCTGACCAATGACCACGTCGTCGATGGTGCAGATGAAATCAAGGTCAAGCTCTCGGACGGACGGGAATTCACCGGTGAGATTCGCGGACTGGACCCGAAGCTGGACCTCGCGCTGATCAAGATCGATGCCGGCGAGGACCTGCCGGTCGCCAGGCTCGGCGACAGCGAGGAGATCAAGGTTGGTGAATGGGTCATGGCGATCGGCAACCCCTTTGGCCTGGAGCAGACCGTCACGGTCGGCATTGTTTCAGCAAAGGGCCGCGTCATAGGGGCGGGCCCCTATGATGACTTCATCCAGACGGATGCATCGATCAATCCCGGCAACTCGGGTGGCCCGCTCTTCAACGTGCAGGGCGAGGTGATCGGTATCAATACGGCGATTGTTGCCCAGGGCCAGGGGATCGGCTTCGCCATTCCGGTCAACATGGCCAAACAGATCATTCCCCAGCTGCGCGATGAAGGACGCGTCACTCGCGGTTGGCTCGGGGTCACTGTTCAGGCCCTCAATAAAGAGCTGGCAGACTCTTTCGACCTTGACACTACCCATGGCGCGCTGGTCAACGAAGTCATCGAAGATTCTCCCGCCGACAAAGCCGGTTTGAAACGGGGTGATATCATTGTCGAGTATGACGGCAAGCAGGTCGATGAACTGAACGACCTGCCGCGACTGGTCGCCGCAACCCCGGTGGGCGAGACGGTCAAGGTCAAGGTCTTCCGCGACGGCAAGGAACGCACGATCAAAGTCAAAATCGGCCGGCTCGACGACGGTGAGGTGGCGCTGGCCGCCGATGACGAGGAAACCGGCGGTGCTCTCGGTATTACGGTCGCAAACGTGACCCCGGAGCTGGTCGAGCGCTACAGCCTGGAAGGCGACCAGGGCGTTCTGATTACCAGGATCGATCCGGAAGGGCCGGCCGCCGAGGCCAACCTGAGGGTCGGCGATCTGGTCATCGAGGCTGACGGCAAAGAGGTCGGTTCGGTCAAGGAGTTCGAAGAGCTGGTTGGTAAGATGAAATCCGGCAAAGTGCTGCGCCTGCTGATCCAGCGCCGGGCGACCCTGCTTTATACGACGGTGACGTTGCAATAGTTGCCGCTGGAATATGTACCTTCGGGCCCCTGCTGCTTTTTGCGGCGGGGGCTTTTTTGTAACGCAAAGGCGCGAAGGGGAAGACAAAGACAAAGGGAAAGAGGAAGAGAGAAGAAAAGAGCCCGGCTGGATGAGCCAGCCGGGCATTGCATAAAGAGGCGAAACTTGTTCAGCTTTGTTGTTTAGAAGCGGTAACCGACTCCGACATAACCGGAGAAGGCCTCACCATCCTCATCACCGTAAACGTATTCTTCATCAGAGTTGAACACGTCGTAGGTGAATGATGCCGATGCATAGAGAGCCTCGGTGAATTGATAGGTCCCGCCGACAGTGGTCTGATACTGTTCATAGGTCAGGTCAGAGTAGCTGTCGATCAGGTTGTTGTAGCCGTCGAGATTTTCATACGCGCCGTTGCCAAGCAGTGCCGGACGGTCGCCAAAATCCCAGTCCCAGCTATCTTTGGCGTGGTTGTAGGTAAAGCCGGCATTCAGAAGCAGTTTCTCTGTCGCCTGATAAGTACCGTTAAGAGCCACGGTGTGAACGTCGGAATCATATTCGGCTGTATCGCAGTACGACCCAAACTGGGTCGATGAGATGCTGTTCGCTCAGCCATGGTACCAGCCGACACACATCTGGTTCTCCGTTTCCATCTTGTTGAAGGTGTACGCCATGGTCAGGTTCATCTTGTCGTTCGGCGCATAGTAGAATGAGACTCCCGGAACGAAGGTGTCTTGCTTGTAGTTTACCGGGTCATTTTCCTCATGACGGTATCTGCCAAAGACGGTTGCCGCCATGTTGTATGAGGGCGTCCAGGTCGAAGAAAACTTGACTTCATGAACCTCTTCCGGATCCATGGAAGTCTCCAGTTCTCGGTTCGGATAGACGCTGTTCCAGTAATAAACAGCAGTCGCTGTATTGCCTGGATTAGGCTGGCCAGGGAGATCAAAGTAGTCCTCTCTTAAACCGACAGCCATTCCAGGATACAAAGGGTCGGGGTTGGAGACTTGGAATATCCCGGTGTTAGCACCACGCAAAGGCTCGTCAATGTCTTGGTACTTGTAGCTGACGCGTCCGGACAGTTTTTTGTTCAAGCGCGTGTTGACGGCGATGTCGAAGGTGTTGGTCTCAGTGTCGCCCAACTCGTCTTCGTCACGGTCAATTTCTTCGTACTCATAGCCCAGGCGCAAGGTGGTCCCTTTGGCCAGGCGGTAGACGCCGTCAATGCCGAATTCCGTGACCTCCCGCGACTCGGCAGATTCGTAGTGGACGTCGCCAGTGGTCGTATCATAGCCAAGTGCTGGGTCTAGGTTAGGTCCAACAGGACCCGTCCAATCGGCCAGCGAAGGGAAGTTGGCTGTGTATTCCGGGCCGTCAATTTCGTAGGTGCCGCCCCGTATCGACAGACGCAGGCCGCCGATGCGTGTGGCACCCTTCATGAAGAATGACTCGAATTCACTCTTTAAGGAGCTCTTGTTGAGAGTGTAGGTGGAGTCCCCGTCCTTGTCGGATTCGATGTCTGCATTGACATAGGTCGCCGTTACGGAGGAGCTGCGGTCGAGATCAAGGCGGGCCTTGACGGTGTGGCTGTCTTTTTCCGAGTCGGGGGTCTGACCGTAGGGTTCAGTCGATGTGTAGAGCAGGGTGTCGGCATCCGGTATCCCGCCGTGAGTACCGCCGGAACCAAAGTAGTCGTACGAAAGGCCGTCGGAGTCATCGTCAAAATCACGTGACAGGTACTCGTAGTCGATCGTGATCAGGCCGAATTTACCCGTGACGCCAAGGGTCAGGTCCTTGGTCTTTTCATCAACATCCTTGGGGTTGGCCTGGAGGTGACACTGGTTACACTTGTTCAGGGTCCGTGACTGCTCCAGTCCTTCGCGTTCTTCGATGCGATAGCCGGCGTGAAAGGTTACGTTCGGCAGTGAGGGGACAGTGATGTCGGCTTCATTTTCCCACTCCTTGTGGGTAATGATGTAGTCCTGATCAAGCTCCTGGTAATAGCGCTGGTTAGCTCCGGCGACGTCGACGGTCGCCTGGCCTTGAATCACACCGACAGTGGCGTCCGTAGTCATTCTTGGCTGTTCTCCGGCGGTATCGCCAAACATGGTGGCGCCGACGTGCCCGAGATTGTCGTGATCTTTCCAGTGCTCGAACACCTGGTACTCGGTGTCGAGTTTGAAAATGCGATTGTAGTCAAGTTCGAGATTATAATTCTGATCGCGGCGGCCCATGACGGAGCCATTGAGATCAAGCAGAACCCCGTCGTTTTCGTACTCGAGGTTCAGGTTCCCAGCCGGGTTAACCCCGTCTTCTTTGGAACGGTAATTAACATACTCATTGACGCGGGCAGGATTGTCCTTGAGGTCCACTCCCGAAACGCCGACTTCCATGCTGCCACTGAGATGCGCGGAACTGTCTTCCGCTATTGCCAGCGTGGATGTCGCCGCCAGGATCAGGACGGACAATAGTGCAAGCATCGCTACATAGTGCTTCATTGTATTGCCTCCTAAGTTAACGGGTCAGTCCGCCGCCGGTGAGCGGTTGGGACGGGAAGTCGCTGCCATGTACGACCGCGTGGCAGCTGGTGCACTTGGTGCCGAATGACATCTGCCAGCCTTCAATGCCGTGCGGGTTCGCCTGGTCGACGAGGGCCGGGTCAGTGGCTGCTGCCGAAATCGAACCAATGGAGCCACGCGATGTTCCTGGAGTCGTGTAACTACCGATATTGCTGACCCCTGCCTCAAAGCCTTGGCGCAGCATGTGGAAGTGCCCTTCATGGCACTGCAGGCAGAGGAACGGCTCATTCTGAACCAGCAGGTTGTTAGCAACCGAACCGTGCGGGTCATGACAGATGGTGCAGTCGTCTTCGACCGGCGCATGACCGAATACGAACGGCCCCTGGTAGCGGCTGTGGCAGTCTAGACACAGGTCGTTGGTGCGTTCATCCGTTGCCAGGCCGTCCGCGCCGTGCGGGTTGTGGCAGTCGCCGCAGTTCATCTTGCCTTCCTTGATCGGATGATGCGAGGGGAAGCTGGCCTTGGCCATCTGCTCCTGGTGACAGGAGTAGCAGAGCTCGGGATCCTGCTGCTTCAGGGCGGTCTTGTTGCCGCCATGAATGGCATGACAGTCGTTGCAGCTCACGTCACTGATGGCGTGCAGGCTGTGGGTCCAGTCCATCAGATTGCCGTCGGTGTGACACTTGGCGCAAACCGCTGCGGATTCTTCCGGCAGAAGCTCACCAAATTTGAGGATCTTGTCGCCGTCCGAGTCGACATGCAGGCTGCCGCCGCCATGGCAGGCTTCGCACCCTTCGGTGCCGCCCATATACTCGAACCCGGCCAGGCGCGAGTGAACCCCTGCGCCGATACCTTCGTGACACTCCAGGCAGGCTTCTGAGCCGACTGAAGTAGCACCTTCGATGACTGGTAACGTCAACTGCTTCTCCCTGATTGCCCCGGTGGCACATGCCCCCAGGAACAGTAACAGGGGAAGGAGTTTGACCAGCCAGGACGCCCTGGATAGTGATACCTTCCTGTGCATGATTTCTCCTTTCCGTGCTGAATGCCTCAATAGAATGAGATGCATATAAGTGCTGAACCGGTTTTGCCTGAGCCTGAAGGCTCGGTGCGCGCTGCCGGCAAAGCGATGAAAATGCCCGTTTAGACATTCGGAATCAGTTGAATCATAGAGGCCTTTAATGCTAGGGTAAAACGAATCATTTTAATGGCTCTTATAAGTAATATTTATAGTTTTTAATGATATATATGGATGTGTGAATGGAAACGCGATACCTGAACACGCTGATTGCTGCTGTGGAGACGGGAACATTTTCCAAGGCGGCAGAATCATTACACATTACCCAGTCTGCCGTGTCCCAGCGGATCAAGTTCCTGGAGGAGCATTTTGGTCAGCAATTGCTTGACCGGTCAGGTCAGCGACTGGCTTTAACCGTTGCCGGGCAGATGGTTTTCAACAAGGCCAGAGATATCCTGGAAAAAGAGAAGGAGTTGCTGACCTGTCTGCAGGAGGCGACAGCCCAGAAGCATCTCTCCTTGTGTTGCACCCCGACCTTCGGTATGGCCTACCTGCCCCAGGTGCTGAGTAATTTTCTCAGGGTGCATTCCGATTTGAACGATCTCAAATTCATTTTCCTGCAACCGGAAGAGGCCTTGCGCGGGTTGCGCCAGGAAGAGTTCGATCTCGCTGTGATTGAACATAGCCTGGATCTCAATTTCTCCGGTTTCAACCGGTTCTCGATGCCGGATGATGAGATGCTGGTGGTCACTTCCGCTGCTTCACCGATCCCGAATGATGACGGTGTGATCCAGGTTGCAGTATTAAAAGAAAAGCGCCTTTACGCGCGTCGTGATGGTTGCAGCTCAAAGGAGTTGATGCGCTGCAATCTCAAGGCGCAGGGCCTTGACTTCAGCGATTTCGCCAGTGTCGTGATCTCCGATGACCTGCGTTTTACCATCCAGTCGGTCCTCGCCGGCGAAGGGGTTGCCTATATGTCCCAGGCGCTGGTCAGCAGTTACCTGGAGTCAGAACAGATGATCGGCTTGCATGTTGATGGTTTCGAGCGTCGACGGGGGCGCAGCATTGTGATGCTGCCACAGAGAGGCGAGGATGCTCTGGTCAAAGAGTTGGTGGAAAGTATCATCGAGGTGGTGTCGCCCTTCTGGCGGCCAAAATTGGTCAGTGCTGCAGGTTAGGCCTGTTCCCATCTAAAGCGGATTCCCGCCAGATGTGACTTGCAATGTTTCAGGGGCTTTTATGGAAAAGCTGTTCAAGGGAATTGCCAGGTTTCGGCGCGAAGATTTTGAAGCTCACCGGAAGTTGTTCAAGGAACTGGGCCGTAGACAGCAGCCGCACACCCTGTTTATCGGTTGTTCTGACTCGCGCGTGGTTCCAGAACTGATCACGCGTACCAGGCCGGGCGAACTGTTCATGATCCGTAATATCGCCAACATTGTCCCGCCCTTTCGTAAAACCGAAGATTTTGCCGGCACGACCTCGGCGATCGAATATGCCGTTCAGGTTTTGAATGTTGAGGCGATCGTGGTCTGTGGCCATTCAAATTGCGGTGGCTGCGCCGCAATGCATCAGAGTCCGGAAGCGTTGCAGCACATCCCGAATGTGGCACGCTGGCTTCACGTCTCCCACGAGGTTATAGAGCGGGTCGAAAAACAGATTGTTGAAGGGACTCCGGAAGAGAAGGAGTGGCTCACTGAACAGATCAACATCCTGGTGCAGATGCGCAACCTGCTGACCTACCCTTACATCCGGGAACGCTACGAACAGGGTACGATCGAGATTTTCGGCTGGTACTACATCATTGAAACGGGCGAGATTTTCAACTTCAATGACCGCACCGAAACCTTCGAGTTGATTGCCAATCCACCGGAAGGGCCCTGATCCGGCTGCATGCCGGAATTACTCCTCTTCCGGTTTGCCGCTCCAGAGAGGGTCCCAGCCAAACTGTCGCCGCAGACGTTCTCCAGGGTTCTGCTCCAAAAACTCCTCTTCGCTGAAACAATAACGATAGCCCGCACAATAGTTTGTGATGATTTCGTAGGCGTCATTAATGCTTCGGATCATTGCCGGGTCTTTTTCGATACCCTGATCGGGATGGTGCATCTTGACCAACTCGCGATGACGCTGCTTGATCTGTTCAAGGGTCGCACGCTCTGTGATGCCAAAGGTCTTGAGGGCATCCTTCAGTTCCCGGTATGTCATTGAGTCTTCCATGATCGAAACATAGTAATCCCTTCGTATTTATTGTAAAACAATGTTATATTATCACGCCGCGTATCAGGAATGCCACTTTCAGGAGTTCAACCATGCCGATTTCTCCGCCTTTCGAGAGCCTGCTAGACCAGCCGTCCATGGCATTGATGCCTCTTTTTGGCCGCATGCGTTCGCTGACGGATGGCGCCGGTTTCTCCGGGACCTTGCCGGTGGTCTGGCAGTGTTCCGACGAGAGTCAGAAGATCAAGAAAAGCCTGTTCGGCTACGTCTATGACTGCCCTGTCTTCAATCTCGGGCGGGTTGGCGCGCTGATCGACCCGACTCGCCTGATACCAGCCTCTCATCACGGGCGCGATCTGGTCATTCTCGGTGGCAGCCACATCGGAGCTGCCCAACTGGACGGGGTCGGCTATGTCGAGCGTGTGCATGGTAAAGTCGCGCCCTGCTGCGGCATGCTGCATCGCCTGATGAGCCCCTACCTGGTCCTTTATCATCGTGCGTCGACCCTGGTCACCCTGTTCCACGACCCCGGCGGACTGAAAATCGAAATCCCCTACAAGTACCTGTTACGCAAAGGTACCGATGTGCACGATCATCCCCATCTGCATTTGAATATCGAAAGACTCGTTGAAGGGGATGCCCTGGGCGATGCCAGCCAGGGCAAGGTCTATCGTTTGAATCCGGAGCTCGCAAAATGTTACCAGCATGCCCTGTCGGCCGTTACGGATAAACCGGTATCGATTGGCAAAATGCTCGACCCCTCCACCTTCTACTTCACCAAGCGCCTGGACAGTGCCAACCATGATCCGGATGCTTTGCTCGAAGCCTCGGTTTTTGATTTCCTGCCGGACGTTGTCACCTCTGAATACCCGCACCGGCGCATGGCAGACATCAACACCTGGCGACAGTTTCACAAGCTCGCCGCATATATGACAGAATCTTTCGATTCCGGGGACCGCAACATTTTTCTGCTCGCCGGTCTGACCCTTGATCACTCGATCAAGAAAAATTCCTTCGTCCCGCAGTTCGGCTTCTGGATGAAGGAGGGCCGGGCCCTTCAGGCCCACTATTACAACGCCACAGAAATCATCGGCCTCCTTGATGAGCAAAACGTTTACGCTCCGACCAAGACCTTTCTGCAGTATGCCGAGATAGATCCTCTCTAGATTCCCTGAAAATGGCATTTGGCCGACCCTGTCAACAGAGCCAGTAACGTTGAGTGCAACTGTACCTAATGGAAAGGGTCCTGGCTGAGATGCCTTCTGAAGCTATTCACTTGCGCGGAGCAATCGCCATATGATAAAAAAACCAAGTTCGAATAACTAATGTTTTCGTTTGTTTAGAAGGTGTATGGCCATGGAACTCCAAGTTTTGCCGCTGGACAAGAAAAAGCCGCTGATCGAAGACGAATCGCAACTGAATTTCGGTAAACAGTTTACCGACCGGATGTTCGTTATGCAGTACAAGACCGGTCTGGGGTGGCATGATGCGAGGATTCAGCCTTACCAGTCTTTCTCGCTCGACCCTGCCGCCATGGTCCTGCATTACGCCCAGGAGATTTTCGAAGGGCTCAAGGCGTTCCGGCGTCCCGATGGCCAGATCGCACTGTTTCGCCCGAAGGATAACTTCCGCCGTTTCAACCACGGCGCGCGACGGATGTGCATGCCCGAAGTTGATGAAGCGTTCATGCTGAAGTCCTTGAAAAAGCTGATCCAGCTCGAAGCTGACTGGGTGCCGCGTAGCGAAGGCACCAGCCTTTATATCCGGCCCGCCCTGATTGCCTCCGAGCCGATGCTTGGTGTGCGGCCGGCTGATGAGTACCTCTGTTTCATCATCCTCTGCCCGGTGGGAGCCTATTACAAGGGTGGCCTGGCACCGGTCAAGATCTGGATCTCCGATCACTACGTGCGTGCTGCCCATGGTGGTACGGGGGAAGTCAAAACCGGGGGCAACTATGCCGCCAGTCTTTATGCCGCTCGTGAAGCTGCGGAAAAAGGCTATGACCAGGTCCTCTGGCTTGATGCCCGAGAGAAAAAATATGTCGAAGAGGTCGGTAGCATGAACATCTGCTTCGTCGAAAAAAACAAACTGGTGACCTCGCCCCTGCATGGCACGATCCTGGATGGCATCACGCGCCGCTCGGTCCTGGAGCTGGCACGCTACAACGGGCTGGAAATCGAGGAGCGGGCATTGTCGGTCGCCGAGATTTTTGCCGGAGTCGAGGAGGGCCGTATTACCGAAGCCTTCGGTACCGGCACGGCGGTGGTAATCTCGCCGGTTGGTCAGTTTACCTACCAGGATCGCACCGTCGTGCTGGGTGATGGCAAGACAACCGGTGCGGTCACGCAAGAACTCTATGACACTCTGACCGGGATTCAGTATGGGCGTTTGCCCGACCCGCACGGTTGGGTCGAGCTGCTCTGATCCAGCTTACAGAAGTCGTGTACAGTGTCTGTGCAGGGATCTGCCCCTGAGGCGTCTGGGCGATGGAGGTCACTGTTCACGAATTTATTAAAAAAAGGCCACCCCGGAGAAGGTGGCCTTTTCTGTTTTTGGCACTCCTGATGCAAATATCTTCCAAGGCAAATCGGAGGCTTCTGCTGAACCTTCCTTTTCTTGTCCGCAATGTCGCGGAATAACTCCATATTTATAACTCATTGGTGAGTAACATAAGCGTGTGTCGAGCTGTTTCCAGGATCTGCCACGCAAAAAAAATAGGCAGTTGTTACTGATAATTAAGCTGTCATTGATCGCTAAACGTTGTGCTGCAAAGAATTGT
>Ga0316193_10003913_pt1 | contig 10865 bp, 7 predicted proteins | sample MerIslsedime2_MG_FD_207735 | JGI IMG/M metagenome (GOLD analysis project Ga0316193, IMG submission 207735) | Coastal sediment microbial communities from Maine, United States - Merrow Island sediment 2 | ecosystem: Environmental > Aquatic > Marine > Coastal > Sediment | place: USA: Maine... | reverse complement strand
AATGAGCAAACGGGCGCTTATGGCGGCAAGGTGGACATGTACTTCAACGTATTGGGCAAAGCGCTCGGATTGAACGACGGCTTTGCGCTGACCGTTCACGCCGAAACCCGGTACGGCAGCGATATCAGCGAGGAAGCTGGCTCCCTGACCACACCCAACGCACCGATGCTGTGGCCGCTGCCCGGTGACTACCACGGGACCAACATCACCGGCCTCATGATCAGTCAGCAGTTGCTTGACGGCAATCTTGGGCTCGTTGCTGGAAAGCTGAATACCCTGGACCTGGTCCAAGGCCTGTTCCCCGACATCGGCTCCGGACGGGAAAGCTTCTTCAACGTGCACGGTTTGGTCACGGCCTTACCCTGGTTCCGATGGGTGAATCTGTCGGAGTGGGGTGCCGGTCTATGGACGTACGACAAGGAAGCGGGTGGGCAGATCGCGCACGGATTCATCGTTTTGGGTCTGAACAATGTTTCGACAAACTGGGACTTTGGCCCGTCGTTCGACGGTGGCGTGGGGATGCTGGGATGGCTGCGATTCTTTCACGAAATCAACGGCAAGCCAGGTTACCTGATGGCTGCCGTCGGTGGCTCCACGAGAGGCTACAACTCGCTGGACCGGCAAGACTTCCTCATCATCCCTGGTGAGAGCCTGGTATCCACGTCACAGAAACAGCCATGGGATGTCGGCGGATATGCCAACCAGACTATCTGGCAAGATCGCTGTAACAAAGCTCGCCGAATAAGCGTGACCTTCGGCGGTACGATCGCCGACGACAATCCGAGCTTCTCAAACTGGAATGCCTTCGGGAAGATCGAGGGCTTCGGGCTGAAGGAATCACGCCCAGGCGACCGGATGGGCTTTGCCGGCTGGTACAATGGCATCAGCGACGACGTCATCGATCTGGCTGCGACGGTAGGTTTTCAGGCACGCGACAACTGGGGCCTGGAGACGTACTACAACGCCGAAGTCACACCCTGGTTCCATCTGACCGGCGACCTGCAAGTTCTGCAGAACAGCACGGCGACCACCGACACGTCGCTGGTCCTCGGCACTCGCGCGATCATCACGCTGTAGTGCTACCTACTCCTGGGGCAGACGCCGGCAGACGCCCCAGGCTTGATGCTACCGCCGCTCCGCGCCAAATGAAAAGCCCCAGCGTCCTTTCGATGGTTCAGAAGGCTGCGACACATCCGATTCGGGTCGATGCCACCGTCCTTCTCCGTTCCCTCTGTTTGCTCCTGTTCAATCTGCGTCCAACTGCGTGATCTGCGGGCGTCCCTCTTTCTCTTTCGTCGAAACGATCATTGTTGCGCAGAGCGAAACACGGATCGTCCGTGGAGTGGCTGAACGGGCCGATTGTTGTCATGGATCACCTCGCGAAACCGCATGATCTGTTCTCGTGACAAGTCGACCGGCTGAGCCAGGATGACCCACTTCACCTGCTCGGTGCAGGGCGGCGTTGTGAACGATCCCTCGTAAGCGAAGTAGCTGGTGTCCTTGGGCAACAACGACAGTGTATCCACCTTGATTTGCACGTCGTGTTCTGGCCGATTTGCATCCGGCAGGTTATCCCAGACGGGATCGAACGCCCGATTGTGCTCACCTTCTTGGATGAATACCGCGACGACACCGCTTGTCCCGTCCTCGGCCTTGTGGACAAGGTGCATCTCCATCGGGAAGTGCTTTCCGTCGACGGTATGCTCGCTGGGCGCGTGGAAGTGGAACTGCTGCAACTGAAACTTTTCGTTCGCCATCCCGAAGCTGCCTGGGCCTTCGTTCTCCTGAATGGTGTGACCGTTGTAGACCAGATGAATCCGTGAGGGCCGGTACTGAAAGTTAAGCTTTGGCAGAGTCTTGGCCAGTGGGTTGCGAACATCAATCGGCGATTGCCGTTTTCCATCTTTCGCCAAGGCGTACTCCGGACAGAGCTGGCCCCAGTGACTCGGACCGATCTCCCCGGAGTAGCCCCACTCGGCGGCATGTGGGTTCTTTTTCTCAGTTTTGTGAAAGTAGTAGTGTTCGGCGCTGCTGGGGCTCTCGGTTGGTTCAGGAATACCTGAGACGCGTGTTAAGAACTCTTTCGCCGCAGGTAGCGGACACGCTTTTAAGTAATTGGTTATCAGTGCGTTGTTCCAGGGTTGCTTTCCCGATGCGTGGATCTCCATCAGCCGCGGCGCGATGCTCCAGTCTTCCCAACGGGCAAAGTCCTCGATGATCGTTTCGGCCAACGGAGGGCGCTCACGAAGTAGCAGCTGAAAGCTCGTTTTGACACGCTGACGCGATACCGTTGTTTCCGCCTGACCATGTGTCCGAAGTGCATCGATCACCGCGATCAGCTCACCGAGCGTACGGTCGTGATTCTGTAGATAAGACTCTTCCAGGAATCTGACGGATTCTTCGCCACCAAGCTCGAGATGTGCCGTGAACAATGCCGCCAAGTAGGCTTGATCACCCCCTGGCGGACATTCGTCAATCCACTGCTTCACCAAGTCGGCTTCGCGTTGCTCGCCACAAATGCCGAGCAACACAATTGAAAGGGCCACACGCTTGAGGTTCGTTGCGGGTTGATCGTCGATCCACTTCAGCAATTGATCAGCGTCGAGGTCGTCGGAGAGTTCTTGCAGAACCGCGTACGGTGCACCGCTGAGTTTTGCATGAGTCGAATCCGCGATTTGCCTGTCCGCGTTCTCGACGTACGGCAGAAAGAATCGCAGCTGCCCCGCTTGATGACGAACCGGCATCAGTTCCCGCCCGATTGCGGACAACCCGATAGCCCTGCTGAGAAACTCGACAAGTTCCGGATTGGCGGGCGCCTCGATGGTCCACGAATCGAAGACCCGATTCCACCGCAGAATGTGTGGTCCGTGGAAGTTGGATCGTGATGTTGGAGCAAGTTTATCGGCTTGAATCGTTTCGTCGTCGCTGAGCTCGCGGCCCTTGATCACTCGATCGATCTTCCATGCCGATCCCGTCGCGTCAGTTGCATGTGCCACCACCACGCGATCAGCGCGTTCGACTTTTTCCAACAGGCTCTGGTAAGGCAACTTGAAACAGCCACCACAGGCGTGGGCGGAACGCGAGGTTGCAAGGAGCAGAAATCCGGCGAACGCGAGAAGGAAGAAGGTTGGCCCACAGATGACGCAGATTGACGCAGACGAAAGACGTCGTTCGAAAAGGTTGTTATTCACGGGACGTTGCCAGAGTATGGACCATTCGCTCGTATTCCAACTTTGGATGGTGGCTGAAATTCACCAGGAGTCCAACATGCAGCCCTGTCGCATTGACGCTGCTCTGTTTCTCTTTTTTATCTGCGCCTATCTGCATGATCTGTGGGCACTTCCTTATCCAGAATCAAATCCTGCCCCGGAACAACCACCCAATCATCAGCATGCCGACTGCGACGACCCAGCTTCCGGCCACGCGAACGGCGACGCGGGTCCAGACTGGGCGGAGTGACACCACAGCGGCTGTAACAAGAAGTAGCAGGACGAACACCGTGGTCACGATACCCAGCACATTGAGCATTCCAGCGTCGGCGGCGCGCAGTGCCGCTCCGTTGAACAGCCCATGAAGCAATCCGAACAGGCCTCCCAGCGTCGCCACGCCCCAGGCCGGCAAGTTGACGTCCAACGCCACCAGCAAACCGAGCACAACGAACGACAAAATACTCAGACCCGGCAGCTCGGGAATTCCGAGAGAAAGCAGGCCGATCAGAGCCCCGACCAACCAGGCCACCGGCAAGGCGGCGAGCGTCCACCGGCCGGCCTGCGCACCGCACAACCCTGCCAAGAGCGCGGCGGCTAGCAACCCCAGCCAATCATCCGGTGACAACGCTAAATGCATGGCACCATCGTAAAATGGCCCCATCCCGGTGTTCACGAGGTGGGCCTGCGCCGTCGCCGGAGCAAGCAGCAGCAAAACGAAACCGCAAAAAACGTGGCGTAGAAATCTCATCCCATTGCACTCCAGAGAAAGAAGAGACCGCCAATCATCACCACCGCGCCCGCTCCGCGGAGGGCGACTTGGCCTGTCTTCCACTTGTGGACCGTCCCGATACCAATGCCGAAGGCGTGCAGCATTCCCGTGCTGATGACAAAACCCAGACTGTAAAGCATGGCATTCTGGCCCTCGGCCAGTTCCGTGCCATGGGCATGACCGTGGAAGATGGCGAATACTCCGACCAAGATGATCGACGCCGTCAGCGGCGCTTTGACTTCGCCCAAAACCATCGCGCCCAAAACGACTCCTGACACCGCAATCCCGATCTCGACGCCGGGAACCGGAACGCCTATCAAACCGAGCATGCCGCCAAAGGCCATCATCATGGGAAAGGCAACCGGAAGCAACCACATCGCCGGACTCCCCAACTGAGCTCCCCACAAACCCACGGCCACCATGGCCAGAACGTGATCGAGACCCGAGATCGGGTGGGAAACTCCGCTGAAGAAGCCGCCTGCCTCGCCACTCTCCACATGAGCCATCGCTGTTTCAGGCCATAACCAGATGAGTAAGGCCACCAACCAGAACGCCGGGTTGTTTATCCGCCCCCGGGCGCAATCCCCCGGTTTTGTCGTTGCCTCGTCCAGCCGGGGGCTAGCGCCCGCTGGATGATCGGACTGGCGGGGAAAAATGTCCTGTCTAACTTGTGTCTTTTTCATCCCTACATACCTGCGAACATGATGACCATCCGCTGAATGGTCCAATAGGCGCCCAATGAACCGACGGCGTATCCGGGAGTCATTTCCGCCCAGCGAGGCCAATGAATTTCCAATGTGCGAAACGATTTCAGCATCGCAAGAATGACCACGACAAAGAAAAGCTGGCCCGCTTCGACTCCCACGTTGAACATTAGCAACGAGAGGACGAATTCGTGTGCGGGCAAGCCAATCACCTTGAGCCCGCTGGCGAATCCAAAGCCGTGGAGCAGTCCGAACCCAAACGCCACAATCCAGGGATGCTGGATCGTAAAGCTTGTCTGTCCCCGCCAAACTCGGACGATTTCCGGTCCGAGAAACAAAATGGAAAGGGCGATCAGCACATTCAGAGGCGGCAGTGGGCTGCTGGCATAACCCAGCGTCGCGATGGCAAGCGTGATGCTGTGCGCGACAGTGAACGCCGTGACGGTCTTTACCAACATGGAGGTACTCTTGACGATCAACAGCAACCCCAGGATGAACAAGAGGTGGTCCACACCTTCCATGATGTGTTTGACTCCGATCAGCAAGTAAGACCACGCCAGTGCAGCGCTGCTCGGGCGCTCGGGAATCACGCAGGAAGGCGACGAAGGGCGCAGAATAATCGAGTGGTTGTCACCGTTGGCAAGATTGATTCGCACCAAGACATCGATCTGCACGCCCGACAATCCATCGATCGAGATCGTTTCTCCAGCGATTGGTTTTCCATCGGTTTTGAAGCTCAGGTACTGCAGGAACGCTCCTGGAGCCGAGTGCACCGAGGGCGGGCCCACCGGTTTCATGCAATCCGGAAACACTGGCGTGATCGGTAACACAAGTTCCCCGAGCGCGGGGACTTTCCATTGCACATCGAACAATCCTGGTTCACGTTCGTTGATGTCCAGCAGCGCCGGTCGTATCTCGTGTGCGTGGACGGGAGCGGTCGAGAGCAGTGCGAGAATGAGGGCAACGGTGTAGGCCAGGACCTGTAAGAATCTGCTACACAGATCGGCAACACACAATTCGTTACTCTGGCTCCCTTCTCCCCCGGCTTTGCGGGGGAGAAGGGCTGGGGATGAGGGGGCCGGCCCTACGGAACCCCCGCAAAATACGTCTCTGGTTTGTACGTTCGATCGCCCCTCACCCCCGGCCCCTCTCCCCGAAGCGGGGCGAGGGGAGCCAGTGTGGATCGGTTGCTGTCTCGAGATATGTAGATACGAATGCCCGCCTGAATAAGAAGTGACACGTGTGCTATGCCTCATGGCGACAGCTCCGCCACCGCTTCATTCACCACATCTTCGTTCGCATCCTCTTCTTCCAGGTCTTCCCCTTCGATCACCACCTTGTAGCGGGCGAGCAAGCTCTCGATGTATTCGTCGTTCAGTTTCTCTCGCTGGGCCTCTGTCCAGTCTTCGGCAACGCGATCGGTAACTTGCTCGTAGCTGGGTGTGGGAAACTCAAGGCGATCTTGGACATAGACCAAGTGCGTTCCATACCCGGACAAGACAGGTCCATGCCATTGTTTGGGCTCCAGAGCCATGATCGACTTGGCAAACTCGCCGCCGAACAGTTTCGACAAGTCCGATTCAGACCTCTCCGGGTAGTAAGACTGCAGCATAAAGACATCGCCCAAGTCGTCATTGGCATCAGGCACGTTGGCATCGGCGATTAGCTCCGCCTTCAGTTTCTCGGCATCCTTCAACGTGTCATCGCCCCGCTTGTCGGGGTCGATAAACACGTGGGTGAAGGTCAGCAACGGCGGTGCCTGGTACTGATCCAGGTGCTGCTTGAAATAGGCTTGCAGCTGTTCATCCGTTGGCGTCTCGGGTTGAATCAGGTCTTCGGCTAAGAACTCCAGTTTCTGTGCCATCCGGCGTCGAATGATCACGTCGTCCTTGTCCAAGCCCATGGCGACGGCTTCGCGATACAGCACCGTCTCACGGAGGTGGTCTCGGACCATTCCCAGCATTTCGGCTTCGCTCGGCGGGCGATTCCACTTTTTGGCCCACATCTCGGCCAGCCAATTCATTTCGCCTTCGGTCACGACGATCGTGTTCTCCTCCGCGATTGCGTCATCGGTCTCCGATTGACCGAACAAGCCGAAGAGCGCATAGATCGCTGCGCCGGCGAGGACGAAATGCAACAGAGGCTCTTTGATTAGCCGCGCAAATTTGGATGAGGGTGTCGAGCTGACGGAATCTGTGTCAGTCGGTTCGGGATTTGCCTTCAACAAGTTGTGTTCAATTATCTGGGAGTGAAAGAAGGGTTGCCCACAGATCACACAGATTAACACAGATGAAAGCCACCTTATGATTTCATCTGAGTCGATCTGCGCAATCTGTAGGTAAAACGAATTTGCGCGACTCCGCTCGGTCAACTGCGGCAGGATCTGCTGTGGCTGCCACACGCGGCGACACCGCTATTTGAATACCTGATGCAGATGAGGATAGGTCGGCGCCTTCTTGATCAGTTTCGGATCCGGTGTGTACCAAATTGGCGAAGACCAGGCGCGTTCCTGGATCGTGGCGGCCACGCCTTCAGGAGGAGGGACTCCCAGACTCTTTGCGTCGTAGGTCGACCAACGCGGCGTGGGAATCTCCAGCACGCGAACATAGTAAACCGCGTGATGCTCCGGCTTGAAATCGGGGTCTGTCCAGACCTCGCTCAGTTGGGTCGCGCCAATGTCGTTCGTGTAAGTCGCTTCTTTAATGTTCACAGTGTTGCCAACCGGCGGCAGCTTGCCCGTTTTGGGATCGCGTTTTCGATTCCCCGACCAGGCGATGTCGTAGACCTGTTCCTGTGGGTAACCGTTCTCATACCAGCCCTTGATAATTTGCACTCGATCCAGCGCACCACTGTCCGGATCCTTGAGTGCCTGGACCGCAAATGTGGGGGCCTTCGCTGTCGTTGGTTTAGCGGGTAAATCGCCGCCCATCGGTACGCCACCGGCATAACCTTTCTTTGCAAACTCTTTGTCGTCCGCAAGGCTGTTTGGGTAGTTCCAGCCGCCGAAGACTCTGAGTCGAATCAGAGGACCGGAAGTGCCGTACGATTCTTTACGCTTAAGTCCGTCAAAGATTCCTTCGCGGGTATTCTCATCGGCCCACACAGCAGTTGCACCGGGACTGCCAAAATTGACCGCCGATTCACCAGCAGTCTGGCCAGCGCCCGAAAGACGCTTCGTGGGGGTGGCATCGACAGCACCATGAACGCCGGAATAGTTGAATTCCTCGTTATCCGAAAACGAAGTGTGTGCGTCCGCGCCCGCTACGATACCAACCTTGAATGGGTTGACGCCCAGGAATTCCTGGTAACCGACTCCGTTGATTAAAGCCTCGCGGACGTAGCCGTAATTAATTCGGCTGACGACAGGAGGATTGGTACCGATGAGATGCATGTACTGCTTTTCAAAGCCAGCAAACTCATCATTGGGCGACAGGGCGGGGTGCGTATCCGACTGGCCCTTGCATTGAATGATCTCCGTGGCGATCTCGTTAAGCGCCCGACGTGTCGCGTATCGCACGTCGATGGGCTGACCTTCGGAGTTTCTCGGAGCAAACATCAGACCATTGCTGAGGTTGCCGTTGTGAGTGATCGCAAAGCAATCGTGTCCCATGTTGCGTTGGGTCTCGAGGTAAACCCATAGGTCTTCGGGGCGGTCTGAATCAAAGGCCGAAAACGGCAATGTAGGTCCTTTGTTATCTCGAAAAAACACGTTGCGGTGCAGGTTCTGATTGGACGGGATGGATGTCCACTCGAAGGCAATCAGCGTGGTGAACTTGCCCGGTTCGTAGTGTTTGTTGGCGATTTCAACGTGTCTGTCCCAAACAGAGCGGATAATGGACGGATCGTTGAAGTTCGGATCGGGGACAAGCGTGGCGAGACCCACGGCAATTTGTGCGAATGCCTCTTGTCCCTGCTTCTCGTCACCAGACTGAATCATCTTGACAATTGGATAGTCCTTCAATCTCTTCGACAAGTCCGAATTTCGATCGGTCAACTGCGGCATGACGCCCATATACTCAGCATGGTCCGTCACCGCGCACCAGTCATAGGGAGTTTTCTTCTGGACCATCTCGCCGCTGGTGTTCTTCTTGACGGCTTTGCCTTTGGCAAAGTTGTAGGCGTCGTCTACGGTGTTGCGGGTACCCATCGCGTAGGCGTCCGGTGAATCCTGCGTGTGCAGATGCTGCTCGCCAAAAAAGACTTGTCGCTTGGCCGGATCGGGTGCGGGCTTCTTGTCCTGCGCGGTGACGGGAGCGACCAGCAGTCCGCAGGCCAGCAGCAGGACCAGTTTCATGGTTCTGTCTTTCATGGTTCTGTCTTTCATGGTTCTGTCTTTCATGGTTCTGCAGTGAATTGTTGGTCTGGCTTCCGGGTTGCCGACCGCAGATCGATCAGATCATTTGTGGTGTCAACGTTGATCACCATCGACTGAGAAGCTGTGGGAAGCGTCCTGTTGAACAGTCTCTTTTGGACAGGATTCACAGGATGTACATGATGAGGAAAACATCCTGTCAATCCTGTTTATCCTGTCAAAGCACAGAAGCAAACCTAATCTTTCACCTGTCGCATCGGGGCCGCATGGTGAATCGCGCCAGTCGATGGCTGTTCAGGGGTGTACCAGATCGGTGACGACCAAGCCCGCTCCTGAAGGGTGGGCGGGACGGCAGTAGATAGTGCGACTCCGAGTTTCACTGCGTCGTAGGTCGACCAGCGCGGCGTCGGAATTTCAATCACGCGGACATAGTAGGCGGCAGGCTGCCCCGGATCGAAGTCAGGGTCAGTCCACACGTCACTCAGCACGGATGCGCCAATGTCGTTGGTGTAGGTTGCCGTCTTCACGTCGACCGTATTGCCAACCGGAGGTAGTTTGCCAGTCGTGGGATCGTGCTTGCGATTTCCCGACCAGGCGACATCGTAGATTTTCTCCATCGGCAAACCGTTGGCGGGGTTCGCCCAGACCTTGATGATCTGGACGCGGTCGAGATTACCACTCACGGGGTCCTTCATGGCCTGAATCGCAAAGCTCGGCGCCTTGGCTCCGCTGGCCATCGGCGGCAGGTCCTGTCCCATTGGCACGCCGCCGGCGTAACCTTGCTTGGCAAAGTCCTTCGCCTCGGCCATGGATTCCGGATACTGCCAGCCGCCGAAGAAGCGCAGCCGGATCATCGTGCCCGAGGTGCCGTAGGTCTCCTTGCGTTTCATCGCATCGAAGATGCCCGCGCGGGTGTTCTCGTCGGCCCAGACGGCCGTGGTTCCGGCCGTACTTAGCTCCGCGGAAAGACCGCCGGTCAAACCAGGGGTTGGGTCCAGACGTTTCTTGGGTGTATCGTCAATGAAACCATGTCCACCTTTGTAGTTGAATTCTTCATTGCCCTGATAGCCGGAATGGAAATCGGCACCCGCAACCACGCCCATCTTGTATGGGTTGGCCCCCAATTCCTTCTCCAGCTTGATCCCGGTGGCAAGTCCCTGACGGTAGAAAGCGCCGCGGCTCTTGTCGGCCGCAATCGGCAGATTGATCAGGTTGTTGAACAATTCAAAGTCTGCAAACTCGTCGTTGGATGACAGCCCCGGATACGCGTCCGACTGGCCCTTCGTCTGCACGATTTCGAACAGCGGCTCATTCGCAGCCTGCCTTTTGGCATATCGCGCTGACATTTTGGTACCCATGAACTCGTATTCCGAGAACATCCAGCCATTCGAGACATTGGAATTATGTGGGATCGCGAAGCATTCAATGCCCTGCTGCCGCTGAGTTTCCAGGTAAGTCCACAGGTCTTCGGGTTGATCGGAGTCGAATGCTGAATACGGAAACGCGGCCGCCTTGTCCTTGAAGAACACATTGCGGTGCATGTTCGACCCATTTGGAATCGACGTCCACTCAAAGCCGTAGAGCGCGGTGAATTTTCCCGGTTCATTGGCCTTGTCCGCCGCCTCGATGTAGGTCTGCCACAGGGATGTGCGCAGCTCGGGCGTTGCATATTCAGGGATCGGCTCGCCGGCGAAAAGGCTGGCAAGCAACTGTTTGAAGGCTGGCCCTCCCGCCGCTGGATCGGTCTGTCCCGCCACAATCGCCTTGGCAAAATCAGATTTGGCGAGCGGACTGTCTGGATTGGCAAACTCCTTCAGCACGCCGAAATACTCGGCATGGTCGGTGATCGCGACAAAGTCATACGGCGTGCG
>Ga0316193_10003912_pt1 | contig 10866 bp, 10 predicted proteins | sample MerIslsedime2_MG_FD_207735 | JGI IMG/M metagenome (GOLD analysis project Ga0316193, IMG submission 207735) | Coastal sediment microbial communities from Maine, United States - Merrow Island sediment 2 | ecosystem: Environmental > Aquatic > Marine > Coastal > Sediment | place: USA: Maine... | reverse complement strand
AGCCATGGAGCGAGGTAACCCCCCGTTCTCCGCCGCGAGTGGAACTGAGCAGTGCCAGAAGCGCTTGTTGTTCAGACTTCCTTGGAAATGGCCACCGGCATACCGGTTCTTTCCGTGAGCGCTCTTTCGATGGCTTCCTCGTCCAGCTCGACCAGTCGTTCCGCCTGAGCCTCATCGATCAGCTTCATGGCGTTACTGAGCAGCGCGGCGCGCCCCACGCCGTCTTCTTCCAGGGGTTCGTGAATCTCCAGGTAGAGCTTGCCGCCAAACCAGCCTACCTTGGCGGTCTCACTGACAATATTGACCCGCGTTCCCACCGCAACCTGCGGGAACAGGTATTCGATATCTTCCGGCATCATGCGAATGCAGCCGTGGGACGCCCGCATCCCCACGCCAAAAGCCTTGTTGGTGCCGTGTATCAGGTAACTGCCTTTTGTGATTCCCAGGCGCAGGGCGAATAGCCCCAGTGGGTTGTTGGGGCCCGCCGGTACTACTCTTGGCAGGGGGTCGCCCGCCGCTGCGTGCTCCCTGCGGATCGATTCCGGTGGGGTCCAGGTGGGGTTCTCCTTTTTGCCCACAATTTTGGTTACGCCCAGCGGCGTACCCCAGTCCTGGCGGCCAATCCCCACCGGGTAGGTCTGAACGACAGGCGTTTCCCCCGGCTCAGCTTTGGGGTAGTAGTAAATGCGCATTTCAGGAATATTGAGTACCAGGCCCTCCCTCGGGGCTGCCGGGAGTATGTAGCGTGTGGGGATGACGACCCTGGTGCCTTCACCCGGTAGCCAGCGATCAACGTCGGGATTGGCGCGCACAATCTGCTCCTGGCCGATGTCGTAACGGCGCGCGATATCGAGCAGCGTGTCTTCGTGTGTCGCCTCGGTCTCATGGATGGCGCCGATAATATCGAACTCCGGCAAGGGCATGTCGAAGGTTGCCGCCGGGCTTATGCCGGGCAGAAGAAGGACGAGTAGGGCTAGCTGGATACGCATGGGATCAACTGGTCAAATAGGTGCTCAGGTTACTATAAATGCCGGCTCAGTTGCAGGCCTTGGCACGCCGATCGCGCAGCACAACGGCGGTTAAAACTGTGAAAAAAATAGCCGCGCTGAACAGTGGCGCCAGTATACCGTGCACCTGGTACAGGGCGCCGGCGCAAATTGGCCCGGCCACGAAACCTATGGCGGGACAGGAGCTGATCAGCCCGGCGGCGGCTCCCTGTTCATCCGCGCTCACTGCCAGCGACGCACCCGCGGCGATAGCGGGCATACACAGGCCCAGCCCGGTGCCCAGAAATGCCATGCCCACTGCCAACACCCAAAAGCTGTTGAAGCTTGCTATGACCAATGCACCAAGACAAAGAGACGACAGCCCGAGGCGGATAAACAAGCTGGCCCGCAGTTGCATGCGCTGCATGACCGTGACCTGGATGAGAAAGGTGAAAGCGGCGGACACCATCAGCGCCGCGCCGGTCATCTGGGCTGTTTGTATGCCGGTTAGCCCCAGCTTGTCCTGTAACTGAAACCCCAGGGTTTGCTGAATGCCGGAAAAACCCACGAACAGGCCCACTGCGGTGGCCAGGAACATCAGTATTCGCGGATCGGTAAGTTTCAGCCGCGCGCGGGTCCTGCGGCTGGTGAGATCCGGTGCCGGTGTCACCGGCAGTTGTCGCCACACCATCAGGGCCGCTATGGCGGCCATGCCAGCGGCAAAGTACAGCGGGGCGAGCAGGCCGAAGGTGGCCAGTGCGCCACTGACAGCGGGGCCGAGAATAGTGCCCATGCTATTGGCCGTGCCGAGTCTGGCCATGGTGGCTGTGCGTTGATCACGGGAGGAGTGATCCGCCGCATAGGCGGTGGCGGCGGGATTGCTCGCAGACATAATCAGCGCCTGGCTGCAGCGCGCCAGGAGCAGGACGAGGTAGAGCGCTGTTCCTCCCAGCAGCCCAACGAGACCGGCGTAAAACACACTGGTAAAGCCCAGGGTTCCGATGGCATACCCCACCAGGCCGGTGATGATGATGGGTTTGCGGCCAACACGGTCGCTCAGACGGCCCCATACGGGGGCTGCAACGCCGAAAACAAGCGCTGATATGGCGATAATGGAGGTAATCTGCAGTTCCCCCAGCTGCACCTCCCGCCCCAGAGGTGCCAGTATGGCGAACACCAGCGACTGCCCCATCGCTGTCGTCATGAGGGCGACAATCAGCACCGTGGTCTGGTGGCGACTCAGTTTCTGGGGCAAGGCGGGTATCTCCGTCGCGGGTTTTCGGGCTTCTACAGAGGCCGCGGGGCTGCTGGCCAGCGGCGAAAAGCTACGCATATAATAGGGATATCAATTGGCAAAGCAATTGCCCGGGCTTATGGCTGTGGACAACAATCGTCACCCACCGGTCTGGACAGTCAGTGGTCGATCCCCTACAATCCTTCGCCAGATTTCACAGGCCCGAACAACGCATTGGGCACCTTTATATCCTGTGAATAACCAGAGCTGAATTCATGTAAAAAGGCGAGATGCGGCTTCCCATCTCGCCTTTTTGTGAGTGCCCGGCTGAGGGGCGCACGGCCGCTGTTATTCCCGCTGAAAGTTGGAGGTTTGCTTGACCAGTCCGGCCATTCTGGCACTCGAAGACGGCAGTATTTTCAAAGGCCTGGCTATCGGGGCTGAGGGGATATCGGTGGGCGAGGTGGTCTTCAACACGGCCATGAGCGGCTACCAGGAAATTCTCACCGACCCATCCTACGCGCGGCAGATTGTCACGCTGACCTACCCACATATCGGCAATACCGGCACCAATTCCGAGGACGAGGAGTCCACCGGTATCTGGGCGGCGGGCCTGGTAATCAGGGATTTGCCACTACTGGCCAGCAACTACCGCAACGAGCAGGGGCTGCAACAATACCTGGAGCAGCGCGGTATCGTCGCCATTGCCGACATTGATACCCGCCGCCTTACCCGCATTCTCAGGGACAAAGGCGCTCAGAATGGTTGCCTGATGGCCGGGGCAGATATCGATGAACAGCGCGCCCTGGCCCAGGCTAGAGGCTTTGCCGGGCTCAAGGGGATGGATCTCGCCAGAGAGGTTTCGGTCGCAGAGACATATCGTTGGGATGAAGGCAGCTGGGTGTTTGGTGTTGGCCACAGCTCACGGCCGGAGGAAGAGTTGCCCTGGCATGTGGTGGCCTATGACTTTGGCGTGAAGCGCAATATCCTGCGCATGCTGGTCGACCGTGGCTGCCGCCTGACGGTGGTGCCTGCCCAGACTCCCGCGGCTGAGGTCCTTGCATTGAAACCCGACGGCGTGTTCCTGTCCAACGGCCCGGGGGACCCGGAGCCCTGTGACTACGCCATTGCCGCGATCCGGAGCATTTTGGAGACAGACATTCCCGTATTCGGTATTTGCCTGGGCCACCAGTTACTGGGTCTCGCCAGTGGCGCTACAACCATGAAAATGAAATTCGGCCACCACGGCGCCAATCACCCGGTGCAGAATCTCGATGACGGCACCGTACTGATCTCAAGCCAGAACCACGGTTTTGCGGTGGATGAAAGCAGCCTTCCAGATACCCTGCGCATTACTCACAAGTCGCTGTTTGACGGTACTTTGCAGGGTATCCACCGCACCGACAAGGATGCGTTCAGTTTCCAGGGGCATCCGGAAGCGAGCCCGGGGCCGCATGATGCCGCGCCACTTTTCAACCATTTTATCGAACTGATTGCAGCCCGCTCGGGCGTGTGCAGCACAGGAAGCAGCTGATCCCGTATGCCAAAGAGAACTGACATAAAGAGCATCCTTATTCTCGGCGCCGGCCCCATTGTCATCGGCCAGGCCTGCGAATTCGATTACTCCGGCGCCCAGGCCTGTAAAGCCCTGCGAGAGGAGGGGTACCGGGTAATTCTGGTGAACTCCAACCCGGCCACCATCATGACTGACCCGGCCATGGCTGATGCCACCTATATCGAACCTATCGAGTGGCGCACGGTGGAGCGGATAATTGAAGCGGAAAAGCCCGACGCCCTGCTGCCCACCATGGGTGGGCAGACTGCTCTGAACTGTGCGCTGGACCTGGCCCGGGAAGGTGTACTGGAAAAGCATGGTGTTGAGATGATCGGCGCGACCAAGGAGGCCATTGATATGGCCGAGGATCGCCAGTTGTTCGATCAGGCCATGAAGCGAATCGGCCTTGAAACGCCGCGCGCAGCCTTTGCCCACTCCCTGGAGGAATCTTTCCAGGTTCTGGACCAGATCGGTTTTCCCTGCATCATCAGGCCCTCCTTCACCATGGGCGGCTCCGGTGGCGGTATTGCCTACAACCGCGATGAGTTCGAGACGATCTGCGTGCGCGGCCTGGATTTGTCACCCACCAACGAGCTGCTGATCGATGAGTCTCTCATCGGCTGGAAAGAGTTTGAGATGGAAGTGGTGCGTGACAAGAACGACAACTGCATTATTGTCTGCGCCATTGAAAACTTCGACGCCATGGGCGTGCACACCGGTGATTCCATTACCGTGGCGCCGGCCCAGACCCTGACCGACAAGGAATACCAGATCATGCGCAACGCCTCGCTGGCGGTGCTGCGTGAAATCGGGGTGGAAACCGGCGGCTCTAACGTGCAGTTCGGGCAGGACCCGAAAACCGGGCGCATGGTGATTATCGAGATGAACCCGCGGGTCTCCCGGTCTTCCGCCCTGGCTTCCAAGGCCACCGGTTTTCCTATCGCCAAGGTGGCTGCCAAGCTTGCGGTGGGCTTTACGCTGGATGAATTGCAGAACGATATTACCGGTGGCGCTACCCCGGCATCGTTTGAGCCGTCGATCGACTATGTCGTCACCAAGATTCCGCGCTTTGCCTTTGAAAAGTTTGCCACGGCGGATTCGCGCCTGACCACCCAGATGAAATCTGTGGGGGAGGTGATGGCCATTGGGCGCACCTTCCAGGAATCGCTGCAGAAAGCCATGCGCGGCCTGGAGGTGGACTCCGCCGGTTTTGAACACATGATCGATACCGACAGCCCCGAAGCGCGCGAGCAGCTGGTGTCCGAGCTCTCCAACCCCAAGCCTGAGCGCCTGTGGTACATCGGAGACGCTTTCCGTTCCGGTATGTCGCTGGAGGAGATTTACCGTTTCTCCGGTGTTGACCCCTGGTTCCTGGCGCAGATCAGGGATCTGATAGAGACCGAAGACGGCCTGAAAACCGTGAACCTGGCGGACATCGACTATCGCCAGATGTTTTCCCTCAAGCGCAAAGGTTTTTCGGACGAGCGCCTGTCAGTGCTGCTGGCTGCCTCGGAAGGTAAGGTACGGGCCCACCGCCACAGCCTGGATATTCGCCCTGTCTACAAGCGCGTGGACACCTGCGCGGCGGAATTTGCCTCCGCCACGGCCTACATGTATTCCACCTATGAGGAGGAGTGCGAGGCAGCGCCTACCGATAGAGACAAAATCCTGGTTATCGGTGGTGGCCCAAACCGTATCGGCCAGGGCATAGAGTTCGATTACTGCTGCGTGCATGCGGTACTCGCTATGCGCGAGGATGGCTATGAGACCATCATGATCAACTGCAATCCGGAAACGGTCTCCACCGACTATGACACCTCCGATCGCCTCTACTTTGAGCCGGTGACTCTTGAAGATGTGCTCGAGATCGTAGATCTGGAAAAACCCAAGGGTGTGATTGTGCAGTTCGGCGGCCAGACCCCGCTGAAACTTGCTCGCGCCCTGGAGGCCCAGGGCGTACCTATTATCGGCACCACACCGGATGCCATCGATAGGGCTGAGGACAGAGAGCGCTTCCAGCAGATGATCCAGAAACTGGAGCTGCTGCAGCCGGATAACACTACTGTGCGCAGCGTCGACGCCGCTATAGAGGCCGCCAGCAAAATCGGTTATCCGCTGGTGGTTCGCCCCTCCTATGTGCTGGGTGGGCGGGCGATGGAGATTGTCTACCGGGAGGAGGATTTGCTGCGCTACATGCGCGATGCGGTGCGGGTATCCGATGACTCACCGGTGCTGCTGGACCGCTTTTTGAGCGCCGCCATTGAAGTGGATATAGACGCCGTCAGCGATGGCAAGCAGGTGGTGATAGGCGCCATCATGCAACATATCGAGCAGGCGGGAGTGCACTCCGGTGATTCTGCCTGTTCCCTGCCGCCCTACAGCCTGGATGCCCGCGTACAGGATGAGATGCGTGAGCAGGTCCGCCAGATGGCCCTGGAGCTGGGTGTTATTGGCCTTATGAATGTGCAATTGGCCTGGCAGGATGGTGAAACCTATGTCATTGAGGTGAACCCGCGAGCCTCGCGCACGGTGCCTTTTGTATCCAAGTGCATCGGGGTGTCGCTGGCCAAGGTGGCGGCGCGCTGCATGGTGGGCCAGAGCCTGGAATCCCAGGGAATTACTCGCGAGGTGATTCCGCCCTATTTCAGCGTGAAGGAGGCGGTGCTGCCCTTTAAGAAGTTTCCCGGTGTGGACCCGATTCTGGGCCCGGAAATGAAGTCAACCGGCGAGGTTATGGGCACCGGCGACACCTTCGCCAGCGCGTTTGCCAAAGCCCAACTGGGCGCCGGGCAGGCGCCACCCACTGGAGGTACTGCGCTGCTGAGCGTGCGGGATGTGGACAAGCCGGGCCTGGTGCAAGCAGCCCGACAGTTGGTCGAGCTGGGGTTTTCATTGGCGGCGACAGCTGGCACGGCAGACGCGTTGGAGCAGGCGGGCATGTCGGTTCGCAGGGTCAACAAGGTGCAGGAAGGGCGGCCACACATTGTGGACATGATAAAAAATGGCGAGGCACAGCTGATTATCAATACCACGGAAGGGCGGCGTGCGATTACCGACTCAGCCGCAATCCGCGCCACGGCAGAGGCCCACAACGTGTTTTATACTACAACCCTTGCAGCGGGTGAGGCGGTTTGCATGGCCTTGCGGCATGAGGGAGACCAGACGGTGCGTCGCCTGCAGGATCTGCACAGGAGCATAGTGGCATGAACAAATTTCCAATGACCGTCTCCGGCGAAGCCACCCTGAGAGCGGAGCTGGAGCATCTCAAAAGAGTGGAGCGACCGAAAATCAGCCAGGCCATTGCCGATGCCAGGGAGCACGGTGATTTAAAGGAAAATGCCGAGTATCACGCTGCACGGGAGCAGCAAAGCTTTATGGAAGGCCGGATAATGGAGATCGAGGGCAAGCTGGGTAATGCCCAGGTCATCGATGTGAAGGCTATTCCCAAGACAGGTAAGGTCATCTTCGGTACCACTATTGACCTGGTAAACGTGAAAACCGGTGACACCGTGACCTATCGCATTGTCGGCGAGGACGAGGCGAACGTGAAACAGAACCTGATTTCCGTGGGCTCTCCCATCGCGCGAGCCCTGATCGGCAAAGAGGAAGGCGATACTGTGGTGGTGAAGGCACCCGGTGGCGATATCGAGTACGAAATAGACCAGGTTCAGCATATTTGACGGATTTGCGCCGGCAGGCTCTGGCGCCTGACTCTCTATGCAAATAATTCTCATTTAGGATACTATTGCCGCTTTCCGGGCCCCAGGCCCCTATAGACTGCGGTAAAGACGGTATCTCAACGCCCATGAACCTCTCACTCTGGTCCCTGAAAGCCGGCGATCGCTGCGAAATACTGGGCTATGATCAGGTGCTTCCGGAAAATTACCGTACCCGCATGATGGAATTCGGTTTTCATCCCGGCGAAACCGTCGCCTGCGTTCAATCTGTCGCTTTCGGTGCGCCAAAAGTCTATCGCGTCAGTAATACGATTTTTTCATTGGATGAGGAAGTCGCCGACCACATCCACGTCAGGCTGATCGACACCGATGCCTAAAACAATTCTTATCGGCAGCCCCAATTCGGGCAAGAGCCTGCTGTTTAACCGGCTTACCGGGCTGCACCACAAGGTGGCTAATTTCCCCGGGATTACGGTGGATGTTGGTATAGGCAAGATGCGCGCGCTGCCTGAGATGGATCTGGTGGATTTCCCCGGGACCTACTCGTTGCAGGCCATCTCGGCGGAAGAGAAGGTGGCGGTGGAGCATTTCCAGCGCGCCCTGCAGGACCCTGATGTCGAACAGGTTTTGTGCCTGATAGATGCGACCCGCCTGGAGAAGAGCCTCTATTTCACACTACAGGTGATCCGGGATTGCGAGCGCCACAGCAAGCCGGTCACGGTACTGGCCAATTTGATCGACGTTCTGGACAACCATGATTTATCACTGGATGTGGCGGAACTCGGTGCGGCGTTGCACACATCGGTACTGCCGATCTCGGCACGCACCGGCAAAGGCATTGAGGCTGTGGTTGAGAGGGTCAAAGCCGTTCGGGAGCAGGCATTGCAGCCGCCTCGCGCACATTTGATTGACGCACCCGATGTACTGCTGCGCGGTACAGCGCACCAACTGTCCCGGCGCTTCGGTCCAAAGGGCGACGTGCTGGTGCGGACCCAGACTCGTCTGGATAGCTTCTTTCTTCATTCAGTGACGGGTGGCTTCGCGTTCTTTGCCATTATGTACCTGCTGTTCCAGTCCATTTTCACCTGGTCGGCGCCGGCCATGGATGCGGTTGAAACCGCCCTGGCAGCTATGGCCCAGGTAGTGGTGCCGCTGATGAGTAATCATGTGGCAAGGGACTTCACGTCGGATGCTCTGTTTGGCGGGATAGGGGCCTTTCTGGTTTTTGTGCCGCAGATTTTTGTGCTGACATTCATTATTGGTCTGCTGGAAGACTCGGGCTATATGGCGCGGGCTGCGCTTATTTGCCACAAGCCGTTGCGCCTGTTTGGCCTCACCGGCAAGAGCTTTATTCCCATGCTGTCCGGTGTGGCCTGTGCCATTCCGGGAATCTACGCCGCCCGCGCTATAGATTCACCGCGCAAGCGCCTGCTCACCTACATGGCTATCCCTTTAATGCCCTGCTCGGCGCGCCTGCCGGTGTATACGCTGCTTATTGCCGCGTTTATACCCTCGGGCACAGCCTTCGGCGGCTTGTTGGGTTGGCAGGGCCTGGCCATGTTCTGCATTTACTTTTTTGGCATGTTCTGCGGCCTGCTGGTGACCGGCCTGATCTCGCGTACCAGCAAGGATCACTACACCGACCTGCCATTTGTTCTCGAGTTGCCGCCATATCGGATACCCGGCCTGGGCCCATTGTTACGAAACGCCTGGAACCGCTCCAAGCACTTCGTCACCAAGGCGGGAAAGATCATCTTCGCGGTCACCGTGGTGATCTGGGTGCTCGGCTATTTTCCGAACCAGGGCACAGACCTGGGCACATCCTGGCTGGGTTACCTGGGCCGAATCGTGGAACCCCTGTTTGCGCCGCTGGGCCTGGACTGGCGCTACGCGGTGGCCATTCTCACCTCGTTCCTGGCGCGGGAAGTGTTCGTGGGTACCCTTGGCACGATATTCGGTATTGAGTCTGCGGATGAAAATATGACGCCACTGGTAGAGCAGATTCAGTCCAGTGACCTGGCACTAGGCTCCGGACTGGCGCTGCTGGTGTTCTTTGCCATCGCCCTGCAGTGTGTTTCCACAGTGGCAATACTGTCCAAGGAGAGCGGCTCGGGTACGCTGGCGTTAAAGATGTTTGTCGGTTATCTGTTTTTGGCCTACGGCGCGGCTTTGGCTATTTACCACCTGGCGGCAATATTCACCTGAGGGCTTCTACTCGCTGCGCTCGTGCTGGAACAGTCGCACCTCCGCCAGTACCAGCCTGGCAATCAGCTTGACCATCAATGAGTGATTTTCCGCGCGTATGCCCTCAAGGCCGGTGTTGATCTGCTGGTAGAGGGAGTCCTTTTCGTCGGCTGGTATCGCGGCGGGTAATTCCACGCTGAAGCTGTATTGCTCTGACTCGCTCAATTGCGCGTAGGTGCGGGTGAGCTGGCTGACGGCAAAATCTATCAGCCGATCATCGGCGCCGCGCTCTGCCAGCAATGCCCGCAGCTCGCGGTCAAGGTAGGCAAGGCCCTGGGCCTGTTTGGATGGAAACTCGAGAATATCCGCCATTGATCGTGCTATTACACGCGCCGGATCAGGTTGGACAGGCGGGGATCGGGTTGTGGGGCCCGGCGCAGGATAACAGCCATGTTGCCAATGCTCTGTACCAGTTCCGCTCCGGAGCGCTCGCAGATCTCCCGGCACACCTCGGCCCTGGCCTCCCGGGAGCCCACCGCCAGCTTGATTTTGATCAGTTCGTGGTCACTCAGGGCGCGCTCAACCTCGGCGTAAACAGCATCGGTCAGGCCGTTGCCGGCAACAGTGACGACCGGATTGAGCTTATGGCCGATGGCGCGCAGCTGTTTAATGTCGTGTTTCGCTTTCTTAGTCATGATTAAGGCACCTCTGATCAATTCGGTAATGCCTCAGCGGAGGCTCGGGCGCACATTGGCAAGGCGCGCCGCGAAGGTCAAGGCTGGTTGTCCTTGGCGAGTGGTGCAACGCAGTCCAATGGGCGCCCGAGTCCCGCCCTGCGGGGCTTTGCGTCGAACCTGCCCGCTGCGTTGCAGCCGTTTGAAAGGCAACCAGCCTTCCTGCACGACTGCGCCTACCGGGCAGGTTCGACGCAAAGACTGAGGCATCACCGAATTGAACAGAGGTGCCTTGATCCAAGGTACAATACGCCCGCACCCGCGCTGGCGGGCGTGCATTCTACACATTCAGCCCTTCCTGAGAAACCGCATATCCATGGCTAAAAAGAAATCTTCCAGCAAGGCCTGGCTGAAAGAGCATCGGGAAGACCCCTATGTACAGCAGGCACAGCGCGAGGGTTACAGGTCGCGCGCCTGTTACAAGCTGCTGGAAATCCAGGAGCGGGACCGGCTGATTAGCCCGGGCATGACGGTATTGGACCTGGGTAGCGCCCCT
>Ga0316193_10003909_pt1 | contig 10868 bp, 13 predicted proteins | sample MerIslsedime2_MG_FD_207735 | JGI IMG/M metagenome (GOLD analysis project Ga0316193, IMG submission 207735) | Coastal sediment microbial communities from Maine, United States - Merrow Island sediment 2 | ecosystem: Environmental > Aquatic > Marine > Coastal > Sediment | place: USA: Maine... | reverse complement strand
CGGCCAGACATCGGGTCGACCGAGAGCCATCAGGAGGTAGATGTCCGCAGTCCATCGTCCGATTCCTTTGAGGCGCATCAGTCTCTCACGAGCCTCGTCGTCGGGGAGGTCCGAAAGGCCATCGAGGTCGAGGCTGCCGGTTTGAACCGCCTCGGCCAGGATCCTGGCGTACACGGTCTTCTGGCGACTGAATCCAATCCCTTTCAGCGTCCTGTCATCTAACGTGAGCAGACTCTCAGGCGTCAATGCACCGACAGCAGCGAGCAGCTTGTCAAAGCAGGCCTTCGCGGAGGCCAACGAGACCTGCTGTTCGAGGATGATGTGGACCAGCGTTGGAAACCCGGGTTTGCGATCCCACATCGGCGGAGGCCCAAGCCTCGAGAGCACGTTGCCGAGATCGCGATCCCGCGCGGCGAGTTCATTGAGTCCCCGTATGTAGCGTGATTCATCAAGCGCCGAGATCGTCACCCTTTGGACTCGGATCTCTTTCCGGTGAGGACCTCGAGATCCACCCGCCACACCCTGGTGGCCTTCATGTGCGGCCCCCCGTACGACCAGTCACGCCCAGAGTAGTGCCGCATGATCCGGTTGAGTCCGTGGGTCTTCTCCTCATCGCCGACAAGTTCGGTCACCGTTCCGAAGCCGATGACGCTCTCGAAATTGAAGGTCCAGGAGCATGCGTCTTCGTCATCGGTGACGAGCTTGACGTTGCGTTCAAATTGAACGCAGACGCGTGGGTTGGCGGTCATCATGTCGATCTTTTTGCCCTCTTTGGCCGTGTGAAAGAAGACCGCTTCACCGTCAAATCCAAAAGAGACGGGAACGACGTAGGGTTCGCCGCCCACCGCCAGACCCAGACGGCAGACCTCGCAGTCTCGAACGATCTCGAGAATCGTGTCGAGGTGGACGATTTCCTTGTCGGCGCGGCGCATCACCCCGCCCTCGTGCCGTTGGGTACGGGGCGTTCGGGCATGGCCAGCGCCGGGTTCACCCCATCCTCATAGCCGAGATCGAAGAGCATTCCCTCCGACATCACACCGGCCATCTTTCTCGGCGCGAGGTTGACGACGAAGAGCGCCTGTTTGCCGATGATCTCGCTGAGGTCCTCACGCTCCTGCTTCATTCCGGCAAGGATGGTCCGTGTCTGGTCGCCGAGGTTGACGGTCAGTTTGACGAGTTTCTTCGAGCCGTCGACATCGTCCACCGCCTCGATGGTGCCGACTCGGATATCGAGTTTGGCGAGGTCATCGATGGTGGCGAGTTCTTTGATCGGCGCTGGTTTCATGGATCGTCCTCCGTTGCTTCCTCGAATTCCTCGAGCAGGGCGCGAGCTTCCTCGGCCATCCGGCTTGGGACTGTGAAGATCACTCCCCGCGATCTGGGGTTGAAGATGGAACCGCTGACGAACGCGCCCCGAAAGGCCCCGAATCGTTGCTCGCCATGCGCGAGATAGGGGATCCCGGCGCCGTCGAGAACGGATTTGATCACCGCGATCTCGGTCAGATCCGATGATTCGATCACCGGTTCCATTGATTCGTCATCGCCGACCCGTGGCTTCGGCGGATGGCCGTCCTCGAGGGGCGGCTCGACAGATGAGGCAAAGGCAACGAGGTGGGTCGCACAATAAGGGCAGATGGTGATGTCCTGGCGGTACTCCGACCGCAGTCCTGTCTCGAGGAAATCGGGACACTCGTCATTGGGACAGAACATGACACCTCCACACGGCGACATGGCGGAACTTCGACATGGTCATTCGCCCCCGTCCGGAAGATAGTCCTCACGGATTGGCGAGAAGACTTCGATCACCACGCTGTCCTCCAGCGCCTCGGCGCCGTGAGGCGTGCCCGATGCCCAATTCCAGCAGTCGCCGGGGGAGACGATCTTGTCCTCGCCTTTGCTGAAAAACCGGAGCGATCCCGATATGAGGTAACCGGTCTGCTCGTGAGGGTGCTGGTGTTCGGGGATCACTGCTCCCTTGACGAACCGGACCTCGATGAGGTGGGTCGTGGCGCCGTGAATCATTGACTTGAGCCACACTCCCGTGATCATCTCGTTGTATCCGGCCTTGTCCGCCTTTTTGATCATCATCGCCTCCCGGCCCTCTGGATGGGACTCAATCGTCAATGGCCGCCACTGCTTCGATCTCCACCTGACATCCGAAGTGCAGATCCCGGGAGGGAACGACGGCGCGGGCGGGACGGTGTTCACCGAAGCACTCTGCGTAGACCATATTGACCCGTCCCCAGAGTTCGATGTTCGAGACATAGACGGTGGTTTTGATGACTCGATCGAGGCTGCTGCCTGCCGCTTCGAGAACCGATGCGACATTGGCGATCGCCAACTGTGTCTGCTCCTCGATGGAACCGGTCTGGGGTTGGCCAGACGCCGGATCGATGGGCAGTTGCCCGGAAACATAGACCAGGCCACCGTGGATCATTCCCTGCGAGTAGTGGCCGGCGGGTGCGGGTGCGTTCGTGGTGGAAACGGGGCGCATCATGCCTCCTTGGCGTGGAGGTGACAGTGTATCGGTTTCCGCCGAAAGCCCTCAGTCTGAAAAACGGTCGTCGGCTCGATCGCGGCGTTGGCGGGCGGCTGCCAGCCAACCGGTCCGAACCTCGGTGCGATCGTCGAACTCTCCGATATATGGTTTGATGTCCAGAACGGGCGTCCCGTCGATCAGGTCGAGGTTCTCGATGGAGAGTACGTTTTCCTCGATTGCGAGCAGATTGACCACCGAGAGGCCGATCGGGTTGGGCCGACAGGGAGCGCGGGTGGCGAAGAGACCACGGGGTTCGGTGTCGAGGAAGGGGACGACCTTGGGCCGCCACTCTGTCGATCGGTGGAGGTGACACAGCAGGACGATGTGCGAGAAGCCGTCGAGATCGCTCAAACCCTCGGCGAACTCCGGGAACACCTCGATGGTTCCACGTGCGCCATCGGACCGCGATGGTTGGATCGGTGTTCCCTTTCTTTCCAGGAATGGGCTGTGAACGATGCCGATCGGTTTGTATTCAATGATCAAAATGGTGGATCTCCGTTTTCGGATTCCGATCAAGTCTCGTCGGTCCACGAGTCGAGCATGGCGTCCGCTTCCTCGATCGACTTCGCATAGCGGGTGTTCTCTTCGTTGAACACCCCCTTGAGCAGCCGTTGAAACTGCATGAGACCGGTCATCAGGCCACCGGTGACTCGAATGCCGTGGCGCCGGCCTTTCGTCTTGATCATCTCGCCCCCTTGGGTCAGGGCGGTGGCGGCGCCCGGCGAACCGGGGACGAACTTGGTCAGATCGGTAACGACATCGATGTTGGGCCTCAGCTCCCTGAGGGCGGCCTCGAGATCCGCCATGCCCGGCCCGACGTGTTCACCGCGAAAGAAACCGCTGAGTCGGATATAGAGGCGGTTCTTCGCCCGATCTACTCGAAACTCGATTTTCCCACTCATGCTCGACCTCCTCCGACGCGCACTGCGCCGTTGCTCAAGAATACCGAAATACGATCAATCGTAGTGTTCCATGTCGTCAGGGACAATGACCCACGGGTGCCTGCGCGATTCGTAAACTGAGACTCTCGGCTCACTCGGTCGGGATCGGCAGTTTGTGTTGCCGGAGAAATGAGAGCTTGTCCCAGTAACCCCGTTGAAATTTAATCATGCCGTCACGAACGTGAAAGAACCCACAGCCTCGAAGCCCGAGCGGGTCGCGCCATTCCAGAATCGCCCACTCGCCGTCCTGGAATATGTTCTCGGCGATGCACACCATTTCGGCTTCGGCAAACCCCGCCTCGAACATCGCGCGGATCGCGGCGCGTCCCTCCACCGGCGATTCGGGTGCCTGGTGGTTGACGGCATCCTCCGCGTACAGAGCCGCGAGGCTCTCGACATCCGCCAGGTTGAACGCTTCGACCCACGTCTGGACAACTTCTCTCGGTTTCATGCTGTGATCCTACCGCAGGTGTTGTCGGTGTTATCCGGACTTTTCGGTGCCGCGCCGGATCGCCTGGATCATCTCGTCGAGGTTCTGAAGAAATCGAGATCTGTCGCGCTTTGCCAACGGCGGCGGTCCGCCGGTGATCTCTCCCGCACCGCGCAGTTCGTCCAGCAGTCCGCGGGTGGCGAGTGCAGAGCCGATGTTGTCATCGGTGAACGGTCGTCCGGTGGTGCCGATGACCCGTGCGCCCGCCTTGAGGCAGCGATCCGCAAGAGGGATGTCTGCGGTGATGACGATGTCTTCCGGTTTGACGTGCTCGACGATCCAGTCATCGGCGGCGTCGAATCCGTCTCCCACCACCTCGAGCGAGATCCAGCGTTCATCGGGCGTTCGCATCCACGAGTTGGCCACGAGAGTGACCTCTAGCCCATAACGACCGGCGACGCGGAATACCTCGTTTTTCATCGGGCAGGCATCGGCGTCGATGAAGATGTGGAGCAACTCAGGTCCCTTTCTTGTGACGTGCCAAGGCTATCAGGCCCTTGAAGGCGAGCGACACCGGAATCGAAGGCATCGCCGGTCCCGGCAGCTTCATGGTAACTCCAAGACGCACGATGCCTTCAGGACCTAACGCCATGCTAAGCCACATTCTCCGAAGCGAAGAGGCCGTGAATGTAGGTCTTTAGCAATTTTTTATGTGCTGGTTTAGTACATAGAATTACTATTTTTTGATTCATTTAGTATCTCCTGTATTGAGTCCCAATGCTCAACTATTTTCCCATTTTCATCAAAGCGGAAAAAATCCATAGTCACATACTGTTCATTACCTGGCCAAGCCTGGTGTGTATGGAGATCTACCAAGTCGTCTTCGGCAATTGCCCTTACAAATTCAATCTCTTTATCTGGATAGTCCCGCGCCATTTCGTCGAAATAGTCAATAAAGCCCTGCTTCCCATTGCCCACCGCTGGATTGTGCTGGATGTATTCAGAGCCTACATATTTCTCAATTGCTTTGGATGGTTCTCCTAAATAGGCTGTCCGATAAAATGAAATTTCATTTTCTTTATTTAATCTCAGATTGTGTGCCATTTCCAATCTCCAAATCTATATGTTAAGGCAACTGTTTGATAAGCACACAATTCTGATTGGCGACACTAGCGATTTTTGGGATTCATGCGGAGATTGGGTCATTTTCTGCTTTCTGTTCGTATTGTTCTTCTCAAGTAAGTCTACCTGAATAGAGCGGGATCGGAGGGAAACGCTGCGGGTTGTTATCGTGCTGGGATGGGTCGATAACACGACGGGTGTCAGCGTGCTCATGGACGTTCTTCCCCCAGGGTGTGAAGCGAGTCCACAGGGCTGACGATGTCTTCGATCCACGGGGAATCGAGGCTGGGCCACGTTATACTCGTCATCAGATCATGCCGCGGCACATCGAGCCGGACCGTCCGCAGTCGTCAGCACTGCTCGCCAACCTTGAGGAGACCCGCCGCGAGGTTGTGGTCCCTGATGAGTACCTCGCTCTCGTCGAAACGGTGTCGCGGTTTTTCGGGGTCCGACAGGCGCTGGAAAAGCTCCTCAACGAGTTCTTCCACCCGTTGCGCAACGTCAAGGCGGTCATCAATCAGTTGCGCAGCCTCTGCGGCGGGATGTTCCACTATTTCGAGCGGACCGAGGGACGGGCCGGGTCGGCGGCGTTGCTCAATGACCTCTTCTGCGTGCTCTACAAGACCGAGCTGAATCCCGAGCTCCTCAGCAACCTCGTAGGGACACATCTTCAGTTCATCGAAACACTGTGCCGGTCGCGCTACAGCGATGAGTACGCAGCTGTGATGCTCCACGCCCTCGAACGGCTGACCGAGGTCCAGGCCGCCCACAGCAGCAGTTTCCTGCCCTATTCGGGGCTGTCGAAACGACTCGGCAGCCGTCTCGTGGATGAGGAGTTGCTCGGCGCCCGCTTCGGCGCGCTCTACGCCGGGACCGTGCGCTATGGTGTGAATGTCTTCGCCAACAGCATTTCGCTTGGTGAATGGTGCTCTGCGCAGCCCTCCGGATCATCGCGCCAATGCCGCGACCGGGTCGTCAAACCTCTCGATCGCGCCATTGCGGATGCCGGCGCCGTCCTCGGCCGGGCGACGCCCGAGGAGGTGTTGGAGCTGCCCAACCTCGACGATCTCCTGAACCTGACCATGGCGGGATCGCGGCGGCTGACCAGCCCCATCGAACGGATCGGGCTCTATGTCTACCTCGCCGGGATCCCCGAGCTCGAGCACCGCAACATGGAGATCCTCAGGGCGCTCTATTACTCCATCGATACGGTCTGCGCCGACGGCTCGGACGAGGATGTGACCCGGGCGGTGGATCTCATCACCGGCCATCTCATCAGCTGCGAGAGCTCGCACAAGAACCTGCTCTACAAGTGTCTCGAGCAGCTCGGCCGGGGCATCGCCAAGCGGGGAGGGGACCCGCTGGTCGGGCATTTTGTCGAGCGCACCATCGCCACCGGTTTCGAGGGCCCCGAGGTCAGCGGGGTTTCGGAAGAGTGGGAGACCCACGTCAACCCCCACCACCTGACCTGTCTGCGGACCTGGCTCGCAATCATCATGTCGGACCCGTTCCGGTTCGAGCAGTTGCTGTCGGCGCTGGTCATCAACATCCACTTCAAGGGCGTTTTCGTCGCGGACACTGATCTGTTCCAGCGCGACATCTCGGCGCTGCTCAACTCGGATATCGCCGACGCCTTCGCGCTCATCATGCAGGTCGTGACCCACGTGCCGGTCTTTTTCAACGAGGTCGGTTCGGAGGGCCAGCTCCGCGATGTCTCGACCCGGATCGACCAGATCACCCACCGCCGCGATCCGGTGATCCACTACCTGCGCAAGCAGTGCCACGCCGAGTCCAACAACCGGCTGGTCGGATTCGCCGCCAATGTCTATGACTACTGGGTGACCGGAAAGCCCGAGGGACTCGAGCCGTACCTGCCCGAGAGCGTCTACGCCGCCCTCGATCCCGAAGCGGAGTGGTTTGTCGGTCCGCACGCGGTCACCGCAAAATTGGCGAAGAGGGGCTCGCGGCTTGCTGAACTCGAGGCGCGTGACGTCGCTGAGCTCGAAGCCGAGCTCGCCAAGCTCGATGTCGGCAGCCGCGCCGACCGCGAGCGGGTGCTGCTGCTGATCCGGCTCTATCGCCTGCTCAAAACCAAGTACTCGAATTCGCCCGAGGGCATCTTCGAAACCCTCGAACACTCGCCGCTGGTCGAGACCGACACCGTGAAGGCTTTTGCCGAAGCGTTTGAAGGTTCGGACCCCCTCGCGGTTGTGGCGGCCGGAAACCGGGTTCTCGAGGAACTCAGGGCGCAAATCACGACATCCGAGATCACCGAAGCCTACGAGAACATCTACCACAAACGCCACATCGCGGCTGGGATCCCGTCCATGTACGGCACCTACCGCGAACCGAAGTTCGACGCCATGGGGCTGCTGTTGAGGGTGATGAACGCGCTCAAACCTCAGCTCGAGAATTGCGTCGCGGATTTCAACTACCGGTATATGACCCGAGAATCGATAGCCGAGGCCTACGGGATCCTGTACGAGATGCTCGAGGGGCTCAAGATCGCCGGGCTGCGGATCCAACACCTGTCGACCAAGCTCGAGATCCTCGGCAGTGTCATCCAGCACGGCAACCTGTCGGCCGGCCAGTACCTCAACATCTTCGATTTCATGTCCGAAGCCCTCAATGACGTGATCGAGACCAACTACATCGCGCTCCACAACCGCAATCTGGAGCGGCTGCCCGTGACCCACGAGGGCGCGGCCGGCTCGGGGCGGAAGACCGCCGGCAGGCGGTCGGAGCAATTCCTGCGCTCCATCATCACCTCGACCTACGCCATCCAGGAGCTTGATCTTTTTCTCCGTCGGATCGGCGAAAGTCTGCGCCGAATGACCGAGACCCTGTCTGACGAAGCCTGCAGCGTGGTCCTCGGTTACAGCCCCACGCGGCTGATTTGCTTCCTTCACGATCCTCTCCGCGATCAGGAAGATCAGCTGGCACTCGGCTACAAGGGTTTCTCGCTCAAACGGCTGTGCGCGTTGCGGTTACCGGTGCCCTCGGGCTTTGTGGTCTCCACCGAGCTCTTTGACATCCAGGGCGCCCTCGGGTATCAGGATCTCGAAAGGGACACGAAGGAGCGCGTGGTGGGGGCGCTCGACAGGCTCGAGGAGATCACCGGGCTCGCGCGCAATGATCCGAAGCAACCGCTGGTGCTCTCGGTGCGATCGGGGTCGGCGTTTTCCATGCCCGGGATGATGGATACCATCTTGAATGTCGGGCTCAACATCCCCCTGCTCGAGGCGATGGATGACGGCAGCGAGCGCGCCTGGGGCGCCTGGGATTGTTATCGGCGCTATCTGCAGAACGTGGCCATGTCGTGCGGCGCCGACCGTGACCTTTTCGATGACGTGATGATCCGGCACAAGGAGAAACACCGGGTCGATGTCAAACTCCAGTTCACCGCCGCGCAGATGAAGGAGATGGCGCTCGAGTACCGCGAGGTCGGTGAGCGCCAGGGCGTGAGATTCATCGACGATCCCGTCGAACAGCTCATGCAGGCGATCTTTCTGGTTCTGGATTCGTGGGATTCAAAGCCGGCGAGGTTATACCGGCGCCAGCTCGGGCTCGCCGACGGCTGGGGGACCGCGGTCATCGTCCAGCGGATGGTCTACGGCAACATGAACCGCGAATCTGGATCGGGGGTGGTCTTCACCACCAACCCGCGTTCGTCGACCACCGTCATCGGTCTTTTTGGCGATTTCACCCGCTGCTCGCAGGGTGAGGACGTGGTCGCGGGTCTGGTGTCGCCATCGCCGATCAGCGAGCGCCAGCGCAAGGAGTACTCGCCCAACGTCGAAGGTTCTTTGGAGATCGAGTTCCCGGAGATCTACACGGCGATCAGGAAGATCGCCTTCGAACTCATCAACGAGCACGGCTACGAGCACCAGGAGATCGAATTCACCTTCGAGTCGGGTGAGACCGATGGGCTCTATCTGCTTCAGACTCGTCCGGTGCGCCACACCCGCACCGGCGACCTCAAGATCTTCGCCCATCCGGAGAGACTCGAGAAACACCTCCTCGGATCCGGGATCGGGGTCAGCGGCGGCGCCATGTCGGGCCGGGTGGCGTTCTCGGAAACGGATGTGGAACGCCTGCGTGTCACGCACCCCGACGAGCGGGTGATTCTAATCCGACCCGATACGGTGCCGGAGGACATCGGCGTCGTGCTCTCGGTGGACGGTCTGCTCACCGCCCGCGGTGGGTTCACATCGCACGCGGCGGTGACCGCGAAGCGTCTCGGCAAGTGCTGCGTGGTCAACTGCAAGGGTCTGACGGTGGAGACGGCGAACAATCTTGCAAAAATCGGCGAGACGCCTATCCTCGCCGGAGATCCGCTCTCGATTGATGGATACTCGGGTCAGGTCTGGGCGGGCGAACATGAAATCGCCGGTGCTCGCGATCCGGTACGACTGTTCTAGGAATGTGTGGTGAGTCTGGGGGAAGACATGGCAGTCAACGGTGCAGACGGGATTCTTGGAATCAACGGCCTTGGTCGGATCGGCAAGCTGACCCTGTGGCACGAGGCGGGCAACCAGCGCTTCGAGCGCCTGGTGGTCAACACCGGACGCCCGGTCGGCAAGGGCGTCGACTCCATCGTCCGCTACCTCTCATCGGACAGCACCTATGGCAGTCTCGGCCGTTTTCTTTTTGGCCGCAACGGACCGTGGCGCTGCATCGAGATCCTCGACGCGGAGCAACAGCTCCTGTCCATCAACGGGGTCGAGATCAAGTTGCTGACCGAGCACCGCAACCCCAAGGACATCGGCTGGGCCGACCACGGGGTCAAGATTGTCGTGGATACCACCGGCGGCTTCCGCGATCCGAACCTCCCGGCCGCTCACCCCGGGGGCAGCCTCCAGGGCCATCTCGAGGCCGGCGCTCAGTTGGTGCTGGTGAGCGCGGCGTTCAAGATGAAAGACCCTTCGGCGCGGTTCCCCGATGACGCCGGGATGCTGATCTACGGCATCAACCACGATTCATTCGATCCGCGAAGGCACTGCATCATCTCGGCGGCGTCGTGCACCACCACCGCATTGGCGCACATGATGCTTCCGCTGCTCGATCACGAGCTCACCCACACCATGCTCACCGCCTCGATGTCGACGGTCCATGCCTCGACCAACTCGCAGAGCGTCCTCGACTCGGTTCCCAAGGCGGGCGCCGGCGATCTGCGCAAGAACCGCTCGATCTTCAATAACATCATCCTCACCTCGACCAACGCCGCCGCCGCCCTCGAGCATGTCATGCCCGAGATCGCCACCATCGGTTTTCTCGCCGACTCGGTACGGGTGCCGCTCAACACGACCTCGCTCATCATCCTCAACTGCACCTTCCAGTCCAAGCTCGACGAATACGGCAACGCCCTCATCAACCGCCAATCGGTCAACAGCATCTTTGCCGAGTACGCCAATGCGCCGGACTCGGGGGTGCTTTTCACCGAGGACCAGAGCGTCTCGTCAGATATGATCGGCGAGCCCTACGGGGTGATCATCGAGGGTTCCGAGACCCACGCTCGGACCGGGTTCACCAGGGTCAACCTCGCCGAGCTCGGTCTCAAGGAACTCGATCCCGAGCACCTCGAGGTCGAAGTCCCGGTGACCCATCTCAAACTTTTCGGTTGGTATGACAACGAGTTCGGCTCGTACACCCGGAGACTGAGCAAGCTCTGTCATTACATGGCGGACCGCCTCGGCTGACCATCGGTCAGCCGAATAGCAACTCCCACCCGACAGCGAAGACCGCGACGTCGGCGATGATGTGGCTGACCCATCCCGGCCAGATCGACCGGTAGCGACTGTAGAGCACCGCCCAGATGAAACCGCCGAGGAAGACC
>Ga0316193_10003907_pt1 | contig 10869 bp, 7 predicted proteins | sample MerIslsedime2_MG_FD_207735 | JGI IMG/M metagenome (GOLD analysis project Ga0316193, IMG submission 207735) | Coastal sediment microbial communities from Maine, United States - Merrow Island sediment 2 | ecosystem: Environmental > Aquatic > Marine > Coastal > Sediment | place: USA: Maine... | reverse complement strand
TTTGGCCAAACGGCGATCGGAAAAACCTTTTTGTTTCAATAGGCGCATGCGATTGGCATCGAGTTGCTGCAAGCCCTGTTCACGTACCTCGGCCTCCAGTTTGACGATCTCTTCGATCTGCACCAGGAACCAGGGATCGATGCAGGTGATCTCATACAGTTCTTCCATACTCATGCCAAGGCGAAAGGCATCGGCCACATACCAGATACGATGTGGTCCGGGCTGTTTCAATTCATGGCGCAGGGTATCCATGGCATCTCCGCTCTCCCGGTCGATGATCTCATCAAAACCATCCACACCGATTTCCAGGCCACGCAGGGCCTTTTGCAGTGACTCCTGTTGCGTACGACCAATGGCCATCACCTCACCCACCGATTTCATCTGTGTGGTCAGGCGTGAATTGGCCTGTGGAAATTTCTCGAAGGTAAAGCGGGGGATCTTCGTCACGACATAGTCGATGCTCGGTTCAAACGAGGCCGGCGTCGCTCCACCGGTAATATCGTTTTGCAATTCGTCCAGGGTATAACCCACGGCCAGCTTCGCCGCGACCTTGGCAATGGGAAAACCCGTGGCCTTGGAGGCCAGCGCCGACGAACGGGAGACACGCGGGTTCATCTCGATAATGATCATGCGGCCGTTCACCGGATTAATGGCAAATTGTACGTTCGAACCACCGGTGTCGACACCAATCTCACGCAACACCGCCAGGGAGGCATTACGCATGATCTGATATTCCTTATCGGTCAGGGTCTGGGCCGGGGCGACGGTAATCGAGTCACCGGTATGTACGCCCATGGGGTCGAGGTTTTCGATGGAACAGATGATGATGCAATTGTCCTTGTGATCACGCACCACCTCCATTTCGTATTCCTTCCAGCCCAATGCCGACTCTTCGATCAACAGCTCATTGGTTGGGGAGAGGTCCAGACCACGTTCACAGATCTCCATGAACTCTTCTTTGTTATAGGCGATACCACCGCCACTCCCGCCCATGGTAAAGGAAGGACGGATGATGGTTGGAAAACCAATCGAGGTCTGCACCTGCAGCGCCTCTTCCATACTGTGGGCAATGGCGGAACGGGGCATATCGAGGCCGATCTTGCGCATGGCCTTACGGAAACGATCCCGGTCTTCCGCCTTGTCGATGGCATCACGGCTGGCGCCGATCATCTCCATATGATGTTTTTCCAGGACCCCTTCACGCGCCAGGTCCAGGGCACAATTCAAGGCAGTCTGACCGCCCATGGTCGGCAACAGGGCATCGGGCCTTTCCTTTTCAATGATCTTCTCTACCGTCTGCCAGGTGATCGGTTCGATATAGGTGGCATCGGCCATCTCCGGGTCGGTCATGATGGTGGCAGGATTTGAGTTCACCAGGATGACACGGTAGCCCTCTTCCTTCAGCGCCTTACAGGCCTGGGCACCGGAATAGTCAAACTCGCAGGCCTGACCGATGATGATCGGCCCGGCCCCGATAATGAGAATACTTTTTATATCTGTTCTTTTTGGCATAGTCTTATCTTACTGTTTAATGCACGGACGCGGTGAGGCAAGGCAATCACACGAAGACACTCTTGTCACCTGCGCACCTTGGCATCTTTGCGTTGAGATTCAATTAATTCAATAAAGTGATCAAATAAAGGCGAGACATCGTGCGGGCCGGGACTCGCCTCCGGATGACCCTGGAAACTAAAGGCAGGGATATCGCTCCGCTCCACACCCTGCAGTGAACCATCAAACAGGGAGCGGTGGGTTGCCCGTAACTTATCGGGCAAACTCGCATCATCCACGGCAAAGCCATGGTTCTGACTGGTGATCATCACCTGTTTGCCTTTCAGGTCCTGCACCGGATGGTTTGCGCCGTGATGACCGAATTTCATTTTCACCGTCTTCGCGCCGCTGGCCAGGGCGAGGATCTGATGACCCAGGCAGATGCCGAACATCGGCACCTTGCCGGCCAGGTCCTGCACCGCCTGGATGGCATAATCACAAGGCTCGGGGTCACCGGGTCCATTGGAGAGGAAGACCCCATCGGGTTTCAGCTTCATCACCTCCGCCGCCGGGGTCTGGGCCGGGACCACGGTGATGCGGCAACCGCGGTCCACCAGCATGCGCAGGATATTGCGTTTCACACCAAAGTCATAGGCCACCACGTGGTGGGACAGCTTCTCTTCGATGGGATGGGGCGCCTCGGGCAGGCCATCCTCCAGCGACCAGGTCCCCTGGGCCCACTCATAGGGCTGGTGGGTGGTGACCTGCTTGGCCAGATCCATCCCCTTGAGGCCGGGAAAGCCTCTGGCCGCGGCAATCGCGGCCTGTTCATCCAACTCGCCGGCCATGATGCAGCCGTTCTGGGCACCCTTTTCCCGCAGGATACGGGTCAGTTTGCGGGTATCGATATTGGCAATGGCCACCACCTGGCGGCGTTGCAGATAATCCGGCAGGGATTCCTTGCTGCGCCAGTTGCTCGGGATGAGGGGGACATCTTTCACCACCAGGCCGCTGGCATGGATATGGGAGGCCTCTTCATCCTCTTCATTCGTGCCGACATTACCGATATGGGGATAGGTCAGGGTGATGATCTGTTTGGCATAGGAGGGGTCGGTGAGAATCTCCTGATAACCGGTCATGGCGGTATTGAATACCACCTCCCCCACTGTCTGGCCATCAATACCAATGGATTCACCATGAAAGACGGTGCCATCTTCAAGTGCTAACAGTGCCGATTTTCTCAATGTCGCCTCCAGGAATTACGCGTGCAAAAACGGGAGGCTCCTTGTAGGTAGCCTCCCGCTAGGAATTCAAATGCTCGGATTGTGCGCTAGACCAGACAGATTGTAACAAGAATCCCGGGTGAGTTTCTAGGGAAATCAGTCATTCAAGCCCAGGACGTCCTGCATATCGAACAGGCCTTTGTCATGCTGCGTGAGCCAAACGGCGGCGCGCACGGCGCCCTTGGCAAAGGTCATACGGGAGGAAGCCTTGTGGGTGATCTCGACCCGCTCACCGATGTCGGCAAACATGACTGTGTGTTCACCGACGATATCCCCGGCACGAATGGTTTCAAAACCGATGGTCTTGCGCTCCCGCTCACCCGTGTTGCCTTCGCGGCCATACACGGCACATTCCGCCAGATCACGCCCCAGGGCCGCGGCCACCACTTCACCCATTCTGAGCGCCGTACCCGATGGGGCATCCACCTTGTGACGGTGATGGGCTTCAATCACCTCGATATAGGTATAGTCGCCCATGACCCGGGCGGCCATATCAAGTAGTTTCAAACACAGGTTCACGCCGACGCTCATATTCGGGGCAAAGACAATGGCAATGTCCTTGGCGGCCTCACTGATCTGTTGTTTTTGCGCATCGCTAAAACCGGTGGTGCCGATGACCATACTCTTGCCGGCCTGGCGGCAGATGTCGAGATTGGCCAGGGTCACTTCAGGGCGGGTGAAATCGATCAAAACATCAAACTTATCCGTTAGCACAGAGAGATCATCAAGGATGCTGATATTTAATTTACCGACCCCTGCCACCTCGCCGGCATCAGCGCCGATCACGGAGCTGCCTTGACGCTCAATGCTCACGGCAAGCGTGCTTGATTCATTTTGCTCGGTCGCCTCGATAAGGGCACGCCCCATACGTCCCGCGGCACCGGTAATGGCGATGTTTGTCATTTGTTATCCCAGATTTTAATAACGCTAGCGGGTAGATGGTAACTGGATATTAGTCACCAGTCACCAATCACCAATCACCAATCACCAATCACCAATCACCAATGATTATAACTTCATATCTTCAAAGAACTTCTTTACCCCATCAAGCCAGGATGAGGCACGTGGACTGTGGTGTACACTGTCTTCCCCCATGGATTTACCCAGTTCTTCCAGCAGTGCCTTTTGTTTCTTGGTCAGATTGACCGGCGTCTCCACCGAGACGCGACACAACAGGTCGCCGGGGCCACCACCACGGGGAGAACGGACACCTCGGCTTCTCAAACGGAACTGTTTGCCCGATTGGGTCTCGGCCGGGATTTTCAGTTTCACGCGACCCTCCAGGGTAGGCACCTCTATTTCACCACCCAGGCCGGCCATGACAAAACTGACCGGGACATCACAAAACAGATCGTTGCCGTCACGCATAAATATGGGATGTTCACGTACATGCATATGTACATACAGGTCCCCTGCTGGGCCACCATTCTCGCCCGCCTCGCCTTCGCCCGAGAGGCGAATGCGATCGCCATTATCCACACCGGCCGGAACCTTCACGGACAAGGTCTTGTGTTTTTCGATGCGGCCGTGTCCATGACATATGTGACAGGGGTCATTGATCATCTTGCCGTTGCCATGACAACGCGGACAGGTCTGTTGTAAGGAGAAGAAGCCCTGTTGCATACGCACCTGACCGTGACCACCGCAGGTGGTACAGGTGGTCGGACTGGTGCCCTTTTTCGCGCCACTGCCACCACACTCCTCACAACTGACTTGTGTAGGTATGCGGATATTGACGCTGGTACCACCCACCGCCTCTTCCAGGCTCAGCTCAAGGTTGTAACGCAGGTCGGCACCACGGTAGACGCGTTGCCCACCGCCGCGACCACCTCCGCCGCCACCTCCACCGAAGATGTCACCAAACACATCGCCGAAGATATCGGAGAAACTGGCGCCACCACCGAATCCAGCACCCCCGCCCATACCGGCACCGGGGTCGACCCCGGCATGCCCAAACTGATCATAAGCGGCCCGTTTTTGTGCATCACTCAGGATGTCATAGGCCTCTTTACCCTCTTTAAATTTTTCTTCCGCCTCCGGATTGTCGGCATTACGATCCGGGTGATGTTTCATCGCCAGACGTTTAAAGGCCTTCTTGATCTCGGCCTCGCTGGCGTTTTTGGATATACCCAATATTTCGTAGTAATCGCGTTTTGACATATTTCATTTATCTCAGGGACTGTGGACGGGTATCTGCGGCAGACATGGCTAAAACCGGTAACTGTGTTTACAGTTACCGGTCCGCCCAGTTACCCGTTACCAGGTACTATTTATTTTTGTCGTCCACTTCTTCGAACTCGGCATCAACGACATCATCATCAGATGCAGAACTCTGCTGGCCGGCATCGGCACCCGCTTGTGCGCCGGGCTGGGCTTGTTCTGCCCCCTTTTCTGCATACAGGCGTTCAGCCATTTTTGCCGAGGCATCGGTCAGGGCCTTGGTCTTGGCTTCGATGTTGCTCACCTCGTCACTCTTCATGGCCTCTTCCAGATCCTTGATGGCAGCTTCGATATTGCTCTTTTCATCGGCTTCCAGTTTGTCGCCCAGTTCATCCATAGACTTCTTCGTCGCATGGATGAGGCCATCGGCCTGGTTGCGGACACTGACCAGTTCATGGAATTTCTTGTCTTCCGCGGCATGGGCCTCGGCATCCTTCACCATATTCTCGATTTCATCATCGGACAGACCACTGGAGGCCTTGATAACGATGGATTGTTCCTTACCGGTGGCCTTGTCTTTTGCCGACACATTCAGGATACCATTGGCATCGATGTCGAAGGTCACTTCGATCTGCGGCATACCACGTGGTGCGGGCGGAATATCACTCAGGTCAAAACGGCCCAGTGACTTGTTCGCATCGGCACGTTCACGTTCACCTTGTAATACATGTACCGTTACCGCAGTCTGACTATCATCAGCGGTGGAGAACACCTGATTTGCCTTGGTCGGGACGGTGGTGTTCTTGTCGATCAACTTGGTCATTACGCCACCGAGGGTTTCGATACCCAGAGACAGTGGTGTGACATCGAGCAGCAGCACGTCTTTCACTTCACCACCAAGGACACCGCCCTGGATCGCGGCACCCACGGCCACGGCTTCATCGGGATTGACGTCTTTACGGGGTTCCTTGCCAAAGAACTCTTTTACGACTTCCTGTACCTTGGGCATGCGGGTCTGACCACCAACGATGATCACGTCATCAATCTCAGAGGTCGACAGACCGGCATCTTTCATGGCCATCTTGCAGGGCTCGATAGAACGGGCAATCAGGCCTTCCACCAGGGATTCCAGCTTGGCGCGGGTTACCTTGATATTCAGGTGCTTGGGACCAGAGGCATCGGCCGTCACATAAGGCAGATTGACATCGGTCTGTGAAGAAGAAGAGAGTTCAATCTTGGCCTTTTCTGCCGCCTCTTTCAGGCGTTGCAGGGCCAGGGGGTCATTCTTCAGATCTATACCCTGCTCTTTCTTGAATTCATCCACCAGATAATCGATCAGGCGCATGTCGAAGTCTTCCCCACCGAGGAAGGTATCACCATTGGTGGACAGTACTTCAATCTGGTGTTCGCCATCGATGTCGGCAATTTCGATAATGGAGATGTCGAAGGTACCGCCACCCAGGTCATATACGGCGACCTTGCGATCACCCTCTTTCTTATCCATACCGAAGGCCAGGGCGGCGGCGGTTGGTTCGTTGATAATACGTTTGACTTCCAGGCCGGCGATCTTGCCGGCGTCCTTGGTGGCCTGACGCTGGGAATCATTGAAATAGGCCGGCACGGTAATCACGGCTTCGGTGACCGGTTCACCCAGATAATCTTCTGCGGTCTTTTTCATTTTCATCAGCACACGGGCAGAGATTTCCGGCGGGGCCATTTTTTTACCATTGGCCTCGACCCAGGCATCGCCATTGTCGGCCTTCATGATCTTGTAAGGCACCATGTCGATGTCTTTTTGCACCTCGGCATCGGTGAATTTACGGCCGATTAAACGCTTGACGGCAAACAGGGTATTGCTGGGATTGGTCACGGCCTGACGTTTGGCGGATTGACCAACCAGGACATCATCACCACTAAATGCCACAATTGACGGGGTCGTACGATCGCCTTCGCTGTTTTCAATGACCTTGGGAGACCCGCCCTCCATGACAGCGACACACGAGTTCGTTGTACCCAAGTCAATTCCTATAATCTTGCCCATTGCCTTTGTTCTCCGAATATTTAAGTTATTGCTTGCTCTTTAAAATTTCTTTGCTGTTAAACTACATAGGGTCGAAACGAGGCAGTTCAAGCCTGCCCATCCACATTTGTCCCTGAATCTTGCGTGGTTTCATTGCCACCCGCCTTGGACACCACCACCATGGCGGGTCGAATCAGACGGTCATTCAGGGTATAGCCCTTTTGCATGACGTTGATGACCGTATTGGGCGCCTTGTCCGGGGATTCCAGCATGGACATGGCCTGGTGCAGTTCCGGGTCAAAGGGCTCATCCAGTGGATTGATCTCCTTGATGGCAAACTTCTCCATCACCGTGTTCAACATCTTCAGGGTCAGTTCGGTCCCTTCCAGCAGGTTGGCCAACTCGGCCCCTTCGGTCCGTGCCACGCTAACACCCATTTCCAGGCTGTCTTTCACCGGCAGCAGCTCCTGGGAAAAACGCTCCAGGGCGTATTTATGCGCATTTTCCAGCTCACGCTCGGTACGGCGGCGCAGATTATCCATTTCCGCCTTGGTGCGCAGAAGTTGTTCCCAATTATCCTGGGCCCTGGCCTCGGACTGTGCCAATTTGGCTGCCATATCGTCATCCTGTACGGCGGCGTCGGTCTCTGCATCCATCAGGTTCTCTTCCTGTTCGGCCATCTGTTCCTCTAATTTGTTTGTTTCGTTGTCTTTTTCACTCATTTGTCTCTCCACAGGGACAATCTTCACTCTCTTAGCCGGTCAAAATTCCGGTAGCTGGATTATGCTACGGGATATAGGGACAATTACTCAGAGCTCAATAGTGAATTGAGCAATTTTGCCGTGACATCGACAATGGGGATAACACGGTCATAGGCCATACGGGTCGGGCCGATGACGCCCAGGACCCCGACCACCTGTTCTTCTACCTTGTACGGTGAGGTCACCACCGAGCACGCATCCAGTACCGAGTAGCCCGATTCCTCGCCAATGAAGATCTGAATGCCCTCGTTGTGAATGGACTGATCCAGTAACTGCAGGATGTCATTCTTGGTATTGAATGCCTCAAACAACTGGCGCAGCTTGCCCACGTTGCCCATTTCCGCATAATTCATGAGATTGATCTCACCTGCCATGATGTAATCACTGTTCTTTTTCGTCTCCAGCACCTGATCGGCGACATGCATGGCCGTCATCATGAGTTGGCTCATATCCTCACGCGCCTGCTGCATGCTCTGCAACAGGTGCTCGCGTATCTGGGACATGTCGCGACCGGCGTATTCCTGAGTCAGGTAATTGGCCGCCTGTTGCAATTCCGAGGCACTATAGACCCGATCGGTATGGATAATCTTGTTTTGCACCTCATCTGCATTGACCACCATGACCACCAGCACACGCTTTTCCGACAAGGGCAGAAATTCCACATGCCGCAGTGTCATTTGTTCATGACGCGGCACCATCACCACCCCGGCCATTTGCGTCACGCTGGACAACAGGCTTGAGGCCTTGCTAATCAAGGCCACGCTGGTGCCATCTATTTCCAATTCATGCTTCAATTTGGAGATGAGGTTCTGACGTAGTGGTTTAACGGTGAGGAGGTTGTCAACGAAGAGACGATAGCCTTGTGCCGTGGGGATGCGTCCTGCCGAGGTATGCGGGGAGGTCACCATGCCCATATCTTCCAGATCGGCCATGACATTGCGGATGGTGGCCGGACTGAGCTTCACTCCTGAATCTTTTGACAGGGTCCTGGAACCGACCGGTTGGCCGTCACGGATATAGCGTTCGATCAGTACCTTTAACAGATCCTGGGCACGCTCACTTAATTCTGCTGGACGCTGGGGCACGAAAAATTAAACCTACATTACTGTTAATCTTCACCAGGAGGAATATTAGCACTCAATACTCTTGAGTGCTAAAAAATTAGCAAATGCCACGGGGGTGTCAATAAATGGGCACCATCGTGGCGGCCGGTGAGTGCGTATGCTAACGTTGCGAGAATGACATAAACGTACAACGATTAAAAAAGAGAACACATGGCAGACGAATTCAACACGATTGGACTCATTGGTAAATATGGCGATCCAGGGGTAGGTGAAACACTGTTAAGCCTGAGCCGTTACCTGCTGGAGCAAAATTGCCAAATCCTGCTCGATGAGGTCACTGCCTCGACCCTGGGCAAGCACCACTTGCCGGTGGCAGGCCAGGACGAAATTGGCCGGCGCTGTGACCTTGCCATCATCGTCGGCGGTGACGGCACCTTGCTCAACGCCGCACGCAACCTCATCGATTACGACGTCCCCATCATGGGCATCAACCTGGGTCGGCTTGGTTTTCTGGTGGATATCTCCCCCCATGAGATGAATCAACGCATGCACGAGATCCTGCGTGGCCAGTATGAAGAAGAACACCGCATCATGTTAAGTTCGGAGGTTCAGCACAGTAACGGCAGCGTGAACCACAATGACGCATTCAATGACGTGGTCATCCACAAGTGGGAAGTGGCGCGTATGATTGAAACCGAGACCTATATCAATGGCAAATTCCTCAACGCCATGCGCTCGGATGGTCTGATCGTCTCCACCCCCACCGGCTCCACGGCCTATGCCCTCTCCGGGGGTGGCCCAATCCTACAGCCGGATATGGACGCCATGGTGCTGGTGCCCATTTGTCCCCATACCATGAGTTATCGCCCCATCGTCATCGATGGTGGGAGTGAAATTGAGATCCAGGTCAAAGACAGCACCGAAAAGGCGCAGATCACCTGCGATGGCCAGATCAATCTGGGCCTGGTCTCAGGCGACAAGGTCTTGATTCGTAAAAAGGATAAAGTGGTGCGACTGATACACCCCCGTAAACATGACCACTTTGAAATCCTGCGGGCCAAGCTGCACTGGGGCGAACGACTCTGATGCTGATATAAAATTCACTGTTTTCTATCCCCGCCGCTTTGACTATGATGGCGCTTATCGAAATACGCAGAGACGGCCATGCTGACCCACATCCATATTTGGAACTTCGCCCAATATATCAGGGATTTTTTTCATGCTCCCCCTCTCCCCCTGGGACAAAATTGCCGGGAGCAATTTTGGACAACCCAAGGCTGCCCAGAGGATTCGCCACAGGGATGTGCCGAATCAGAGGGTTGGGGTGAGGGTATTGGGGGTATATAGAAATGCTAACTCACATCCATATCTGGAACTTCGCCATAGTCGAACAACTCGACCTCGCCTTCGATGACGGTCTTACCGTACTCACGGGTGAAACCGGTGCGGGCAAATCGATCCTGCTCAATGCCCTGGGTCTGGCCCTGGGCGATCGCGCCGACAGTGATGTGGTGCGCCATGGTGCGGACAAGGCCGAGGTCAGTGTCACCTTCTATGTGGGTAATAATCCCATGGCCGAGAACTGGCTCAAGCAGCACGAACTGGATAGCAGCGATGAATGCATCATCCGGCGTAGTATCAGTGCCAAGGGCCCATCCCGCGCCTTTATCAATGGCAAACCCTCACCGGTGACCATGCTGCGTGAACTGGGGGAACGACTGGTCGATCTGCATGGCCAACATGAACACCAGTCTTTATTGAAACGTGAGGTCCAGGGGCAACTCGTGGATGCCTTTGCCGCTAACCAGTCGCTGTTAACAGGGGTAAGGCAGGCCTATACTGAATGGAAAACGCTACAGCACGACTTTGAGCGCCTACGCAAGGCCAAGACCGAGCGGGAGCACCGACTCGAGCTGTTACGCTATCAGGTTAAGGAACTGGAAGACCTGAACCTGCAGGCCAAGGAACACGAAGAGCTGGAACACGAGTTCAGGCGCCTGGCCAATGGCAAACAACTCCTTTCTTCCGCCGAACGGATATTACAGCGCCTGCAAGAAAATGATGAGCTCGCCGTCACGGCCATGTTGGGG
>Ga0316193_10003904_pt1 | contig 10876 bp, 11 predicted proteins | sample MerIslsedime2_MG_FD_207735 | JGI IMG/M metagenome (GOLD analysis project Ga0316193, IMG submission 207735) | Coastal sediment microbial communities from Maine, United States - Merrow Island sediment 2 | ecosystem: Environmental > Aquatic > Marine > Coastal > Sediment | place: USA: Maine... | reverse complement strand
TCGTTTTTCAGTGCTTGCAGGCGTTCCACGTGCGCGGGGCGTGCGGCGAGACGCTTGTCCAGCGTGCCCGGTTTGTCCTGGCTGATGAAGGCATACAACATCAGGTTTCTTCCTCGGCGTTGTCTTCTTCGATGACGTAGCGTCCAAGGTAGAAGCTTTGTCCGATGACAAAGGCGAGGGTGATACCCAGCATACCGAACAGCTTGAAATTCACCCAGGCTTCTTCCGAGAAGGTGTAGGCAACGTACAGGTTCAGCAGCCCGACACTGATAAAGAATATAACCCACATCCAGCTGAGCCGGAGCCATACGGCACTCGGTGCTTGTATGGCATGCCCCATCATGCGCTCAACGGCCGGCTTTTTACCGATCCAGTGGCTACCAAGAAAAACTGCGGCGAACAGCCAGTTGATCACGCTGGGTTTCCATTTGATAAACACCGGGTCGCGCAGCAGGAGTGTCAGGCCGCCGAAGAACAGCAGCAGGCCGAAGGTGACCAGGTGCATCGTTTCAAAACGGCGGTGACGGATCCAGAACGTCAGCGTCTGCACCGCAGCGGCGGCGATGGCGACACCGGTTGCGATGTAGATATCCCCCAGCTTGTAGGCGACAAAAAACAGCAGAATGGGAAAGAAGTCGTACAGGAACTTCATAATATTTTTCGTGCTCTCATCTTTATGGCAAACGACCCCGTAATCAGTGCAATGAACGGTCGATGTTCCATTTTCGGTAGTAGCGATCCATGACTTCACGGACATGGGGCGGGTAGTTTAACAAGTCCATCTGCTCCATGCCCTCGGAAAAGAAGCGCTGTGCGTCTTCCGGCAGGTTGGCGACCAGTTCCTGGAAGGCGGCATCCATCGCATCCGGCTGATGGGTTCGCGTGGCCACTATGGCGCGGTTCATTTGCAGTATCCGCCATGGCCGTCCGGGGTTGGTCTTTTCCAGGTCCCGGCGGATGATGTCTGCAGTTGCATCGACGACCTCACCCATGGCCTGGTAAAGCGTCAGTAGCTCGTCCGAGCCACGGGTTGTGTTGGCAAACTGCGCCAGGGCGTCAACGACCGGCTCCAGCACGTAGATTTTGCCGCCGTGTCGACCGATCCAGCGTGCCATGGTAACGATATATACCTGCAAACCCAGGTAAACCTCGGGGAGCCTGAGCCGGCCGGCCCGGGCCAGAGTCTGCTCAAATAGCTCCAGCGCATATTCGCCGAGTTCTGTGACAGCATCCTGGCCGGGCGGGTTCCCGGCTTGCTGGTCGGCTTCAGTGCGCTGCATGGCGTCAAACAGCTGTTCGAAGGTTTCGGCAAGTTGTTGTGGTGTAGCGCCTTCTTCTTCTCCACGGGGCGCTTGCAGCTGGTAGCCCTCGAGCAGCTCTGCGAGTACGGAAGACAGCCCGTCGCTGAAATTGTCCAATGTTGGCTCAGGTAATTGCATGGCGAGCTATCATACCGGATCAGCAATATTCACGCAGGGGGAAGCGTCGGCAGCGGCGCTCCGGTACAATAGGCCGGATGGACGTTTGCTACGATTTACACAGCCATTCAACGGCTTCTGACGGCACGCTTAATCCGGCCGCATTGCTGGAGCGGGCGCGCACCGCCGGTGTGGACGTGCTGGCCCTTACCGATCACGATACCCTCGCCGGTATCGCCGATGCGGACGAGGCAGCGCGTGCCGCCGGTATTTCCCTGATTCCCGGCGTGGAAATCTCGGTTACCTGGCGAAATATGACTATCCATGTGCTGGGGCTGAATGTCAGCCCGGTTCATCAGCCATTGCTCGACGGGCTGGCCGCGTTGCAGGAATTCCGTATCTGGCGTGCCGAGGAAATCGCGCGCAAGCTGGAAAAACGCGGAATTGCCGGTGCGCTAAAGGGCGCACAGCAACACTGCAAGGGCGAGATCCTCAGCCGTACCCACTTCGCGCATTTCCTGGTCGAGGTTGGCCGGGCAGCTTCCGTGCGCGACGTGTTCAAACACTACCTGGTGCGCGGCAAGCCGGGCTTTGTTGGCGGGCAGTGGGCACCAATGGAAGATGCGCTGCGCTGGATTACGGATGCTGGTGGTTTGCCGGTGATTGCACATCCGGCACGCTATGGGCTGACCCGCACCAGGCTTAATCTCCTGATCAGCGAATTCCGCGAAATGGGTGGGGCGGGTATCGAAGTCGTGTCTGGCAGCCACTCGCGTGACGAGACGCTGCACATGGCAGCAGTGGCAAGAACGCATGAACTTTTCGCCTCCTGCGGTTCCGATTACCACGGACCGGAAAAACCCTGGGTAGAGCTGGGTCGATTGCGTGAATTGCCGGACGGTTGCACACCGATCTGGCAAGCTGATAGCTGGCCGACAGCCGCATGAGTCAACTGTTCCAGATTCACCCGGACAATCCGCAACCACGGTTGATCCGGCAGGCAGCGCAAATCATCAGCGAGGGGGGCGTGGTCGCCGTGCCGACCGATTCCTGTTATGCGCTGGTATGCCATCTCGACGACAAGGCGGCGGTGGAGCGTATCCAGCGCATTCGCCATCTCGACAAGAAGCATAATTTCACGCTGTTATGCAGTGACTTGTCCGAAATCGCCAATTATGCGCGCGTTGGTAACTACGCCTATCGCTTTCTCAAGGCGAATACGCCTGGCCCGTATACTTTTATCCTGCGCGCCACGGCGGTGGTGCCCAAACGTCTGCAACACAAAAAACGCAAGACTGTTGGTATCCGCGTACCGGATCACAGTGTGGTGACTGACTTGCTTGCGGAGCACGGACAACCCGTGATGAGTGTCACGCTGATTCTTCCCGACAGTGAATTTCCGGAAACCGATGCGCTGGATATTCGTGAAAAACTCGAACGCCAGCTTGATCTGGTGATTGATGGCGGACATTGTGGCGTCGAACCGACCACCGTGGTTGATCTTACCGGCGATGTACCCGAGGTAACCCGCCACGGCAAAGGTCCGGTCGAGGAATTTTCCTGAGATGTTGCAAGCCGTACTCCCGCAGAACCTGACACTGGTGCAGCAGATCAGTGCCTGGCTGTTGCCAGTGTTACTGGCGATCACCGTGCACGAAGTGGCGCATGGCTGGACTGCGCGTCTGTTCGGTGATCGCACGGCAGAAAAGCTGGGTCGCCTGTCGCTCAACCCGCTGCGGCACGTAGATCCGGTAGGCACTGTGCTGATCCCCGGATTGATGCTGCTGATGCCGGGTGGTTTCGTGTTCGGTTGGGCAAAGCCGGTCCCGGTAGACTGGCGCAATCTGCGGCACCCGAAACAGGATATGGTGTGGGTTGCCGCCGCCGGGCCGGCGGTCAATCTACTGATGGCGGTTGGCTGGGCATTAATAGCGCGTATTGCGCTGGGACTTCCGGCAGACAATGGTGTCGCGTTGCCGTTACTATTGATGGGCGTGGCGGGTATGCTGATCAACACGATTCTGGCTGTGTTGAACATGTTGCCGCTACCACCGCTGGATGGCGGGCGTGTGCTGACCGGTCTGTTGCCAACGCGTTATGCCATACCGTTTGCGCGTATTGAGCCCTATGGGTTCTGGATATTGATTTTTTTGTTGATGACCGGATCGCTGGGCTGGTTGATGCGGCCGATGATGAATGCCGTTCTGTCGATTCTGGTATCGACCGCCGGTATGCGGGTATGGGATTTCAATCGTCTGCTGGACGCGTTGATGTCATGAACATCGAACTTTGAGGAGTTGATTCACCTTGGCAAGTGCAACTGATAACCGGGTACTGTCCGGCATGCGGCCTACCGGCCGCCTGCACCTGGGCCACTACCACGGCGTACTGAAAAACTGGGTGAATCTGCAGCACGAGTATGATTGCTACTTCTTTGTGGCCGATTGGCACGCCCTGACCACCCATTACGAAGATCCGCAAATTATCAGCGAAAGCGTGCTGGACATGGTCATCGACTGGCTGGCCGCCGGCGTGAATCCTGCCAGCGCCAAGTTGTTCGTGCAGTCCGATGTGCCGCAACACGCCGAGTTGCATCTGTTGCTGTCCATGATCACGCCGCTGGGCTGGCTGGAACGCGTACCCAGCTATAAGGATCAGCAGGAAAAGCTGCGCGAACGGGACCTCGCCACCTACGGTTTTCTGGGTTATCCCTTGCTGCAGAGCGCTGACATTCTGATCTACAGGGCCGGCTCCGTGCCAGTCGGTGAAGACCAGGTGGCACACGTCGAACTGACGCGAGAAGTGGCGCGTCGCTTCAACCACCTCTATGGCCGCGAGCCGGACTTCGAGGAAAAGGCGGATGCAGCCATCAGGAAGATGGGCAAGAAGAACGCCAAGCTGTATCGCGAGATGCGCAAGCGTTACCAGGAGCAGGGCGATACCGAAGCGCTGGACACCGGGCGCGCGTTACTCGACAGCCAGGGTAACCTCGCCATGGGTGACCGCGAACGCCTGTTCGGTTTTCTCGAAGGCGGTGGTCGTATTATCCTGCCCGAGCCGCAGGCGTTACTGACACCGGCGTCGAAGATGCCGGGCCTGGATGGGCAGAAGATGTCCAAGTCCTACGGCAACACCATTGCACTGCGCGATGATCCGAATGAGGTCGAAAAGAAATTACGCACAATGCCTACCGATCCGGCACGCGTGCGCCGCGACGACCCTGGCGATCCGGACAAATGTCCGGTGTTCCAGTTGCACCAGGTGTACTCGGATGAGAGCCGCCAACAGTGGGTGCGAGAGGGTTGCACCTCGGCCGGCATTGGCTGCCTGGACTGCAAGCAGCCAATCGTCGACGCAGTGCGCAGCGAGCTGGCACCGATCCGCGATCGCGCCCGCGAATTCGAGGAAGACCCGCAGCTGGTACGCAACATTTTGCGCGAAGGCGGCGAGGCCGCACGCGATGTCGCCGCCGAGACAATGGATGAAGTAAGAGCTGCAATTGGCTTGAATTACTAGGAAAAATTCAAAATTCGTGCGCTGACGTTTGTGGTTTCCAATGGCAGCCCAGGTGTTTACAATGCACCTATACCGACAGGGCATACTGAATGACCGATACGCTGGCGCCACAGGACAAGACCCCCGAACAAGCCGAAATGCCCTTTGCCTTTGTGCAGGGCGAAGCGGTCACGACACTGCCGAAGGATCTCTATATCCCGCCGGATGCGCTGGAGGTTTTCCTTGAAGCTTTTGAGGGCCCGCTGGATCTGCTGCTGTACCTGATCCGCCGGCAAAACCTGGACGTACTCGATATTCCCATCGCCGAGATTACCCGCCAGTACATGGATTACATCGATCTGATGCAGGACATGCGCCTGGAGCTGGCCGCCGAGTACCTGGTGATGGCCGCCATGCTGGCCGAGATCAAATCACGCATGTTGTTACCGCGTGTGGCCGAGATCGAGGAAGAAGACGACCCGCGCGCCGAGCTGGTGCGCCGCCTGCAGGAGTACGAGCGTTACAAACAGGCTGCCGAAGACATCGACTATATCCCGCGTGTAAGCCGCGACGTGTTCCCGCTGGAACTTGTTGGCCCCGAAAAGCAGTCCGTGTCGAGGCCGCCGGAAGTCACGCTGCAGGAGTTGTTGATTGCCGCTCGTGAAGCCATGACGCGCGCCGAGATGTTCACTCACCACCACATTCAGATGGAGCCGCTGTCCGTGCGTGAGCGCATGTCGATGGTGTTGAGCAAGATTGGTGGAGATAACTTCACCGCCTTTACCGAACTGTTCACTGTTGAAGAAGGGCGCATGGGCGTGGTGGTATCGTTACTGGCGGTGCTGGAGTTGATCAAGGAATCACTCATCGAACTGGTGCAGTCGGAACCTTTTGCCCCTATCTACATCAAGACCGCGGGTTCACCCGCAGTGTTGGACGACGAGCTGCCGGCCGCATCCGGCGAATCCTGAACACGGGAACGAGACAGACATGAGCGATAGCGATACGCGTATCAAATACATTGTTGAATCTGTGCTGCTGGCTTCCGGCAAGCCGCTGACACTGGATAACATCCTCGCCGTGTTCGGTGACGGTGAAAAGCCCGAACGCGACCAGGTGCGTGATGCAATCGCCGCCCTGCAGGACGACTACGCAGAACGCGGTATCGAACTGGTGGAAGTTGCCAGCGGTTACCGTGTACAGGTCGGACAGGACATGGAGCCGTGGGTGTCACGGCTCACCGAAGAAAAACCGCAGCGTTATTCGCGCGCCTTGCTGGAAACCCTGGCGCTGGTCGCCTATCGACAGCCGATCACGCGCGGCGAAATCGAAGACATTCGCGGTGTCAGCGTCAGCAGTTCCATTATGAAGACCTTGCAGGAACGCGATTGGGTGCGTGTTGTCGGTCATCGCGATGTGCCCGGACGACCTGCCATGTACGGCACCACCAGACAGTTCCTCGACTATTTTAATCTCAAGGGTCTGGATGACTTGCCTACACTGATGGAGTTGCGCGATTTCGATTCCATCAACGCCGAGCTGGAACTGGCATTACCGGGAGAAAATGGTCCGGGCCTGACGGTGGTGGATAATGACGCCGCCGGGGACGAAGACGATGAGTCGACCGAAATCAGTGTGATGGCTGACGACGAAACGGCAACCGTTGTACAGGTGGCTGTTGATACACAAGACCCTCCGGGTACCATTCACTAGCCGCGCTCCGCGACGCTCCCATGGAAGAACGCTTACAAAAAATTCTGGCGAAAGCCGGCCTGGGTTCGCGACGCCAGATGGAAGACTGGATTCGCGAAGGCCGTGTTGAAGTCGATGGCAAGCGTGCCGAGCTGGGCCAGAAGGTGGCAGAGTCCCAACGCATCATGGTGGACGGTCGACGACTGCACCTGAAGCCGGAAGCCGCCAGTGCGCCGGAAGTGATTGCCTACCACAAACCCATCGGTGAGGTGTGCAGCCGCGACGACCCGGAAGGGCGTCCCACCGTATTCTACAAATTGCCCAGGCCGCGGCAGGGTCGCTGGATCAGCGTCGGCCGGCTGGATATCAACACCTCCGGCCTGCTGCTGTTCACCACTGATGGCGAATTGGCCCACCGCCTCATGCACCCCTCGCAGGAAATCGAACGCGAATACGCTGTGCGCTTGCTCGGTGAGATCGATATGCCAATGCTGGAACGATTGGTCGAGGGTGTTGAGCTGGAAGATGGCCTGGCGCATTTTGCTGCGGTAGAGGAGTCCGGTGGCACCGGTGCGAATCGCTGGTTTCACGTTATTCTCAAGGAAGGTCGTAACCGCGAGGTACGTCGTCTGTGGGAGTCGCAGGGCGTCAAGGTCAGCCGTCTTTCGCGCGTGCGCTACGGCCCGGTGATTCTGGAGCGCAGCTTGCGGAAGGGACAGGCGCGGCCCCTGCACGCCAGCGAAATGAAAAAACTCTACGAAGCCGTCGGGCTGGATGTGCCGGTGATCGTGTCAGTCACCCCAGAGAAGAAGACGCACCGCCAACCCCGCAGGCGTCAGCAGCCATCAACACGCAAACGGCGCTAGTGTCCGCGGCGTGACAAATTAGCCCGCACCGTTCATGCTACGTCCGTTATTAACCAACGGACGGGATGCATGCCGCGAAAGACCTTCGATAGAAAAGCTGTAGCGCTGCAATGGCGTAGAACCAAGATCATCGCGACCCTCGGACCTGCGTCCGATTCGCCAGAGATGATTGCAAAACTCGTCGGTGCCGGGGTTGATCTGTTTCGCATCAACATGTCGCACGGCGATCAGGATACACACCGTAAGACCGTAAAACATGTACGCCGCGCCGCAAAGAATGCGGGTCGGCATATCGCTGTCCTTATGGATCTGTGTGGCCCGAAAATCCGCGTTGGCAAGTTCGAGTCCGGCAGTATCCCGCTCAAGACAGGCAGTATCGTTACCGTTACGACACGCCCGGTTACCGGCAAGCCTGACCTGATTCCCTCGCAGTACAAGTCCTTGCACAAGGACGTCAATCCCGGTGAGCGTATCCTTCTCGACGACGGCAACCTGACATTGCGTGTGCTTGAGGTGGAAGGCACGGAAGTCAGTTGCAAAGTTGTGGAGGGCGGGGTGCTTTCCAACCACAAGGGTATGAACCTGCCCAACTCCAGACTTTCCACTACTGCGCTGACGGCCAAGGATCGCGCCGATGTGCGGCTGGCTGTCGAGGCTGACGTGGACTTTGTGGCGCTCAGCTTTGTGCGCCAGGCGCGGGATGTGCAGCAGCTGTCGCGTTACCTGAAGCGGCTCGGCAGTGGTATTCCGATCATCAGCAAGATCGAACATCCGGATGGTGTTGCCAATATCGACGACATTCTTAAGGAATCCTACGGCATCATGATTGCGCGCGGCGACCTTGGTATCGAGCTGCCGGCAGAGAAGGTGCCGCTGATCCAGCGCGAGCTGGTGCAGAAGGCGCGGCAAAGAGGCATACCGGTCATCGTAGCAACGCAGATGCTGGAGTCGATGATGACTCACTCGCGCCCGACGCGCGCCGAAGTTACCGATGTGGCCGGTGCGGCGCTGCTCAGCGCCGACGCAGCAATGCTTTCCGGCGAGTCCGCCGCAGGCAAGTACCCGATCAAGGCAGTGCAGGCGATGGATCGCATTCTGCGAGAGGTAGAGCGCCACCAGTGGCACGAGGGTCACTTTGCCATTGAGTCGATTTCCGATCGTGGGCAGAAAACCCATTTTGTCCGTGAATCGATGGCGCATGCGGCGGTACAACTCACGCATGACCTGGAAGTGGACGCTATTATCGTGCCCACCCACACCGGCACCACCGCGCGCATCATGGCAGCGCACCGGCCGCTGCCACCCGCAGTCGGAGCATGTTCCGATATTCGTATATGCCGCCAGATGGCGTTGCACTGGGGTATTGTGCCTGTGTATGTGGATAAGGCGCGCAGTCGTAGCTGGCGGAAGGTGTGCGCGCTCATTGCGCAACAGTGTCGGCTTGGCGAGAGTGGGCATGATATGTTGCTGGTGTCCGGTTTTAACGATGATCCGGTCAAGAACGAACCGGTACTTAAACTGCTGCATTTATGATCATCGTGTTGCCATGAGTTCACACCAGTACGATTTGCTGATTATTGGCGCAGGCGTGTCCGGTACCGCGTTGCTCTACGAGACCGCGAAATTCACCGACATCGCGCACATTGGTGTCATTGAAAAATATGCCGCACCAGCACGAGTCAATTCTCTGTCCAGCAACAACAGCCAGACCCTGCACTGCGGCGATATCGAAACCAACTACACTCTGGAAAAGGCGCTCAAGGTACAGCGTGCGGCGCGTATGCTTGCCAACTATTGTCTTGGTCAACCCGACAAAGAGCATCTGATCTACGCTTACCCGAAAATGGTACTCGGTGTCGGGGAACAGGAATGCCGGCTATTACGCGAGCGCTTCGAAATCTTTGGGCCGCATTACCCGAAGCTGGAACTGCTGGAGAAGAAAGACATCGCGCGTATCGAGCCAGCGGTGGTGACACTTGCTGACGGCCATATACGCGAGGAAGAAATTGTTGCACTGGGTTCCACCGATGAATACACCGCTGTCAACTTCGAGGCATTGTCGCGTTCTTTCGTGCGCCAGGCGCAGGCTGTAGAAGGCAAGAGCATCGACATCCATTACAACGAGACCGTCCGCCATATCAAGGTCGAGGATGACCGTTTCCTGGTAGAGACAAATAACACCTGCTACCAGACGCGCGCACTGGTGGTCTGTGCCGGTGGCCATAGCCTGATGCTGGCGCAGGATCTCGGCTATGGGTTGCACTACTCCTGCCTTCCGGTGGCCGGCAGTTATTACTTCACGCCACAGAACCTGAACGGCAAGGTATATACCGTCCAGAATGACAAGCTGCCGTTCGCCGCTATCCACGGTGACCCGGACGTACTTGTACCCGGCAAGACACGCTTTGGACCCACAGCACTGATCCTGCCGATTCTTGAGCGCTACAATTACCGCACCCTGCCGGACTTCCTGCGTGTATTCCGCTTCGATCGGCGTGTGGCGAAAGTGTTGTGGGATCTGTTCCGCGTGCCGGACATTCGTAATTACATGCTCAAGAACATCCTGTTTGAAGTACCGGTGATCAGGAAATTCCTGTTCCTGTGCGACGTGCGAAAAATTATTCCGTCACTACGCTGGAGCGATCTTACCTTTGCGCGCAAGGTCGGTGGCATCCGCCCACAACTTATCGACAAGAACAAGCGCGTTCTGCTGATGGGTGAAGCTAAAATCAACCCGGGCAATGGTGTGATTTTTAATATGACCCCATCCCCCGGTGGAACCTCGTGCATGGAAAATGCCGAAATTGATATGCGTATTATTGCCAGGCACCTTGGTGCCACTATTGATGAAGATGCCTTGCGTCATGAACTGCTCGGCGAAGACACGGAACACGGCGAAGAAGACTTCACCGGCCGCTTGCTGGAGGATTCAAAAAAACCGGCGGGGTTGTTGAAACGGTTTGTAAGGCAATTTAAAAAATAGGTCAAATTTAAGGACGGATTTGCATAGCAATGACAGCGGTGTTTAGATACCCGGGCTGACTCAAGATAGCAAATAAAATATGTCGGTGAAGTTTACACAAACAAAGATTGAGTATATTAGAAAAATTACGAACTCATTGAATTTAATTAAGTAATCATATTTGGATCAATCTTTGCATTATTGTCTTTCATGAGATTAGTCAAGCCTCTTTCCGGTGTGTGCCTCATATTGCTTCACAGCAGTATTGCGTGTGCTGACTATAAAGCTGATATTGGATTTAACCGGTTAGCGACTGAGCTGGGCATTAACATGCCGGACGGCACGGGTGTTCTGGTAACGCAAGCGGAAGCCGCTACCAGTTTTGTCGATCATGATAACAACCCGTCTACTGAAGACTGGCCAGTGTACTTGCCAGACAGCAG
>Ga0316193_10003903_pt1 | contig 10876 bp, 12 predicted proteins | sample MerIslsedime2_MG_FD_207735 | JGI IMG/M metagenome (GOLD analysis project Ga0316193, IMG submission 207735) | Coastal sediment microbial communities from Maine, United States - Merrow Island sediment 2 | ecosystem: Environmental > Aquatic > Marine > Coastal > Sediment | place: USA: Maine... | reverse complement strand
TGGTGGACGGCGTCGGGTACTACTTCCTGGCGGCAACGATCGCGCGCGATCCGACCCATCCGCTCGGCCAGCTCCTCGGCGATTTGCTGGTTCGGCTGCCGAGTGCGTCCGGCGAGGCGCCCGAGCACGCCCGACGCATCCATTTCTCCAGTGGGGTGGTGCTTCCTGGAATGAATCATCTCCACATCGCCAACCATCCCGACGTCTACGAGGCGTTGCGCGACTTGTTGGCGGCCTAGGCGGGTCGATGTAAAGCTGAGGCCCAATGGCGCCCAAACGACCTCTGGATTCTGTGGCGGATGAAGTCCGCGCCGCGCTAGGCCCAGCGCTGCAGCGGTTCGGCCCGGACTACTGGCGCGAGCAGGACGCGGCAAAGACCTTTCCGACCGAGTTCTTCGACACGATCGGCGAGGCTGGGTACTTCGGCACGTTCATTCCAGAGGCGTACGGTGGCCTGGAGGCCGGGGCGCGAGTGGCTGCCGTGCTCGTCGAGGAGATCAACCGAGCGGGCGGCGATGCTGCCTCGGTCAACGCGCAGATGGCGATCTGTCGAACGCTCGTTCTTCACGGCACCGAAGAGCAGAAGCAAAAATACCTCCCTGGCGTCGCGTCCGGCGACATTCGGTTCCTCACCGTTGCGGCGACCGAGCCCGATAGCGGCGCGAACATGACCGAGCTTGCGAGCACCGCGCGGCGCGACGGTGACGATTGGGTCATCAACGCCGGCAAGGTGTTGATCTCCTTCGCCGAGCACACGCGCTTGATGATTCTTCTCGCACGCGCCGATGAAGGGACGACCCTGTTCTTGCTCGACCTCGACGAGGTTGGTGACAAAGTCGAGATGCATCCGATCGACCTCGTCGCGCACCGCATGACTTCGAGCCTGTTCATCGATGACCTTCGCGTGCCGGACAGCACCCGCATCGGGCCCGCGGGAGACGGGCTTGCCTGCCTAATGAAGGGCTTCGTGATTCGCCGAGTGCTCGCGGCCTCCGAGGCGATTGGCAACGCTCGCTTCTTGCTCGACCGGAGTATCGAGTACGCCAAGACCCGCAAGACTTTCGGCCAGCTGATCGGCGTCAACCAGGGCATCCAGTACCCGCTGGTGCAAGCCTACGCGAAGGTCGAAGCCGCGGATTTGATGCGCTGGGACGTGCTCGATCTCGTCGATCGCGGTGAGGACGGGGTGCCGCGTTCCGCGATGGTGAAGGTCTTAGCGTCCGAGGCCGCCTGGGAGACTTCGCGTGCCGCACTGACCACGTTTGGCGGCTGGGGTCTCGCCTCCGAGTATCACGTCGAGCGCAAGCTCCGCGAGGGGACGGTCTACGTGTTTAATAACCTCTTAATGAACCTGATCGCCGACCGCGCGCTCGGGCTTCCCAAGAAATAGCCGCCGTCCTCAGGCCGGCTGATACGTGCAGAGCGGATCCTCGCCGAGCGGGTCGCCGGTCATGGCGTATGCGCGCGCTCGCGAGCCGCCGCAGGCGAACTTAAACTCGCAACGGCCGCAGCGGCCTCTGTAGTTGCTCGGGTCTTGAATCTCGTGAAGCGCCTCGGACCCGCGGTAGATTTCGTCCAGGGCCTGGTCCTTGACGTTCCCGAGCAGCGGGTAGGGCAAGAAGCCGGCCGGGTACACCTCGCCGAGATGCGAAACGAAAATCACCCCATTGCCGTCGCGGATGCCAAAGGCCATCTGGCGCGCGCGCGCCTGGATGTCTTTGAGCGGCATGCCTTCGGCGAGCTTCTGCTGAATCCAGTAGCGCCGATAGTGCGGGGCTTCGGTCGTCCCGACGCGAAACGGTGCTTCTTCGGAGATCGAGTAGACCCAGGCAAGAAGTTTCTCCACGTCGTCAGCGCTGGGTGTGCTGAGCTCGGACCCACGACCAACCGGCACCAGCAAGAACAGGCTCCAGCGGCGAACCGGCGGCGCAGCCTTGTCGCGCAGGAGCTCATACATCGCTTGAACGTGCGGAAGCGTTTGCGCGGTGATGGTCGTGTTGACCTGCACCGGAATATCGAATTCGCGGGCCCACTCGAGGGCGCGCATCGAATACTCGAACGTGCCAGGGACGTTTCGAAATGCGTCGTGAATCTCGGCGGTCGGCCCGTCGAGGCTCACGCCCATCGCGCTGACCCCGAGGTCGCGAAACCGGTCGACTGTCTCTCGCTGCAGCAGCGGCGTCGTGCTCGGCGTGATCGACACGTGAATCGGAAGCGACCGCCCGTACTCGATCAGCTCGGCAATGTCCGGCCGCTTGAGCGGGTCGCCGCCCGTCAGAACGAGCATGCTGCCGAGCTCCTGGACGCTGCGCATCAGGGCCTTGCCCTGCTCGGTGCTGAGCTCGCCCGGGTCGCGATGCGGAATCGCGCTCGCTCGGCAATGCTGACACGCGAGGTCGCACGAGATCGTCGTCTCCCAATAGACGTTGCGCGGCTGGCGACGGTAGAGGAACCCTGGGTAGTCGGTTCCGACGGTTTCAAGCTCCATCAGCTGTGCTCTTTCTCGCGAATGACGCCGCCGAGACGGTCGGCCCAATTCTCCGGATAGCCCTCGTAGTACCGGGTCCACTGCCGGCCGGTGACTTCGCGATGAGCGAGGGCGTAGGCTGCTCGCGAGATAGACGGCAAGCCGATGACGGGCAAGTAGAGCCATCCAAGCAACCGCGATTGCTTGGTGTGCCCGAGCTCGTGGGCCCGGTTGCGGACGTCCAAGTCGTGCCAGCGGCTGCTCTCACGGCTCCAAAGCACGATGTGCCCGAGCGAGATGCCGGTCCCCTTGGACTCGACCACGAGTCGGCCGTCCTCGATCTCGATGCTGACGACGCGCTTCCGCAAGGCCTCCGCCCCTAGCATCGCCGCTCCAAGCGCAGTCTGTGGCGCCTCCCAGATCAACGACAAGCCTCGGCGAAGCAACGACATCCCCGCAAGGTTAGCACCGCAGCGAGCAAAGGGGACCGCTCCCCTAGCTGCGTTTCGCGATGCCGCGATAGAGATGCGAGATCAGGCGCGGCCCTTTGCCCTTGAACTCGTCGAGCGACGTGAGCTCGAACCCCGACTGCTCGACCAGCTCATCGACCGGCCGGTTGATGTTGCAGCCGTCGGTGAGCTTGTTCCAAGTTGGGTTGAGTCGTTCTTGCCAACGAATGGTGGTCTCGGCGCGGCCAAGCCCGTGCTCGATGAAGAGGTAGAGCCCGCCCGGTTTCAGCACGCGATGCATCTCGTCGAGCGCCGCTCGCGCATCGGGGATCGAACACAGCGTCCAGGTCGTCACGACGCAGTCGAAGCGCCCTGCATCGAACGGCAGTTGGTTATCGGCGCGAAGGGCAGCGCGCTCCACGGGAAAGGGCGCCTGGGCGATTCTCCGCTCTACGGGGCCGACGCCCTCGGTCGTCATAGGGTCGATGCCCCAAACCGACTGCACCTCGCTCGGGTAGTGGCGCAGGTTGCGCCCGGTCCCAAATCCAATCTCCAGCACGTCGCCCCGCGCCTCATCGACCGTCTCCGGCCTCAGGTCGTCCATGAACCGCATGGCGAAGTCCTGCGCCCAGGGCTTGATTCGATCACGAAGCTTCATCCGCTACTCGAACAACGTGAGGTACTCGCCGTAACCCTCTTTCGCGAGATCTTCCTTGGGGATGAACCGCAGCGACGCGCTGTTGATGCAGTAACGCATTCCCGTGGGTGCGGGGCCGTCTTCGAAGATGTGGCCGAGGTGGCTCTCCCCGTGCGCGCTTCGGACTTCCGTCCGGGTGGACATCAGTTTGCGGTCGACATGCTCGGTGACGTTTTCCTTTTCGATCGGCTTGGTGAAGCTTGGCCACCCAGTGCCGCTCTTGTACTTGTCCGTCGAGCTGAAGAGAGGCTCGCCGCTGACCACGTCGACGTAGATGCCATCTTTCTTGTTGTCCCAGAACTCGTTGCGGAACGGCGGCTCCGTGCCTTCCTCCTGGGTGACTGCATACTGCAGCGGCGTCAGCTCCTTGCGAAGCTCGGCCTCAGCAGGCTTGTCGTATTCCTTACTCTTGTCGGACATCGGTTTCTTCTTTGTGGTTTTGGGTTTCTCAGGTGCTTCGAGCGGCCTCTTGCCCCAGACGGCTTTGAGGAAACCCTCGCGCCCAGACCCGACGCGGTAGCGCTTATAGCTCGTGGGATTCTTCTTGTAATAGTCCTGGTGGTAGGCCTCGGCAGCGTAGAACGGCTCGGCCCATCGAATCGGAGTGGCGATGGGTGCTTTGAAAATACCACTCTTTTCGAGATCGCGTTTCGAGGTTTCGGCCAGCCCACGTTGCTCGCGGTCGTGCGCGAAGATTGCGGCCCGATACTGCGTGCCCCGGTCGGCGAACTGACCCTCGGCGTCGGTCGGGTCGATCTGTCGCCAAAACACCTTCAGCAGGTACTCGTAGGAGATGACGGCCGGGTCGTACTTCACTTGAACCGCCTCGACGTGGGAAGTCCGGCCCGAGCTCACCTCTTCGTACGATGGCGCCGTCGCCTTCCCGCCTGTGTACCCGGACATGACGCTCACCACACCGGGTAGCTTTTCGAACGGAGGCTCCATGCACCAAAAACACCCGCCAGCAAAGGTCGCCTTCGCCAGCGTGGGCGAATCAGCACGCGTAGAAGAAACCCCAATCGCCACCAAAATGGCCACAACCAGAATCGGAACCCCCAACACAATCGTCCGCCAACTCTTCATCACCCCCCGTTAACGCCCCCACCCCGCAATTGTTTCACAAAAGGGGTAGGCGATAGTGTGGGGGCGGTGGGGCGGGACAAACAGGCGCCGTAGGCGTCCGCAAATTAACCCTTCGAAAAAGGGGTCAGACCCCCTTTCTGAGAGGCCTAGGGCTTTTCGATGAAGAGGGTTTGGGTGGGGTAGGCGAACTCGATGCCTTCGGCGGCGAAGCTTCGGTAGATGGTGAGGTTGACCGACTCGAGGATGTCCATGTGCGTGGCGTAGTCGGAGGACTCGACGAAATAGACCGTCTCGAAGTTGAGAGCCGAATCGCCGTAGGAAGCGAAGTGTGAGCGGTCGAAGCGGGCGCGTTCCTGTGACTCGATGGCTGCTTGGATCAAGCCGGGAACCCGTTCGAGCTTGTCGGCTGGGGTTTGATACGTGACGCCCAGTGAAAAGACGACGCGGCGCTCTCGCATCCGGCCAAAGTTGCGGATCCGGCTGCCGAGCAGGTCGGCATTCGAAAACACGAGCTGCTCGCCCGAGATGCTTCGGATACGGGTGGTTTTGATACCGATGTGTTCGACCGAGCCTGCCATGTCGCCCACGACGACAAAGTCTCCAGGGACGAACGGCTTGTCGAGCACGATCGAGAGCGACGCGAAGAGGTCGCTCAAGACGTTCTGCACCGCCAAGGCGATGGCGATGCCGCCGATGCCGAGGCCCGCGACCAGCGCCGTGACATCGACGCCGAGGTTGTCGAGGATGAGCAGCAGGACGGTCGCCCAGAGCGCGATCCGGCCCAGGAAGCTCAGCGCGTTCATCGTCATTCGGTCCGCGCCGTCTGTCTCCTCCTTGCGGTAGTTCTCGAGCCAGATTTGAAGCGCGGTGCTGAGCCAGATACCAGCCTGGATGATCGTTGCGACGACCGCGACCTTCCACAACGGCGAGCGGACCTCGCTGTGCAGAGACAGCCAGATCGAGCCCACGAAGATCGACACGATGAGCAGGTAGAGAAGCTTCGTCTTGCGCAACGCACCGACGATGACGTCATCGATGATGGTGTGCGTCTTCTGGGTGAGCCGTTCCACACGCACGATCAACACTTGCTCGACGAGCCGCAGCGCGACCAGCGTGCCGATGGCGACAGCGAGGGCGGTCAGCCAGGTTTTGATTTCGTTTCCGTAAAAAGTATCGGTGAGCTCGAACACGCTACGTTCTTGCGATGTGTTCGCGGACGAAGCAACCCTCCAAGTGGTCGTTGACCAGCCCCATGGCCTGCATGAATGCGTACGCGGTCGTCGGCCCCACGAACGACCATCCGCGGCCCTTGAGCTCCCTGCTCAGCGCCGTGGACGTGGGCGTCTTTGCAAGCTTCATCAGAGCGCCCTTCGTCATCCTTCTTGGGCGTTCGCTCCGGGGCGGTACCCACTCCCAAAAGAACGCAGAAAGCGAGCCGAGCTCCTCTTCGAGCTCCACGGCGCGCTTCGCGTTGTTGATCGTCGACTCGATCTTGCCGCGGTGGCGGACGATCCCCGCGTCCCCGAGAAGCCGCTCGACGCTGCGCTGATTGAAGCGCGCGACCCGGTGGTAATCAAACCCGGCGAACGCCTTCCGAAAGTTCTCGCGCTTGCGCAAGATCGTCAGCCAGCTCAACCCGGACTGAAACCCTTCGAGGCATATTTTCTCGAAGAGCCGCACATCGTCATGCACCGCGAAGCCCCACTCTTCATCGTGATAGGCGGCGTAGTCGGGGGCGCTCGCACCCCACCAGCAACGATTCAGCCCCTCGTCCCCCCGGACGAGCCCTTTGGGTAACCTAGGCATGAGCCGCCGAGGCTACCACGCTGACAAGCGGCGTTAACCCTTCGAAAAAGGGGATTGTCCCCTTTTTCAGTCTTCGATGGCGATGGCTTGTTCGGGGCAGGCGTCGACGGCGTCTTGAAGCGCCTCACGGAGCTCTTCGGGAGGGTTCTCGTCCAGAATCACGAGGCTGCCGTCGTCGGCGAACGAGAAAAGCTCAGGGGCGGCGCCGCGGCACTGGGCGTGCAGTTTACATTTCTCTCTATCGTACAGGATCTTCATGGTTCAGCCCTTCTCGAGTTCATTCGTCAATCTTTGGTGCGGCACATCTCGGCCATTCGCCCGAACGAATCCATCAGCCGCGCCTTCATCGATTCGTCTAGTGACGTCTTGTCGATCGCGCCCTGCATGCACATGAGCCACTGATCACGCTCGCTCGGCCCGATCGGAAACGGCTTGTGTGCGAGCGGGATGATGACCCGGCCGAAGCGCTCCGTATAGCGCTGCGGCCCGCCCAGCCATCCGATGAGGAACGTGCTGAGCTTGTCGGTCATCATCGACAGGTCGCCCTTGTGCATCGCGCGGATCGTCGCGGCCTCCGGCAAGGTGTCCATCAGTCCGTAGAAGTCCGCCGTGAGCTTTCGCACACCGTCGTCACCTCCAAGAAGCTCGTACGGCGTTTTCTCGTCTACGGCTTCCGAACCCATGAGACGGCCTCCCTATCGAGGCTCGAGAATCGCCGGGTAGCTACCAAGGCCGCGAACGAACGAGGACGACACGTAGACGGGCGGCTTGCCCTCGGGGCTCGAAATGCGCTTGACCCGCTGGGTCATCTCCTCGAGCGACTGGCGGATCTCCAAGCGCGCGAGCGAGGAACCGAGGCAGAAGTGCGGACCGAGCCCGAACGAGAGATGCTTCGCTTCCTTCGAGAAGTCGCGGAAGATGTTGAAGGTGTGCGGATCTTCGAATTTCCGGGGGTCGCGGTTGCCGGCGGGGTAGGTGAGACCGACCTGCTGGCCTTCCTTGATGACCTTGCCGTGAAGCTCGTAGTCGCGGCTCGCCGTGCGATACATGTTCACGAAGGGGCAGACCCAGCGAAGGATCTCCTCGACCGCATTCGGAATCAGCGACGGGTCTTCGTAGAGCGCGTCGTATTGCTTCTGGTCGTTGGAGAGCCGCTCGAGCCCGCCCGCGATCGCGCTGCGCGTGGTTTCCGCACCGCCCACGTTGAGCAACACATGCTCGAACAGGAGCTGAGACTCGTCGAGCTTCTCGCCATTGATCTCGGCGTTGATCCAGATGCTGAGGAGGTCGCTGCCTGTGCAGCCGGCCGCGATCCGATCCTGGTACATCTCTTCGTGATGCTCGCAGAAGTTGCCGAACGCATCGTTGACTTCGTCGCTGACGTACTCGGGGCCTTGTCCGCCGGCGATGATGAGATTGATCCAGTTCAGGACCCTCTCGCGCTTCTCCATCGGGATATCGAGCATGTCGGCGATCAGCCGTGACGGGAGCGCGCCGGCCAGGTCGGTGACGATGTCGACCTCGTCCTTGGCGAGCATCTTGTCGACGAGGTCGGTCACGATCTCGTGCGCCCGGTCCTCCATCTTGCGCATCTGCCGAGGCGTGAAGCCCGACGATACAAGCGCGCGCTGCTTGTTGTGCAGCTCGCCGTCCTGATAAATCATGCCGGGGTCAGGCGGGATGTTCGGCCGAATGCCCTCGCCGTTGATGAAGGTCTCCGCGTCGCGCTCGATCGCGACGATGTCGTCGTAGCGAAAAACCTCCCAAACATCGTTGGTCTCATCGAACCGAATCGGCTCGTGCTCGAGGAAGTAGTCGTACATCTCGTACGGGTTGTCGTGCGTCGAAGGGGCACAAAAATCGAGCTTCTGAAACTTCACTGGGCACTTGTTTTCCAAGGGAATCCTCCGAATAGGCGCACAACGGCGTACAACTTTACGACATGTAAACTAAGCGAAGTTTAGAACAAGTTCTACTTCGGTCAAGCGCAATGTTTGCGGATCGCAGAAAGAAGACGCTCAGGCGGGCTTGCGAGCCATGATCATCCAGGTGCTCGAAGGCATGAAGACCCCCTCCTCGCGGAGGTACGGAGACATCAAATCGTGAAGGTCCCGTCGGACTTCAGGGAGCTTGCGCTGCCCCTCTTCACCGGCCTCTCGAACTATCTCGCCCGAAGGCCCTACCAGGAGCTGGTAGTCGATCGCTTCTTCGATGTTGCGGCCGACGCACACCTCGGCGTCGATGCGTTTGAAGACGTCGACTTCGGGAAAGCCGGCAGCTTCGAGCATTGCGCGGTCGGTTTCTTCGCTGGCCATCGAGAACGGGCCCGGACCGCAGGTCGATGCGTTGTCGCCCGGAGGCGGCAAGTGGCGCAGCGCGATCTCCTTGGCCGCGCCCCAGCATGGGTTGTCCGCCAGCGAGCGCCACACGATCAAACACACCTTGCCGCCCGGCTTGAGTGCGCGATTCGCGTTTCGAAGAGCGCGCACTGCGCTTTGAAAGAACATCACGCCGAAGCGGGAGTATGCAACGTCGAAGTAGCTCTCGGGAAGGTCACAAACCTGTGCATCGCCCACTTCGAAACGCACGTTGCCCGCGCCGGCCTCGTCACGTTCCTGGTTGGCGATGTCGAGGAAGGCATCGGTGCAATCGATTCCAACCACCTCGCCGCTGGGTCCCACCATCTGTGCGATCTGGAGGGCGGTTTCGCCGAACCCACAGCCGATGTCGAGCACCTTGTCGCCCTCTTGAATGCCGAAGTCAGCGAAGGCGATGTCGCTGTGAATCTTGCCGTTTCCAGAGAGAAGGTGCCGAAACCGAATCCACTTCGGCGTCAGGATTTCGTTCCAACACTCGACGAACCCGAGGTTGTCGTCCGCGACCTCGGTCACAGCGTCTCCGGGCGGTCGGTGCTCAGGAACACCTCGTGAATCATCAGCTCGTTGGGGCCTCGGAACATCTCTTTCGGAGGTCTGTTCCGATGCGCTTCGGCGAAGGACGGGCTCGTCGTCCATGCGACGAAGTCGTCAAATGACTTCCACCAGGTTTTGACTTCGTAGTACCCGGTGCCGACCGGCCCGGACGTCCACTCACCGGTCTGGTGGTCGAGCTCCATCGGCCGAGGCCGGTGCACCTCGTTTCGAATGAAGCCCTGGGCCTGGTCCACGAGATGAACACGCTTGCGAAAGCGGTCTTCGAAGTCGATTTCATACCCCTCGGCGACGGGGATTCGATTGGTGACGCAGATCATGAGCGCAGCATACCGCGCTTCGTGCCGAGCGCAGCTGGCTGATGGCGACGCCTCCGTCATCGAATGGACTGTGCTAGGAAAGCCCCGTGACCGACTGGCAGCTCAAGAAACACCAGGCTTTCCAGGGCGTGCCGGGGCCCGTGCTGATCGTCGTGATGGACGGCGTCGGGTGCGGCGCCTCCAATGAGGGCGATGCGGTCTGGCTTGCCCGGACGCCGACGCTCGACCGGCTTGCCGAGATCTCGCTGACCACGCGCCTCCGTGCCCACGGTACCGCCGTCGGTCTTCCAAGCGACGACGACATGGGAAACAGCGAGGTCGGCCATAACGCCTTTGGGGCCGGGCGCATCTTCGACCAGGGCGCCAAGCGCGTGCAGATGGCGATCGACAGCGGCGAGATTTTCGAAGGCGAAGAGTGGAAGAAACTCGTCCGACGCGTCAGCGAGTCCGGGGAGCCAATGCACTTCATCGGCCTACTCTCGGACGGCAATGTGCACAGCCACATCAAGCACCTCTTTGCGATGCTGCGCCAATGCAACGAGGAGGGCGTGCAGCACGCGCGTGTGCACATCCTGCTCGACGGGCGGGATGTGCCGGAGACCAGCGCGCTCGAATACGTCGAGGCGCTCGAGAAGGTGCTGCATGATCTCAACGAGCAGGGCGGGCGTGACTACCGCATCGCGTCCGGCGGCGGCCGCATGTTCATCACCATGGACCGCTACAACGCCGACTGGTCGATGGTAGAGCGCGGCTGGAAGCATCACGTGCTCGGTGAGGGCAGGGGCTTTTCGAGCGCGACCGAGGCGATTAAGACTCTCCGCGACGAAAACCCCGGGATGATCGACCAGGACCTCCTGAGCTTCGTGATCGTCGGTGGCGATGGCGATCCAGTCGGTCCGATTCGCGACGGCGGGGCGGTCGTGCTCTTCAACTTCCGTGGAGACCGCGCACTCGAGCTCACGCGCGCATTCACCGAGCCCGAGCTCAGCGAGTTCGACCGCGGGCCGATCCCCGACGTCGAGTTCGTCGGCATGATGGAGTACGACGGTGACCTCAAGCTCCCCCGTCACTACCTCGTGCAGCCGCCTCACATCGACCGGACCATGGGCGAGTACCTGGCTCGC
>Ga0316193_10003901_pt1 | contig 10879 bp, 8 predicted proteins | sample MerIslsedime2_MG_FD_207735 | JGI IMG/M metagenome (GOLD analysis project Ga0316193, IMG submission 207735) | Coastal sediment microbial communities from Maine, United States - Merrow Island sediment 2 | ecosystem: Environmental > Aquatic > Marine > Coastal > Sediment | place: USA: Maine... | reverse complement strand
ATCAAGCGCCTGGCTCACGAACTGGCCATCACCGCGCGCGACGAGAAAATCGAATTGCCGATTCCCTGGACCGACACCTGGGGCAAGGAACACGAGTCGGTGACCGGCAACCCGGTCGCCTTCCACGCCATGCGCGGCCTGGCGGCCCACTCCAACGGCTTTCACACCATACGCGCCATGTCGATCCTGATGAGCATTCTCGGCACCATCGATCGACCCGGTGGCTTCCGCCACAAAGCACCTTTTCCGCGCCCGATTCCGCCGTGCGCAAAATCACCCACCGGTCCGCAAGACGTGCAGCCCAATACGCCCTTGAACGGCATGCCGCTGGGTTGGCCCGCTGACCCGGATGACCTGTTCGTTGACGAGCAGGGTGAACCGGTACGGATTGACAAGGCTTTTTCCTGGGAACACCCGCTGTCGGTACACGGCCTGATGCACAACACCATCACCAACGCCTGGCGCGGCGACCCCTACAAAATCGACACTCTGTTGATTTTTATGGCGAATATGGCATGGAACTCATCCATGAACACCACCCAGGTGCGCAACATGCTCAACGACAAGGATGAGGATGGTGAATACAAAATCCCCTTCCTGATTGTCGCCGATGCTTTTCAGTCGGAAATGACGGCCTATGCGGATCTGGTATTACCGGATACCAGCTACCTGGAACGTCACGACTGCATGTCCATGCTGGACCGCCCGATTTCGGAATACGACGGCCCGGTCGATTCCGTGCGTCTGCCCGTGGTAGCGCCCAAAGGTGACTGCAAACCGTTCCAGGAAGTCCTCATCGAACTCGGCTCACGCCTGAAATTACCGGCTTTCAGCCGGCCGGACGGCAGCCGTAAATACCGCGACTACCCGGACTTCGTCATTAACTATGAAACCACACCGGGATCCGGTATCGGTTTCCTGGCCGGCTGGCGCGGCAAGGGCGGCGAGAAGTTCATGCGGGGCGAGCCCAATCCCAGGCAATGGGAAATGTACGAGAAGAACAACTGTGTGTTCCAGTACGAGTTGCCAAAATCCTACCAGTACATGCGCAACTGGAATCAGGGTTATCTGGAATGGGCCAAACGCCACAGCCTGACGCGTTATGCCGAACCGATCAACATCCACATCTATTCCGAGATACTGCAGAAGTTCCGCCTCGCCGCACAAGGCAAGTCGGACGGCAAACAGCCGCCCGATCGCCTGCGCAAACGGGTGGAAACTCACTTCGATCCGTTGCCGTTCTATTCCCCACCGCTGGAAGCGGAGGCCTCTGATCTGCACAAATACCCGTTGAATGCGATCACCCAGCGCCCCATGGCCATGTATCACTCCTGGGATTCACAGAACGCCTGGCTGCGGCAGATTCACCCCTACAACTTCCTCTACGTCAATTCGAAAACCGCCGCTAGCGCCGGTATCGAAGACGGCGGCTGGATGTGGGTGGAGTCCATGCACGGCAAGGTTCGCTGCCTGTGCCGTTATTCCGAAACGGTTGAACCCGGAACCGTGTGGACCTGGAATGCGATTGGCAAGGCCTCCGGTGCCTGGGGCCTGGACGGCGACGCCGACGAGTCGCAGCGAGGCTTCCTGCTCAATCATATCCTCAGCGAGGAACTGCCACCCGGTGAAGGCGGTGAGCATTTATCCAACTCGGACCCGGTCACCGGCCAGGCCGGCTGGTACGATGTGCATGTACGGATCTACCCGGCTGACAGCAGCGAACCGGCCATCACCTCCCCGCAGTTCGACACCCTGCACGCCCTGCCCGGCCAGTCACAGGAAAAGAAACGTGGCCGCTGGTTGACGTATTTCGCCGGCAAAAGGTTTTCACCATGACGCAACTTGCCTTAGTCATCGATCTGAACGTCTGCGTGGGTTGCCACGCCTGTGTCACCAGCTGCAAAGAATGGAATACATCCGGTACAGCGGGTTACCTGGCCGATATGCACCCTTACGGCAAACACCCGAGCGGTACCTTTTTCAACCGTGTACAGACTTTTGAAGTGGGTGAATTCCCGAATGCTGAAACAGTACACTTTCCCAAGAGCTGCCTGCATTGTGAAGACCCGCCCTGTGTCCCGGTGTGCCCGACCGGCGCCAGTTACAAACGCGAACAGGACGGTATCGTGCTGGTCGACTACGATAAATGCATCGGCTGTAAGTACTGCTCCTGGGCCTGCCCCTACGGCGTCCGTGAACTGGACGAACACCAGAAGGTGATGAAGAAATGCACCCTGTGTGTGGACCGGATCTACGATGACAGCCTGCCGGAAAACGAACGCAAACCGGCCTGCGTCATGGCCTGCCCGACCAGTGCGCGGCTGTTTGGCGACGTCAACGACCCGGACTCCGAAGCGGCGGTCGCCATCCGGGAACGCGGCGGATACCAGTTGATGCCGGAATGGGGTACCCGGCCGGCCAACCATTACCTGCCGCGCCGCAAGACCCGTATCACCATCCACGAAGATGAACTCATCCGCGTCGACAACCCGCTCAAGAAAGAGCGCCAGCTGCCCATGCCGGACAGCGATGAACCGACGCTGGACGACGTCACGTCGTGGTAAACAGGTAGAGTTCAATGTCGCCGGTCACTGTTACTGCCGAAGGTGGAACCTCCAAGGTTCGCGTAACGCACCGTACGCTGCAGTGGCCGGCGGCACCCTTTTTTAATTGGGGACAGACCACGATTTTTTCTTGAAAATCGTGGTCTGTCCCCAATTAAAACCTTGGAGATAAGCGATGCATCCAGCATTCTCGGTCATTTTTCTTACCACGCTGATCGGCGTCGGCCAGGGACTGTTCCTGGCTTTATATACCGGCCAACTGTACTCCGTCATCAAAGTCCTGCCTGTCCAGGAATCTGCAACGTTTTATGGCCTGGGCAGTCTGATTGCGCTGGTTTTTCTGGTCGCCGGTCTGTTTGCGTCCCTGTTCCACCTGGGTCACCCGGAACGGGCCTGGCGCTCGGCCGCACGCTGGCGCACTTCCTGGTTGTCACGTGAAGTGGTGGTCTTGCCCGCCTTTATCGGCATGACGGCACTGTATGGCCTGATTCATTTTCTGGATTTGAACCCGGTACTGTTCACCTTCCGGGAAACCTTTGCTGTCGATCTGTCACTGCTGGTCGGTGCAGTAAACACCGCACTGGCGTTTACCCTGTTCCTTTGCACCGCCATGATCTACGCCTGCATCAAATTCCTGCAGGAGTGGGCCAGTCCTTTGACGGTGGTGAATTACACACTGCTGGGGTCCACATCCGGTTTCACCCTGGCCACCGCCTTTGCCGCCTACCAGGGTTCGGGCCTCACACCGTTCTATGCCGGCTGGGCGATCATTCTTACCTTCGTGGCCCTGCTGACACGGGCTTCGAGCCTGATCCGCAACACGCGCATCAAACACAAATCAACCACCGGAACGGCTGTCGGTATCCGTCACGCCAGGATTGAACAGAAATCACAGGGCTTCATGACCGGCTCGTTTAACACTCGTGAATTTTTCCACGGCGCACCGCAGGCCATCTTCAAGGCCATTAAGTGGCTGTTTCTGGTCAGTGTATTTCCGGTTCCGGTTGTGTTGCTATCACTGGGCCTCAGCGCAAACGTGGCGGGCGTTTTTGTTGTCGCCTTTGTGGTGCAGTACGCGGGACTGCTTGCCGAGCGCTGGTTCTTTTTTGCCGAGGCCAATCACCCACAAAACCTTTACTACCAGACGGTTTAGCAATTAACACCCAAACCGTCGTATTGTCAGCGTCAATAACCTGAACTATGCTGAAACAATGGGTAAACTGATCGACCCGTTCGGCAGAACTATCGAATATGTCCGTTTATCGGTCACGGATCGCTGCGACCTGCGCTGCAGCTACTGCCTGCCAAAAGGATTCAGGGGTTTCGAAGAGCCGGAAGACTGGCTGACATTTGGCGAAATTGAGCGTGTTGTCGGCGCTTTCGGGCGTCTGGGCGTGACGCGTGTTCGCATCACCGGCGGTGAACCGCTGGTGCGCAAAAACACACCCGAACTGGCCGCACGCCTCGCCGCATTACCCGGTATCGAGGACTTGTCCCTCAGCACCAACGCAACCCGCCTGGACAAACAGGCTGCGGCACTCAGAAAAGCCGGCATCTCGCGCATTAACGTCAGCCTGGACAGCCTGCGGCCTGATCGCTTTAAACAGATAACCCAGGGTAAACTGGACAAGGTGCTGGCCGGATTGATGGCTGCCAAACACGCCGGTTTTACACCGATCAAAATCAATATGGTCGTCATGGCCGGTGTCAATGACGATGAAGTCGAAGACATGGTCGAGTTCTGTATCGAAAACGACTTTACCCTGCGATTTATCGAAACCATGCCGATAGGCGACACCGGCCGTTGTGCGACTCAGCATTATGTCGACCTGCAGACTGTCCGCAGACGCCTGCAACAGCGCTTTGAGTTGATTCCCGGCGTGATGCCGGGAGGCGGACCTGCCCGCTATGTCCAGGTTGCCGGTTCCGATTTACGCATTGGCTTCATCACGCCGATTTCCCAGCACTTCTGTGAGACCTGCAACCGGGTGCGCCTTTCCGTCGACGGCACCATTTACCTGTGCCTGGGACAGAACGACAGATTGGAGTTACGCCCCCTGCTGCGCGCAGGCGCCGATGACCAGGAACTCGAACGGGCGATACTCAGCGCGATTGCACAAAAACCGGAACGCCATGAGTTCGGTGACAAACCCGAACAGGTCGTTCGATTTATGTCCGCGACCGGCGGTTAGCTCCCGGGGCCGGTAAACAGGCCCTAAAAGCCAAGCAGGCTTTTGCCAACCATGAACAGTCCGAGCACAACGAGAAAACCGGCAAAGGTGCTTTTCAGGCGCTGACGCTGAAGGCGGTGAGCCAGCCAGGCACCCATCGGAGCACCCAGCACACTGGTGACACTGACGGCAATCACCGCCGGCCAGTACAGGTATCCGCTACTGCCGGCAGGAAGGTCTGCCTGGCCCCAGCCCACCACCACAAATCCAACCGCGCCCACCAGCGCGATCGGTAAGCCACAAGCCGCCGATGTGCCCACAGCCTGGCGAATATCGACGTTGTGCCAGACCAGGTAGGGGACGGTCAGGGTGCCGCCGCCAATGCCAAGCAGGGCCGACACAGCGCCAATCGGCACACCCGAGACAAGGTTGCGTATCCGCCCCGGCCTTGCCCGGTGCGGCGCCGGCGGCCGTCCAAACGCCATCTGTGCCGCTACCGCCAGCTCAAATACGCCGAACAGACCCGCCAGTAACTGGCCACCCAACCAGACAGCCAGCACACCGCCCAGCCATCCACCCAGCGCAATACCGACCGACAACTGTCGCATCACCGGCCAGTTCACGGCACCGCGCCGGTGATGCGCGCGCATTGAAGACAGGGAGGTGAACACTATCGTCGCCAGCGAAGTGCCGACAGCGAGCTGCATCAGCTGTTGCGTCGCAAATCCCTGGCTGGCAAACAGTGCCGCCAGGATCGGCACTATGATCAGTCCACCCCCGACGCCGAGCAGGCCGGCGGCCACACCGGCAAATAAACCAAGCGCTGCATACGAGGCCCAAAGGGTTAATATTTCCATTTTTGGGATTGTACCTTTGCATGGACTCTTTTATGGTTACTGTAGCCGGTTGGGGCAAAATAAAAGCAGGCAGGATGCAACACACGAACATGCAGACACGCTTGGCAGGGATAGTACTGGTAGTGATGCTGCTACTGATGACCAACGCCAGCCTGGCAGCCCCCTACGACAAACAACGCGAGCTGTTTCTTGAGGCAGAATCTGCTCTCAATGCCGGTGACAGCACGACTTTCCGCGATCTCAAGCGACAACTGACTGATTATCCCTTGCACAGTTACCTGGATTTCTGGCAACTGCGCCGGCGCCTGAGCAAGGCCAAGACCAGCGAAGTTCAGGCGTTCCTGGATCGATATCAGGGCCAGCCGGTTGCCACGCGTCTGCGCATCAGCTGGTTACACCAACTGGGCAAACGCAAGGACTGGAACAACTACCTGCACTTTTACCAGCCACAGCGATCCGTCACGCTGCAGTGTTATGACGTTCGTGCCCGACTGTCCAAAGGACAACGGCAACAGGCGCTCAAGGATGCGCTCGAACTGTGGCTGGTCGGTTACTCCCAGCCCGATGCCTGCGACCCGGCCTTTGACCAGCTCTACGCCAGTTCCCTGATCACCAGCGAACATATCTGGGAGCGTGTACGCCTGGCTTTCGCCAATCAGAAATCCAGCCTCGCCGGATACCTGGCCAAGCGCCTGTCCGCCGAAGACCGCGAATGGGTCAAACGCTGGCAATATGCACACCGCCGCCCCACCGACGCGCTCTCCAAATCGTGGGCCAAACAGGACACACCGCTGGTCAGAGAAATCCTGACACACGCCATAGGGCGTCTCGCCCGCCATAAGCCCGAACAGGCCTGGAAACACTGGCAGGAAATCGCCAAGAGCCACCGCTTCAGCAGCCAGCAGACGGGCAAGGTGTTGCAACGTATCGCTTTAACGGGTGCATTGCGCAACCACCCACAAGCCTCGCTATGGCTGGCCAGCGTTCCCGACCACGCCGTCAACGCCGACATCCGTCAATGGCGGGTACGCGCGGCGTTGTCCGACGGGGACTGGAAAAACGCCCTGCAACGGATTGACGAACTCGATGCCACGGAACGCAATTCCGAAACCTGGCGGTACTGGCGTGCCTACGCACTGGATGCCGATGGCGCCAGCGGTGATGCCTTTACCGAATATGCCCGCCTCGCCGGAGAACGCAGCTACTACGGTTTTCTGGCAGCAGATCATCTGCAGCGGCCCTACCAGATGAATGATTCTCGCGTGAACTACGAAAAAGAGCAGCTGGAGAGCATCGAGCGGATTCCGGGTATCGTGCGTGCGCGCGAACTGTACCTGGCCGGCAAACATCTGGATGCCCGCCGTGAGTGGTACCACGCAACAACATCCCTGCCGGAACAAGAACTCAAGCTGGTGGCACTGCTGGCCCACCGCTGGGGCTGGCACGACCGCGCCATCCTGACGGCATCACGTGCCGGCTACTGGTCCGACCTGACATTGCGTTTCCCCCTGCCACACCGCAAGTCCATATTTGCCTACGCCGACCAGTACGACCTGGATCCGTCACTGATCTATGGCGTCATACGACAGGAAAGCGCATTCATGGAAGACGCGCGCTCACCAGTCGGCGCCCTGGGATTGATGCAATTGATGCCCCAAACCGGCAAACAAACCGCGCGCTCACTGAAAATCCGCTACCTGGGCAGCCAGGCACTGTTGCACTCCGATCAGAATATCCGCCTGGGCAGCGCCTACCTGAATAAACTGATGAAACGTTACAACGGCTCGCCTGTACTGGCAGCCGCCGCCTACAACGCCGGCCCGCACCGGGTCAGCCGCTGGTTACCCACCGGCAAGTCCATGGACGCCAGCCTGTGGATGGAACGCATCCCCTTCAAGGAAACACGCCACTACGTGCGCCGTGTCCTGGCCTACGCCACGGTATTCGAGTGGCGCCTGCAAAGGCCGGTGACACGCCTTTCGCGACGTCTGCCGGAAATTCAACAGCGCTATTAGATTTCAATGTTAAAATCAGCTTATTTACCCGTATTGTAAAGGGAACAGCATGAAAGCATTACGACTCTGCGTACTGGGGGGAACCGGCTTCGTCGGCTCACAGCTGGTGCACCGGCTGGCCAGCCTGGGTCATTCGGTCACCGTATTGACACGGCGCCCCGAACGCCATCGCGAATTCCGCATCGGCTCAGCGGTGCGGCTTCTGGAAACCAACCCCTGCGATACTGACGCACTGCAAACGCTTTTTGCAGACATGGATTGCGTCGTCAACCTGGTAGGCATCCTTAACGAAGAAGGCAAAAGCCGCTTTCAAGACGCACACGTCGAACTGCCACGCAACATTGTCAAAGCCATGCGTGAAGCGGGGACCGCACGGCTGCTGCATATGAGCGCGCTCAACGCCAACGTCAATGAATCGCACAGCCGTTACCTGAAAACTAAAGGCGAAGGTGAAGATCTGCTACACAACGCGCCCGGCCTGGAGGTCACCAGCTTCTGTCCGTCTGTGGTCTTTGGTCCCGGTGACAGCTTTTTTAACCGCTTTGCGACACTGTTGAAGGTATCGCCGCTGCTGTTTCCAGTGGCCTGCGCCGACGCCAGATTCGCACCAGTATACGTCGGCGATGTTGTCGAGGCCTTTGTCAAAGCGCTGGACAACAAAGCCACTATCGGTCAACGACTGGAACTGTGCGGCCCGAAGACCTACAGCCTGAAACAACTGGTGCAGTTCACGGCAAAACAAATCGGCCGTAAAACCATTATTACCGGAATGCCCGACTTTGCAGCCCGGCTGCAGGGATACGTCCTGGGCCTGGTCCCCGGCAAGCCATTCACTATCGACAACTACTACTCTCTGCAAAAGGACAGCGTCTGCAGCAAGTCGGCGCTGATCGGCCTGGGCATTACGCCGCGATCCATCGAAGCTGTGGTGCCTGCCTACCTGGGCGATAGCCGCGCCCGCGCACAGTACTTCCGCTATCGATCCCAGGCACGCCGCCCCTGATGGAAATATACCTGGTTGGCGGAGCAGTCCGGGACAGGCTGCTCGGCCTGCCGGTCAGTGAAAGAGACTGGGTGGTGGTCGGCGCATCACCTCAAGACATGCTGGAGCAGGGCTTCAAGCAGGTCGGTAAGGACTTCCCGGTATTCCTGCACCCTGAAACAAAAGAAGAATATGCACTGGCCCGCACCGAACGAAAAACCGGACACGGCTACAAAGGTTTTGCTTTCCACACCAGCACCGACACTACGCTGGAAGAGGATCTGAGACGCCGTGACCTGACGATCAATGCCATGGCTGAAATGCCCGATGGCACACTCATCGACCCCTATCACGGCCAACAGGATCTCAATGCCGGACTGTTGCGTCACGTCAGCCCCGCCTTTGCTGAAGACCCGGTGCGCATACTGCGCACAGCACGGTTTGCAGCGCAGTTTGGCACATGGGGTTTCAAGGTGGCACACAGCACCAATAAGCTGATGCGTAAAATGGTCGACGACGGTGAAGTCAATCACCTGGTGGCGGAACGCGTTTGGGCCGAGTTCGCCAAGGCACTGGCTACCGACTCACCACAGCAATTCTTCACCGTGCTGCGCGGCTGCAATGCACTGGCGATTCTGTTCCCGGAAATCGACCGCGAATACCCGGATGGCAGCCAGGCACACAGCGACAAAGCAGACATTGCTGCACTCGATGCGATGCAAGCCGGCGTATCGCATGACAAAGACCCACGCCTGCGGTTCAGCGTACTCATCCAGGCGCTCGGCCACGACCTCACGCAAGAACAAAGGATCAGACAGGCCGAGACACTCTGCAAACGCTTGCGCGCCCCCAATGACTACACACAGCTTGCCTTAAGCGCAATCAATCTGGAGCAGAAAGCTGACAGCGATAAACCCGAAGACATACTCGAACTCATGGAATCGACCGGTGCCTTCAAACAAAGCGGACGCTGGCGCCTGCTGCTGTCCGTATACCTGGCCGCCGGCCTGATTGATCGGAGACGCTCAGATAAACTGGCCGAAATCAGTGCAAACGCCGCCAGCGTCAACGCCGCACAATTTGAAAATCAGAATCTGGCCGGACCTGCGCTGGGATCGGCCATTCGCACTAAGCGCCTGGAGATTATCCGTAACGCCCATGTGTAACGGCGGTGCGGCTTATCGGTTCACGTTGATCCTCACCAGAACAACACAAACAGTGTCACACCCAGCACAAAACGATAGATCACAAATGGCAACATGCCAACGCGGTCGAGCAGTTTCAGGAAATAATGGATGCAGGCATAGGCGCTGAGCGCGGAAACCACGACAGCGAGCAGGATCGGCACCCATTGCACCGCCTGTTCAGCGCCCAGCAAGTTGCTGCTTTCGTAACCGGCCGCCATCAGGATGGCGGGGATCGATAGCAGGAAGGAAAACCGCGCAGCCGCTTTTCGATCCAGCCCAACCAGCAATCCCGCAGTGATGGTGATACCGGACCTCGAGGTTCCCGGAATCAATGCCAGCACCTGTGCCAGGGCGATCACGGCGATCCGCCCCGCATTGAGACGGTATTCACAACGCGTCTTCGGGCCCTTTACATCGGCGTACCAGAGCAATGCACCAAAACCGATCGTGGTTGTTGCAATAACCAGTGGCGAGCGCAGGCTGGTTGCGATGAAATCGTGAAATATCAGTCCGCACAGTCCCAGCGGAATCGTTCCCAGCAACACCCCCCAGGCCAGCCTGGCTTCATCGTCCGGATAACGTGACCCCAGCGAACCAAACCAGGACGACGCCATAGCTGCCAGTTCAACGCGAAAATAGGCCACCACGGCGCTGAGGGTACCGAAGTGAACGGCGACATCAAACGCCAGCCCCTGATCCTGCCAGTTGGTCAACAGCGGCACCAGAATGAGATGCGCCGAACTGGAGATGGGAAGAAATTCGCTCAGACCCTGCACCAGGGCCAGAACAACCGCCTGAAAATTATCCATGAGTTGATACCACTAACATCCCCGTGCAAGCGGGGATCTCCCAACAGTTACCCCTGAACCATGCATTGAACAGCCGACATGACCACACGGAACTCACCGTAGTCACATACAGGCCAGCCAAGGCACTGCACAGAGAATTGACTTGTGTGTGCTTTATAAACGACTGCGCAGGTCCGGCGAACCAAAACCTTTGACGTCTTGCAGCAGTTCGCGTGAAAAACCGATCACCTTGAACCGCTCACCCATTTCACCGGGCAGCATCAGGCGCTTGGCTTCATTACCGAGCTGAAGAAA
>Ga0316193_10003900_pt1 | contig 10880 bp, 19 predicted proteins | sample MerIslsedime2_MG_FD_207735 | JGI IMG/M metagenome (GOLD analysis project Ga0316193, IMG submission 207735) | Coastal sediment microbial communities from Maine, United States - Merrow Island sediment 2 | ecosystem: Environmental > Aquatic > Marine > Coastal > Sediment | place: USA: Maine... | reverse complement strand
TGCCACGGCTGCCACGACTGCCACGACTGCGTCAACTGCCACAACTGCGTCAACTGCCACGACTGCCACGGCTGCCACGACTGCCACGACTGCGTCAACTGCCGCGGCTGCGTCAACTGCCACGGCTGCCACGGCTGCCACGATTGCGTCAACTGCCACGGCTGCCACGACTGCCACGACTGCCACGACTGCGTCAACTGCCACGACTGCAACGATTGCGTCAACTGCAACGATTGCGTCAACTGCAACGATTGCGTCAACTGCAACGATTGCGTCAACTGCGTCAACTGCCGCGACTGCGTCAACTGCGTCAACTGCCGCGACTGCGTCAACTGCGTCAACTGCCACGATTGCGTCAACTGCGTCAACTGCGTCAACTGCGTCAACTGCTTCGACTGCCGCGACTGTAGCGGGCTGATGGACGGTTACTGGGTGCGTAACCAGAAAGTAGGCCGCGAGGAGTTTTTCAAGGAGTTAACATCATGAACGAACTTACCATTATTAAAGAAAAAAACGTTGTCGACTTAAACTTCATCGCCGAGCATGAGCTAACGGACGTTTTAAAGATTGCTGAGCAGAAAGGCAACGTTGTAAAGGATGGCGTTTTTGTTATGAACGAGCTTAAAAAACGTGGCTGGGACTGTTTAAGCTATGCGAAAGACAAGCCCCATGTAAGTGAGTTTTATTACGATTGCGGGTACAAGGGGAGTTATAACTATAGCCGTTTAGTTAAAGTATTTAAGTAGCCACTACGGGGCGTTATATACCGATGCCGAAACCTAAATCCAAACCTAAAATCAAGAAAAATGATGAAATTATGACAAAATCACTTTACATCCAAACACATCTAAACTATACTTAATTTAAGATTTAATGAAAACAGTCTAAACAGTCTAAACAGAAGGTACATAACATGAACGCACAACAAGTTATTGCAATCATTAAAGAAGAAACCGACGATCTTCAATCCATTATTTACGCACTGGAAGATGGAGAATATCTTGTAAGTATCGGAGTTACCGACGCAGATCAAGAGGCAGTTGAAGAAGCTCACGCGAAGCTAATTTAGCAGACAGTCTAAACATCTAAACAGAAGGTACATAACATGAAACCAACAACTATTGAGCTAACTAGTAAGCATTTGAAATTCCATAAATTGTTATCATGGGTTTTTATTTTACTAGGTTTAATATCGATCGTATCCGGCTCAGGAGAAGCTAGAGATGAGTCGATTATAGCGTGGGGTTGCTTATCCGGTATATTAGGTTTTGTGTGGCTAGTCGTTACTCGTATTAGAATATGGTGGAATCACTCATAAACCAGGACCTCTAAAGAGGGGGATTTATTATGACAACTTTAGAAGAGTTTGCAGCAGCTTTAGGCTTACCGATGGAATATGATCACGACGGAGTAGTCGGTCGGTTACACAAAATAACTGTAACTAGTGATCAAATCGAACCCCATTACATTGCTGCCCCAGAGGGTCAAGAAATCAACGAAAACACTACTTTAATCGACATCAATGTTTACGAAAGGAATGACAATGAAATACTTCACTAACGGATTATACATTAGAAAATCATCATTAGGTGTAAAGCTGTTCGTTTTATTCTTAGTTGTTACTTTGGTGAATTTATCCATTTTATTAGTTGATTTACTATAGAATAGCTTTACATCCAAAGACATCTAAACTATACTTATAATAAGGGTAAGAAATAAAAGGTACATCACATGGATACTTTAGCTAAAATAGTCATCGCATATAAGGTTGAAGTCGAAGGAGAAGGATCTCTATATAAGTTGTTCCTAATATCAGATTTCAATAGTAAATCTGAAGCGTGGGAGGAAACTCAGAATTACGCCAACTATATGATTGATAATGTCAACGATCACATATTAGTCACATCGATTAAATCTGAACTATAACTATGAGGGTTATCTCATGTTTACAATAACTAAATCGGGTTTAAAATACGATTTGAATGTTGTACCTAGCAAAGCCGTAGGTGTCGAAAATGCTCGTTGGTCTATGTTGAAATTAATTTTACGAGTAGAGATAGAAGATCAAGATACCCCATGGAGTAAAAAGAAAAGGTATTTTTATGTCACCTTACTGAAGATACACCAGGATTTAAACGGTGACAGGAAATTTATTAAACCGGATATAGATCGTGAATGCACTTATAATAACTTCGCTAAGATGTTAAAAGATAGATATCACGCTTCTATACTAGTCCCGAAAGAATCTATTATAACAGATAGTGATATAGAGAAATACAAAGATTCTGTCATAGATGTTTTAGATAATTTACATAAATTCGTAAAATACTAAGGTTGAAGTTATGGTTAGTAAAGTAGATGATCTGATGGGAGAAGAACTTTACGTGGTATGTTATGAATTAGCTAAAAATATGACTACCCATGATTTTACAGAATTACTATTCGATTTAGCTGAGCATTATGAAAACAGATTTAGCGGGGGTAACACTAACTCAGTAATAGCTAATCTATACGAAAAATTAGAACATCAAGCTATCGATATGATTAAGAATCATGAGGAGAAAATGATATGAATGGTTATGAAGCAAGATCTTATCGAACAGAGTACGGGGCTGTTGTGATGTGGGTTCCTGTTCTTGATCACGGGGTAGAAAATCCAGATGAAATCTATAATGAGGAAGAAGGATTTGACGATGAGACATTATAAACACAGAGAAATTTATCAGATTATAGATGAAATTGAATATAATAGTTTGAAGTTTCGTAACGAACACTCGGACTGGTATGAGGTCGAGTATAGTTCAAAATTAGAAATGTATGTTAGCAGAAAAGACATTAAATCTAGCGTTGAAAAGCTAGATAATTTACTTATAAGTTGATTTGATTTATAGTTAAAACTATATAGCTGGGAGAATTACAAATCAACTAATGAAGACTAAGCCGTTGTCTATAGAGGATCTACGAGATCTCATCAAGAAAGGTGAGTCTAGGGATCCTCTCGTGTTTTTAGAATCTGTTATGAACGGCCATGACCCACGGAAACTATCGTCTATATACAAACTGGTATGTGAGATCGATGAGTTCACAGGTGGAGATTTAGATAAAAACGATTGGTCTGAAATTGTTGATAGAGTTATAGCTGATTACAAGTATGATAACGTGCTCTTATCTGAATCTTTAGCTGCGAGTAAGACTTTAGCTGAATACCTGTACCCTAAAAGAAAACAAGTGGATATAAACGGGATAGGGGAAACAGAGTATGTATTGAATGCGTTAACAGAAGAAGAAATTGAATTATTTAAGGAGAAGTTCAACGATGACTTCTGATATCCAATTCGATGATGATAAACAGAAATGGTCAACTAACGAATTACGAATGCTAAAATATATGCTTGAAAATGACGGTATGCAATTTATGCGTTATTTTTTCAAACATAGAGAAGGGACTAAGATGCTTAGAAATTGGCATCATTATGTTATAGAGTATGTTTTACAAGCTGTATACGATGGTAAAATCACTCGATTAATAGTTAATATCGCCCCTGGATATTCTAAGACTGAACAAGTTGTTTTGAATTTCATATCAAGAGGTTTAGCTATAAACCCCAGAAGTAAATTCATCCATTGCTCATATTCAGGGGACTTAGCTTCTGAAAATTCATCTAAAATAAAAGAAACAATAACCTCTGACGAGTTCCAAGAACTCTGGCCGATGGAGGTTAGAGTGGACTCCAAGGGTAAGAAAAGATGGTTCACAGAATTAGGCGGGGGTATGATGGCGGCTCCATCGGGCGGTCAGATAACTGGCTTTAGAGCTGGGAGAATGGAATCCGGTTTCACAGGGGCTTTTGTAATAGATGATCCGGTTAAACCAGATGACGCCCATTCAGCTCTTAAACGCAACACTATAAATAATCGATTTAACAATACCATGCGATCGCGTTTAGCCGTAGAATCGATCCCAATGATCGTTATTATGCAACGTATTCATGAGGATGACCTAGCAGGATATTTATTGAAGGGAGGTTCAGGTGATATTTGGTATCATCTAACAATACCCACTAGATTAGATGACGAAGAAATAAACTTACCTTATCCTGATGAATACAGCAATGGTATTAAAATAGATATCAATAAAGTGTTAAAATGCTTGCGTGAAGGATTAGAGTATGAATTTTAGCATAGATGAAATATTAACCATTTGCCCTAAAGAAATTTCTTTAGGTAGTCCTTTGTGGGCGTTCAAACAAGATTTAGAAATGCTTAAGGTTATTGAACAGGGGGATAAATACACTTTCTCCTCTCAGTATCAACAAAACCCTCGGCCTTTAGGTGGGGGGATGTTTAAAGATAAATATTGGAAGTATTATGATATAATACCATCTGATATAGATGTTATAAGGATATACGGGGATACAGCTCAGAAAATTAAAGAACATAATGATTTTTCCGTCTTCCAGTGCTGGGGCAGATCACCTAGTTCCGGTATTTATCTATTGGATCAATGTAGAGGTAAATTCGAAGCTCCGCAACTTGAATCCAAACTCGTTGAATTTTGGAATAAACATAAACCTACTCAATTTAAACCGTTAGGTTCACAAATGGTCAAGATAGAAGATAAGAGCTCAGGTAGTTCATTGATACAATCTATTAAGCAAGATTACATGATCCCGATCGAAGGGATACAGAGGAATACTGATAAGGTTTTGAGAGCTATGGGTGTAGTGAAGTATTTTGCGAGTGGTTATATACATTTACCTAGAGGCGCTGAATACTTACACGATTATAAAGAGGAGTTTAGTAAATTTAGTCCGTTGATGACTCATGCTCACGATGACCAAATAGATCCGACGATGGATGCAGTTGAGGATCTTATAGTTTTTGCTGATATGCTCTATACTGAAAGTGCAATGTAAATCGAGGCTGGATAACATGAGGATAGAAGAATGAGTTCTTTAATCGCTGTTTACAACAAGATAACAGAAGGTATAAACGGCCTATCGAATCTATGGTTCGGTCTACGTGTAGCTATGGGTTACGTGTCAGGAGTAGAAATCCAAACTAAATTCGGCTATTCTTTATCTCTAGGGGGTATTCATGACGTCTGGGGAGGAGCCGATTTACAAGCTGAGTTAGTACCCCCTCCGGCGACCGGGGTAGAGATGCAAATTAGATCTACCGATGCTGCTGATGTAGGTATAGAAATAGAATACTTATATGTGACCCCTGACGGAGACGAAGTTACAGACACGGTTACTTTAAACGGAACGACTCCGGTAGATTTAGGAGTAGGTAATATTCGTTTTATACAAAGAGCTTATAACTCTAACGGCACTGATTTTGTAGGTAGAGTGCTGATAGAAGATTTAGGGGTCGCGGGGGCGGGTAATTATTACGCTAGTATTTTAGCTGAAGATCAACAAACAGTACAATGCGTGTACTTAGTACCCAAAAGTAAAGTAGCGTACATCATAAATTATTCCACGGCTATAAACAAGAGTGGAGGAACAGATGTGTCTTGCGTTTTTAAACTTCGTATTAAGAAAGAAGGTAAAGTAGATCGAACTAGAATACGTTATGGATTACAACGAGGAGGAACGTCTAACTTGACTTCTGATTTGATAACCCCTGTTCCGATCCAACCACTGTCCTATGTTAGGGTCTCAGTTGACCCATCTGCTTTAGTTGAAGTTAGTAGTGAGTTTACCATGTTATTAATAAAAGAAGAGTTAATCCCTGCGTCAGTTAGAGCGACTTACTAAGATTAAGTCTTAAATTTAACATCACAAAAGGTGTTTAGAGGTGTTGGTAGTTAATAAAGCTGGGTTGTATTATACTATTTAATATGTAAGTAAATAATTTATATAAAATAATTTTTTACATACAAAGCTTTTAGTAGTTGTAACCCACCTATTTTAATCATAATTAATCGGAACCTATAGCTATGAAAGATAAAGCTAAAATTTCAACAGACGAAGAGTTACACGATGGTTTTGAAAATTTAATAGCTAGTATGGGGACTGAGCAAGATAAGAGATCCCACTCAAGATTTGTAAATAACAAACGTCTATCAGCGGATGGTAATAGACATGAATTATCAGCGTTGTATCGAACGGATACAATAAGCGGGAAAATAGTAGATATTATACCGAATGATATGACTAGAGAGTGGAGATATTTCTCTGGTGATATCGAGCCTGAGATTGTCAGGATGTTAGAGGAAGAGGAAAACAATATACAGTTAGTAAAGAATATCAATCAGGCGCACAAATGGGCCAGGTTGTATGGTACTGCTTTTATTGTGATGTCGATAGATGACGGTAATTCACCAGATAAACCTTTAGAAATAGATAAAATCAAATTGGGCGGATTAAAACATATCACAGCTATAGATAGATATAGAGTTAGTCATAGTGATGTTGTACCGATACAAGATCCAATGAATTCTAATTTTGGATTACCTGAGTTTTATAGATTTAATGAAACTAATGTGAAAATACATCATAGTCGAGTCATGAGGTTTGATGGGGTTCAACTCCCGTATGATGATTTTAGAGAAAACAACTACAACTCCGATTCAGTGTTAGACCGACTATACGAAGCATTAACTAATTTCAACACAACAGTCAATGCGGCAGCTTCAATGGTGTATGAGACTAATGTAGATATTATTAAGATCAAAGGTCTTATGAACTATTTACAATCGTCATCAGGTGAATCTCTTGTACGTAGACGTATCACATTTGCTAACGTGATGAAAAGCTTTAATAACAGTTTAATATTAGACTCAGAAGAAGAGCACCAGACTAAATCGAACACGTTTGCAGGATTACCGGACTTATTAGACCGTTATGCACTATATTTAAGCTCAGGTTCTGATGTACCAGCTACGAGACTACTAGGTTCTTCAGCCAGCGGTTTAAACGCCACCGGAGAAGGCGATCTTAAAAACTACTACGACACAGTGAGATCACTACAGAAATCAGAATATAAACCTAAATTGGACATATTTGATAAAATCATGGCTAAGAGTCTAGGTTTGAAAGATGATATTGATTTGTCTTATGAATTCATTTCTTTATTTCAAATGACCACTAAAGAAAAAGCTGATACTGAATATGTTAACGCACAGCGAGATCAGATTTACTTAGATAGAGGTGTTATAACGGAGGAAATAGTAGCTAAGGATCTAAAACAGGAAGGAACTTATACTAATATCACTGACGACTACATCGCAGAATTAGAGGAATCAGGGGATGGCTTTAACACCAATAGCAACGGATCTAAATTTGAAGCTGAACAAGGAGCATCGGAAGGAGAAGAAAAAGAGAGTGACTCCGGTGAGGACTCCGAAATCAGCTGAAGTCAAATACCGTAGATCCTTACTTAAATTAGTTAATAATCTTAAAAACGATATTCAGACTCAGATTATACCTATCCTGAACCAATTTGAGTCTGAATATGTTAATGACGCTTATGCTAAAACGTTAGAACAAGCTTTTGAGAATTTAAGAAAAGCATATGTCGGTATAGATAACAATGCTAAAATCGTAGCTAACTCTTTCGTTAGTAATACTGATAACATAAACAAGCGACGTTTTTACTCCGCTATGCAAAACGCCGTTGGTGTCGATCTACAAAACGTAGTACAAAATGAAGGTTTAGAAGATATATTAATTGCTAGCACTAGAGAAAACGTCAGTTTAATAAAATCTATACCTGACGAATATTTTAAGAAGATAGAAAGTATTGTCTTTAGTGGTACAACTCAAGGTAATACAGCTAAGTCAATGATTAAATCTATTATGAAAACAGGTAATGTCACGACTAATCGAGCTAAGTTGATTGCGAGGGATCAGAGTTCGAAAATCAACTCAGCTATAACTCAACAGCGATCTCAAAACTTGGGCATTGAAGAATATATTTGGCGTACTTCTGGTGATGAAAGAGTTAGAGATTCCCATCGTAATAAAAACGGAAAAGTATTTAGATGGGATAACCCGCCTAGTGACACAGGTCATCCGGGCCAAGACATTCAATGTCGTTGTGTTGCTCAACCTATCGTGAAGGTGTAATTATGAAAGTCCTAAATATTAGCATTATAAAAAAGTTTGAGGGTCTACGATTAAAAGCCTATCTGTGCCCTGCTGGTCTCTGGACCATAGGTTATGGTCATACTAAGAATGTTAAAAAAGGCGATATAATAACAGAGTATAGAGCTGATAAATTCTTGTTAGATGATTTAATGTGGGTAGAAACAACTGTGAATACTCTTGTTAAAGTACTTCTCACTCAAAATCAATACGACGCCCTAGTTTCATTGGTTTTTAACATCGGAGGGCTTAATTTTAAAAAATCTACACTACTTAGGGAACTTAACATGGGTAATTACGATTCAGCGTCTGATCAGTTCTTACTTTGGAGGAAATCCGAAGGTAAGGTGTTAAATGGGCTTGAAAGACGTAGAGCTGAAGAAAAAAGATTATTTGACGATGAATAATCGTAGTAAATTTGCGTTCGTATTAAAATTAGCATATTATTTTAATATATCCGGAGATAAATAAATGCCTTTTTACGACAGACTAAATATCACAAGTGAGAGAGAATACACAGACGAGGGCTTCTTGAAAGTTCCAGCTCGTATATCTAGAACTGGCGTACAAGATTATTTAGCTATTGAGATGGGTCTAACCGATAGAGATCCAAAAGATATAGTTAGGGTATATCGCCCCGAAGAAGAAGTCTTTTCAGATTCATCTTTATCCTCATTCGCAAACAAACCAGTAACGAACAATCACCCTCCTGAGCTAGTTAATTCTAAAAATTTCCGTGATTTCGGAGTTGGGTTTTCAGGACCAGAAGTGGTCAAGGACGGCATGTTTGCTAAAACGGTATTGCACGTCACGGATGAAGAGGCTATTAAGAATATAGAGAGCGGTAAAGTCGAACTCTCTAACGGATACACCGCTGATATCGAGTGGGTATCGGGAATTACTCCGAATGGTGAAAATTACGACGCTGTTCAGAGGAATATAAGAGGCAATCATATTGCTATCGTTGAACGTGGTCGCGCTGGACCTGCTTGCAGAGTAGCCGACAGTCAATTAATCACAGGGGATAACAACGTTATGAAAATAACTATTGACGGTGTTGACTTTGAAGTATCGGATCAAGTGGCTCAAGCGGTTGGTAAACTGCAAACATCCTTGACGGACGCTGAAAAAGAAGCCAAAAAGAAAGAAGAAGAGTTAAAAGCTAAAGAAGACGAGATGGAGGAGAAGGCCAAAAAAGCCAAGAAAACCGAAGACTCTCTCAACGCTAAACTCGACGACGCTATTTCAAAAGTACCGACTTCAGAAACTTTAGATTCTCTCGTTTCTGAACGTTCTGAACTAATCGATTCTGTTAAGAAACTCACACCTGATATCGAATGGCAAGGTAAAGACACTAACGCTCTTATTAAAGAGGTTGTTGGTATTAAATGCCCTAACGTTCAAATGGATTCAGTTTCTGAAGATTATTTAAAAGCTCGTTTTGACATGTTGCTTGAATCAGTTAATGAAAACACTCAACAACCTATCGACGACGCTTTAAAAGCGGAAATTAATAAAGGAACTAAAACTGAAGATACTCGTTCAGCCGATGTCATTGCTCGTGAGAAAATGATGGCTGATAGTCAAAACGCATGGAAAACCAAAGGAGCTAAATAATGAGCGCCCAAACTTCCTATACAATCAATCAAGCAATCGCCTACGCAGGTTTGGTATATGCTCAAGCTCCTCACGATATTGTATCTCGTGATGTTGAGACAGCAGCAGGTATCGCTTTCGGAGTTGCTGTTAGCCGCGGTACTGATAAAAATAGACAAGCTGTTATCGGAGGTACCGATTACCTAGGCGTTACTGTTCGTTCTCTTGAGCGAGAAGGAGATAGCGCATCTGCTATCGAGTACGCTCAGAAGGAAACAGCGGCTATCTTACGCGAAGGTTATATTTATGCTGTTTGTCCAACCGGATGCGTAGCCGGAGCGGCCGTATTATATAATAATACAACGGGTGTCCTCGACGCGGGTTCAGCTGGGGGAGGGGAAACGCAACTGAACGGCTCTAGCTGGGAAAGTAGCGTTGCCGCTGGTGAGTTAGGTATTATTCGATTGAACGATGCTGAGGTTAATGTCAACGCTAATGTAACTCAAATTATCAACGCTCAAGTAACAGTTGCTAACTCTGGGACACCTGATGGCCTAGCTAACGTTACTGTACAACTCCTCGACGGCTATGGGACAGCAGTGACTTCTGCGCAAATGATTGAGACATGGTGGTCTGTCAGTGCCGAGTACGGGGCACCTGCTGACATCGGTGACGAGGCTCTGGTCACAGGTACTGAAATTCAAGAGATCTTGGACCACGCTCATTACAAATTTATGAGTGATGCGACGGGCTTGGTGGAATTCACAGTAGATATGGACACCCCCGCTGAAATTTGGTTTATGGTTTCCATCGATGGTAAAGTATTTACCGGAACCGCGACAATCACAGCTTAGGAGAACTAACTAATGAAAAATTTTAAACTCCTCGACGGTTCTGTTTTACAATTTGACGGAACTTTTGCAACTGTAACAAAAGACGGTGAGACCAAACCTCTGAATGGGGCGATCAGTCAAGCGATCAGTAATGGAGTCATGGATGCCGACGGTGCTGTGTTCTTCCAACGTCAACTCGAGCACATTAAAGCTCGTAGTTATGATGTACGATACGCTGAATTAAAAGCTCGTAAGTTATTTCCGGTTAGTAATGAAGGTGGCAAAGGCATTACGTCAATTACTTACCGTACTTATGATCAAGTGGGCGCAGCTAAAATTATTAATGCTTATGCTGATG